>JGIcombinedJ30088_10004499_pt1 | contig 12418 bp, 12 predicted proteins | sample PinacodermPK_FD_30088 | JGI IMG/M metagenome (IMG submission 30088)
AGGCTAACATCTCATCCAACTCGTTTTTCACTGCCTCCTGATGAGAGTAGGGGATCCTGTAGGGCCTCTGGTGGATGGGTGCAGTGTCTCACACATGAATTTCATGCTGAATGATGGTTTGAGTATGTGGGAGGGGCACAACGAATCCATTGCGATTCGTTGGAAGGTTTTGCTGATGAGGGGCATGGTCATAATCTTCGCCTTGGTAGGACACTGGGATTGGCTGCGCTGGCACACTTCAGAGGTGCGGCAATAGGTGGCTACGTCAGAGATTCCTGGCCAGTAATAGCGCTGAAGGACACGCTCCCTGGTCTTCTTGATGCCGAGATGCCCTGCAAGTGGGATGTCATGAGCAAGCCTCAGCACAACACACCAACTGCTCACAATCCTGACATGCCCAGGGCTTGTCCCTTCTGGCCTCCACAGCCAATGAAGCAGTCCCTCCCAGTACATGATACTGTGGTCCCCCTGCCTGATCTGTGGTCAACTGCCGGACCGTCTCCAGGCTAGGGTCCTCCTGCTGCCACTTCCTCAAGTCAGCAGGGTCGGCTTCCAGGATGGCACGCCTAACCCTAGTCAAACTGATGGGATTTATTGTCGTGCACATTCTGCATGCCATGTACGTCTTCAGGGTGTAGAGACATGCGCCACGACTTCAGAGTGATACATTGAAATCTAAGATGCATTCACACTGGGCTGTCAATCCAGATCCAATCCAGATTTGATGCATTCTTCTTGAATGTACATTGATTAGAGGTAGTTTTGATCTGGGTCGGTCCTGTCGATTTAGTTTGGCCAGTAGAAAAAATGTGCACAACTCATCGCCAAAGTCATATGACACAATAGACACAGTCATACGACATCAGACGCCTTGTGTTTGCTCTGGAATGCTTTATATGGCCGCTGTTCACTGATGATAGCTAGATTACGATGAGCACCAAAGAGACAAGATCACCGAGACCCTTTCTACATGGCACCCAATCCTAATTTAGTCCAGACTAATCTTACTCCAGATCAAGCCGAGTTTAGTTTTCACTTGCAGATCTTTGCGACACTAACAATTGTGCTACATCGGATTCTTGTGGATGGCCAAGTCAGTATAGTTGGCACACTGAAGTGGGCTCCTGACCCAGGTATAACTTTAGCACAGACTCCCGTTAGTGCAGACAGAGACATGACGTACTCCAGTATAAAAGCTGTGATTGACAATGGAGAAGAATCTATGCAGTGATGTGGCGATCAGTAAGCAATCAAGGGAATCTGATTGTGCTTGGTTTACTTCAATGTGTGTGGGTGCTTGCGAGTGTGTGTGTGTGCATGCGTGTGTGTATACAAAGATGACTGAAAAGTATCCGTCTTTGAATTGATGTGAAGTAAGTCTGTAGAACTAAGTTTCAGGACATGGTCAACGGTCATGATGACTTTCCTGATTGCATATCCCACATGTCCGCTTGCACCGCTTAGGTGGTGGAGAAGCTGGGTCATCTGGTTCCAGTGATGGCTCAAGGTTTTAAGATAGAAGGGAGTGGGCAAACGATGTCCTTGTCATTGTCCGAGCAAAACTGGCATATTGAATCATACAAATGCCACTGCCGTTCATTGCTTAGCACGTAGTGGTACAACTGCTGGCAACTCATCTACAGCCGGTGTCCATGGCTCAGCTTGAATGTGATTTCTGGCAAGTCAGTCCATTGCTTAGCAAAGACAAGCCCTGGAGGCGAAGATGACACACAGAAGTGGTGTAGCTACTTTATGCCACTTATCCTCTTCATCCGCGGTGAAAGAAATCTGTCTGTGCAGTCATATGTGGGAGCAATGGTGCTTTCATCTTCACACACTACTAGCTGAGAAAATTATAGTTTGCTGATGTGTTGATGACTTGGGCTATTGCAAGCAGGTTTTCCACTTTTATTCTTCTGTAGCTGCGTTTGAATAATCTAAAGCATGATCTGGGCAAATTCGTATGGCCAACAGGAGTGTAATGGTGGTGTGCCTGTTTGTGATCATGTGCCATAGCAGGTACCCCATCATGCAGTTATTTTTGTTTTGACTGTTTTGACTTTCTTGTCACTGTTGGAGTTTCTGCCATCGTCAGGTGAGATGATGTNGTCAGCGATAACCTCTAGAAGGGCCTGTTGATCGTCTCCGCTAACTTCCAGCAAGGTATTGGCCAGTTTTGGCACGTCTATAGCACTCGTAGACATTGCGAAGGCTACAAGGGCTGCAGCTGCCAAAGCGGTCGTACTGGGAGACAGTACAATGGTTGTGAAGTTTATACAGCGAAACAGAAGTGGCTGGTGGTCCTAGCCTGCAACTTCTTTTCGAGTGTGATCATAGTGCAATGAGTACATTTAACGTTGGTGCATCCTCTATATCTCTGTATTTGTGACTGTATATTGTCTGTTACATTACTGTTCTAGTCTGCACACCAACTGTGACTGCAATGGTGAAAGTGCTTGGTCCTTGCTTTTGAGACACAGAACTCCAGAACACCAGAACGTGCCCTTGTGCTACCTGCAATTGGTTGCTGCATCCTGCTCCTACCCTCGCCCAAGATGGTGTTGACCTTCTGCAACTTGCGTTGGTTGTGTTTTTTCCAGTCGTCAACTAGTGCTAATACATAACTTACACTCATGGTGGTCATCACGTGCAACTTGTGCTGGTAGTTCGTTCTCTGTCATCAACTAGCGTAAGTACTTCACTTGCACTTGTGGTAGTCACCACCTGCAACTTGCACTGGTGGTGTTTTTCCAGTCATCAATAGTGCAAATACATAACTTGCAATCATGGTGGTCATCACTTGCAATTTGTGCTGGTTGTGTTTTTACTGTCGTCAGCTAGTGCAAATACTTCACTTGCACTCGTGGTGGTCATCACCTGTAACTTGCACTGGTGGTGTTTTTCTATGCCAACTGGCCCATTTACGGCCTAATGTGCACAAACACATTGGTGTTCTTTACAACTTGTACTTGTACTGTGTGGTGGTGGTATGTATACTGTGTATGTGTGTGTGTTTGTGTGTTTGTGTGTGTGTGTGTGTCCACACTCACGACACTGTGTGGTAGTGCTGTACAGTACATGTGATGGAGGTCAGTGCTGTGTGCAAGTGTTGTGGTATAGGATGGGGGTTCTGAGGTGTGATTTGGAAAGCCAACCAGCTAGGGTCTAAAAATGTGATCGTACTCAGGTTATGCTCCATATTGCTGCCCATACCCCTTAGCGGTACGTGGCAGCTTGTCTGTGTAGCGTCATATGTACATTTATATGTCAGTAATGCTTCAAGATTGCAATTAGACCTTATTGTATTTGCTTATTTGTTGTCATCTATCAAAATGGCTACCTATGATACACAGCCGTGGTCTGTTGCTACAGTTCAATGCTAATAGTGTCATAGCGTCTTGTGACCCAAACCAGTAAAGCACCTTGTTTAGGACTTAGAACTTAGGACTAGGTAGACTATTGATCCATTTCTGTAACGCTTCAGGATTGCAATTCTGCTTTTAGTATATGTGCCTGTTTGTCATTGTCTGTCAAAATGGCTACCTACAAGTCGCAGCTGTGGCCTGTTGCTTCTATTCAGTGGTAATAGTGTTATAGTGTCTCATGACCCAACCAGTAAAGCACTTTGTTCAGGACTTAGGACTAGGTAGGCTCATATTCATCAATCTGTTGAACTAGCCAGAACACTGTAACATAAATTCAGACGTTTTGGCAACCTACAGCTGCCTTCATCAGCGAATGGCTTCACTGATGAAGGCAGCGATAGGTGGTTAAAACATCTGAATTTCTGTTTCAGTGTTCAGGCTAGTGCAACATAGTGTTTGATATGACATAGGACTGTTCCAATCATGGATTGCACTGTTTGGTCTTGTGAATTCCGATGGAAAGGTTTGCAACTAAAACAGCAATAGCTATGGTTCATTTAGGATTTGCATTGTTTGGTCTGTGTAACCGACCTACGGACTGTGCAAGGTCTGCGTAGTCCTACCTATAGCACAGCTATAGCTAGCTAATGTCAAATCCATGGTATCAATGTAGCTGAGATTTGCTTTGTAAAGTTGGCTAAAAATGCTTTTCATAGGTTGCATTGAATTGTTAGCTATCTAGCGTACAATTATCCTAAATGGCTATTTAGTGCTTGTATACAGTAGTAGTTGACTCAACAAGTTGGTTGCAGCAAGTGGGGTACTTCAGTCCTGGCCATCTTCCATGTATGCACCCTCTTTCCTGCCTGTTAAACTCAGTAAGCTCCTCAACTGTTAGCATGAAATCCTTATTTGCTCTGTGCCACTGGTAGTAGTTCTTACAACTCTTAATTGGCCAGGTACAGTTGTCACATCTTATGTAGCAGACAACGACGTCCACTGTCAACGGGAGCTCTTTATAATATCAAGAATCCATGACATTCATTGGGGAAAGATGCTTGGCTCCCCATGTATCATGACAAATACTGCATTGCATAATGTGCACTAATTATATATGCAGTATGTGTTAGTGTTTGGATGCTGTATGGAGTCCCCCATCCAGCAAAGTAAGTAACTAAGGGTACGCAGAAGCTAATGTGGTGTTCCCTTTGATACTTTTTTTCAGTTGCTATCCATATTTTCCAGTTGCATCAGTTCTATATTCATTTACACGTGATTCATTGTAGCAAACTTTGATAATTGATTAATTGACATTTAATAATTATCAGTTTCAAACTTCATCATAGATTTATTCCATGTATGTGCTGTCCAAAATCATCCAAAATTATTTTCCCACAAGCACATTTACCTAACTAACATTTCTACTTGATGTATCCGCATATATGTCACAAAATAGCGGCACTCAAGGTTCCTTGTATTTATTAAGCTTTCATAATAACTTAGTCTTCACTTGCACATTCAATAACCAAATAGGAAGTATTTAAGAAGATTTCCTCGTAATACTAAGCCACTGCAAATCCTACACAAAATGGTTTCTATAAGAAATTGGAACAAGAACAGCTCTGATAATGAAATTTCTGAGCCAGAGGCTGTGGTTCAACTGGTTCAAAATAGTCTGTCTTTGTTACTATTTTGCCGTGTACCCAATGAACGAAAGTTGCTAACAGAGGTGCTCAGCACACTTTCCCACGTAAATAGCAGTGCAGACTCACTGCAATTGTAAATGATATCTGGTGCATAGCTGTCTTGGTTTGTAATATATGCCTAATGGCTTAATAGTTATCACAGGTCAGAGGCTGTACATAACCATTGGCCTGCAAATAATTATTTCGAGTTTAGGAGCGTAGACACCCCATGAGTTTTTTGTGCTTGAAATGCTTGTTCATTTTAACTTTGTCAGTGAGTGTTATGCAATGGAACTTTAGATTTAGTATCCCAGTAATTTTACCAGCATGCAAGCACCCAATCGTATGTTTATGAATTACCACCATCCTTATGGTAGAGGTGTGGTTAAACTAGGAAGTCAGTGCAGACATGTAGTGAGCACGTTATGAATTCATGTGATACGTATGCATTATGTGTCCTTGCAGGTTCTGGCGAAAGCCAGGGAGTCAGTTCACTTGCCAAATATGCTTCACCTTTTGCCCATGGTGGTGCTTTCACCCAACGATAAGGGATTTTGGTGTGAAGGAGAGGGCTATGAGACTGCTTGTGATCAGTTTGGTCACTGGTCAGCCCAAGATATTGCTACAGAGCATATTTCTGTATCCACTGATGTGACACCATTCCAGTTTGCACGATACTTCAAGGACAAGGTTTGCGGTCATTGTGTATCATCTAGCAATACATAGTATGNGCACCAACACTCTGCATGTGTCCCGTACAGGAGCATCAGAACTACATCGGTAAAACTTCCTGTGGCGATCCATTGTTGATGTCTATGAGTCTGGACAGCGGAGGACCATATGATCCTGTTTACAGAGTCATAATGAGGTAAGACACAGCAGCAATATATTTCCCTATCTTGTAAACTGCATCATTACATGATGAAGTGACTCAGCCATACCTCAAACTGAAAGTAAGCTGATTGCAATAGATAATCATGAAATACTGTATATGGTATGGCATGAGGGTAGTCGATGTCTTGAGGGAATAGTTAAGTTGGTTGGTATGTAGAGGTTTGTATTAAAGTATTTCGAAGTGGGCTGTTACTGCTAGTACGTGTGGATGACCAAGTGTTTGCTAATTGTGTACAATCAGTGTATACACTTTTAATGATGTTTCATTTTGAATTGAAGTATCTGTTAGTTAAAAGGACTGAACATGATGATTCAGTTTGTCGCAAATATCTGTGTGTATGAACATATGTGAACATGACAATCCTTATATTGTGATGACAAATACGCTCCAGGACTGTAATGCCTTATGGAAGATACATGCTGTGCATGTGTGCTGGCATTCCTGATTGTTTAAGGTTTCCATTGTAATTATCCTCATCAATACCCTGATTTGATTCAGTGCACAAAAACAGATACTGTAGCCAGTTTGGTTCTGCAGTGTAGCACCCAGTTGTTTGTTTGATTCATACTATGGGCACTTGTAGCTCCACTTGCAATTATGTCACCCATTCAATGCTCAACACCCTCCTTGTATGGAGCGATTTCATTTTGATGATGATACGAGTTTAAAGATTTGTATTGAGGATTTGTTCCAAAGAATACCTGTACAGGTACACGAGCGTGTGTGTGTTTTTGAGGAATGGGGAAGGGAGAGGAACTGGCACTTTGCGAATCAAAAATCCCTGTCAGTATCTGCAGACCCTCTCTGCTGCGTAATTAATTTACATGACCTCTGTGCTATTTCATACGTACTAGTTATCACATGGGTATNAGGGCACTGGGTAATTTATCACACAAAGCGAAGCGTCCAAGGGCGATAAACTAGCTAAGCGCTCGAGAGGCCATGTGATAACCAGCTTGTTGCAGTTTGAACTCCTCTGTCAAATCATTACCGAACTAACGAGACCGACGTTTCTATGGATATCAGTGAGCGCTATTCTCTTTGGAAAGAACACGCGAAATGCGAAAACATATGGCATGAAAAGTGACTTCTCTGTGAACAATGATCTTTTCTAGGCGCTGAAAGTCCATCTTGCCTAGTCTCGCGTAGCCAGACCACTTGCACCTGGCGAAAGCCGTCTGGACACACGAGCTATATCTTACCTAGGAGGCAGAAAGAAAGGCAGCACAAGAAGAAAGAATTTTGAAAAATTGCTTTTTCTAACACTGATAAAAACATTTCTTCAGTTTTAGTGCACTGTATAATGGTATAAAGTGAGATTTGACTAATAAAATTCCAACAGTTGTATGAATTGCCAAATTATTACAATCACCTGGACATTCTACAGTAGCTACAGTAGCTGGAAACGTCTTACTATAAAGCAGTGATGTGCTGCATGGAGTGCATCAAGATTAATAGTAGAATGATGCATGCATGAATATCTTTCATGCTTGCACTATGGGATACATTTCAACAGACATATTGTCTACAGTCAGACATTCACAGGAAAGTCCACAAAGTGATGAACATCAAAGATGTTTTCTTGGAGTGTTAGAATTAACGTTTGCATTAGGTTGGACGATGATTGGACACATAAAGAAGAGTCCCATTTGAAGCAGTGTGTTATAAAACAACCAATGCGTGATATGCTTCCAAATAAGGCAACTGTGCGTTATCAATACTAACGCACAGTTGCTGCCTTTGATCTAACAAGTCAAGTTGCAACAAGTTGGTGTTAGTTGACACACTGAGGTGATAATGTTAGGGGACTTAACAGGTTACTGCAGACCTAGTGCTGCAGTACAGAAAAGCACTGCATTAGGTGGGGCTTTGACGTATGAGGTCATCATGCGATAAACCTAATTATACAAAATGTAACCCACCCACCTTTGTTGACTCAAGGTGCATTGGCAGACTTCCTAAGTCAGGAAATGTGTGCAAATTGGCCAGCTTTTAGTGAGGTTCTGGAAGTTGTGCTATGGTCTGGCTAAAGTCAAACTTTCAGGGTGCTTGCTATGGTGGTATGTACCTTCCTGATGATCTCACTTTTATGTTAACAATGAAAGCACTGAGACCTAACCAGCAACAATGTGCCCTGCTGTATATACTGACAGGAACTCTGCACATCATTGTTACTAGTCTGCTGTGTTACATGTGTACAATTATTAGTAATTTAGCTACTAGCTAGACATGTGGGCTACGCATCATTGCAAAGGTCCTCTCTAATGCACATTTTGACTACATTGGAGTATAGTATGTACTTACAAGAATACCCAATCGTCTATATGACCATTGACATACAGATGCAGCCCATTGCACAGAAACTGAAGGCATACCTAGATTCAGGCTGTGTAAGCATGACCTGGTTGGCTGTGTTGTGAAATTTATAGTAATCATTATAGTCGTCACCAAACGCCATCAGGGAAATGCCGCCATGGGAGCACTGTAGCAGATCTTTTTTATGTAGTAATATTAATTAGCTGTTTGTTTATAGTAATGTAGCTAGCTGCCTTAGCAAGTTACGTACATGGATGCAATTGCCATTTTTGTCAATGTCAAGCGGTATAGCCTTCAGTAGTATCTGGCAGGCACTCCACGGACACCGTGAAGCAACAATTGCTTGCTGAAGATTCACTGTCTTAAAAAAGTGCTCCTTCATGACTAAGGATGTATGGGTGGCGGTTGTCACCGCCTGCAACTTGCTCTGTGATGCTTTTTCATTCAGCCACTGGTGTAATATTGCAATGGCACTCAGGCAACTTACATTGTGTGGTTGTTGTCTGTGCTAGTGGTAAGTTATGTGCATGTGCTGTTGGTGTTGCATGACAGTTTATCATATGCAAACTCCGGAGTACAGCAACTGTTCGTATGACTCAAACAATAGCTTTTCTTAGCATTTACCGTACAAAGATCAGCCTTATATACAGAAAGGAATAAAACCAGTCATGACAAGTTTATGGTCAGGCACTAGCACATAACATGTTTACTGCGACTAACAGTGTATAACGCAGATCAACCCTACACAAAATCATAAGGTTACAACATACAATACACATGTTCACAGGGCCAACACGTTCACACACCACAGTTGCATAGTGCTTTTAAGGTTGCTTGGTCCCTACCACTGCCAAAGTGGTCGTCGTTGCCTTATATGCAACCAGCAAGGGCGCATGGCCAGGGAGTGTCAGTACGGAAGCGGCCAAGGGGCACCTGTCAGGGGCAGCAGGGACCCTCAGCCTCTGCAGTGAGTTGCCACCACGGGTAGTCACAGTGGCAACCACCAAGTCAAAGAAAGCCTCTGTGTGGGGGAGTTGTTAAAGCAGAGGTGATGCTGGACTCAGGCTCCTCGGTGTCACTGGTGCAGGAGCAGATGACAGGAATCAAGGATTTTGAGTGTGTAAACAGTGCAAGGCATCTGAAGCTTGTGACAACATCATAGTGGGGTCTTGTTTGATCACTCCATTGGTGGAGACCCGTTGATACAGTGGATGATTGTGCAGTCCCTGTTTTGGAAGACGTCCAGTGTGGATGTGCTGGATCAGATTTCTCGGCCATTCTGGAACATTATCAGGACCTGTTCCAAACAAAGCCAGGTGCAACAAAGGTCACCTGTCACTTTATTCCTAGCGCAGGAAATCCAGTCAGGGTGCTACCTAGACAAATTTCAGCCCACTACTGAGAGGAAGCACAGAAGCAACTGGAAAAGATGCTAGATCAAGGCATCATTGGAGAGAGTAGCAGCCCTTAGATAGCACCAGGAGTGTATGCATGCAAGGCGTCAGGTGAGCTGGAGCTGACTATATCCACCTGTGCCTTGTACCTTGCATTGAAATCTTCCATATGAAGGCTAAATAAGTAGATAACTGTACTTTCTTTCATGCCACGTAGCATTGGCAGCCATTTTGCTTGCATTTTAGTGTTCACACAACCGTATAACTCTGTTTGTCGCAGCTTGGATTGTTAGATCAAGAGCAATGACTGTGCCTTATTTGGAAGTGTATAACGCATTGTTTGTTTTTCTAATGCATTGCTTCAAACAGGGCTCTTATTTATGTGTCCAATCATTGTCCAATCTAGTGCAAATGTTTACTCTAACTCTCCAAGAAAACGTCTTTGATGTTCATCACCTTGTGGACTTTCTTTGGACTTGTGAATGTCTGACAGTAGACAATATGTCTCTTCAAATGTATCCCATAGTGCAAAGATGACACATTATTGTATGCATCATTCTACTATTTATTTAGATCCACTCTATGCAGCACACCATGCTTTATAGGTAAGAAGTTTAGTACTGTAGCTACTATCCAATGCTGTGATCGTGAAATGCAGTGATCGTAATAATTGTGGTGATTCATGCAATTGTTTGACTTTTAACAGACGAATCTCACTTTATACCGTTACACAATGCACTACAACTGAAGAAATGTTTATATCAGTGTCATATGCTGCGTTTCTTTCTGCCTCCTTGGCAAGACATAGCTAGTCTCGTACGTATATCCAGATGGCTTTCACCAGGCGCAAGCGGTCTGGCTACACGAGACTAGGCAAGATGGACTTTCAGCACCCAGTCCGTGCTGCAAAGAAAGGTTTACTGATTGCACCCTGTCTGGATGACATCATTGTTCACGGAGAGGTCGCTTTTAATGCCGCATGCTTTCGCATGTGGAGCATTGGAAGTGCACCAAGTTCACAGCCCTAAAGTCTAGCCGTCACTTTGTGCTCTTTGCTGTAGAGACATTCCGTGTGCTTGGTCAAGCAATATTGGAATACTGGACTTTAGCCGCGTTTACACAACCATTTGAGCGCACTCCTAAGTACGATTAGATTAAACGCACTTATATCCAGGTGCATTTACACGAAACATTTTGAGGAAGTATTATATGCATTTTGATCGCGTTTTCGTCGCTCTTGGAGGAAACTGGACTATCACCGAATTGTTATCTACGTTCTGCTACTTATTTTTTGTTTGCGCGCTGCTCACTTCCATGCCCTGTGCCTGCGAAAGATCCAGGGTGCGAGAGAGCATCACATAATGGGTTGTCGACGAGGGTTCCACTTGATCATCCTACAAGCTGTAGTAGACCATGAGTATCGTTTTTGGAACATTGATGTTGGATGGCCAGGGAGGGTACACAATGCTCGTGTATTTACTAACTCAGAGTTATTTGAAAAAGCCTTATGTACTGCATGGTAATTTATCAGTTGTAACAAAGAATTTTAACTATAGATTGAGCAGAACAAGAATGGTGGTGGAGAATGCCTTTGGACGTATTAAGGGTCGCTGGCGTTGCCTCCTGAAAAGAAATGATGCAACTACAGAAGATGTCCCAACCATCATCTCGGCATGCTGTGTACTTCACAATCTGTGAAGTACACAAGGAGCAATTTGATGAGACGTGGATGGAAGACATTGCATCAGGTGTAAATGCTTCGGACCCTACTCAAAACACATTGACCAACTCAAATACAGAGAGCATAAGAACTGCTCTCTGTAATTATATCAACTCCTAAGAAGGCTACATGCAACTGCTGTTATGTATATGTAACAGCATGCTATTGTAACTCGTAAGTAGTCAGTTAATAAGTAGTTGTAGGATAGGTGTTCTAGTTATTGATTGAATTGTAAGTGCTTGTGTGTGCATCTGGCAGTGGTTGAGGTACTACAGGCGGCGGATAATACAGCGATGGCGGGAGTGACAGCTGGGCAAACATCATTTGGCCTAAAATTTGCACCAGTCTGAGTTCATGGTCCCTATCATCCTTGCGCACCTTCTCCAGCAATTCCATCTCCCTCTTCTGCCTGTCATCAATTGCTTGCATTACTCAAGCTTCGGCTTCCTCTTGATGTTCTAAAAACCTTTCAGTCACCCCACTCAGTGCCTTTTCCAAAGCATTGAGACGAGGTCACTTGCTTCTAGAGGCTGGTTAAGAGGTGGCTGGTCTAGTCTGCCCCAGACGAAGTTAGTGTTGCTTCCTCCCTCTGGTCCACTACTGGCATTTCTTCTTTGACATCAATATATAATCGCCGTTTTTACTTCCACTTCCAGCTCTTGCGTAGACGCCTCGCAAAAAAACGGCGTTGAACGTGCGCCATGACGAAATTGCTACTGCTAATTTTTCACTATGTACTGTGTACCAAGAATGTTGTTTGTCCCTGAGGCACTACATTAAAGACTTACTTCTGTTGCCCAACTCTCTGTCATCAACAAAGCTGACATTAGAAGTGCTTTCGATAAAACACTGGTGTCAGAGCGCTTTCGCCGAAACGCCGTCGACGGAGCGCCATAGCAGAGAAGCCCGTCGAAGTGTCAGTGTCAAGGGACTGGGGTGTGGTTGGTTGGGAGAGTGTGCTCTCGAAAAGGTCAGGGCTCGCATGTTCACCAGTTACACTGTCGTCTTGAGATGGTGAGTCTGGTACTGAGGAGGACATGGAA
>JGIcombinedJ30088_10004504_pt1 | contig 12413 bp, 11 predicted proteins | sample PinacodermPK_FD_30088 | JGI IMG/M metagenome (IMG submission 30088)
CTGGATGCGCGGGCGCTTTCCTCGGGCTTCTTCTCGTTCCTGGGCCACTACAGCCTGATGGCGGTTCCGCTGTTCATCTTCGCCGGCTTCCTCATGGAACGCACCGGCATGGTGCGACAGCTGTTCCAATTCGCCGAGGCCCTGGTGAGCTGGGTCATCGGCGGGTTCGGGTTAGCGACGGTCACCACCTGCGTGCTGTTCAGCGCCATCTCCGGCTCGAGCGTCGCCGTCGCCTCGGCCATGAGCCTCATCACGATCCCGGAGATGCGCAAACGCAATTACCCGGACTGGCTGTCGGCCGGCATCGTGGCCTCGGGCGGGGGCATCGGCCTGCTCATCCCGCCGAGCCTCTCGCTCATCATCTACGGCATCGCGACGGAAACCTCGATCGTGCGCCTGTTCATGGCCGGCATTATTCCAGGCCTGATGCTGGCGGGCGGCATGTTCATCCTCATCATACTCGCCGCCTGGCGGACCAAGACATTGAGCCGCGGCCACTTTGCCTGGGGGCCGTTGGGGCGTGCGACCGTAGGGGCTCTGCCCGGGCTTGCCATGCCGGTGCTCGTGCTGGGCGGTCTTTACGGTGGGCTGTTCACACCGACCGAGGCGGCCGCGGCCGCATGCGGCTACGCCATGCTCTACGGCCTTATCACAGGCCGCCGCGAGTTCCTGCGCAACCTGCTGCCGACGGCCGCGCGGGCCATGAACCTCAGCGCGGTGGTGTTCTTCCTGGTTGGAAGCGTCGGGATCTTCCAATTCGTCGCCGCCAACCAGGCATGGCCCCAGCAGTTGGCTCAGCTGGTCATCGAGATGCAGCTGGAGCCGCTGCCGTTCCTGTTCGGCTACATGGCGCTCCTGTTGATGCTCGGCACCTTTCTGGACGGCATCGCGATGATCCTGCTCACCGTGCCGGTCGTCTTTCCGGTGGCCACGGCGCTCGGCATCGACCCGATCCATCTGGGCATAGTGGTCACCATGGGCGTCGAGTTGAGTGTCATCACGCCGCCGGTAGGTTTCAATCTTTACGCCGTCAGCGGCATTGCCCAGATACCCATCCAGACCGTGCTGCGCGGGGCGATGATCTTTTTCGTGTCCGATTTCATCGTGACCCTCATCATCATCCTGGTGCCCGAACTGTCCACCTGGCTGCCCGCAGTGCTCGGCGGGGCCTCGCCCTTCGCTTAGCTGACCAATTCCGTTCGGGACCAACGTCACGTTACCTTGCAGGGACCTCTGGAAGCGCTTGCAAAATCCTGCCGGATGTACGATATGTTTCAGCCGATGCGTTGGGCGATAGTTTAGCGGCAGAACGCTGGGTTCTGGCCCCAGTAGCCCTGGTTCGAATCCAGGTCGCCCAGCCACATTTCCCAGCCTTGCGACAATCCATCCGGTGTGCCGCCAATGTCCGATTACGCCGCGCCCCTCCGCGACATTCGCTTCGCCATGACCGAGATCGCCGGCCTGGACGGCGTGATCGCCCTGCCCGGCATGGAGGAGATTTCGGTCGATCTCGTGGATGCCGTGCTGACCGAGGCGGGGCGGTTTGCGGACGAGGCGGTGGCGCCCCTCAACCGTGTCGGCGACATGCAGGGCGCTGTGCTGGAAAACGGCGTCGTGCGCACGGCGGACGGGTTCCGGGAAACCTACCGGCAGTTCTGCGAGGGCGGCTGGAACGGCGCGCCCTTCGACCCTGAATATGGCGGGCAGGGCCTTCCGTGGCTCGTGTCCACGGCGCTCACGGAGATGTGGCAATCGGCCTGCCTGTCCTTCTCGCTGGCGCCGCTGCTTACCCAGGGCGCAGTGGACCTGCTCGCGAATCACGGTTCGGATGAGCAGAAGGACGTCTTTCTGGAGAAGATGATTTCCGGCGAATGGGCCGGCACGATGAACCTGACAGAGCCCCAAGCCGGCTCCGATGTGGGCGCGCTCGCCACCCGCGCCGTGCCGACGGGGGACGGCGCCTATCGCATCAGCGGCCAGAAGATATTCATCAGCTACGGCGACCAGGATTTCACCGACAATATCGTCCACATGGTCCTTGCGCGCACGCCGGATGCGCCGAAAGGTATTCGCGGCGTTTCGCTGTTCATCGTACCCAAGGTGATGGTGAACGAGAACGGCAGCCTCGGCGCGCGTAACGACCTGCGGCCCGTCGGACTGGAGCACAAGCTCGGCATCCACGGCAGTCCGACCTGCGTGATGGCCTATGGCGAAGGGGACGGCGCACTCGGCACGCTCGTCGGCGAAGAGAATTGCGGCATCCAGTACATGTTCACAATGATGAACAATGCCCGGCTCGGCGTCGGATTGCAGGGTGTCGCGGTCGCCGAACGGGCCTATCAACAGGCCCGTGCATTCGCAATGGAGCGCGTCCAGGGCAGGGATGAGTTGAGCGGCGAACGGGGACCGGTCCCGATCCTGCATCATCCGGACGTGCGGCGGATGCTGATGACCATGAAGGCCCAGATCGAGGCCATGCGTGCGCTTTGCTACTGGATCGCAGCCGCCCTCGACCGGGCCCAGCGTGCGGGCGACGCGGAAGCCCAGGCACGCGTCGATCTGATGATTCCCGTCGTCAAGGCATGGTGCAGCGACCTCGGCGTCGAAATCGCCTCGCTCGGCGTCCAGGTGCATGGCGGCATGGGCTTCATCGAAGAAACCGGCGCCGCCCAGCATATGCGCGACAGCCGTATCGCGCCGATCTATGAGGGCACCAACGGCATCCAGGCCATGGACCTCGTCGCACGCAAGCTCGTCCGCGACGGTGGCGAAGCGCTTCGGGCCCAGCTCGCCCTGATGCGGGCGGATGCGCCTGACCGGACGCTGGCCGCAGCCATCGATGCCGTGGAGCGCGCGGCGGCGCTCATTCTCGGCCGCTTTGGCAAGGAGTTCGGCGCAGCCGCGGCTGCGGCCGTTCCGTTCTGCAACCTTCTCGGTCTTGCAACCGGCGGCTGGCTGCTCGCCAAAGGCGCGGCGGCAGCCGAGCGCCTCCTGGCGGACGGCGCGGAGGACACAGAGTTCCTGGAAGCGAAACGACTGACCGCGCGTTTCTATGCCGAAACGCTGCTGCCGCAATATGCCGGGCTCCTCGCCGCTGTTGAGGCCGCCGGCGGGGCGGAGCTGGAGATGGCAGCCGAACAGTTCTGACGGCGGAGGAGAGCGCCATGACCTTTACCGCAATCGGCGCCTGCCCCGACACGGGCCGGCTCGGCATCGGCATCACGACCTATTCGCTCGGCGTCGGCGGCTACTGCCCGTTTTTCGAGCGCGGCGTCGCGGCGCTCTCGACCCAGGCTTTTGCCAACCCTGCGCTCGGTCCGCTGGCCACCGCCGCGCTCAGGGAGGCGCCGGACCCGGATCGGGCATTGCGGTTGCTGGCGGAGCAGGACCCGGGTTTCGACTGGCGCCAGGTCGTGATCGCGACGGCGGATGGCCGCATCGCGGCGCATACCGGTCCTCATACGCGGCCCTGGTCCGGCCACATTACCGGCGAGGGCTTCGCGGTCTTCGGCAATGTGCTGGCCGGCGAGGCAACGGTCCAGGCGATGGCTGCAGCATGGCGCGAGCGGGCCGGAGACGACCTGTCGGAGCGGCTGCTCAAGGCAATCGAGGCGGGGCGGGATGCAGGCGGCCAGGCGTCGCCGGACGGCACGCACCTGCCGGAGCGCTCGGGAGCGCTGATCGTGCGCGGCGCGGATATCGTGGAGGACATAGACCTCAGGGTCGATCTCCATGACGACGCTGTGGGCGAACTTCGCCGCCTCTGGCAGGCTTACCGGAAATACCTGCCCTATTACGCGCTCCGCGCCCGCTCGCCCGCCGAGACGCCGCCGCAGGATGTCTGGGCGCGACAGAACGATCCCGGCAACGCATGACCGGGAACGATCTTTCGCTCGACACGCTGCTCGCCCAGGGAGGACGATTCCTCGACCGGGAGACCGGCGCCGTGGTGCCGCCGATCCATTCCGCCACGACCTATGCGCGGGACAACCGCTACGAGACAACCGGCTACACCTACAGCCGCGACGCCAACCCGACCGTCGCGCATGTGGAGGAGGTGCTGGCGGAACTCGAAGGCGCGGAGGACGCGCTCGTCTTCTCGTCGGGAATGGCGGCGGTCTCGACCTTCTTCGACAGCCTCGGCGCGGGCGACCATGTGGTGGCGCCGCGGGTGATGTATCACGGCGCGGCGGACCTGCTACGCCGCCTGGCCGACCGGCGGGGGGTCGAAGTCAGCTTTTTCGATGCGTCGGAGCCCAGCGCGCTGGAAGCGGCAGTGCAGCCCGGCCGGACATCGGTCGTCTGGATCGAGACATGCGTAAACCCGACCTGGGACGTGATCGACGTGCGCGCCGCTGCCGAGATCGCGCGNGGCGCAGGAGCGGTCCTCGGCGTGGACGCTACCGCGACGCCGCCTGTGGCGCTCCGGGCGCTCGAACTCGGCGCCGANNTNGTCTTTCANTCCGCNACCAANTATCTCGGCGGGCACAGCGACCTGCTGGCGGGCGTGCTCGCAACCCGGCGCGCCGACGAGCGCTGGGCAGAGATAAAGTCGGCCCGCACGCGGATGGGCGGCGTGCTCGGCGCGTTCGAAGCATGGCTTCTGCTGCGCGGCATGCGCACCCTGCACGTGCGCTACGAGCGCCAGGCGGCGAACGCGCTGGCGATCGCGCAGCATTTCGAAGGCCATAAAGGGATCGAGGCGGTGCTGTATCCCGGCCTGGAGTCCCACGCCGGACACGAGATCGCGAAGCGGCAGATTGCGGGCAGCTTCGGCGCCATGCTTTCGCTGCTGGTCGAAGGCGGCGCGGAAGCCGCCAAACGGGTCGCCACGCGTACCCGGCTGTTCGTGCCGGCAACGTCGCTCGGCGGCGTCGAGAGCCTGATCGAGCACCGGGCGACGGTCGAGGGGCCGCTGAGCGCCGTGCCGGCGAACCTGCTCCGCCTTTCCGTCGGCATCGAGCGCGCGGACGAGCTCATCGCAGACCTGGAGCAGGCATTGGCGACATAGTGGCGACCGAACCTCTGCCGCCTGTCAGCGAATCTCTCCTAACTCCTTGATTTCCCTGGTGAGCGCGGCAGGATTCGAACCTGCGACCGCCTGATTAAAAGTTATAGCATTTTATGTTTCACCGGATTTCGTCTGCATTAGCTGGACCTACATTTCGTGTTGTCTATCAATGGGTTGTATCTATAAGGACATTTGCTTGCCTTTGCTGAGGTTAGCCAATATTCTGTTCATGTTGTGACATAGATTGTGACACGGGGCGAAAATGGCACTGACAGAGAGACGCATTCGCGACATGAAACCCGGCCCGAAAACCGTGTTCGTCTGGGATAATCGGGTTAGCGGCAAGGGACGCCTCGGCGTCCGAATTACCCCGGCCGGAGCAAAGGCGTTCGTGCTCGACTATTTCGATGCCGGCGGCACCCGCCGCCGCATGACCTTGGGCAGACCGGGTGAAATGCCGCTTGCGTCGGCGCGCGAAACGGCAAGCCGGGAGCTTGCCGCCGTTCGCGATGGCAAACCCGACATGGCCGAACGCCAGCAGCAAAGGCGAGCCGCGCCGACTGTCGCTCGGCTGGTTGAGGATTTCCTGACCGTCGAAGGTCCGGCGCGTATCGCGCGCGGGCGCATGACCGAGAACACGCTTCACCAGTATCGGCATGGGGCGGGAAAATACCTTCTACCAGCGCTCGGCGAAATGCGCGTCGAGGACGTGAAGCGGGCGGACATCGAACGCATGGCCGCGTCCCTGCCCGGCACGACGCGAAACCGCGCCCTCGCGCTGGCATCAAGGCTCTTCACGCTGGCCGAGATATGGGAGTGGCGGACGCCGGGGAGCAACCCGGTGCGAAAAGTCGAACGCGCGCGCGAGGAAGCCCGCGACCGCGTTCTCTCCGGAAGCGAAATGGCGGCGCTGGCGGCGGCGTTGGCGGACATGGAGTCTCGCAAGCGGATGCAGGTCGCGGCGATTCGCTTCCTCGCCGTGACCGGACTGCGTGTTGGTGAGGCGCTAGCGATTGCTTGGGACCATGTCGACGCCGAAACTGGCCGGCTCTTGATCCCGGAGTCGAAGACAGGCCGGAAATGGCACGACCTGCCTACGCCGGCCGTCGAGATATTGGCTGCCCTGCCCCGTCTAGGTCCGTGGGCCTTCACGACCACCGGCCGCGTCCCGCTGCGTTATCGCGCCGTGCAGGTCGCCTTCCGCGACGCCTGCCACGCTGCCGGGATAGGCGACGCCCGCCTGCATGACCTGCGCCGGGGCGTGATATCCGCCGCTGCCGCCTCCGGGGCCAACGTCGCGGTGCTGCAACGCCTCTTGGGGCACAAGACGGTAGCGATGGCGATGAGATACGCCACAGAACTCAGGGACCCGGTGCAAGCCACCCGTGAGCACGTTGCCACACAAATGGCCGCTGCCATGACTGGTAAGCCCGGCGAAGTTATTCCACTGCACCGGCAGAACACGGGCACAAAATAAAGTCGCTCTACTTGAAATATCCTTCAACAAAAAAACAACGCCACATTCAGAAATGCGATTGCTCGCCTGCGCGCAACCTTTCTTCAATTTAGGGCATATTTTGTATTGCAGATAACGCTTAGCCCGCATTAGCCTAGGTTCACTGACTGCGGGAGAGGCAGATGAAACGCTTCGAGAGTGACAGGTATTACCGCCCGGCGGACACCGAAATGCGTTTAATCGCGACCGAAGGCACCTTGGCAATCTGGCGACACGAAGGACGCGGTCCAACTTACCAAAAAATTGGACGGCGTATCTGGTATTTCGGACGAGAATTAAACGCGTTCATTGACGAACAGCGAGTAGAGCCGACGGCCGCCTAAGCCTTCCAACGAAAAACGGGACCGCCAGTCGCCAAACTTTTGCGGCCCCGTTGTGTCAACAAGAGGCAGGATCATGCCGGATGGCGCGCCAGACCGCAAGAGAGAAACCCGGAAATGTTGGTGCTGCGAATATGACCGGCCGCGCAAGGATCCGATATGTCCAGTCTGCGGGGCGCACTTACTCAAGTGGCGCGATATGCCGTATCCGGGCGACGGAACCGGCGAGCGTCATACATGGGCGCTTCACCAATGGACGGAGACGACAAGCGCCAAGCTGACATTGATTGCACTTGTGGACCATGCGGGGCCGGACGGCTGCTTTCCATCAAGAGAGACCATCGCACTTGAAATAGAAATGACGGAATCAACGGTCAAGCGCGGCATTAGAGAACTAAAGCGACTTGGGTTGTTGAAGACGGAGAAAAGGCGGATGAACGGAAAACAGGCTTCAAACCGCCACGTCTTTACAGGGAGGCAGATATGGCCCTCTGAAAGTGCTTCCCCATCACAGGGGGCCGCTAATGACCCTCTGTGCCATTTACAGGGGGTCACCGGACGCACTTTACAGGGGGCCGCCAGTGACCCCCTAACAAGACTCTATGAACAAGAAGAAGAATCTCGAAGGGAAGAATTACATACACCACTCTCTGCAATTAACACCACCAACGCCTGAAGGGTGAACGAGATGAAAAAGGCCAACAGTGACGTTGCACTCGCGGAACTCGCCATGCGTGCTCATGCAGCTTTCGGACGAAGCACCGTGACATGGATGGACGCTGCCGGCATCCTGCTAGAAGCGCGGCGGATTGCCGAACACGGCCAGTGGCGACCATTCCTTGCGGAAGCGGGCATTCCGAACCGCACCGCTGAACGTATGCTGCGCATCGCCAAGACTGGCCTGAAAAGCGACAACGTGTCGCTTTTGGGAGGCGTCGCGGCAACTCTCGACCATATCGCCGCCGGCAAGGCCGCGCACAAACTTTGGCGGGAGACCGTCGACGCATTGCCGGAAGGTCCGCTTCGTGCCGAGGTCATTCAGATGTATCCTGACGGGCCTGAAGCGATGGCCACGTGGGCGCGACTTGTGGCTGTCGTGAACGAAGTCGAAGCCGCGGAAGATGCCAAGGGAGTGACCACATGACCGAAGAAATGGACCTGCCTGAAATCGAGGAGACAACGGAAGACGATTGGACAATATTTCCGGTGCTAGACGTGTATCGGGTGGTTAGTGTCGACAAGAATGAACTGCACTACCGTATCCCGGACGTAGTCGTTTTGTCCCGCAAGTCGGAAGCCGAAAAGCTCGAAGAGATTGCGACCTTCCTAAAAGAGAAGGCCGAGCGGCTGCGGGCCGATGGTGACGAATAGCTCCTCGGGGACCCCTGTCCAGCAGCCGGAATCGTTGGGGCGGACCGGGGTGGGGAGACGCGAACTCCATGAATGGTCTTTGGATAACGGTGGTTGGGCAGTAGATACCGTTACGGTTGACCAGAGCTTACTCGTCCTTGTCGAACGTGTTTATGAGACCACGCGCAAGTTGAGCTGCGACAGCACACAACAAACCTATTGGAAAATAGACAACAGAAGAACCGGTCGTGGCTCCAATGTAGGCAAGGACAACCATGGCAAATACTACCACTACAAGGCATACTGTGAGACCGTTCCCACTCGCATTTATGGAGAACATTTTGCTAAAGAAATTTGCTCCAACATCTGCTTTGGATTCGCTCGCTTTTTTCTCGTCCATTGCCTCGACCCTTCGTTTGAAATGACGGCCATAGCTATCATGGACTATTGATTATGTCAGTGCTCGCCTACCTCTCCGCCCTGCCGGTCACGCAGGGGCGTCGCGCTGGCGAGGCGTTCCGGGTCCTGCCGTGGCAGCGGCGTTTCGTGCGGGGAGCCTTTGCGGCTCGCGTCGCGACGGCGGCTTTGAGCGTTGCGAGGGCGAACGGCAAGACGACGCTCACGGCGGGCGTTGGAGCCGCGACGCTCGACGGGCCGCTTGCCGTGCCGCGCGGGGAAACCGTGATAGTCGCCTCCAGCTTCGAGCAAGCCCGGATTGCCTTTGAGCACATTGCCGCGTTCATGGGCGACAAGCTGGAAGACAAGCGTCGCTGGCGGGTTTGGGACACGGCGCAGCAAGCCCGTATCGAGTGCAAACAGACCGGGGCGAGGGTCCGTTGTATCGGGAGCGACCCGCGCCGGGCGCATGGGCTCGCCCCGACACTTGTGCTTGCGGATGAGCCTGCGCAGTGGCCGCCTTCTACAGCGGAAGCAATGGTCGCGGCGCTGCGCACGGCGGCGGGCAAACAGCCGGCCTCCCGTTTCGTGGCGTTGGGGACCCGGCCTGCGGACCCGGCGCATTGGTTTGCGCGCATGCTCGACGGCGGGGCGGACTATGCTCAGTGCCACGCAGCGGGGCCGGACGACCCGCCATTTCAGCGGCGAACATGGGCCAAAGCAAACCCGTCGCTAGCGCATATGCCGGACCTTTTGGCGGCGATACGGGGCGAGGCGGCGGAAGCCCGGCGCGACCCTGCCATGCTGGCGGCGTTCGCGGCGCTGCGGCTCAATCAAGGGACCTCCGATACCGAGCAAGCCATGCTGCTAGACGCGGGAACATGGGCTCATATCGAGGGCGAGGCCGCGCGCGAGGGCCCGTGCATATGGGGTGTCGACCTTGGTGGGAGTGCGGCGCAATCCGCCGTCGCGGGGTATTGGCCCCAAACGGGCCGGCTAGAGGCGCTGGCGGCGTTCCCACGCGAGCCGAACCTTGCCGAACGGGGCCTGCGCGATGGTGTGGGGCGGCTCTATCTCGACTGTGAGCGGCGCGGAGAGTTGGTGTGCCTGGGCGCGCGTTCCGTTCCTGTCGCGGCCATCCTCGCGCTGGCGCTGGAGCGGTTCGGGCGGCCGGTTGCGGTTGTATCCGACCGATGGCGCGAAGCGGAATTGCGCGACGCACTCGACGCGGCGCATATCCCGCCGGCAGCCGTAGAGGCCCGAGGGCAGGGATTCCTCGACGGCGGCGAAGACGTAAGGGCTTTCCGCCGCGCCTGTCTGGAGAGCCGGGTTACGCCGCTCCCGTCCCTGCTATTGCGGGCCGCTATGGCGGAGGCGCGGGTTGCCGTCGATGCCGCGGCTAATTCGAAATTGGCGAAGAATGCGCAAGGCGGTCGTCGAGCGCGGGCACGTGACGACGCGGCGGCGGCGGCAATTCTTGCCGTTTCGGCTGGATACCGACAGGCCGCAAAGCCTATGCGCCGTGCGCCTCGCTTTTTTGTGGCATGAGTAAACTTCACCGAAGGTTGAACGCGCGACGTTGGGCAGCGACACGGCGAGCGGTGTTCCAGCGGGACGGTTATCGCTGCCGACTGTGCGGACGGCCGGGACGACTCGAATGCGACCATGTTGTTCCCGTGCAGCACGGTGGTGACATTTGGGACACGAAAAATCTACAAACGTTATGCCGAACATGCCACCTTGCGAAAACGAGCGCAGAAAATAAACGCACGCTAACGCCTTCAGAACAGCGCTGGAAGGACTTTGTGGCAGAGTTATTGCGCGCCGGCGCATAACCTTTTTTCGTTCTGTTAGTTGATATCATTGCGAATCCATGCCAAGAAATCCGTGGAACAATTGCGGAGATTTGCCGTGACACCTCGCCAACGCCTCGCGCTCGAACAGTCGGAGAAGCGTCAAAAGATAAACGACCTTCTCGGTCTTGACGAACTTACGGACGATCAGCGCAACGAACTCGATACGCTGACAAAACGCATGCAGCAAATCGAGGTAGAATCTCGCGCCGCTATCGTGGCGGAAGGCGAAGACGAACAGCGCATGCGCTCGGAATTCGGCGACGACCGGGAGAGCGCGGAACTGCGGGCGCTTGTCGGGCGCGCGAACGCCGGCGCAATCTTCACGGCGGCGCTCGAACACCGCGCGACGGACGGCGCGGAAGCCGAACTACAGCAGCATTTCCGGCTCGGCGGCAATCAAATCCCGCTCGAAATGCTGCGCCTCGAANCCCGCGCGGTTACACCGGCACCGACCGATACCGGCGCGAGTCAACAGCCCATTCTCCAGCCGATTTTCGCGACGGGAGACGCGGCTTTCCTTGGCGTCGATATGCCGACCGTGCCGGTTGGCGATGCCGTGTTTCCGGTCCTCACCAGCCGTCCGACCGTAGGCGGGCCACATAAGGATTCGACCGCAGTTGGCGAAACTACCGGCGCGTTCACGGCGGAAGTCCTGGAGCCGCACCGGCTGCAAGCATCGTTCTACTATCGCCGGACCGATGCGGCGCGCTTCGCCGGCATGGATGAAGGGCTCCGGGCGGCGCTCAACAGCGGGCTTTCGGAGGCACTCGACAAGGAAGTCATCGACCAGCTCGTCTCCGATGTTTCCCAGACTGCGGCAACTGCCGAAAACACTTTTGCGACCTATCGCAGCGCGCTCGTTTACGACCGCCTGGACGGCCGGTTTGCGAGCATGGAAGGCGATGTTCGGGTCCTTGCAGGCGCTTCTACGGTCGCGCATATGGCCGGGAAATATCGGGGGAATAACGCTGACGACTCCGCCATCGACTCGGTGCGGCGCATCTCCGGCGGCGTCCGGGTTTCGGCCCATATCGCCGCCGTCGCGGGCAACAAACAGGATGCCATCGTGCGGCGTGGCATGCGGCGCGACGCGGTTGCGCCGGTATGGCAAGGCGTGACGTTGATTCCCGACGAAATCACGAAGGCCGGCACGGGCGAAATCGTGATTACGGCGGTGCTTCTGGCCGCGTTTAAGACCGTCCGAACGGGCGGCTTCGCGCGCATCGAAACGCAACACGCGTGATGGGGTCGGCAGGTGCTAGAGCGCCGATACGCGGAACTCCAGCAAGCCGGCGGGCGTCGTCTGGAAGGCATCGCGGTTCGCTACGGTGATACCGCGTCGCTGCCTTGGGGCGTCCGGGAGCGGATAGAGCCGGGAGCCTTCGCGCCGCTTGGTGATATCGTGCTCAACGTGCAACACGACCGGGGCCGTCCATTGGCGCGGACGGGCGGCGGCGGGCTTGTGCTGGAAGACGGTGCGGACGCCCTCACACTCGCCGCAGAACTGCCGGAGACGCGAGAGGCGGATGATACGCTAGCCCTTGTCAGGAACGGCGTCCTAAGGGGCCTCTCCGTCGAATTCCGCGCCCTTGAGGAACGGTTGGACAGTGGCATTCGGGTTATTGAGCGCGCGCGCTTGGCCGCCGTTGGCGTCGTCGATTCACCAGCATATCCGCAATCGGAGGTAGAGGCACGCCGCCGTCGCGGGCCTCGCCGGACATGGGTGAGGGGCGGTATCGAGTATGGCATCGCGGTCCATTGCGAGTGCCTTACCGGCGAATGCAGCCGCGTCTATTTCCGTCCCAAAGCGCTCCGGCAAGTGGAAGGGCGCGAGGTTCTGGCAATCGCGGGCCGGGCATCGGAGGCGGTCGGCTCGACGCGGGGCGGCACGCTCCGGCTCCGGGACACGCCGGAACGGCTCGAATTTGAGATTGACGCGGCGGGCCGGGACACGGCCGCCGGGC
>JGIcombinedJ30088_10004516_pt1 | contig 12379 bp, 9 predicted proteins | sample PinacodermPK_FD_30088 | JGI IMG/M metagenome (IMG submission 30088)
CTCCCCCATATCTGATCTCCATGTGTCCACGGGGTCCAACTCCTCACTCCCCACCCCTGCAATGGGTACAAAGGACCCCACAGTTCAGCTCCCCCACCCCCTCACCCTCTGCTGATGCATCACAAACTACTTCTTATACCCACCAGAGGTACACAGCATCTATTTCAATATAGTGGTCTGTCACCAAATGAGCTGACAAGGGCCTAAGTAAACCTTTCAGTTGCTAGGTTACCCTGATTGTAAATCAGTGGGGACACACCCATCGTTATGTACACACTACCATTTCTTGTAGGAATACACCTCCGCCAAACCAGAGTGCTGTGGCTAGGAGAAGTGAGTGGAAGTCACGTATCCCAGCAGTAAATGAATGTCCACTACATCCCTTCCCAAGGTGCTATTATTGTACGGACAAGAAATGCTGGTACAAGAAACAACCAAATAATTGATAAATTGGAATCAATGAGGAGGCAACAGCCTCCCCCACCTCATCCCAAGTGTCAGCTATGCCATTCTGAACAAGTCACTCACCACAGCCAACCACACAGTGTACGTACTGCCAACCAGCACGCACCCCCTCCCGGCCCACGTGCACCACTAGCCCTACACCTATCCTGAGGCAGCATCAATGAAGGTAATCACACACATCATCTGCAAACACACAACTTACACTTGGCGACCGGCTTGTTGGCACCAAACACAGGCATTCACACCGTATAGATTAACAGTAAGGAGGGGACACCAAGAAGCGTAAACACACATGCATGCACGCATGCACGCACGCACACACACACACACACTGGTACTGGGACTGGTACAGAGTTCATGCACATATACACACACACAGGACTGGTACAGAGTTTATACATGTACGTATGCATACACCATTATGTACAGGATCCACACAAAGCGTTACTGACCAACTAAACTAAATTATGCCTAACTGCTAATACATACATAAGATGTTTATGCAATGATGACATCTTGTCATGCTTTGTCCAGGAGCAAAGGTTAACGGGGTCAACAAGGCTTGGGGTTAGGGCTATCATTAGTTGGTGGATATCTCATGGGAGACTGCAATGCAATTCAGCCAAGTGAAGTGCATAACCTCACGATGCATCAGCGGCCAGCTTGCACATCGCCATAAGCAGTGCACTCCAGCTTTCTCCCAGCTAAGTGCGTTAGAGTGAATGGCATTGGATCCACTTGTCCGCAGTTGAGTACCAGAAACAATGCCATTAACACCACAAGTTGAGGTGTGAATGACCCTGACACGTCCACTAACACCTGAAGAAGCTTGTCAACCAAACGGCAAACACCATAACACAAACTGAGTTAGTAGATGCGCACACGTGCTTTCATATTCGCGCACATGCGTGCACACAAGACTAGCTCTTGCATGCATGGAGCCATCCTATGAGCAGGAGCAAAGACCATCCCACAAGTGTGTGTGTTCAGGAGGAGCAGGGAGGTGCATTCCTGCAATGATTCCCCAGCCTCCTACCTCCGCAAGTGCACTCGTAAGTGATAGGTAGAACAATAGAACATCTGTGGAACGTGAAAGGACCTAACCCAACACCTCTCACCCACAGCTGTTCCTCCCCACACACACACGTATGAAGCTATTGGTTCCAGCTATTGATGTGTTCCCACATCAATACCGCCGCCAGTCACCTAATACAAGCTTGTCCTTTTAGTCTATCCCACATCGGACATCACAGCTCACCCACAACGAGCTATTGTGTCTCATGTCACTGGCATGAACCAGACCATGTCCAGACCACATCTGTCACGACAAATATCGAATATTGCAGTCATGAATTCCGATATGGCCACACATGTGGGAAAAGGCCCATCCAATTGTGCTTCAATGAGAGGGGAATGTGATCACTGGAGCTCAGTAAGAACACAGCTATGAGCAATCACCGAGGTAGGATACTCGACTGGAGGGAAGGAACAGTGTTCTTGTTTTAAACCAGTGTCTGCAGCTGCAGACTACGCCAACACTGTAGCGTCAGCAGGTATGGCCCGGCCATTAAGTACATGTAGCGAACCTTTTTCACAACACCGTTAAGAGAGGTATTATGTCTGAGTTTGCCAACTACACAGCTTGAAAGTAGCGACTGGAGAAAAAGAATACATACACATGCTAGCTGCCCGCTGAGTATACCATCGCACAGATCCTCAAGGCTTGGGTTCTAAGTGGTCGCAGCATTGTGGCCCGCCCATGACTTTATATATATGGCGATTGGGGACGAAGAATCGTGACCACATTGGTGGCTTGCATGGCTGAAGCTCCGCGTTAGGACGTAGGCTATGAGTTCAGGCGCCGGGTCGTGGTTCTATTTCTCCAGTCGCTACTTTCAAGCTGTGTAGTTGACAAACTCAGACATGTTACACACCAGCTTGCATAACACTTACTGACGAAGAGAGGTATTAGTTTGTACAAAAACAGCAATCCTCAATGAATGGGACACACATGTACACACATGTACACACAATCAGCTGTCACCCTCCTGTCTGTCCTGCAGCTGCTGCTGGGGATCACAGGTTAGCAAACAATGCCATACTACCACCTCACGGTATGCATTCCAGGACATCATCACCTATTATACGGTGTGGGTCTTCCATAGGCCCATGTACACACACACCATAATGCAGGAAATTACACATGCATACATAAGTATTTACCTCATTACACACACAGACAGACACATGGACACACCATACCATGGTCAGGCTGCTCAACAGCACTGTGGAACCGATACTTTCCAGCCTTCTGATCGTAGTCATAGTAACAGTGGTACTCAGCAGAGTAGTACAGTCGAGAGTTCTGTGTGAGTCAAGAGACAAACAAACCAGAGGTCTCCCCCTAACACAGCCACCACCACAGGGCTGCTTGCCCATTCTTGTGACGACTGTCCGCTCACACACACACAACAGATCAGAAATGGTAAAGGGTTCTTCTTTTTATATACCAGCTAAAAACGGGTTGAAAAACTTTGCTGATGTTTCGACCAGAGTGCCCTGGTCTTCTTCTGGTCTGTCTTTGCCCCGAAGAAGACCAGAGCACTCTGGTCAAGATGTCAGGGGCAAGGTTTTCAGCCCATCTTCTAGCTGGTATAGAAGAACTCTTTACAGTTCATGCAACAGCCAGCTGAGAAGCTCCCACTTCACAACAGATCAATGTTCATGCAATGGGGCAGTCCTAAAACAAAGGCAGTGGCTGCTGGGCACATCAGAAATGCAGTGTAGTGAATGTACATACGTACGTATGTGCACACATCACACAAGAAAGGCATATAAAGTTACATGTGGTACATTGAGGGGGCAGCGAAGAGGAGTTACTGGCAATCAGACACCACTCTATTACTCCAAACCCTTTGAGAGAGCACCGGGAGAGACTGTGAAAGACGAAACCTGGCTAACCCTCTCCTCCCATCCTGTTTCACCTTGAGGTAGAAAGACCTGTCAGAGACGGTGAGTGGGCAGCACTGCAGGTGTCTGCTTGCGCATGCCTCACATAGCAGGCAATCAGATCTCTATGCCAGACACTTGAATGGAACATTTGGGGGGTTACAACTACGCAGAGTGAACGATGTCTGGACGTAGTTGGGGTCAAACACATGCAACAATCAATTGAAGATTGAGACAAATTGTTCACTTTGATCTGTGTTCGAGTAAGCCACCAAAGTGCACCACGTCCTACGATGTTCAGCAGAGTGCACTGCAACAAATCTCAAATGCTCCCACGCCCGTTGGTCCAGTGGACTTGGTCAGACAAAGGCCACACTTCCCTTTGACAACCTACCTCGTGACCACACTGAGCATCACGGACTCACTCCATCTCCTCAGTCACTGGGTGTACGACACGAGAGTGCAAATGTACGTACGTGGTTACCTCTCTACAGCCCGGCCGCCGGTAATATACGTAGCAGTCAGCTACCTGCTACCGGCCTACAAATATTACCAGACTGCTTGTCCAGAGAAGTTTCACTTGTTTCAAAACAGAAATAGTCCATGTTTTCGTGTTCTGTATGAGAGTCTTATTTATATTATAATATGCCCAAGTGCTACTGTACTGTAGGACACAACATGCACAGGAATGTGTGATGACATGTGAAAGATGGGACGCGTCTAAACTAAGCTCCTGACCTTTAATTGCCATCCGGTATAGGCACACCTTCAGTACACATACATAGGCACACCTTCAGTACACATACATACGTGCACCTTTTGCTTATGCTGCCAGCAGTCTACCGCTAGCCCCACCTGGTCGTAGTAGAGTCCACTCTACCGCTAGCCCCACCTGGTCGTAGTAGAGTCCACTCTACCGCTAGCCCCACCTGGTCGTAGTAGAGTCCACNCTACCGCTAGCCCCACCTGGTCGTAGTAGAGTCCACTCTGAGCGTCGTAATACATCCCAGACTGGGCATCAAACGTCAGACCTGACCGTCTTGTTGCCATCTCTGACACATCAGCAATTTGCTTGAGAAGTTCCTTCACCCCTGCTCCCCCTTTTTCATTGTGCCCTTCTTCTCCGCGCTCATTTACTACACTTAAAGGCCCTCCCTTGTCGGCCCCACCTGCAGGCGCACTGCTAGTGCCACTGGTGTCTGCAGAACACCAGCTCATCGGGACAAGGTACTGCCGTGAGACCTGGGCCCAAAGAAACAAAATGCATGCATGTGTGGACCAGGAGAACCACGTACACGTGGTCTGCAAACATGTGCACACACACACGCATGCACCTCCTGACAAGAGGTAGTGCAGCTCCACACATAACACTTTACAGCATTACACCTGACCGAGCACACACAGGGTCGTAGTAGTATCCAGATGTTGAATGGTAAAAGACTTGTCTCTCCTCGTATTCTTCTACTCCTGTCAGGTCAATGCACGTATCTCCACTAGGACCTGCGGTGCCCCCGTCCTCTTCCACGATCTCACCCTCTTCTTGCTCCTCAGACACTGCAAGTAAAGCGAGTCAAGTCAGCGTGTGAATCATTAAACTAGAACAAAACTTAACTAATGACTTCGCATGACTGAACTATGTCCAAAATGTGCCTTACTTTCGATTTACCCGAACAAGAATATACAATATCGGCAGATGACTGCAAAGGTCGTCAGCAGACGAAGACCACGCTGATGCCCGCCATTTTCTTATCTAATATTTAAAATGGCCGCCTCAAGCAAAGTTACAGACGCTTGTCAGCCGACCTCTTTTCTGTGTCAGCATTGTCAACAGTGGACCTCTCAATGCAGCACTGAGAAGCCAAGTTAGCACTCCATATCATTATAACTACCTCTTTCATCTTCGCATACGTTCGTAGTGAATCACCACTGCTAGCTGCACGTTGTCCAGCCAACGTACGTAGGTTAGACTATCTATGGCTGCATAGCTAGCTAGCTATTTGGCCTTCCTGAACTGCATTTCAGTCACTATATAGTCGGGTCATATTGTGTTGCGGCAGATGTCTGCTGATTTATCCCTGGTTGCTCTTCTTCCCCACTGGGTGATGCAGTCGCTCTGCCTCCCGCCGAGGACATTGTAGACACAGGGCAGTCATCCGCAAAGTGCTCGCGAAACCTACTATGCAGTCTCTGCATTGGCACCAACAACAGATTGGCAATCAGTGACCTCGCCCAAAGGATTGCAGATGAGCTCCAGCACGCCCAGTACAAGGTGTCCGCCTACAGCCTGTCAATTGCGCTTCCTCCTTCAGTATTGGTTCGGCAGTGTGCAATTGCCTTGCACCACAATCTGGCAGTGTCTAAAGTGCAGTTGAAGGACACCTTACGGGCCGCACTGGCAGACGAGCTGCTCACTGTGACTGGTCTCGCACATGACCCACAGTCGCCCTTTAACATTGCTCTGGACTTCATGCACCCAGAGACTGAAAGTGAGAGCCATGCTGTCATGAAGCAGCACCCAAAGTGTTTTGAAGTGCTCACCCCCAAAGGTAAAGGTGCAAAGGTCACTCGTATGAGTCTCAGAGCGATGTATAAGGCAATAGAAGTAATGAAAGAGGAGGACTACCGAGTCCTCAACCTGTGGCCACCACCAGGTGTAGACACTCCCTTGAAATGTGCACAGATCACATGCCTGCATGAACCCGTTTTCATTGGTGGACGCTATTGTAAGTTCTCACGACATCTCAGCCAGACTCCCTGGGTGGTTGATGGGGAGAAGAAGATGGAGACGTCAGTGCAGGAGCTGATTGGGAAGCCTTTGCTCCAGGCATACCAGGTGGAAGAGATAAAGTTGTCTTCCTCTGGTAGGGAGGATGCAGATGTTCGCATGCTGGGCCGTGGACGTCCGTTTGTTCTCACACTCCTGAACCCAAAGAACCCTGCAGTGTCTGTAGAGAAGCTGAAGGAAATTGAAAAGAGTATAATATCTTCCAGTGAAGGGATGGTTGCTGTTCATCACTTGCAGCCAGTGAGCAAGAGTGAATTTGCCCTTCTGAAGGAGGGCGAGGAAAGTAAAACTAAAGAGTACTGCGCGTTGATTTGGTGTCCTGAAAGCATTACAGCAGATGACCTGCATGTGTTGGAGGATCAGACAGATGTGCATGTATTTCAAAAGACCCCTGTGCGTGTGCTGCACCGTAGATCCCTGGCTACAAGAGAGAAAGTGGTGCACAGCATGCGGTGTGACCTGTTGGATGACCACCACTTCAAGCTCCACCTGAGTACGCAGGCAGGGACGTACATTAAGGAATTTGTGCATGGAGATTTTGGGAGGACTAGGCCCAACTTGCGCTCCTTCCTTGGACAAGACGTGGACATCCTGGCCCTTGATGTGAATGATATAGCTTTGGACTGGCCACCTGGGACCTCCTTGACTATTTAGTTTTCAGAGTTGTTTTTTTTTTTGCATTTTGCTTGCAATTAGCTGTACATGTCAGTCCTATCCGGGTCATGTTATATGCTTGTAACACAGGTGGCACGGTACATCTAGCTATGTAGGGTGTATCTACCACACAGTGTCGTGTCACTTGTGTGAACATCGGTGGGTTGTATGTGAACAAACTTTCAAAACAAAAGTCTCCCGCGCTTCAAATTATTACGCAACATGTGGGCTGGTCCACGCACGTGTGCCTCGCTTGGGCAAGATGAAGGTAAGTAGGACGTTAGAAACATCCATCTAATCCCTGCTCACTGTGCAAGTAACTGTTGGTTTGAGGGCAGAATATCAGAGGACTGTCACGCCCTTTTACCGTACTACAGCTAAACGTTGCATTTCCTGCAACGGGACAGCAGAAGCTAATTGAGATTGACGATGAACTCAAACTGTGAGTTGATTTGAAGCAATTTCCAGGTCCAGCACTGCTTTGACGGTGTTAGGCTGTATTCTGTTCTTGTGTAGGCGTCCGTTTTACGAGAAGAGGATGTCGGCTGAAGTACCAGCCGACCATCTTGGAGAGGAATGGAAGGTTGGTTGTTTGCCCTTTGAGTGAGAAGCAGCACGTTGCTCCTCGGGACAGTGTATATTGTACTTGTGTTACATCGAGAAAGGCTGTTGTGCGCGTCTTCCTCTTGTCTCCGCTGTAGGGCTACGTGGTCCGCATTACTGGTGGCAACGACAAGCAAGGTTTCCCCATGAAGCAGGGAGTACTGACCAACGGTCGCGTGCGCCTTCTGCTGTCCAAGGGGCACTCGTGCTACAGGCCGCGACGGAAGGGCGAGAGACGGCGCAGGAGTGTTCGTGGCTGCATTGTGGATTCCAACCTCGCAGTACTGAGTCTGGTGATCATCAAGAAGGGAGAGGGCGACATCCCAGGCCTCACAGACAGCCCTATTCCCTCCAGACTGGGCCCAAAGAGAGTGGGAAAGATTCGAAAGATGTTCAATCTTAGCAAAGAGGACGATGTTCGTCAGTATGTCATTCGCCGCCCGTTGCCCATCAAGGAAGGGAAGACGAAGCAACAGTACAAGGCGCCAAAGATTCAACGTCTGGTCACACCAGTTGTCCTGCAGCGCAAGAGGAGGAGGCTAGCACAGGTAGCTGCCTGGGGGAAGAAGAGTCGCGATGAAGCTGCTGCGTATGCAAAGCTATTGGCACAGAGAGCAAGGGAGGCAAGGGAGAGGAAACAAGAGATTATGAGGAAGAGGCGTCTATCCAGCGGGGGGCGGATGTCTACATCCTCCGCATGAGGACAGTTGACTTATTCACAGTCAATGTAATGTTTGTTCTGTAATGGATAATAATGTATGAATTGAAGATGCCCCTACACAATGCAATAGACGTATACATCGGCTGTAGGGGTGACTAAATGGTGGGAGAAATTGACTGTTCTGAAGAGGTGGATAAGGTGACTTCTTCACAATACAGTTCAGTGGGGCTCTCGTGGGGCAGCTCTGTGTGGTGCAACAGCTGCTCCTGATTGCCTGCGTCCACCGCCACTGCATGTCTGGCTGCCCCAAAGTGGTCCAGAGTCATGTAACAGCTGGAATGGGAATGCAAAGCCGCACTGTCATACAATGCATACATGCACCCACAAGACCTCCAGCACTCAACACTGGATACCTGCTAAGATGCTCACTCGCCTTCTACTGTCTTTTTCCTCGCTCCCATAGCTGCCAGGTGCACATGTGTGGTCCCCATCCAGTTCCAGCATGCCTTCATCTGTCACTATTTCCTCCGATGCTACTTCAACCACCTCCGTAGTCAGCGTCAGCAGGTCTGCGCCAGATGCAATCTCTGTTGTGGGCGTGGCGCTGGTGTGGGCGGTGGAGAGAGTGGCCACGAGCTCGCCTGTCAGTGGCTGGGCTAGTGACTGGGGGAGACGCAGGGACTCCATAGGGAGAAACCCCAGGGAGCTGCACGACTTGTGGAAATGCTCCGTTACCTCACCACTACTGCTGCTGGCTGCTGGAGCCTTTCCACTTACAGACATGTTCGGAAAACATGAGTTGAGGGCTAGTGGAGAGAAGTGAGAGTGAGACTGGTAGCTCTCCATTGCCAGCTCTTCCTCAAACAGCTCGCTGGGAGGACCGCAAATGTTGTAGAGCTGGTGCTTCTCCACCCAGGAATTCAACCAGGCAGGAGCTGCTTTGAACCCGGGTGAGCTGCACAGCTCCAAAGCCTTGTCCCGCAATAGTTTACGCTGCACCTTTTCTCCTCCTTGTATCCGGGATACCACCCAGTTGAGAAGCACACGGTCATAGTGCTCTGTCCAGCCCTGATGATTCACAGCATCGTCCAGACACGACGTGCTTTTTGGCCTCTTAGCTTCAGAGGCTGAGGACATCACCGACGATGAAATTATTCCATCACCTGCTAATTCATTAGGAAGAATTCTCAGTTTCAGCTCCAGGTCATTCTTTCCTGCTGAGCTGTCATAGGTTTGCCCTTTGAGGTCTAAGCTATACCGCCGGGAAAACTTGACATACCACCCCAACGATGCCTTGAAGGATGGCTCTGAACGCAGCTCCAATGCCTTGTCCCTGATCAATGTGGAGGTCAAACTGATACCCTGTGCCCAGCAGGAGCTAATCCACTCCAGAAGGATCCTGTCTAGGTTGGAATCACTGACCTTCCTCCCTTGGCCTGGACGTCGATACACTGCTGTCCCAGCCTCCTCGGCCACCGTGGCAATAATGTCGACCTCCTTCCGCCAGCGCTGGAGACACCGACGGGACACACTCAGGGCAAGGGCTGCTTGGCTGGCTGATTCCATTTCGGCCGCCTTCTGCACCGCCTGAAGCTTGAATGCAGCAGTATAGGCTCGCTTGCGGTTCTTGCCAACCTCATCCTCACCAGTTTGCTTGTATCCCATGCGCTTTTTCCAGTTGGCGTACCAATTCTGGGATGCCTTGAAGCCAGCTCCATACTTTTGACCAATTTCATATGCCTTCTTCCGAATGTCAATGGGAGAGGGTACCACTCCCATCTCCCTTTGGGTCACAGCCCATTGGTACACTTCTTTGTCTATCTCTTCCTTCTTTCCCATACTCTGAACGAGACCTACGGTGCACACAATGAGAGGAGGCCATTTTTTTGATAAAAGAACTCCAAATAATGCCTACTAAAGTAGCTAGAGAGTGAGCGTGAATTAGACCTCGTATGCCTGAGATATACTCCCTCTTCAGCACACGAGGCACATGCTTCGATCCGTTCAGTCGTGCGAACTCACAGTAGACTGGTCGACTGTCTGAGTGCCGGGCACTTCACAACCCTCAGAGCTCTATGTACCACAACCGGGCGGTATTCAATTTATCCTTGCTAACGCCCTTTCGTACTAATTAATGGGGGTCACTCATTGCAACGCGGGACGGCAGCGCCAGAGTCTTACCAGCGGCGGGCAATTCAAACAGTGGAGAGCCAGCCTCTCCCCCTCTATTGGGTATCAGTGAGTTACCATGGAGCAGCAGGCGAATTGGAAGCAATTTTGCTGCCAAGGAGAAGACCGACGTCGTATCACAGCACCAGCAGAGGCGTTTTCTGCAGTTGTGGGGTGGAATGCCGCGCCGGATAGGGCGTTTGCTTGCAGCAGTGCTTGCAGCTTGCTTCTGTTTGGGTACGTTTGCATGCTCATATGCCCTCAGCTGGTGAATCCGTGTTCAGTGTGCTTCAACCGGTTTCCTCCCCTAGAACTGGTTCACGTGTGTAATGCAGCCTACCTGGAGATGCACCCCGACTTCAGCCCGCCCCCCGCGGAACCCACTGACGCTGTGGACATGGTGTACACGTCTCCTGCAAATGAACGGGCCCTCCTTCCTTACCTGGTTCTCCTGAAAAGCGACTCTGGCGAACTCATCACCGACAACATAGTGGTCACTGCCACTACCATCCCAGAGGGCAATGGGGTTGACGCATACAATGGCTCACTGTGTAGGAGAAGCAAAAGGCATTATTCTATATGGCCACCTAGGTACTACGATTCTGAACGCATTGTCTGTCTTTCCAACACCACATACCCTCTGGGTTATGTCCAGAACATGACCTACGATGGAGTGGCACGCTTTCAGAACCTCCTCCACACCAGACCGACAGATGGCACTCGCCGACAGCTGTTGTTCATAGCTGAGTACAACGGAACCACCATCAATACCACCACCAACCCAATCACCGTGCATCCCGAAGGAGCTAAATTGGAGATAGTGCAGCCGATGAGCTTTAGTGATGTTTACGTCAATGAACCTCAGACAGTGGTGGTGCAGACAATGATGGAGAATGCCAGCTCTCCAACGGGCTACAGCCCGCTGACCATTGGACGACACTCTGAACTTCACGTAGACCTGACCATCTCTTACGACAGCAAGGAGTATGCTCGAATTGTTGCCCCTGGTTATGGGTTCCACTTCCAATCTCTGGTGACCTCGAGCTACAAACTGGGTGGTAGGGACGTGACCCTCAATGCCAAGGAGGACCTGCGGATACGCAAGCGCTGCATTGCTGGAATGGCCACGTTTGAAGATGTGCGCATACTGACCTTGGCCACTGACGTGCACCTGAACATTACTCAGACACAGCCCTACTGGCCGTGGGTTAGAGTCCCCTTCCAGTACGGAGATGCTCTGGACTTTCCTGAGCATAGCCCCGGACTCTTTCAAGTAAACCTGTCAGCTAGCTACTCTCCAGGAGTTGCCGTGAGCAACGGCTTCAATGTTCTTGGTCAGTAGAGACCAACATGTTTCAATATTGTGCAATATCATGCCTTGATGTTGCAACTCTTTGTCTCCACAGCTCCCACTCCTGTGTCTTTAAACTTCTCTGAGAATGTGCTGGACGGCTTTGAGGACCAAGTGGTGGATGCCAACCTTCCCTTTAAGAAGGACATCTCGGTAGAAATCCACGATGTCAGTGGATGGGTAATAACTGATGGTCCGGATGCCTCCTTGGCTGTGGTGGCTGAGCTGGATCCGTCCACCGCCTGCCTCTCCAATGACGCTGGATTTACACTCGTGAACGGTGTCGGCGTCTTCCTGGGGTCCATTTGCGAGCTGGGACAGAACATTAGAATTCAGTTCTCTGTCACCACCAGTCTCAACCAGACCTTGTACACGGGTTGGACACCCTTGTTCAATGTCACTGGTGAGCTAGTGCACCACTTGTGCCCTCTGTCTGTGCATGAGTGCGTGTGTGTGCATACAGAGGGGAAATATTGCATGTGTGTGGTACGTAGTTCTCCCACAGTCTTGTCAAAGTTGTTTCCTGCATTACCCTGTAGGAGAGGTCCATGTTGCATACTTTGGCAGGAAGTACGGTACTACCATGAACACAGGCTTCTTTTGGGCTGCAGCAGACCTAATTAACGATGGTCTCTGGGATGACGAAGTAGGATTTGACTTCTCAGGTTGGCACACGCACACACACACACACACACACACACGCACACACACACACACACACACACACACACACACACACACA
>JGIcombinedJ30088_10004535_pt1 | contig 12352 bp, 10 predicted proteins | sample PinacodermPK_FD_30088 | JGI IMG/M metagenome (IMG submission 30088)
AGGCCGGCCAGCGAGTAGTGGCGCGCGAAGGTCTCGCCGTCCGGCAGCAGGTCGCGCTCCTCGGCGTAGAGCAGGAACACCAGCCGCAGGATGACGGTCAGTAGCGCGTGTTAGACGTCGTCGGGACGTTCGGCCAGCGCGTCGCGCAGCAGCCTGCCGTGCGCCCGCGTCGTCGGCAGCCTGGATTCCGCGCAGCAGCTAGTAGAGGGCATGCAGCACCTGTTCGGCGAGCCGCTCGCTCACCTCGTTCTGGAACCGCCGGCTGTCGGCGAACAGCGCAGCCAAGCGCTCGTCGCGCGGCAGGCCGAGGAGCCGCGTCTCGCTCAGCAGCAGTCGCAGCGCCCCCACGATCGGCCGGCCCGCCGTGGTGACCATGTCGGTCACGTACAGATCCAGCCAGCCGGAGCTCTCGCCGCGCGGCGCCGAAACCAGACGGAGCGAGCGGCCGTTGCACAACAAGCCCGCCGGCACGCTGGTCTGCCGCAACAGCCGCTCCATCCGGCCGTGGGCCGACACCTCCAGGCGGCCGGCGCCACCTGTGACGCGGTCGAGGTCCTCACCGGGCTCGAGCACCCTGACCAGAAGTTGCCAAGGCGACGCGTCCGTCCCGGGGTCGCGCTCCCGCACCGCGAAGTCCGGACGCAGCACCTCTCCGCCTTCGTGCAGCGGGGTCTCCAGCTCCGGCGGGATCGGGCTGTCGCCAGTTCCGGCATACCCTTTCGGCGAGAAGTTCCAGCCGAGCACCGACGAGGCGAACGCCCGGAAGTCCGGCAGCCACGCTTCCGGCTCGCGGTCGGGATGGAACCGGCGTTCGGCGGCGCACGCACGCAGCAGCCGCTGGCCTTCCGGGTCGTGCGGAAGAATCGCGCCGGCGCGGACCAGAGCCGGCGCCGACACCACGAGGCCGGTCGGCCGGACGAAGCCGATCCACTCCAGGTGGGCGTCGACGTGCGGGTCGCGTTTCGACATCGATTACACCGGCATGCGCAACGGGACAGGGATGGCGACCGGCCGCCACGTCGACGGGCCACGCCAACGAGGCGTACGCCGTAATGTACGAAACGTCGGGTCGGCAATCACCAGCACGGCAGGGTCGGGGCGAGGGCGAACGGAAGTCGCCTCAGTTCGTCTCCGGCCAGAGGTACACGAGCCCGACCGGCTCGACGCGTTGGGCCTGCACTTGGTAGAACGCCCGTATCCGTCCCGGCTCCTGCGTCAGGTCCCGGTCGAACCGGTCGAGGCGCGTGCGCCGTGCGCCAGTAGCGCATGTTCGACTGCGGTTGGCGCCGCTCTTCCTCGTCGAACCCCAGCGTTATCTGCCGGAACCGTCCCTCGTGGCGGTCGAGCTCCTCGACGATGCGCTCGCGCTGCCGACGAAGCGTCTCCTCCAGGTCGCGCGCCTCCCGCTCGCCCCGCTCTCCCAGCCGGCGGGTCGCCAGCGCGGCCAGCTCCGCGGCTCGCGGCTCCAGTTGCGGGAGAAGCTCCTCGACGTCGCGCGGCGCCGCGGCCAGCAGCCGCGCGCGAATGACGTCGTCGGGCGTCCCGTCCAGGCCGCCGCCGGTCAGTGACTGGTCGAGCAGGTCCAGCGTCCGCGTCTCGGCTTCACGTGCGTAGGCCCGGAGCGGACCGCTCCGCCGCGCCGGATCCACCCAGCGCGCCGCCAGCGGGACGATCTCCTCGTGCAACCGCTCCGCCCGGCGCCCGTAGAGGCAGAGCCGGCCGAGAAGCACGACGCGGGGAATCGAGTCCTGCGCCTGCGCGAGGCAGGCCCGCGACAGGTCGTGGTGCACGAAACCCTGCGCGCGGAACCGCGCCAGGAGGCGCTGGACGCTCGCTGCTCCACATGCAAGTGCACCGTGTCGTCGCCGAGCACGCCCGCATCCTCGAAGACCACCGCCCGGATCGGCGCCTCGCGGCGCCAGTCGGCCAGCTTCTGGTCGCTCCGGCGCGGCGGACGGAGCGTGTCCAGCGTCGCCGCCCAGCTCGGATCGGCCCCCCGCGCGCCGGTCGAGAACCGGGAAGGTCCAGGTCGCCGAGCGGCCATTCCCGTCGCCGTCGCCGCTTCGCGCCAGCCGCTCCGCACCGAGCAGCTCCAGGGCGCAGGACAACGTATCGCGGAACGATTCCGCCTCGAATCCGACCCACTGCCGGGACCGCTCGAGCAGACCGCGGCACCGTTCCGCCTGCGCCACGAGGTCGTCCCGCCGGTCGCGCGCCGCCTCGAGCTCTTCTTCGGTGCTCCGCCGGCGGGCCTCGTCCAGGTCCGCGGGCCTCGATCTCCCGCTTCAGCCGGTCGGCGTCCCGGTGGCGGATGCCCCCGCGCAGCCCGCCGTTCCACGTCGTCGTCGATCACCTTCGACAGGCTGCGCAGCTCGCGCTTGATGGTCTCTGTCTTGCCGACGAGCACCTCCAGCACCCGGTCCTCGACCCGTTGCGGCAGCACGAAGTAGTGGCAGCGAACCTCCGGCGCCGGCTGCAGCTTGCGGTCGATGCGTCCGTTGCGCTGTTCGATGCGGCCGGGGTTCCACGGCAGATCGAAGTGGAACAGATCGGCGCAGTGCGCCTGGAAGTTCAGTCCCTCGCGGGCCGCGTCGGTGGCCAGCAGGATGCGGAGCGGATCGGCGGCCGGGTCGGTGATGAAACGCCGCTGGATCTCCTTGCGGCGGGCGCCGCGCTTGAGCCCATCGATTACCGCGATGCGCTCGCTGGCGCGGTCGGTCCCCTCGACGGCCTGCTCCAGGATGGCGCGCCAGATGGCGCTTCGTCCCCTCGCGGTTCTCGGTGAAGATGAGGACGCGGCGCGCGTTCCAGCGCGGCGGCGGACCGCCGGGCCGGCTGCCGAAGGACGGCAGGCCCGGGCACATCCGCTCGCCGGATCCAGTCGAGGAGCCGGCGCGTCTTCGCGTCCGGCAGGTGGCGCGCCCGCTCGGCGATCGCCTGCATCCGGTCGAGCAACCGCTGTTCTCGCTGCCACGGCGCCGCCCTTTCCGCGCCGGGAACGGCCGCCGGACCCGACTCGGCGGCCTCGGTGATGGCCTCGATCTGCGCTTCCTCTTCGGCCTCCACGACTTCGGCCTCCTGCTCGCCGCGCTCGTCGTCGGCGGTGGGCGGCGCGAGGAAGAGGCCGTACCCTTCGGCAGCGGGCGCCCCAGCGGGTTCCGACGCGTCCGGCAGGGTGGCAGTGGAGGCAACGGGCTCCCCACCACCCGCGGTCTCCGCCCGTCCCTCCGCCACGCCTGCCGCGAACGACAGCAGCCAGTCCGCCATCTCCGACAACCCCGCACCGCCATGCTCGAACGCCCGCTCCCCGAGTACCTTCCCGGCAGCGTCGGTAATGCGCACCTGATGCTTCTGAGAACCTCAGTCGGCACCGACGAACCAAGCTGCCTGCAACGTGAACCTCCTCGTCTGGCAAATCGAACGGGCGCGCCATCGATGCCTACCGGTCCCTGTACTGGCGCTCTGCGGCGCAAACTCCCCACGGGGCATCCACCGATGGCTGGCTGCCGGGGCACAAGTCCGCAGGAGGTGCTCGACGCACGGGGTGACTCTTGGGCCTTGCGGCCCGGCCTGGACGGAGTGTCCCGGCCGTCCACGACGCCCACGGGACGCGGCAGACCGCGGGATTCCGGATGGCGCGCCGGAGCGCATGGTGCGCGTGGACTTCGGGAAGGCGATGGTGGCCCACCACGGACGGGGGGCGGCCGTGCTGCTCGCCCCGGACCCACACCAACGCCGACCTTCGGGCCCGGAGCACGCCGCGTGCCGCAGCCTGCTCCGCTCCGGAGTGAACCGCCGGGCGGACTCGTCCCGGCCACGGAACACGTGGCCGCATGACCGATATGACTCTCGGCGGAGGTCGTCCCTCCGTTCCGCCGTGATCGCTCGCGAGTCTCCGGTCCGCTGGCCGGCGGTACCGGGACTCGCCAGCCTTCCGCCGCTCCCGGCACCGCGCCTGCCGTTCCGTGTTCATCAACACCACAAGACGATTGCCGCACCGTTACGTAACGGGCCGGACACCGGTCCGCCCGCGCGACGACCCGGCAGGTGCGCGCGGGTGAACGGCTGCAGTTCCGCGGCTCCGATAGAGCAATTGACGCCGAACACCGGCCCCGGGAGACGAGTCGTTCACGCACGGATCGACGAGAGTTTCGCTCCCGTCTGGCGGCAGGTGTCGGCCCGGCCGGATCTCGCCGCGGTCGACGCCCTGCTGCTGGTCGTGGATACCGTGAACACGCGCCCGGGCACGAGCGGCGTGCTCACGGTCGGCGCCGTTCGCGAATCCCGCCCGGTCGATTTGCCCCCCTTCCCCCAGGGCGCGGGAAGTCCGGTCAGGTCCGAACCGTGAGCAGGAAGTAGCCGGCCGAAGTGCCGAAAATCAGATTCGGCGCCCAGGCGGCGGTGGCGGGCATGAGCACACCGGCGCCGCCGAGCGCGCCGAACACGCTCAGCACGATCCAGTAGGTGAACGCGAGCGCGATACCGACGCCCATGCCGTAGAGAGCGCCGCGCGGCCCCGTGGTCACGGCGAAGGGCACGGCGATGAGCGTGAGGATCACGGTGACGAAGGGAAAGGACGCCTTGCGGTGCAGCGCCACCACCAGGTCGACGACGTCGAAGCCCCGCGCGCGCAGTTCCACGATGTACTGCTCGAGCTCGCGGAAGCTCATGAGCTCGGCGTCCGGTCTCTCGGCGGCGAAGACGCCGGGCGCCGACACCGTGTGCAGGGCACGCTCCGCGTCTTTCCGATAGGAGGATGGGGCTTCCGGCGCGGTGGGGAACTCCCGCGACCAGACGTTCCGGCCTTGCCATTCGTCGCCGTACGACGCGTGCGTGGCGTAGGTCCGGCGCGCCAGCGACCACGGCCCGTCGCCCAGCTCGAAGATGGACAGGCTGTCGATCTCCGACCGATCGACGTCGAAGTAGCGGTAGTGGTAGATCACGCCCTCGTCGTAGAGCCACTGGCGGGCCAGCACCTCGAACGTCTGCGTGCGGCCGGTTCGAATCTCGCGGTTCAAGGTCTCGGCGGTTCGATTCGCCCGGGCGAGCACGGTCTCTCCCAACGCGAACAACAAGCCGCTCCAGACGAAGCTGAAGCAGAGAATCGGGAACGCCGCCCGATACAGGCTGATCCCGCACGCCTTCATCACGGTGAGCTCGCTCGTCCTGGTCAGCAGACCGATGGTCACCAGCGTCGCCACGAGCCCCGCGATCGGCAGGACGTAGTAGACGAACTGCGGCGTCGCGTGCCAGAAGTAGCGCAGCAGCATTGCGCCCGTCGTTTCTTCCTTGAACAGCTTGTCGGACAGGTCGATGAACGTGGCGATGTAGAAGATTCCGAGCAGGCCGACGAACGCGAGGCCGACCCAGCGCAGGTACATCTTCGTCACGTACCAGTCGAGGATGTTGACGCCCGGAAGCGATCCGGCGGACACCGTGACGACGGATTCCCGCTTGGCGGCCGCGCCGGAGACATCCTGGCCGCCGGAGACATCCTGGCCGCCCGACGAAGCAGGCGACCGCCGCCGCGCCCACGGCAGCGAGACCCCGCGCTCGACTCCCCCCGCGCGACGCCGAATCAGCGCCATGCCGGCCAGGCCCAGGACGATGTTCGGCAGCCACATTGCCAGATGGGGGGGGACCCACTGCCCCTTGGCGAGCGCTTCCGATTCGTACATCAGCACGTAGTAGGCGAAGATGACGGCGATTCCGAGCGCGAAGCTGGCCAGTCGTCCGTCCGTGCGGCTGCTCACGCCGAATGCCGCGCCGAGCAGCACGAAGACGAAGCAGGCGACCGGAATGGAGAACTTCTTGTGGGCCTCCATGATCGGCGCGTGCGGCGACACCCCCGCCGCGCGCATCGCGGCTGCCTGCTCCTGCAGCTCCGGGATGGTCAGCTCGCGCAGGTCGCGGTCCGGCCCTCCCGCGGGAAACAGGGACTCGGCGTCCAACTGGATCCGCAGCTCCTGGAAGGAGTGCACCTCGTAGGCGCTGGGGACGGACGGATCCACCCGATGGCGCTCGCCGTTCTCGAGCACGATGGCAACGGTCCGGCGGTCCCGATCCACGCCGACGCGACCGCGTTCCGCGATGTAGATGTCCGGCTGCTCCGGTCGCTGGACGTCCGCGAGAAAGACATCGGACCACCCTTCGCCGGTGCCGGGAACTTCCTGGACGTACAGCACGACGTCCGGGAAGTCCCCCACGTAAAACACGCGCGGCTTCACCTCGCCTTCGGCGCGGTTCGCCTGCACGCGCAGCAGAATCTCCCGAAACCGCTGGTTGGCGTCCGGCACCACGGACAACAGCACGTAGCAGTTCATCGCCGCCGTGGCGGTGGCCAGGACCAGCAGAGGAGTCAGGATGCGGAACACGCTCAGGCCGCAGGCCTGCATCGCCACCGTCTCCCGATCCCCCGACAATCGACCGAGTGCCATCAGGACGCCGACCAGCAGGGCCATCGGTATCGTGAGGCCGAGCGACTGCGGCACGAGCAGCAGCAGCATCTCGGCGACCTGCCGCGCATCCACCCCGATCCTGATCAGCTCTTCCGCCTGATTCATAATCGGCGGCAGCAGCATCAGAAACGTGAAGACGAGCAGGGTCAGGCAGAAGGGGGGGAGCACCTCGCGCACGACGTAGCGACTGATGATGCTCGGCACCACGTCTGCTCCGTCAGGTCCGGACGGAGAAGAGGAAGCAGCCGGCCGCGGCGCCGAAGATCAGGTTCGGCGCCCAGGCGGCGGTGGCCGGCATGAGCGGCGAGGTCGCCCCCGCGGTGGCCGCCGTCCGCGCAGGCAGAAGGATGGGGGGTCCGAGAAGCGCTTCCGACGCGGCCTCCCGGCGCGGCCCGCGAATATAGTTGCGCCAAGCGTGGTCGACGTCGCGAACGGCCCGGTTGCGGATGAGGGCGAGCGGCTCCTGTGCCCAGCTCGGCAGCCGGCCCGCCTCGCGCAGGACCGTGAACAGGTGCACGAGGCCGTTCCGAAACGGCTCCGGCGGTGCGCTCGCGGCATCGCTCAAGGCCGCGAGCGCTTCCCGGTGGTCCGCGTGCTGCCGCAGCCATTCCGACAGCGCCCAGTTGTACGTCAGCCGGGCACACTCCGCCCACCGAAGCAACCGCCGGTGCTGCGGCGGCGTCACGCGGAGCGCGACCCTGTCTGCGACCATGTGCGTCCCCCCGCCCGGCCGTCACCCGGCCTGGGGCAGCGCGCGCCGAGCCGGCGCGTCGAGCACGGTGAACGGCGCCGGCCGGGTGAGGCCCCAGACCGCCGCCGCCGGCAGCGCCAGCGCCCAGCCGCGGAGCAGGCCCACGTGGGGGTCGAAGCCGTAGTGGTGGGCCAACTCGTCGACTGGGACGCCGAGCGCCGCCTGCGCCAGCACCACCCCGGCAAGGCCCGCCAGCGCGCGCCGCCAGGACGAGGACCGGCCGCCGCCCGCCACCGCGATCCAGAGCGCCGTGAACAGCCCCACCTGGAACGCCGGCAGGAGCGCCCACGCGCCCTGCTCGTCCGCGAAGGCGTGGCCCCCGTGGCCGGCCAGCGACTGCAGCCCGCCCACCGCCCCGCCGACGACGGCGCCCAGGACCGGGGCCGCCGCGAACGCGGCCAGCGCCCCCAGCGCCACCGCCACCGCCGCCCGCGCCCCGCCCCGACGCCCGTCACTTGCCGTCCAAACCGCCGCCAGCGCGACCAGCAGCACCGCGACCAGCGTCTGCGAGAACGCATGGATGGCGACGGAATAAGACCCGATGACCGCCGCGGGGACGGCCAGCACCAGCAGCCGCGAGACGCCCAGTGCGAAGAAGACGGCGGGCGTCGCCACGAGCATCGCCGTCCGACGACCCCAGCCCATCGGCGCCGCGAGCGCCGCCGCCACGTAGAGCGGGATCAGCGGCGTGAAGATGCACTCCTGGGTGACGATGAACCCGCCGTGCGCGGTCCGGATGACCGCCCCCGAGACCGCCGCCGTCGTCCCCGCCCCGGCCAGGATCACCCCGCCCGTCACCGCGATCCAGCCCGCGACGACATCGACGAACGTGCTTTCGTAGAAGAACGGCGCCGTGGCGAAGTAGCCCGCCACCAGGAGCGCCGCCAGCAGCAGGAAGCGCCGCGCCGCATCGCCGAGCGCCAGGCCGCCTAACGACGCCACCTCGACCCCGCCGCCAGCCGCGGTCCCGTCTCCCTGCGCCGCACCCGGGCCGACGGCTCCGAAACCCTGCCGTCCCATCCAGCCATACACAAACCCCGCCGCGACCAGGATCAGGACCGCCGGCCAGACGTAGACGTGCAGAAGGTCGAGCAGCGCCTTGTTCTCCGCCACCAGCGACAGGTTGCCCAGACGCACGACGTTCACGGCCGTGATGAGCGTGAAGCCGACCGCCGCGCCTCGCAGCCGCGCGCCCCACGTGGCCGGGAACGCGAAGATCGCTCCCGCGCACAGCGCCAGCGGGTCGCCCCCGCTGCAGCTCGCGTCCGCGTAGACCAGGTCCGACGGCGCGCCGGTGAGCTGGTCCGCCACCCGCTGCTGGACCTCCGCGAACGGCGTGAGCAGCGTCCGCTCCACCCACGGCAGCCGCATCAGCCCGAACAGCCCGACGAACCACGCGCCGGTGACGAGCGTGAAGCGCAGCATGCGGTTCCCCTCGGCGCCCCCCGGCTCCGGACCGGCCGGCTCGACAATGGTCGCCTCCATCGCCGGCTCGACTGCCGGCGCCGGCTTCGGCATGTTCGCACCATCCATCCTGCTACTCCCCCCCGCGCTGCGCCTCAACTCCCCCGGACGGTCACCCGGAGGTTCGCCGAGCAGTTCTTCCGGTCGGTCTCTCCCGCAACCGGCGCGACGCAGGCGCTGAGCCAGTGCGTCCCGGCGCGCCCCGGAACCGTCAGGCGAATCGACTCGGCGCTGCCCGCCCCCGGCGCGTGAGACTGCCGACGCCGTCCTGGCCCACCACCACCCACTCCTTGCTGCTGGAGCGGTAGTAGTGGTAGCGTAGCGTCGCCGCCGCCGCCGTCCCCATCCCCACGTTCCGCACCGTGGCCGACAACGTGAACGTCTCGCCCACGGTCAGCGTGCCGGGACTCGTCCGCAACGACTCCACCTCCAGATCCGGCGCGCCGCCCCCGCCCGCCGTCACCGTCACCCGCAGGCTGCCCGCGCAGTTCTCCCGTCGGGTCTCCCCGGCGACCGATGCGGCGCACGCATTGTAGTAGTGCGTGCCCGCGTCAGACGGCGCCGTCAGGCGAATCGATTCGGCGCTGATCGCCGCGGCCAAGAGACTGCCGACGCTGTCCGTGCCCACCACCGCCCAGTCCTCGGTGTCCGAATCGTAGTAGTAGTAGCGTAGCGTCGCCGCCGCCGTCCCGCTCCCGGCGTTCCGCACCGTGGCCGACAGCGTGAACGTCCCGCCCACGGTCAGCGTGCCGGGACTCGTCCGCAACGACTCCACCTCCAGATCCGGCGCGCCGCCCCCGCCCGCCGTCACGGTCACCCGCAGGTTGCCCGAGCAGTTCTCCCGATCGGTCTCCCCGGCAACCGATGCGACGCACGCATTGTAGCAGTGCGTGCCCGCCCCGGACGGCGCCGTCAGGCGAATCGACTCGGCGCTGCTCGCCGACCCCGAGAGGCTGCCGACGGGGTCGGTGCCGACCACCACCCATTCCTTGCTGCTGGAACGGTAGTAGTAGTAGTAGCGCAGCGTCGTCGCCGCCGCCGTCCCGCTCCCGGCGTTCCGCACCGTGGCCGACAGCGTGAACGTCTGCCCCGCGGTCAGCGTGCCGGGACTCGTCCGCAGCGCCTGCACCACCAGATCCGGCGCGCCGCCCCGCGGGCGGTCGGAACCGTAGATCCCCCGGATGCCGCTGATGTCGTCGCTCTGCAGCCGGTCCGTGTCGCTGACGGAGGAGTTCATGATGGCGGTCCGTACCTGCCCATGATCGTCTGGGTGGTCCAGGCCGAGGACGTGACCGAACTCGTGCATGGCCACCCTGCGGAAGTCGATCGCGAAGCCTCGCCTCCCGTAGTAAACGTCCCACGACCGGGCGGCGTCGAAGGCGACGTCGGCATCCACCACCTGGCCGCCGCGATACCAGTACTGCGCAATCGCGACGGTGCTGCCCCATTCCAGACCCTCGCAATGCCGAGCGGCGAAGACGACCTCGCGCCGCATACGCGTTCCCGCTCATCGGCGACCAACTCGTTTCCGACATCACCTCGGCCGACCTCCTGCAGGTCCTCTCGCCCATCTGGCACGACAAGCCCGAGACAGCGCGGCGGGTGCGGCAACGCATCGGCGCCGTCATGAAGTGGGCCGTGGCGATGTAGCATCGGCCCGACAACCCGGCCGGCGACGCGCTCGGGGAGGCTCTCGGTCGCCAGCAGGCCGTGGTGCGCCACATGGCGGCGCTCCCGCATGGCGAGGTCGCCTCAGCCGTCGCCGCGGTCCGCGGGTCGCGGGCGTGGGCCGGTGCGAAGCTGGCTTTCGAGTTCCTGGTGCTGACCGCCGCCCGCTCCGGCGAAGTCCGGCTGGCGACCTGGAACGAAATCCATCTGGACGCGGCCATCTGGACGGTCTCCGGCGCCCGCATGAAGGCGAAGCGCGACCACCGGGTGCCGCTGAGCGGACGCGCCGTGGAGGTTCTGCGCGCGGCACGCTGGCTTGGCGACGGCGCCGGGCTGGTGTTCCCGAGTCAGCGCGGGAAGCCGCTCGCGGACAGGGCGCTCTCGAAGCTCGTCCGGGAACAGGGCATCGGGGCGGTTCCGCACGGCTTCCGGTCCTCCTTCCGGGACTGGGCCGCGGAACGGACCAATCACCCGCGCGAGGTCGTCGAGGCGGCGCTGGCCCACGTCGTCCAGAACAAGGTCGAGGCCGCCTACGCCCGCTCCGACCTGTTCGAGCGGCGGCGGCGGCTGATGGACGATTGGGCGGCCTACCTCGACGAGGAGCGCGGGCAGGTCGTGCAGCTACGCCGTCAGCGGGGCCAATCGCCTCGCGATGCGCCCCGCTGACGGAGCCAATCGATTGGAGGAGCGACAGCGCAGCGTTGATGCGCAAGAAGCCGCACCCGACGATGACGAGGCCAACGAGTGGTGGACTGGCGTATCCTGTCGTCAGGGAGTCTGATCCCGGACTCGGGATCCCGGACACCAAACCGTATCGAGGCTATTCTGCAGGTTGATTGGGCTTCACGGCCTGTTCGACAGCACGCAGACGGTCATCGATGCCGCGGAGGTCTGTCCGCATGTCGCGGAGATCCTCGCGCACGTCGGCGCGAAGCTCGCGCACGTCGGCGCGGACGCCGCTGATCTGCATGCTCAAGGCAATCGCGATAGCGATGACGGTCCCGAGGATCCACTGGGCATCTCGACTCGGCATGATCGACAGACTACCACACACGTGCACAACTAGCCGTTGCCCAACAACGCCGCGCGATCCGTCGCCGTACGCTCGCCGTTACCAGCCACGGCCGCGATTCCGGAGGACGGCGACGTTCGCACGCAGCGTTGACAAGCGATGCCCCCTTCCGGACCGACGGCGTGCGCGGCGGGATGGGGCGGCGGGGATGGTGACCGCGCCGTCGCGCTCAGCGAGCGAGCGGCGGGTCGAAAGAGGGATCAGCCTCTATATGGGGACTGCGGCCGGGTGGACCATCACGCTGGCGACTCCTTCGGAGCCGGGGCCGGCCGGCCAGTGAGCGCGGTCGACTCGCGCGACCGCCGGGCAGCAGTCGCCGTTGCGCAGCCACGCAACGGACGCCTTGGGGCTGAGGCCTGTTCAGGTAGCACATCCAGTCGTTCATCAGCCGGCGCCGCCAAGCGCCCAGCCGCGCCGCAGGCCCACAGGGGGGCGAAGCCGTAGTGGTTGGCGAGATCGTCGACGGGCACGCCGAACGCCGCCTGCACCAAGACCGCCCCCCGCCGAGGCCTGGTGTTCTTCCCGGTTCTTCCCCTCGGTTCGCCCGATGACGCTCCAGTCGCTCCCGAAGGCAGCCTCGTTGACGTCGGGCGCCTCGGGCTCGCGCGCTCATGGTTGCATCGTTGATCGTGCCCGCGGGCGGTGAAGTTGCCCCAGCTATGCTGAGCTACCCCCTGAACGCAAAAGGTAACTTGGGGGGTCGGCGAGATCGCCGACTCGGCCGTTGGGGCCGGAACCCGTTGGCGGCGGTCCCGCGGGAACGGGAATACAGTGGCGAATCACGAGCGCGTCGTCGCTGACGAGGACCTCCTTGACGAGGAGCCGCACGATCCGTTGTCGCTCCACGATGTCGAGCGTCTCGGCCGACGCCCGCAAGCGCGTCAGAAACGCCGAGAGCGTTTCGGCGAGACGCAGATGCGCGGCGCGGTCGCGAGTCTG
>JGIcombinedJ30088_10004541_pt1 | contig 12340 bp, 10 predicted proteins | sample PinacodermPK_FD_30088 | JGI IMG/M metagenome (IMG submission 30088)
AAGCCGTGCCTGCCGACCGCTCCCGTCTTCGCCGGTCACGCCGACGGCGACACCGCACTCGAAGCGCTGCTCGCCTGGCCGCTGGACCCTGGACCCAGCGCCGATGTGCCCTGCATGTGGGCCGCAGATGATGCGCCCGCCTGGGCCGCCCCTTCGGAGACGCGGACGGTCGCGGATGAGCGGCAATGGGCAGGCTCCGGCATGCACGGCGGCGGTCGCACCGTCTGCGAGGGCGTCATCCCGCGCGAGCGGTTCGCGGCTGGAGCCGCAGCATGACCACCACGCTTCACTTCTACGCCTTCGAGACGGACCTGCGCGAGTTCGACCGCTGGTCCGGGACGCGCGACATCCACAACCGCGATCTCGCCACGCACTCCCTCCTGACGGAGATGTTCGGTGATGGCGCGCCGCGCCCCTACCGCCTCCTCGCTGTGCGCGACGCCCCGCGCGGCACGATCTACGGCTACGGACCGCGCCCCATCGACGACCTGCGCGCGACCGCGGAGGCCTTCGCCACCCCCGACCAGATCGCGGCGATCCCCATCGATCGTATGCGCGGCAAGCCGATGCCGGTGGTCCCCGAGGGCATCTGCGTCACTGCAGAGACGCGGGTCCGCCCGGTGCGCCGCAACGGCAGCCGAGAACTCGACGTGTTCATCGCCGACGGACGCACCGAGAGCCGCGAGACCGCCTACGCGCGCTGGTGGGCGGATGCCTGCGCGCGCTCCGGGCTCGACCTTGAGTGCGACTCCATCCGCCTCGTTGCCTTCTCGCTCGCCCCGTTCTCTGCGAAGCGCCGAGGCAGCAACCGCCCGATCGGTCCTGACGCTGTGCTCCGCGGCGTCGGGAAGGTGACGGACGCGGACGCGTTCCATGCCCTGATCGCGCGAGGGGTCGGACGCCATCGCGCGTACGGGTATGGAGCGCTGCTGCTGAGCCCCGTCCGCTCGGCGGCTTGAGGCCCAGCCACCATGAAAGGCCGCCTCGGCATCGATACGGCGCGAGTGCCTCACTCTGATCGACACGGCCTGGTGTGGTTGTCACGGGGCGCCCTCGTCGTGCGGGAAGGCACGCTGCGCTTCGTCCGCGACGTTCCACCCGACGCCACCAGCGCCCTGGGCGAAGGCGACTACGCTGTCCCCTTCCAGACCCTCTCGGCGATCCTGCTCGGCCCCGGCTCCACCGTCAGCCACGACGCGCTCCGCCTCATGGCGCGTCACGGCACTATCCTCGTAGCGGTCGGCGAGGATGGAGTTCGCTGCTACACCGCCCCGCCCCTGGGCCCCGACAACTCCGTGATCGCGCGGCGCCACGTCGAACTCTGGGCCGACCCCGACCAACGCATGGCCGTGACGTTGCGTATGTACGAGATCCGGATCGGCGAGCCCGTGTCCGGGCGCAGCCTTGACGTCCTGCGCGGCATCGAGGGGGCGCACGCGAAACGCAGCTACCAGATCGCAGCCTCGCGGCACGGCATCATCTGGCGTGGCCGCCGCTACGATCGGATGGCTCCGCTCGCCGCGGACATTCCGAATCAGGCCATCAACCATGCATCGGTCGCCGTCACCGCCGCCGCCGCGGTCGCCGTCGCGTCCACGCGGGCGATCGCGTCGCTCGGCTTCATCCACGAGGCGTCCGGCGAAGCGTTCGTCCTCGACATCGCCGACCTCGTGCGCGACACGGTGACCGTTCCGGCGGCATTCACCGCTGCACGCCTCCTCGAGGTCGAGCCGTCGCGCAACGTGGAACGCACCGTCCGGCGCACCATCGGGGCCCGGCTCCGCGACGAGCGCGTGATACCAAAGATGATTGACTTCATCCACGACTTGATCGGCAAGGACTCGGGAGGATGACGATCATCGTCACGATTGCCGTCGCGGGCCGATTCCGCGGCTTCCTCGCGTCGGTCATGCTTGAGATCGCCGCCGGCGTCTACATCGCTCCAGCCATGACCGCGGGCGTGCGCGATCGCGTCTGGGGAGTTCTCGCCCAGTGGCACGCCGACCTCGACGATGACGGCGTGATTGTCATGGCGTATCCCGATCGCGACATGCCTGGCGACCACGGCCTGCGCTTTCTCGGCGAGCCGCCCAAGGACATCGTCGACGCAGATGGCGTCTACCTGGTGCGCCGGGGCCTGGGTGCGTGACCTCGGGTTGCTTTCGAAGCAGCGAGCCCTCGTCTGCTACCCTGCTTGCGTGACGCTCCAACAGCGCGCACGTGATCTTTTCCATCAACGTACCTATCGTTACGACCGTGTTTCGGAAGGGTTGCCCCGCACGCGCGGGGGTAGGCCCAGGTGCTCGCCGTGGGCGAACATCGCGTGATGGGTTGCCCCGCACGCGCGGGGGTAGGCCCGGCATGAACAAGCGCATGAACACGACGCTGGAGGTTGCCCCGCACGCGCGGGGGTAGGCCCACGGGGAGGTTCATCTTGAGGATGTCCATCTAGGTTGCCCCGCACGCGCGGGGGTAGGCCGTTGTACTCGAGGAACGCGACCGGTGGCGTGAAGGTTGCCCCGCACGCGCGGGGGTAGGCCCATGTTCGCGCTGGCGTCGTACGTCACGGTGGAGGTTGCCCCGCACGCGCGGGGGTAGGCCTCTCGCCAGGGAACACCGGGATGGCCGCGGTCAGGTTGCCCCGCACGCGCGGGGGTAGGCCCACGTCACGGCCCTCGGTGTCCCCGAGGACTACGGTTGCCCCGCACGCGCGGGGGTAGGCCGCTCCGCGAGATCCGCGGCGAGGCTGCGTGACCGGTTGCCCCGCACGCGCGGGGGTAGGCCCGTGAAGCGGATGAGCACGGTGTAGTGCGTCACGGTTGCCCCGCACGCGCGGGGGTAGGCCCAGGTCGGGGGAGAGGCCCTGCGCCTCGAGCATGGTTGCCCCGCACGCGCGGGGGTAGGCCCAACGCCGCCGCCCGCGAGGCGACGACCGGGACGGTTGCCCCGCACGCGCGGGGGTAGGCCGGCGGCTGTCGGGTCGTGGCGTAGCGCCTCCCCGGGTTGCCCCGCACGCGCGGGGGTAGGCCCGTCGGCATACGGCCGCCCTCCTATCGGGGTGTGGTTGCCCCGCACGCGCGGGGGTAGGCCCACGGCCCGGCACACCGTCCCGGTCATCGCGCAGGTTGCCCCGCACGCGCGGGGGTAGGCCCGGGGACGTTGAGCGTGCGCGACAGCGCGGTGCGGTTGCCCCGCACGCGCGGGGGTAGGCCGTCGAGGGAGTCCAGCCGATCGATGATCTCGCGCGGTTGCCCCGCACGCGCGGGGGTAGGCCCGGGCCCGGGAACATCGCGAACAAGACGGTCCAGGTTGCCCCGCACGCGCGGGGGTAGGCCGTAGCCCAGCAGGTTGGCGTCCACGAGATCCGCGGTTGCCCCGCACGCGCGGGGGTAGGCCGCTGCCCGAGTCTCCCCAGTCAATCTCGACGGTGGTTGCCCCGCACGCGCGGGGGTAGGCCCGTGGTCCACACCCTGCGGCGCATCCAGCAGCCGGTTGCCCCGCACGCGCGGGGGTAGGCCTCCTGGCGGTACACGATGCCCTCGCAGGCGTCGGGTTGCCCCGCACGCGCGGGGGTAGGCCGGTGGTACACCACGTGCCGATCCGTACCTGGTCGGTTGCCCCGCACGCGCGGGGGTAGGCCTCGACCCCGTGCTGCTGGACCAGCTCGGGAAGCGGTTGCCCCGCACGCGCGGGGGTAGGCCGTAGCCGATCAGCAGCGCGGTCGTCACGCTGGCGGTTGCCCCGCACGCGCGGGGGTAGGCCCCACGCAGGTAGTGCCCTCGTGAGGGCTCCGAAGGTTGCCCCGCACGCGCGGGGGTAGGCCCCACGCAGGTAGTGCCCTCGTGAGGGCTCCGAAGGTTGCCCCGCACGCGCGGGGGTAGGCCCGGCTGACAGGGGTATCCCGCAGCGAGGAGATCGGTTGCCCCGCACGCGCGGGGGTAGGCCCTGGGCGGATCGCGGCGGCCCCGAGGAGCCCGAGGTTGCCCCGCACGCGCGGGGGTAGGCCCGGCTCGCGGATCGGGGCGGGCGTCGTGACGATGGTTGCCCCGCACGCGCGGGGGTAGGCCCCGCACGGCGATCGGGGGCACCGGGGTGGCGGCGGTTGCCCCGCACGCGCGGGGGTAGGCCTCCCCAGCAGGTAGCGGGCGTGCTGGCCGTGCTGGTTGCCCCGCACGCGCGGGGGTAGGCCCGCGACAGACTGGCTCACCCCGGCCGAAGCTGCGGTTGCCCCGCACGCGCGGGGGTAGGCCGGGGGCCGGGCCAGCTCGGGGCGGCGTATCGGAGGTTGCCCCGCACGCGCGGGGGTAGGCCCAAGCTCGAGATCGCAACGGACCCGAAGGTGCGGGTTGCCCCGCACGCGCGGGGGTAGGCCGATTCGGCGTGGGTCGTCGACTGGACGCCGGAGGGTTGCCCCGCACGCGCGGGGGTAGGCCGGCCACGACGCGGCACGACGGCCCGCCCGTGGTGGTTGCCCCGCACGCGCGGGGGTAGGCCGCTGGTACGCCGAGCGCTCAAGGCCGAGTTTCCGGTTGCCCCGCACGCGCGGGGGTAGGCCCGACTACGTTCAGGTCGCAGTGCGAGCTCGCATGGTTGCCCCGCACGCGCGGGGGTAGGCCCGAGCTGTGACACTGCTTCGAAGCCCGGCTTGAGGTTGCCCCGCACGCGCGGGGGTAGGCCGCTACGCCTGCAGCGACGCTACGCACTGAACAGGGTTGCCCCGCACGCGCGGGGGTAGGCCCTACGCAGGTAGTGCCCTCGTGAGGGCTCTGGCGGTTGCCCCGCACGCGCGGGGGTAGGCCCGGGCGTCGCCGGCCAGGGCCTCAACCCCTTCGGGTTGCCCCGCACGCGCGGGGGTAGGCCCGGGAGCGCCGACTGATGCGGCCGCCGCGCTGCGGTTGCCCCGCACGCGCGGGGGTAGGCCGGCGACCGACGACAAGAACGTCGAGTTCCGCCAGGTTGCCCCGCACGCGCGGGGGTAGGCCCATGTTCGTGCGGCAGTACGGCCTCGGGAACGCGGTTGCCCCGCACGCGCGGGGGTAGGCCCTGCTCCGCTTCGTCTGGTGGTCGTCCGTAGTCGGTTGCCCCGCACGCGCGGGGGTAGGCCGTCCCAGACGTACACGCCGTTGAGCGGTACGTCGGTTGCCCCGCACGCGCGGGGGTAGGCCGCGCTTACCCGTCGCGGCGCCGGTAGGCTACGCGGTTGCCCCGCACGCGCGGGGGTAGGCCGTGATCTGGCGATCGGACGGCGCCGACGCGCAGGGTTGCCCCGCACGCGCGGGGGTAGGCCCACCGTGGGGCCGCAGAACCAGGCGGCGATGGCGGTTGCCCCGCACGCGCGGGGGTAGGCCTCATCAAGACCGTGCGCATCGAGGCCGAGGGCGGGTTGCCCCGCACGCGCGGGGGTAGGCCACCGGCCCCTCGACGCGGCCCCGCACGCGCGGGGGTAGGCCTTGTGGGCGTGTGCCTGAGTGTCGGGGTTGTACGGTTGCCCCGCACGCGCGGGGGTAGGCCCTTCTGAAGCGCTGTATGTGCGCCGGTTCTTCCGGTTGCCCCGCACGCGCGGGGGTAGGCCCCGGCATCAGACGTGGCTCCAGAGCCACCCAGAGGTTGCCCCGCACGCGCGGGGGTAGGCCCTCTCGCAGTCGGGCGATGACAGTAAGCCGATAGGTTGCCCCGCACGCGCGGGGGTAGGCCGTTCGCGGGGGTCAGGGCAATGTCGCCAGGCACGGTTGCCCCGCACGCGCGGGGGTAGGCCCGATCCGGGGTACTCCGTCGCCGCGCCGCCCGCGGTTGCCCCGCACGCGCGGGGGTAGGCCCAATCCCGCCGAGTGGGAGCTGGCCCTGCCGGGGGTTGCCCCGCACGCGCGGGGGTAGGCCTGAGTACTACGGTGCGAATCCCGACGGAAACGTGGTTGCCCCGCACGCGCGGGGGTAGGCCCGACGATCGGCGCGTCTACGACGGCGAGGAGGTGGTTGCCCCGCACGCGCGGGGGTAGGCCCGAAGCGAGCGAGGGAGTGAGGGACACGCAAAGGGTTGCCCCGCACGCGCGGGGGTAGGCCCGAGACGCGCGACGTCTTTGTCCGGGTAGGCGGGGTTGCCCCGCACGCGCGGGGGTAGGCCGCAGGCGTGGGAGGTCGCGGCCAAGGCGTCGCTGGTTGCCCCGCACGCGCGGGGGTAGGCCCGAGACGCGCGACGTCTTTGTCCGGGTAGGCGGGGTTGCCCCGCACGCGCGGGGGTAGGCCGTAGGGAGGCCCTCGAATGACCGAGTGGGACGAGGTTGCCCCGCACGCGCGGGGGTAGGCCCGACGTCACCGACGCCTTCCCCGACGTGGCGGCGGTTGCCCCGCACGCGCGGGGGTAGGCCCTACATCCACGCCAACTACGGCCCGCAGGTGGCGGTTGCCCCGCACGCGCGGGGGTAGGCCCATGATCCACATCGAGACCGAGGGGCGGATCGCGGTTGCCCCGCACGCGCGGGGGTAGGCCCTCGACGCCGCCGAGCACCACGGACGGCATGGCGGTTGCCCCGCACGCGCGGGGGTAGGCCCCTGTCCGAGGCGTTCAGCGTAGCGGCCTGGCAGGTTGCCCCGCACGCGCGGGGGTAGGCCCGTGCTCTGGTGGGATTACGAGCTGCACAGCATGGTTGCCCCGCACGCGCGGGGGTAGGCCGGGACAAGGGCAGACCCGTGGGAGTACTAGAAAGGTTGCCCCGCACGCGCGGGGGTAGGCCTTGGTGGAAAAATAGCCTCAGCCACAAGGTGGAGGTTGCCCCGCACGCGCGGGGGTAGGCCGCTCACGGTGCTCATCGACCGCCCGGAGCAGCCGGTTGCCCCGCACGCGCGGGGGTAGGCCCGACCCCGAGCTGGTGCCGGTGATGGCCGGCGCGGTTGCCCCGCACGCGCGGGGGTAGGCCGCTGACCATGAGCCGCCCCTGTCCCAGGGCTCTGGTTGCCCCGCACGCGCGGGGGTAGGCCGCTTACAGCAGGTGTCAGTGACAGACCCGGAACGGTTGCCCCGCACGCGCGGGGGTAGGCCGTACCTATCGAAGGGAGCGACAGGCAGCACTCTGGTTGCCCCGCACGCGCGGGGGTAGGCCCACGGCCTATGCCGCGATCCGGCAGACTGAGCGGGTTGCCCCGCACGCGCGGGGGTAGGCCCAGGTGCTTGCCCGAGTCGGAGCGGGGCGGGAAGGTTGCCCCGCACGCGCGGGGGTAGGCCCGGGTCCAGCTCGTCGCAGGCACCATCGGGGCCGGTTGCCCCGCACGCGCGGGGGTAGGCCCTGCGCACTGTTCGCGCTCGGGATGCGCTGGGCGGTTGCCCCGCACGCGCGGGGGTAGGCCCGTCGGGACGAGCCCCACCGTGCCTGGCATCGTGGTTGCCCCGCACGCGCGGGGGTAGGCCGCGCTTACCGGCCAGTGTCGCCGAGCGCCCACCGGTTGCCCCGCACGCGCGGGGGTAGGCCCGAGCACTCGGTAGTCGCAACGGCCCTCACGGCGGTTGCCCCGCACGCGCGGGGGTAGGCCGTGGAATACCGAGCGCGAGATCGTGCATGAGTGGGTTGCCCCGCACGCGCGGGGGTAGGCCGCTGGGGCCATGCTGCGTACACGGTTAGTCTCCGGTTGCCCCGCACGCGCGGGGGTAGGCCCTGGACGGTGGGCCGGGCGATCCGGTCGTCGTGGGTTGCCCCCGCACACGCGGGGGTAGGCCGGAGCACGTACGCGACGACTTCCCGCACCACCTGGTGCCCCGCACGCGCGGGGGTAGGCCCTCGTCGCGGATCGCTTCCGCAAGCTCCAACCCGGTTGCCCCCGCACGCGCGGGGGTAGGCCCTGGTCGCTGCCAGCGCCGAGTCCGAACAGCACGGTTGCCCCGCACGCGCGGGGGTAGGCCCATGACGTCATGGACGAGGTCGGCGTTCAGGGGGGTTGCCCCGCACGCGCGGGGGTGGGTGTGACAGTCTGAACTGGGAGCGCCAGGCGAACTGGTGCGTGGGCAGGAGGTGCAAGTCCTCTGCGGCGAAGGAGCAAGTCACTCCACGCCGCTCCGCGAGCCGTGCGCGGGTCACCGTGAGGTGGGTCGTGAAGCGTCGGTAGCGGGGTATGTAGGCGGAGCTATTGAGCATCGAAAGGACAGTCTGGAGCGCCGAGGCCCTCCATTTGGTCGAAGGCAACACCGGCGGCGACGCTAGAGGCGAGTCGTCGTCGGGCCCCGCGGTGTCGAAGAACTCAGGCACGCATACACGTCCAGCACCGGGACCTGGGAGGGCTGCGCGCCGTCCCGGCGAGTCGTACGCCGGGACCGCATCGGGAAGGGAGGCAACCGAAGCCGATGATGGACGGGGCGCAGCAGTCTGACGCGGGCGTAGTAGCGAGGAAGGCGGCGAACAAAGGGGCGCGAGTCCCGGCGGAGCCGCTGGAGCGAAGGGCCGCGGCCGAGAGGAATCCGCAACGCACCGGCACCGGCCGGACACAGAGCCGGGGAGCGGTGTCACCCGGGGCGGAGCGGATACGGCAGTACGCGAAGCGGAAGCCGAGGGAGAGGCTCACCGCGCTCCTGCACCACATCACGCCGGAGGCGCTGGGGGAGGCGTATCACGCACTGAAGCGGGATGCGGCACCGGGCGTGGACGGGATGACGTGGCGCGAGTACGGGGACGGGCTGGACGAGCGGTTGCTCGACCTGCACGACCGCGTGCAGCGGGGAGCGTACCGGGCGAAGCCCGTGCGGCGGGGGAGATAGCCAAGCCGGACGGGGGCATACGGCCGCTCGGTATTGCCTCGCTGGAGGACAAGATCGTCCAGCGGGCGGTGGTGGAGCAGATCCTGAATCCGATCTACGAGTCGGGCTTCTACGGCTTCAGCTACGGGTTTAGGCCGGGGCGCTCGGCGCACGACGCGCTGGACGCGCTGGCCTACGCGGTGGACCGGCGCAAGGTCGGCTGGATTGTCGAGGTGGACATCCGCGAGTACTTCGAGCGCATCGACCGGGAGCAGTTGATGGCGTTCCTGGAGATGCGGATCGGGGACCGGCGGGTGCTGCGCCTGATCCGGAAGTGGCTGAACGCCGGCGTCATCGACGCGGGACTGGAGGTCGACTTCGTGCGGGGGACGCCGCAGGGGGCGGTGATATCGCCGCTGCTGGCGAACGTCTACCTGCACCATGTGCTCGACGACTGGTTCGCGCGCGAGTGGCGACCGCGGGAGGTCTGGGGCGAGGCGTACATCGTGCGCTATGCCGATGACTTCGTCCTGGGGTTCCAGTACCGCAGGGATGCGGAGCGGTTCATGGAGGCGCTGCGGGAGCGGTTCGCAGCGTTCGGGCTGGAAGTGCACCCGGAGAAGACGCGCCTGGTGGAGTTCGGGAGGTTCGCGATGGCGAACCGGCGTGAGCGCGGGGAGGGACGACCGGAGACGTTCGACTTCCTCGGGTTCACGCACTACTGCCGGACAACGCATGAGGGGCGGTTCGGACTGGGGGCGCAAGCCCGTTGCAAAGCGGATGCGTGGCACGCTGCGGGCGGTCAAGGCCGAGCTGCGGCGACGCATGCACGCGGACCCCGTGGTGACGGGGCGGTGGCTTGGACGAGTACTGCGCGGGTGGCTGGGCTACTATGCGGTGCCGACGAGCTCGCCGTCGCTGTCGCGGTTCGCGTGGTTCCTGAGGCGGCTCTGGATGCGAATCCTCCGCCGGAGGTCACAGCGGGGCCATTTCCCATGGGAGCGTCTCGACGCCCTGTGTCGGAAGCTCTGGCCCCGCATCGCCATCCAGCACCCGTGGCCGTCGGAACGATTTGCCGTCAGGACTCAAGGCGGGAGCCGGATGCGTTAGCGCGCACGTCCGGATCCGTGCGGGGGGCGCCGGGTAACCGGCGTCCCTACCGCGAACCCCTTACTCGAACGCCGAGGGCTGACCGTGACGGCGTGGAATCGCGCCGCGTACGCCTGCGCGGCGCTCGGCGAGTGGCCGAGTTGACCAACCGCTGACCCAGCGATCGAAGTTGCAGGAACGTGCCGGGATTGGCACGGTGCTGGTGGAGGTACTGGGAATCGAACCGAGAGGGGGGAGGTCTAGAGGCTCCCCTGCGACACGAGCCGCTGCCCCCAAGGCAACGCCCCCGGAGTATTCGGAATTACCGGTCCGGGGCGTGCTGCATCCTACGTCATCACACCCGTCCGGTCCGTGTCGCCACGAACCACGCCGCCAGGCACACCAGCGCCTCGTAGCGTGAGGCGAGCTTGCAGTAGCGCGTCGCGAGCCCCTGAACTGCTTGAGGTCGGCGAACAGGTTCTCGACCAAGTGGCGCCGCGCGTAGCTCTCACGGCTCCGTTTGGGCTCGACCTTCCGCTGCGGCAGCGGCCTGATCGTCGCCACGGTGCCCCGGTCGGCGAGCGTCGTCCGCACCTCCCTGAGCCGTAGGCGGTGTCGGCGATCAGCTCGCCGGGCTCCACATCGGCCAGCAGCGGCTGACCACTCCTGAGCGCCGCTGCGTCTGTCTCCCGGCGGCGTTCTTCGTGTGTGCGGCGAGCCTAGCTATTGCGTACGGGCATAGTCAACTGACGCGGGGTCACGCTCAGCTAGGTTCCGCCCAAACCGATCGGCTATAGTGCCCTGTACGACGAGATGCTGAAACCCCCGGCTGCAACCGGGGGACTTGGTGCCATCGAAAGGAGGCGAACCTAGAGTCGCTACCACACAGCACTACTCCACAACCGATGAATGAGCTTAAGCAAGAAGGGCCGCACCGCCGAACGCCCAACTACGCCTATCTCTTGCCGGGGAGCGCATCCCGCTGCGTCCTGTAGTCGAGCCACCGGCACCGTCTCGCCCCGCGAATACATGGCGCGGCACGGCATCCTGCCGGAGTGGGCCGACCTTGACCTACTGCGCCGTCTGGAGGAAGCCAATGCCTAGCGACGAGTCGCCATTCAGTTTCCAAGTGCTCCTGGGCGACATTACTGGAAGCGTCGATCTCGACCCGTACTTACAGGAACGCGGACTCATTCTGGTGCACCGGAGCGTTTTCGAAGCCTTGCCGTGGTCGCTAACTGAACTGCTCGCAGCCGGCGTCGCAGCCGCTGGGGTCGCTACTGATGCTGAGGGGATGGAGGTGTTCCTCGACGAACTCGACGCCCAACTCGCCGAACGCGCGACGACCGCCCCGGATGAGTTCGCTGCCGAAGGGCTCAGCTTTTTGGGTGGCATACGTGACGGCCTTCGCGATGCCCGCGACGCAGCCCAAATGTAGCCGGCCTCTTGGAATCCCTCCACCTGGCCGAGCCGATCCGCGGCGAAGGCCACTGACGCTCGGGGGCTGAGGTGGACAAGCATCAACTGACGCTGTGGGCGCTCATCATCGGGGCGTGGCTGCTGGGCATCGCCACACTGGCGGAGGCGTGCCTGCGCTGACGGCGCGAAACCATGTTCGCGTTGATGGCATAATCCCGAGCCGACACACTGCTGGTGGGCCGGACTGGACAAAATCAAGAACCGCCGCCCGCTCGCTCGTCACGCCTCCGGCCAGCATCGGGATGGTGTACGTTAGCTCGGCCTCGTCGCCCGAGACCTCGATGCCCTGCACGAAGTTGCGGATCAGCGCCTTGCGCTCGGGGAACGGCCCCTCCTCCAGGAACTCCCGGAAGTCCGCAACGTACGCCCGGATCTCATCCGAGGTCGGCAGCTCCACCCGCCGCTCCTCGAGCTGCCGCGCCGCGTCCTCTCGTGCCGCGGCGAGCTGGTCCTCGCGCTGCCGCAACTCGAGGATGCGGGGCGAGAGCGCCTGCATCGTCAGGTCCGTCGCTGCATGGAGGGCGCGCGGCTGCGCAGCGCCTCGCGCACGCCATCGAAGAGCTCCTTCGTGACGAGCGGCTCCCACGCGCCTTCCACCCGTACAGGATCGGGGGTCTTGCCGACCCTGCTCGTCTTGCCCCAGACGGCCGTGCCCGTGTACGCCTCGTTGGTGAGCAGGTAGTGGATGGAGTTCTTCTGCCAGCGCCGGCCGCGGTTGGTGACGCCGCGCTCGTTGAGGTCGCGGCAGATCTCCTTCAGGCCCTGCCCGCTCAGCGCCTGCTCGAAGACTTCGCGTACGATCGGCGCGGCATCGGGGTCGACCTCGAGCGTGGGGCGCTCCTTGCCGCTGTCCTGCACTTTGACCCGCTTGTAGCCGAAGGGGGCGCGCGACGCGAGGAAGAAGCCGCGCGAGGCGGACTCGCGCATGCCCCGGACAACGTCCTGGGCGAGATTCTTTGAGTAAAACTCGTCGACGCTCTCGATGATCGCCTCCATGAGCTTGCCGGTGGGGGAGTCGTCGGCGTGCTCGGTGATGGAGACGACGCGCACGCC
>JGIcombinedJ30088_10004542_pt1 | contig 12339 bp, 11 predicted proteins | sample PinacodermPK_FD_30088 | JGI IMG/M metagenome (IMG submission 30088)
CTGACGGCCGCTCCGCCGCGACGGGGCCTCCGGGAGACCGGGCTCGGCTCAAACTATATCGAGATCCAGCAAAAAAAGGTCCCGGAAAACGGTGTTTCAGGGACCCAGGAACAGGGAGGCTTCACGTCAGGGAGGACATCGGACTTTCGACAGATGCGCCCGCCGGAACTGTGGTTCAAACCGAACCTCCAGCGTCAAAGAGGCAACGTCGCGCCATACGTCCACGAACTCAATTATGCCGTCGAATCCAGCCATGCAGTAGAGGCGATGAAACAGCATTGCCATGCAAATTTCGCATGCCTGCCACAGGCGCTGTAGATTCTGTTGAATTACACGCCTGATCAGAACCGGGTTTCGCCGATTTTGTGAATCAGGAAATCGCGAAACACTGCTACGCGCGCCGATTTACGCAGGGTTTCCGGATAGACGAAATAGGCGGTCATCGCCGGGCCGTCAGTCTCCGAGAGGACGCGCACCATGTTGGCGTTGCCGTCCACCAGATAGTCGGGCAGCAAAGCCAGGCCGACGCTGCTGCGCACGGCACGGAAGATGCCGTAGACACTGTTGACGCGCAGNACCGGGGCGCGCGGCTGGGAACCATTCGCTCCTGCGGTCAGGATCCAGTCGGCGCTCACGAACACCGGCGGCGGCGGATGGTCTGTAAAGGTTATCAACCGATGGCTGTCGAGATCGCCAGGNGTCTTCGGCATACCGTGTTGGCGTACATAATCCGTCGATCCGTAGACATGGTTGTGGATCGTCATCAGCGACCGACGGATCAGGTCCGGCTGGGTCGGTTCGATCAGACGGATTGCAACATCCGCTTCGCGCATGCCCAAATCGAGCTGGTCGTCGGTAAGAAGCATGCTGACGTCGATATCCGGATATTTCTTCAGGAACTCGCCGATNCGCGGCGTCAGCCAGCTTGAGCCCAGACCNGTCGGCGCACTGACCACCAGCGGTCCTTCAGGTTTTTGCTTGCTCTCGGCGATCAGCGCCTCGGTCTCGTTAAGCCGGCCCGCCATATCCCGGACGTTGCGATAGAGCAATTCGCCCTGCTCCGTCAGAATCAGGCCGCGGGCATGCCGGTTGAACAAGGCTGCGTTCAGCGACTCCTCCAGAGCGCCGATCTGGCGGCTGACCGCCGATTGACTCAAATGCAGGATATCGCCGGCATGGGTGAAGCTGCCCGCATCGGCGACCGCCAGAAATACCCTTAGCTTGTCCCAGTCCATCATCGCTTTCCGCCCCAGCCGCCCGACGCCGGTTCGCCCACCTATTCCGCGGCCATCGGCTGCGCAGCCTCCTGTTCCGCCAGGAACTTTTCGGCATCCAGCGCCGCCATGCAGCCCAGTCCGGCGGCCGTGACCGCCTGCCGGTAAACCTTGTCGACCACGTCGCCGGCGGCAAAGACGCCGGGAACGCTGGTTACCGTCGTGTTCGGCTCCACCAGGATATAGCCCTCGTCGTCCATCTCCAGCTTGCCCCGGAAAATCTCGGTGGCCGGGTCGTGCCCGATCGCGATGAAGATGCCNTCGACCGGCTTCTCCGCGGTTTCGCCGGTGACGACATTGCGCAGCCGGGCAGCCGTCACGCCTGGCGGATCGCTCTCGCCGACCACCTCTTCGAGCACGGTATTCCAGAGGGGCTCGATCTTTGCATTGGCAAACAGGCGGTCCTGCANGATTTTTTCCGCCCGCANTTCGTCCCTCCGGTGCACGANCGTGACTTTCGTGGCGTGATTGGTCAGGTAAATCGCTTCTTCGACGGCCGTATTGCCGCCACCGACGACGATCACCTCCTTGCCGCGATAGAAAAAGCCGTCGCAGGTCGCACAGGCGGAAACGCCGAAGCCCATGAATTTTTCTTCGGTCGGCAGCCCCAGCCAGCGCGCCTGGGCCCCGGTCGCGATGATCGCGGTATCGGCGAGGTATATATCGCCGCCGTCGCCGACACAGCGAAACGGCCTCTGCGCGAATTCCACGTCGACGATCAGATCGTGGGTTATGGANGTCCCGACATGCTCCGCTTGGGCCTGCATCTGCTCCATCAGCCACGGTCCCTGGATGACGTCGGCAAATCCAGGATAGTTCTCGACGTCCGTCGTAATCGTAAGNTGCCCGCCCGGCTGGAGGCCCATCGCCATTCGGGGCGAGAGATTTGCGCGCGCTGCATAGATCGCGGCGGTGTATCCGGCCGGGCCGGAGCCGATAATCAGAACGCGNTCGCGAAAAGTCTGTGGCATGAATCGCAATCCGGGATGGGANTTAACCGGCGGTCGGAGCAGCGCCGCGCCNGTACAGAAATACNGTCAGCGTTGCCCGGAGGCAATGCCAGGGTCAACCTGAGCGCATGGCGCCNGTGGCCCGATGACGTGCCCGCAACCGGGCGCGGATTTCGGCAGCCGCGGCGGCCGTATCGTCCGGCGGCTCGTAGGCCCAGCGGTCGAGCGCACCATCGAACGCTCGGGTATAGCCGTCTGCCTGCAAGCCGGCATGAAACCGATCTATTCGCCGGGACGNGCCTTCGAGCGGCAGGACATAGACCGGCTTTCCNGTCGCCAGGGCTTCCGAGGCCATCGATACCGAATCCCAGGTGACGACCACGGTGTCTGCGATGGCGAGCCAGGCAAAATACGGATTGTCGCCGGAACCGTCCCAGATTTCGGCGCCCGTGCCGGCGAGCTTTTCGGCCAGGATGCGGACGATGGCCGGGTTCGTCCGGCGGGACGGTGTGAGGCGCAGATCGATCGGCCGGCGCTGGCACAAGCCTGCCAGGCTCTCGCCGAACCGGGCAGCGATCCCCTCGGTAAAGCGATGCCGCCTGTTCGAACCGCCGATCAGGACGGTAACCGCGTGGCGGGCCGGATCCGTGCGTTCGACGGCGTCGTAGCGGCCCTTCGCGAGCCGCTCGGCAGTCACGCGATGGACAGCGGCGCGGGTAACGTGGACATTCGCGCCGTCCAGATTGTCGTGCCGTGGCGCGATTACTAGATCGAACCGGTCGCTGGGCATATACGGCTGCTGGATATGCACCGACAGGGTGGCGCCGCCGCTCCGTTTCCGGACCGCCAGGTTGGGCGCCGCCGACCGCCGTCCGCAGCTGATCAGGACATCCGGCCAGGGTGGTTCGAGCGGATCACCCTCCCTGCCGAGCGCCATCAGCGGGACAGGCCAAAGCGCCGGAGGCAGCCAACGCCANGGAGCGCGGACCGNGATGCGCTTTACAACGATAGTGCCCGCGCCGTCGCCGATCAGCGCTTCAGCCACACCGCGGGCCTGATTTTCCGTGCCGATATGCCCTTCGGTCACCGCCCAAACGGTGAGCGGCTGNGTCATCGCCGGTATGCCTTCGCATTTGCGAATGATTCGGAAATCATTGAAACTTTATTGCGTGTCTGGCATTGGACAGGCAATCCCGGCGGAAAAACCGATTGTCACAGGGAATTTTCTGAACCGCCTCCAANGCCGAGGCGGCGGAACCCAGGGAGGATGACGACCGTCTATGCCAGCACGCCCGACGACAGCAAGCGGCAAGCGGGTCCGCCTCGACGCCATCGACCTGAAGATTTTGCGGGATCTCCAGGAACACGGCCGTATGACCAATGTCGAGCTCGCCCAACGCGCCGGCATTTCGGCGCCGCCCTGCCTGCGCAGGGTTCGNGCGCTGGAGGAAGCCGGCTACATCCGCGGATACCACGCCCAGGTCGACCCGGAGGCGCTGGGCTTCGAGGTGCTGTTCTTCGTCCTGGTCGGGCTGGACAGCCAGGCCCAGGAAGTATTGAGCGCCTTCGAGGACGAAATGAGCAACTGGCGCGAAGTTCGCGAATGCCACATGGTGCGCGGCGCCGGCGATTTCCTGCTCAAGATCGTGGCACGCAACACCGCGCACGAAAACGAGATTACCACCCGGCTGACGTCGGCCCGCCACGTCACGACGGTCCAGAGCATCCAGGTCATCCGCAGCGGCAAAAACCGGCCGGGCGTTCCGGTCGATATGGAATAAGGCGCTTCCGAATCCGGCGTGCGGGAGTGCACGCCGGAAGGCGCTATTGGGCCTCGGCCTGGAGCAAAAGCTTCGTTGGCGCCGGCGACCCGCCGCTTCCGTCGGCATAGCCTTTACCGCCCCGGCGCAGGACATGGTTGTAGAGCCGGGTATTGGCGTGGCCGCTGGGGCACAGGCCCTTGCGGCTCTGGTAGCGCTGGATGGCGCGCCGGCTTTTCTCACCCAGAATGCCGTCGGCCCTGAGGCGGCCGTAGCCCATGCGGGTCAGCCGGCGTTGCAGGTTCGCACGTTCCCGTTTGGACAGGGCGTAGTCGTGCCGGGGCCAGGGTTTGCGGATCGCAAAGCCGTGCTTGATTTTTTCCGCCAGCACCGAAACGGCGAAAGCGTATTCGATCAGGTTGTTGTAGCGCATGATGGCGCGGAAGTTTCTCGTCAGCAGGAACACAGGTCCACGACAGCCGGCGGGCATGTAAATGGAGGCATTTTTCCCGCTTCGCGGCAGGGACTTGCCGTTAATCCGGCGAACGCCGGCGCGCCGCCAGGAATTGAGCGGCCGCATGTTGTAGAAACCGGTGCGGCTTACCGGCAGGCGGCGCGGCAGGCGCACCTCATAGATCGCGCTCCCGATCCGGGTGTCCCAGCCGCCGCGCTTGATATTGTAGTTCGCCATCGAGGCGAGAACGTCGGCCTTGCTCCGCCAGATATCGCGCCGGCCGTCGCCATTGTGATCGACGGCATAGTAGATATAGGCGGACGGCATGAATTGCGTCTGGCCCATGGCGCCGGCGTTGCTGCCGTACATCCGGCTGAGCCGCGCAAATCCGCGATCGGCGATCATGAGGGCGCCGAGCAGTTCGCCCGAAAAGAAATGCCGTCGATGGCTGCGATAGCCGAGTTTGGCGAGCGTCGGCACGACGCGATGGCGCCCGGTGACGGCGCCGAATTTGGATTCGACGCCCCAAAGGGCCACCAGGTAGTGGGCCGGCACGCGATATCGCCGCTCGATATCCCGCAGAAGGCTTCGATACCCGGACATCATCCTTCGACCCTTGCGGACGAGGTCAGGCGTAATGCGGTAGGCCAGATAGTNGCGTACGGCGTTGCCGCCGCGCCGCCGGGCAAGCAGGACGCCCTCGGCGCCTGCGGCATCGGCGATCTGCTCCCTGAGCGTGATTCCGCCGGCCTCGGCAGGGTCCGAAGACGCGAGGCTTCGGTCGTTCAGACCGCCCAGCCCAGCATAAAGCGTGGAACTCCGGATGCCGCACCGGCGCCCGACTTCCCGCGCCTTGCGCAGATACCCGTTGAAACTGCCCGAGTAGCGGGAGAGTGCGGGAACCTTCTTCAGGCACGCGCGGTATTGGGCCGAGGCATCCTTGCCGGCACCCCAATTGCCACCGCCGCATGCGGCGAGCATCCCGCCGGCTATGGACAGCAGCGCGAGGTTTCGGAGCGGCCGCCACGATCCGGCCGGCCGGCTCCCGAGATGAAGGAACAGCATTTCGATTCACCCTGTTTCAGCGATCCGCCGGCTCTCCGCGCGGCAGATCGGCCGTCTGCTCTTTCTTCACCCCGCCGCCTACCGGAGAGCGGCCTTCCGGACCGCCTCCAGCAGATTATGGTTGGCGTAACCGTCGGCCGGTTTGCCGGCCCTTTTCTGGAAGGCCCGTATCGCCTTCCTGGTTTCCGGGCCGACCTTGCCGTCGACCGGCCCCGGGTCCAGACCCAGCGCCATGAGTTTTCGTTGCAATTCCGCCTTTTCGGCGCGCGACAACAGGCGGTCGCCGGAGGGCCAGCGGGCGACCAGCCTGCCCCGCCCTTCCAGCCTCTCGGCCAGCAGCCCCACCGTCAGCGCATAGGCGGCCGCATTGTTGTAATGCAGGAGTGCGCGGTAATTCTGCGTCACCAGAAAGACCGGACCATCCCACCCGGCCGGCACGACAAGACTGGCCCGACCGTCCATATTCGGGAGCGGGCCGCCTTCCGCGCGGCGGACCCCCAGGGCCTGCCATTCGGCGACGGTCCGGCTTTCCCCGATATGGGCCCGGCTGAAATCGAACCCTGCCGGCAGTTTGGCCTCCCAGCCGAAAGGCAGGCCCGGTTGCCAGCCCGAATTCCTGAGATAGTTGGCAGTCGAGGCGAAGGAGTCCGGCAGGCTGCCCCACAGATCCCGGCGCCCGTCGCCGTCGAAATCGACGGCATGCGCCAGATAGGTTGTCGGGATAAACTGGGTATGGCCCATCGCGCCGGCCCACGAGCCGACCATTCTGCCGAGCGGCGCGTGGCCCCGGTCGACGATCTGCAGGGCGCCGAACAACTGCTGACGCCAGAACGGCCGGCGTTTCGGCGTCCCGGCATAGGCCAGCGTCGCCAGGGCCTCGACAACCGGAAAGGCGCCGAAATTGGCGCCATAGTTCGATTCGAGCCGCCAGATTGCCAGAAGGTAGCGCGCGGGCACGCCGTAGGCCGCTTCGATCCTGCCAAGCAGGGNGGCGTGCTGCCGGCGTTTCACGCGGCCGGTAGCCAGCGCCTGCTTCCCGGTCAGCGCGGCGACGTANGCGCCGACAGGCGTGACGAACTCCGGCTGGCGCGATTCCAGCGCGAGGGCCCGCCGGTTCAGGCGCAGACCGTCGAGCGCCGCAGCCAGCGTGCCTTCGCCGATCCGCTTCGTCCGGGCCTCGGCCTTCAATGCGGCGATCCACGCCGCGAAGGACGGGCGGGCTTCTTGCGTCGATTGAGGAACCGAATTCGGAACATCCTGCCCGGCAGCAGCCGCCCGGGTCAGAATTTGAGACTCGCCGGCGAGCGTAGAGACAGCGTTCGCCGCGGCGAATACTGCTGCAGCCACCGTAACCGCGCCAACTCGTCTCAAAGTCTTTGACATCCGGTTTGTCCTTTGACACCGGAGCTTAAANCATCACTTTAATATTCTACACCAATTCTTCAAGAATCCAAAATCCGATTGCAGCGATATTTCCGCGGCACAATTCGAACCTGCAATGCCGCGGAGGTCGCGATCCGCCGGTTTCAGCGCAGGCCCGGCAGGCGTCGGCGCCCGCGCGTCCGATCCGCCCGACGCGATCGTTACAGCCCGTAGTAGAGCGGGAGCACCAGGCTGACGGTCGCCCATACGAAGATCAACATCGGCAGGCCGGCGCGCACGAAGTCCTGGAAGCGGTAGCCTGCCGGGCCCATCACCAGCAGGTTGGTCTGGTAGCCCATGGGCGTCGCGAAGGCGCAGTTCGCACCGAACACCACGGCGACCGCGAACGGCTCGATCGGCGCTCCGAGACCCTGGGCCAGGGAGACGGCGATCGGCGTGAACAGCACGGCGACCGCCTTGGTCCCNACGAGGTTNGCCAGAACGGCGACGAGGAGGAANAAGGCNGACAGCACGACCGGTATCGGTGCGCCCGCCAGCGCGGTGGCCAGCAGGTCGGAGAGGATCACCGCCCCGCCAGTCACCTGCAGCGCCTTGCCCAGGGCCAGAGCGGCGGCGATCACCAGCACCAGGTCGGCGCCGATGGCGCGCGCCGCCTGGCGCAGGGTCATGACCCCGGTCGCCAGCATGGCGGCTGCGCCGGCCAGCGCGCCGATCTCGATCGGCAGGATGTCCAGCGCTGCAAGCCCGACCACGGCCGCGAAGATCGCCAGCGCGCGCCAGGCCTCGGGCGCCGACGGCACTTCGCTCGCCGACCACTCGATCGGCAGGATCCCCGGCCGGCCGCGCAACGCCGCCTTGGCCTCGGTGGTGCCCTGGACCAGCAAAACGTCCCCGGCGGCAAGCGGCAGGTCGGTGATCGGACGGTGCATGCGGGCGGTGCGGCGCTGCACGCCGACGACGACGCAGTTGTAGCGATAGCGAAAGCCGATTTGCTCGAGCGTCCGGCCGATCAGCTCCGACCCCGGCGTGACCATGACTTCGCCGAGCAGNTGCCGGCCGCGCAGCCAGGGCGGCTTGCCGTGGGTCTCGTCTTCCCGGGCCGACCAGGCGTCGCCGAGGGACGGATGCAGCAGGTCCATCTGGCCGCGGACGGCGCCGGTCAATGCCGCACGGGTCGCGCTCACGATCAGGATGTCGCCGGGCCGCAGCGCCGCATTTTCCTCGAACGGCGGCAGCAGGCTCGCTTCGCCGCGCTGGATGGCGTGGACCGTGACGTCGGCAAGCTGCGGGAAAAAGCCGCCGGCCGGTTTGAGCCCGTCGAGCGGCCGGTCGAGGACCACGTCGATCTGGGCGAGGAACTGCCGGCCGGTCGCCAGGGCCGCATCGTCGCCGGCGCTGCGGTCGGGCAGCAGGCGGCGCACGACCAGCAGGGCGAACAGCAGGCCGGGCAGCGCCACGGCCAGGCCGGGCACGGTAAAATCGAAGAAGCCGAAGCCGGGCTGGCCCAGATCGGTCAACATGCCGGAGACCAGCAGATTGGTGCTGGAGCCGATCAGGGTCGTCATGCCGCCCAGGATCGAGGCGAAACTCAGAATCATCAGGGAACGGCTGGGCGGCGTGCCGCCGCGGCTGGCGAAGGTCTGGAGGATCGGGATGAAGATGACGACGACGGGGACGTTGTTCAGCACCCCGCTGATCAGCAGCACGGCAAGCAGCGACAGGGTCAGCGCGACTTCCGAGCGCCCGCCCGCAGCGCCGAGCAGCGCGCGCGCTCCGCGATCGAGCGCCCCGGTCTGGGCCAGGCCCTGACCGATGATAATGAGCCCCAGGAGCGCGATCAGCGCCGGATTCGCGAAGCCGGCCAGCAGGTCTGCCGGGCCCAGCTTGTTGCGGCCGTCGGCGCCGGTTTCGGGAAAGATATGGAACGCCAGGAGCAGCAGGCAGACGACTGCCAGCGACGCCAGCTCTATCTTGATCCGCGGGGCGGCGTAGAGCGCGAGCGCCACCGCAATGGCCCCGAAAGCCAGGACGGGCCCGATATCGCCGTCAATCATGCCAGGCACAACCCATGATGAGCCACTTCCCGGGAGGAAAGCCCCATTGTCGCCAAAGAACAGGATAGCCGAGGGCGGTGTTCCACGCAGCAGCTACAGGGTCATCAGATCTTCGCCGATAACGACCCGGCCGTCATAGTCGCGGCGGATTATCTCGCGCAACGCGCGCGGTTCGGAATCCGGCAGCATGTGGGTCGTGACCAGCAATCCCGGCGCGGCGTCCCGCGCGACGAGGCCGAGCCGCTCCGGCGAAGTATGCGCCAACGGCGTGTGGCTGTGGTCGATCTGCGGCGAGATCCATTTGTCGTATTGCACGCACTCGTGGATCAGGATGTCGGCCCGGTGCGCGTGCCGGATGAGGTTTTCGCACGGGCTGGTATCGCCCGACAGCACGATCCGCCGATCCCGTGTTTCGAAGCGGTAGCCGAAGGCCTGTTCGAGCGGATAATGGGCGACGTCGAACGCGGTCACCGCGACCCCGTCGACGTCCAGCGCCGGGCCTTCGGTCAGTTCGTGGACCCGGATGTCGGGCATTTCCCTGGGCACCTTTCGAATCCGCATCCGGAGTTCGAGATCGGGGCGCAGCAATTCGAGGAGCTGCCCGACCATCGTCCGGACGCCTTCGGGCCCGTAGATGTGCCAGGCCGGTCGTCGCTCATCATCCAGCGGGTGGCGATGAAATGGCCAAGATCGATGAAGTGATCCGAATGCAGGTGGGTGATGAACAGGTGGTCGACCTCGTTCGGCATCAGGCCTAGCTCGACCATCCGGTGGACGATGCCGGTGCCGCAGTCGATGACAAAGTTGTGCGCGCCGGCCCGCACCGCGTAGCCCGGCCCGCACCGCCGCGGGTTGGGGAACGGCAATCCGGTGCCCAGCAGGCTGACCTGCATCTTCGCCTCCGTCGGGGACACGCTGGCCGCCGCGCTAGAGAAAATCCCGCAGCATGGCGACCAGCGGCGCGTCGGCCGGCGGCATGGGATAGTCGTGCAGACGCGGCGGCCGGACCCATTTTATGGCCGCATGTTCCCGGGGCGCCGGTTCGCCCAGCCATTTCCGGCAGAGATAGAGCGGCATCAGCAGGTGAAAATCCGCATAGGCGTGGGACGCGAAAGTGAACGGCGCCAGGCAGCTTTCCGAGGTATCGATGCCCAGCTCTTCGCGCACTTCGCGGATCAGGGCGGCTTCCGGCGTTTCGCCCGGCTCGACCTTGCCGCCCGGAAATTCCCAGAGGCCGGCCATTACCCTGCCTTCCGGCCGCCGGGCGATCAGCACGCGATTGTCGATATCGACCAGGGCGATGGCCGCAACCAGCACGATGGGCAGGTCATGCGGCACGCCCGGTTCATGTCCCGGATCGCAACCCGCAGTCCCGTCGGAATATGCCGCCCTAGCTTCGATAATCGGCATTGATGGTGATGTAGCCGTGGGTCAGGTCGCAGGTCCACACCGTCGCCCGGCCGCGCCCGATGCCGATATCGACGTCGATATCGATCTCCGCACCCTTCATGTGGTCGGCGACCGGGGCTTCGTCATAGCCGGGCACGAGCTGGCCGTTTTCCGTGATGGTGACGCCGCCGATGGCGATGGAGAGCCGGTCGCGGTCCGCCTTCTCGCCGGCCTTGCCGACCGCCATGACAATCCGGCCCCAGTTGGCGTCCTCGCCGGCGATCGCCGTCTTGACCAGGGGCGAGTTGGCGATGGTCAGGCCGATCCGGCGCGCCGCGCGGGCGGAGGTTGCGCCGCTCACAGTCACGGTGACGAACTTGCTCGCCCCCTCGCCGTCGCGCACGATCTGCTGGGCGAGATCGATCATGACCGCATCCAGCGCGTTCTCGAACGCCCGGAGGCTNCGGAGACCGNCCGGCGGCGCATTACCGGCCGCGCCGGTCGCGCACAGCAGCACGGTATCCGACGTCGAGGTGTCGCCGTCGACCGTCACNGCGTTGAAGGAGCGGTCGTTGGACCGGGCCAGCAGCTTCTGGAGCAGCGGCGCCGGGATATTGGCGTCGGTGAAGACGAAGCCCAGCATGGTCGCCATGTCCGGCGCGATCATGCCGCTGCCCTTGGCGAAGCCGGCGATGCGGACCGTCGTAGCGCCGATACGCGCTTCGGCGCACGCGCCCTTGGGGAAGGTATCGGTCGTCATGATCGCTTCGGCGGCGTCGCGCCAGGCGTCGTCGCGCAGATGGCGGGACAGTTCCGGCAGGCAGCCACCGATACGGTCCGGCCCGACCGGCACGCCGATCACCCCGGTCGACGCCAGGAACACTTCCCGTTCCGGGCAGCCGAACAGGGCGGCGGCGGCTTCGGCGGTCCGCTCCGCCGTCGTATCGCCCGCCTTGCCGGTAAACGCGTTGGCGTTGCCCGAATTGCACACGATCACCCGCGCCCGGCCGCCGGGCAGCGCTTCCCGGCACCAATCGACCGGGGCCGAGGGACACATCGAGCGGGTGAAGACGCCGGCGACCGCCGTGCCGGGCGCGAGGACGGCCAGCATCAGATCCTTCGCGCCGCTGCGCTTGAGGCCGCAGGCGCGGCCCGCCAGCTGCACCCCGCCGATCGCCGGCAGGTCCGGAAACCGCTCGGGCGCGAGCGGCGATTTTTTCAGAGTCATGGTGCGATTTGCGGCCCGCCTCCGCCTTCGGACGCCCCGGAAATGTGCTGGGCCGGGCCGCGCGGAGACAGGTTTCCCCCGATCCTGTCGTCTTTCTACTCTTCTTTGCCCTCTTCTTTCCCTTCTTTTTTCCGGGCGGGCGCGCCGGCGTCAAGCGGCTTTCCGTCCGGGCCGAACCGGACGATTTTCGCCGCATTGCGCAGACGCTCGATCTCGGCGGCCATCAGCTCGCGGCCCAGTTCCTGCTTGAGCTCGGCGCGCTTCGCCTCGAAAGGCGGCGGCGCCTGCCGGCGACGGTCCTCGAGCAGAATGACGTGCCAGCCGAACTGGGTCTGCACCGGCGTCTTCGTGTAATCGCCCTTCTTGAGCGCGAACGCCGCGTCGGCGAACGGCTTGACCATCTGCCCCCTGGCGAACCAGCCGAGGTCGCCGCCGCCGGTCTTGGACGGCCCGATCGATTTCTGCCGGGCGAGATCGGCAAACTTGCCGCCTTTGTCCAACGCCTCGACGACCGCGGCCGCCTCCTTCTTGGTCTTGACCAGAATATGCCGGGCCTTCGCTTCCTCCTCGCCTTTGTGCTTCGCGGCAAACGCTTTGTAGGCCTTGGCGAGCCGGTCTTCGGTCACGGCCTCGTCGATTCGTTCGGCCAGGTAGGCCTCCTGCAGCACCCGGTCGGCCAGGGTCCGCAGCCTGCGTTCGATGGCCGGGGTCTTGTCCAGCCCGCCGGCGCGCGCCCTGGCGGCCAGAAGCTTGGTTTGTATGACCTGCTGGAGCAGCGGCTG
>JGIcombinedJ30088_10004545_pt1 | contig 12334 bp, 14 predicted proteins | sample PinacodermPK_FD_30088 | JGI IMG/M metagenome (IMG submission 30088)
TTTCAGTGATCTCTCGAAGGAACCAATCGTTATACGAGACGCGAGACGCGATTTCTTCCGGCGAACGCACCAAAAGATCCAAACTGAAGCGATGCGGAATACGTTGCCGGATTTCCACAGCCTTGTTGCGAAATTCCGATTTCGGAATATCCATGACAACAAGTAGATCCACATCCGAGTCTTCGGTAGGCGTGCCATAAGCGTAGGAACCGAAGAGAATCACTTGTAGCGGCGTGAATTCGCGCACGATGTCGTCGCAGGTCGCTTGAATATCTTCCCGGGTAATCATGCATGCCTTCTCCTTTATCGAACTCATATGAGAGTTTAGCATAGGTTCGGGGGCGGTGACAAGTTGTTTTTTCCATACCGGCTTTGATGAAAGGCGATCAGAAGCGTCATCACCTCACTCGGATGGAGGTTTCGGGGACGTGCACGGGGTTCAAGAGGGGTGTCTCTCGGAGACACTGTGTTGCCGGTCCCCATCTCTCATAAGGAAGAAAAAAGCCGTCTATTTCACAGAAAGGTGCTATAATATGCATCAGAGAACTCCTTTTGGATATGGAATGTGATAACTTCATTATACCAAAAGGGTTCTCTTTATAGGAGAGAAATCTTGAATTATTTAGGACTTACGCATTCCCTCTTAAAGTCCCCCTGATAAGGCGGATTTAGGGAGTTTAAAGGAAGAAAATTATCACTTTTTGCGTCTAAATGTCCGATATTTGCTTAATTTGCGTAAGTCCTCTTATTTATCAAATTCACGTTAAAATTACTACCAGCATCTTGGCAGTAGAACAACTTGGTAAAAATCAAAGGGCGGTTCTCTATCTTCTACGAAGTCGGCATCTGGCGAATCTGGTAAATCCTTTTCTGATTTTCCGGAAGGGGCGCGAAGGTAGTAGTCGGAATGCCCTCTTGCCGCTTTAGCAAATGCTACCGCCTCTTTTTCAGTAGAGAACGGGAATATATCAAAAAACTCTTCCTGATATTCAACAGGTATATTCAAGCCTTCCTTTGCCAGTTTCCCGCAGTTTCTTTCGTTATAGCCTGCTGCCCATTCTACCAAGTCTGCATACTGCTTTGAATTAATGGCGGCTTCGGCAGTTGCCCAGACTTCTAACTGATTAGGAACATCGTCAATATAGATAGTGATTTCAGTTGTCGGCGATTCTGTCTCTGTCGCTGGTTCTGGTAAAGCATGCTCCGCATCTAATTCCTCCTCTCGCTCGCCCAGGTATTTGGCAACAATGACTAAATCTAAAATATTGATAATGCCATCTTGGTTTACATCCGCTCTACTACGTTCATCTTGAACGTGTGTAACCGCTTGTATTGTTATCAAAAACGTTATCACAATGCTCATCAAAATGAGGATCCATGCACGTTTTTTTAACATAAGATTTCCTTTCATATAAAATCAAACACTTGCGAAAATCGCAAGCTTAAAGTTTTAGAGATGCCGACGTGCCGATTTTTTTCTTGCGTTTCACAGCCTTATCGTGCGCCAAACAGGTTCCGAAGCCGCCAGTGGGACGATGTTTTGACGTTTTTCGTCGACCCGGGAAAACCTGAGCGCGTGCTTTTCTTATTCCTTCGCACGGGTTACAAAGGTTACACTGACATCCGTAAAGTTGCCAGCCGCATCCGAGACTTTGCCTCTAATAACATAGGTGGTTTCGTTTCGCAACTCTCTGCCTTTGACGAGCTCGAGCGTTGCTTTGTTGCCTTCAACTTTACCAATCCAACCAACATCATCCCCGTCTTCGGTTTGCAGTGCGATGTTTCCGGTCATGTCTTCAGCGAACTCAATCACTATCTTCCCCTCGGTGTTGATCGTTTCAGCATCGATATCTTTATCCCCATCGCTGACGGACCCGCCAGTAACTGTGGGGGCACATCAGTCCGGCGCGACAATCGTATAGTTCAGTGCCTGGGTGCCATCCGCCCAAGTGATCGTCAATGAAAGCGCACCAGGGATGAAAGGACCCGTGATAGTCGCTGTTTTACCGGCAACAGTGACAGTACCAGCACTTACCGTGACATCAGCGGGTGCGTTGTCAAAGGTAACCGTAATACTTCCATTCGCCGCAATTTCGCCACCCGGCGGAGCTGCGCTTACGAAGTTAGCTGGTGCAGCTTCTTCTGCAGTATCATCACTGCCACAGCCGACTATCAGCGACAAGGCGAACAAGGCTGCCAGCAATAAAACGAAGGTTCTAAACAATTTTGTCATTAGAGTTAACTCCTTAAATTGTAAAGTTTAGCAAAAAAAGTTGAGTGGCACGGCTCTGGAGACTTCACCGCCCTTGACAACGGATTTGTCGAAAAGCAAGTCCGTCACTGTCCGCCTGTTCTGCTAAATATCCCCGATCTGTAGACTCAGCAGCTCAGAGATGCGTCCGCCAGTGGAAACGCCGAGCATGAAAAGCCCGCGATTGCGCGCTTCAAAAGGGTTTCCGGTGAAACAGTCTGAAACACGTTGGATCTCGGTGTTGTCGAGGGGTCTTGTGCCTTTCATAAGTTGTGAGTTCTCCGTTATTGTTTGTCGGTTAAGAGTCGCGAGGGGCTTGCGAAATTTGTAAATGGAAAGGGGATATAGCAGGGGAAATGAGGTGCTTATCCCAATATGATACACAGTATGAAGAGTGTAATTAATACGAATATAAGTATCCCAATTTGTATTATCGTTCTAAACAAGCAACCCTCTTCATCTTCATCTATATGCCCCACAAATTTAAAGAGTTCCCACAGAGATTTTACCAACTCTCCAACACCTATTAGGTAAAATATTGTGAAAATACCCAACGCCATTAGAAGTATCGCAAGTATCAGCATTGTTACCTTCTAAAACGAAACGCGCGGAAACCACTTATCCAGCAACGCCGCCAATAGCGGATCCCGCTCGAAAAACGCCTCATACGTCCCAAACACTCTGCCCGGTCCTATGTCATAAAACCACATCGCCGCGCCTTCCGCCCAGTATTCCTTATAGTTTACATTCGCATACTCACCTTTCTGTCTCGTAGTTACGGGCATCCCATACAGGTTCACGATCCCTAATCGCCTGTATGAGGTCAAGTAACGTCCTATGTGCCGTCTCAATTGTATGTGTCGTATGTGCTCGGTTGTATTGCCAAATGCATATTTCATCGGTTGTTTGAAAATTAGCGTCCTTTTTCCTCGCTAATATTTCCACACCATAACGGTCTGCGCTACTTTTATAGGTGAACCGTCTCACTTCTACGCTATACCACCAGTCATCCCTTGAGTCAAGCGACTCACCAGACTTTGCAATAATCACTGTGGTGTTTGCCATCTCAAAATCTCCTTTATGTGTCGTTCCTATTGCACCCGGACGAGGCGGATCTCGGTGTTATCAAGCGGTCTTGTGCCTTTCATAGCAATTTCTCTCCTATCAATCACCAATTTGCCCATCAAAATAATAAGCAGATTCCAATTACTAATAAAACAGCAAAACAACCACCAAAGATAATAGGTACACGGCTTTCAGCGATAGTCAGTTGCTGATAGATCTTTCGATCTGTTCCTTCGCCAAGCAATTCCCACTCGCGTTTGAAAAATGGGTAGGCGAGTTTCTCCTCTAATTCATGCAATACCTTGAACTTAGCAGTATTCAGTTGGCGATAAGATCGAATAACGCCATGCCATGCAACTGCCAAAAGTAGGCCGAGAAACCCAAAACTTACCATAAGCCATCCGATCGGTATTCCACTTTTGTGCTGTAGGAAAGTAGAAAAAAGTACAGCTAACCCCGACAAAACCAGTATGTAGAAACGGTTTGCGGTAGCTCGTTGTTTGCTTATGCTATCGGCAAGTTCGGCGTGGAGTTTGTAGATTTCCAGCAATTTTTGTTTTTCGTCCATGTTTACGCTAACTCCCGAATGGTAAAGACAACACAATGCGATTTCAGATGTTTTGTCACTTCGGTGCCTGCTCTAAGAGTTCATCTATCTTCGCATCTATTTTGTCCCATTCCCAGGGTATTATCTCACCTGCTTCATCTAAGCCGCCGTAATCCTGCTTCTGTGGTTGAATCTGAAATCTATCTTTCCCCAATCGTTTTGCTATTTCACCCTCCACTTTAACCCCCGAGGCACTATGTGTATCCTGCCCCACAACAGTTATCACGATGTCACACTGATCAATCCGTTTTTCAGCTTCCACTCGCCAATCGACTGGAGGATGGACTTTATCAAGCGAGTAATTCCGAATGGCATGGCGAGATTTGCCCTTCGCTTGCGCGAAAAAACTACCATAAAGTTCCCTATTCTTAGTAAAATCATAACTGAAAAACACACCAACCTTTGCCATATTGTTATGCCTCCTTATCGAATGTTTTCTTTGTAGACGCGCTGACTTATAGCATCAATTGGATGTTAATAATGTGCTAAGACATTCTTTCTTCACGGATTTTTGCGTGTTCAATTTGCTCTTCCAGAAAAGAGATAAAATCATTAATCCAACGATCAACTTTTTCATCATTATCGCTATTTTGGATGTCAGTTAATTTTTTTGCCCTTTCTTCATAGTGTAAACTAGCATGTCCCCAAAATCCCTCTGTTGAATAATTTGATATCAATGTACTTCTAACATCTTCACGCTCTCCATACCGCACGAGAAGATCTCGTGCCAGAGAATCACGCCATTCTTCTATCAAGAGGTTTTTAGGGACAAATTCACTGGCAAGATACCACGCGCGATTTTCTACGTCTCTATCTACCCATTCCCAGATATTTTCGCGTGGAATTAAAGTTAACGCTCCTTTTTCTTTTTCTGTCTCTGAAAGATCTGCTTCTTTAAGCCACCTTCCTAAGGACATAGTCCTCGAAAAATTATCTCGCCTGTCCAAGTATTCGCTAACATACTCCCAAACCTCTGCCGGATATTTTCTTGTTGTTTCTGTGAGAAAGGAGCAACTCTGTGAGAAGGCATCAAAAATTGTTCTATCGCTTCCGAAGGGAACCAGCATGAGTTGTACTAAATCTAAAGCCTTCCGAGGATAGTGGTATAGTAATGCCTTTGCTATTTCTGTCCAATAGAAATCTGTCATTGTATCATACCGATAATTGTCGGATTCTTTAAACAATTCTGAATGTGAAAGGAGTTGAAATGCAAGTTCACAGGGTAAGGTAGGTTTTGATTTTCGAGAAATATAGTAATTATAGAACAACTTTAATGCCATGTCCACGGCAGATCTATCTGCGTTATTTAACAGAAACTCTATCCACGTCTCAAAGACCCCTTCGGATAAGTTAGTAATTGCATTTTGGAATATGAATAATCCAAAATCGGCGATATTAATAATACGATCTTCTGCTAGGTTAAGAACACGAAGTCCAGCCCGATCAGTTAGCCCCGACGGATATGTGAGCGATGGCACTATCGCGTTAAGTGTGACATCCTCGCAGAGGGTGTCAAGTTGTTGCTCCCATAATGTCAAATCCCTATCAAAGATTGCATGGAAATAACCACCCAAAAAATAGGTACTTGCACTGTCCCCAGCGTTCCGTTGGGCATCAAGAAGCATTGTTAGAAGCGAAAGACTTTCATCTATTTTTCCAAGTTCATATCCAAACTTGTTTCCATTCTCTGCTTCAGCGGTCACAAGCCATGGTAGTTCTGATTCCAAAAGAATGAGATTATCTATGGACTGCTTGGCAAGTGTTTCAAGGTGAGGTTGAATTCGATCAACTCCATCTTCGTGTTCAAGAAGTTCGTCTTCAATCAGATCCATCCCAACATAGCGTTGCATTAGCGAATGAAAGTCGGATCCAATCAAGTCATCTCGGATTTGCTCAAAACTTTGCCGGACCTCCGTTGGCAGTCCTTTGTTTTCCACATAAGAATCATCATGAAACAAAATTTGACTGATTGTTTCAATAACCTGTTTTTCGCTTGCATATTTGTTTTCGATAATGGTTGTAACTGTGTTTACAACCATATCGCCTAAGTCAGGGATTCTACCAATTGAACCTGCGTATCCAAGCAAAATTCCCACAGCTTCTTTGCGCTCATCCTCAGGCAAACGCACCAATTGTTCAGATAGAAGTTGCCATAAGGAACGATAGGCTTCCCGCCACTCAAGGTATGTTTTCGGTTGCCAAAGGTCTGGTTCCTTTCGTAAACCCTGATATTCTGCTCCAGATGTCCGTGAGAAATGGTCGGATATCAAACCTTTACGGCAAGCTTTAAGGGCAAGGGCTCGCCGTTCTTTTGAACCATACTCAAATGCTTGTTTTAAAACAGGCAAACGCTCTACCGGAGATGCTTCAGTCGGTGCTACCGCGCCTGGTCCTAATGAGAAGAGTTCAGCAAACACACCCTTCGCGTTGTTGGCGATTCTTTCATTCTCTGCTTCACCAAGTTTGAGGAGTAATCGCGCTGCATCAGTAAATAATTCTCGCCACACAGCAATCTTTTCAAGTGCCCAAACCGTCGACCTTCGCCCGTCGCGAAATTCCAATAGTTCTTCTCTATCCCAGGTACCTATTGTTCGCATCAAGCATCTTAAGGCTGATTTTGGATTCGCTTCAGTCAGTGCAAGAAAAAAACGGCTACCCAACCTTGTCTTCAGATATTCACCGTCCTGAAAAGGTCCGTTTGGAACGAGGAGTTTCTCAACAATTTCTAAAGCAGCCTTCGACTCAGCAGCATAGACAAACATGTCGTAAAACCATTCAAGCAATTTCGGAGTTAACCCTTCGGTAAAATCCTCAAGGTCAAATCGTCTGTGATGTCTCTCCCACCACTGTGTCCATAACCAAATCTGGAGTGCCTTTGGCGTGATATAGAGTGTAGACTCGCCTTGAAGGATCCTGCGTTCTCGGAGTTCATAGATGATATTTTCAAACTCGGGTAATGTGATGTTAGGGTTCGCGGACTCAATCTTTTTGGCGATAGCCTCGGCCTCTTTGGCAACATCCCCTTCATAGCCAAACCGCTTAAAAAGCGCGAGGTGTTGAAGCACCAATCGTCGTCGCTCAGTCTTCTCACTATCCCGCCGATCACCTGCAGCAATATAACGTTCCCAGATGTCAACCCTGCTTGGGGGTTTAAGCAAATCATCGGGATGATTTACCAAGTTCTCACCAATGACATGTGCAACTCTCGGTGAACCGCTACAGAGTTCACCCCACCGGTCAGCTTGATGATCATGGATACTTGTATGTTTCTGGATTATGCTACGAATTTGTTCCAGCTCAAGCGGGGGTACAACACAATAGGTGACACCCGAGGTTTGCACCTCATAGTCATTGTAGATAGTGATTAATTTAATCCTCGGCCCACAATGCTTCAATTCGTTCCAGATACGTGCGCAACTACTCGGATCACATTCATCAATCACTATAATAGCAGAAAGGTCGTTATCATAGAGGATTGTATTCATTAACGTGCCGAATTCAAAGTGAGGAGCTGAACGACAATAGATAACCAGTGGAGAAAGATCTTCACTCTCTGTAGCTTCAAAAACCAACCGCGTTTTACCAATGCCAGGCTCACCCCACACCCGTATGTGGGCAGCGCGGTCTGTCACTCGCAATTCACCCTGGATTTCCGCAATCAAATTGTCCCGTGATTGTCCTGGAACATAAGGCACTCGCATGTCCGCATGTTGGCTCCAGTTCTTATAAGGCTGAAATCTTGTATCACCGCGCCCATTGAGATCTAATGCCAAAGATGGAAACACCTGAAGAAAACCAATAAGTGTCTTCTGGGTAAACACCTCAACTTTGGGATGCGAATAACCACACTGCTCCAGAAAGCCCTCAATATGCTTGAGAACCTTTCTGCGTTGGGAATCAACTAAATCTATCCCGGTGCAAACCAAAACATAAGTGCCATCGGGGTCAAGGCAGGCGCGGATACTCTCGCCAAGATTCTGCCGTCTAAGAGGTTTTGTACCGAAGAACTCCTTCTTAATCACCGATTTTTGCCACGGTTTAAACGAGGACCCCGCTTTAATCTGATAACTCATTTTACCCTGCTTAATTAAGCCCTGTCCTTTTGTAATCCGTGCTTCATCAACAGTCACATCAATACCGCCATCCGGGACATTAACGCAAGAAAGAGCGTTAATCTTACTAATTTCTACTCCGATCCTGCGCGCTTCAGCCCACAACAGCCTCCGAAAAAAATTAACCGCAGTGTTTTGATCGAGTCGGTCAAGATGTTCATTTTTCACGGTAAAAATAGTTTCCATATCCATTTTATATCCTCATAGGCATTGCGGTGTGTAGGAAATTCTTTTATACGAATAGATCAACTTGCACCGGGTTTAGATCCTTGCTCTGATTGTACTGCCACCGGAAATTTGGGCCACCTTCTAAACCAAGATTGCGATACAATGACACTTTCACTCAAAAGAGTATCTATAGTGAGTGCACATCGGGCATTTTATCACACGGGTGTATAACCACAGACACCGTCACTCAGCGTTAGGGTATTTGATGCTGTTGAATCTGACCAACATCCCTTGTCTTAACTTTACCGATTTCTGGTCTAAATTAACGGTAGCACTTTACTAATTCCGCTAATGTGCATATTTAATATTGAAACTTACTCAGGGGTCTTTAAAGAATAACGACCATATAGTGATAAGGGCAAGTAGTATATTCGTAATTATTGAAATAATTGTTAAGTTGCCTCGTTCGCTAAGTCTTTTCCATAGGTTAGAAACTGTGATCCTAATCTTTATCCATCCTCGTATTGGGAATGTTATTTTTGGATTTTTGTTTATCCACCAACTGTCGGTGTATTGATGATATGAAGTGCCAATTATTCTTTCACAATTTTTATTGTTTACATCCGCATAATAGTTTTGCCTTCGGAATTTTAAGGTCTCTAACGTATCTATCTCTAATCGCTTGAAAGAATCAACGTTCGGATATATCCACAGTTGAAATTTTGGGTAAGTTTCAACATCGTTCCGATTACTATTAATAGGATAGATTGTGTCACCATCTTGGGATATGGGATCATCAACTATAAATACACAGCATTTGACTCGATCACCTATTTTCAATTCGCTGCTAATTGAAAGGCACCTATCTATTTGGTCTCTGAGAAATCCCCTCTGTACCTTTTCAAATTGCCTATGGTTGTCACTTGGATGATAGTCTGTATTTAGGTGAATCTCCACTTCTTTTGAAACTCCAAGGTGGTTCCATTCTTCGTACTCAACCTTGTCATCCGTGATTTTAATTGTAAAACTAGGTCCCCCGTACGCTTTTGTAACATAACCAGTAATTTTAATCATCATAAGATCTTACCTATGGAAACTCAACAGAGTCAAGTATCGGTATATCCTCGTAAACTTATGGGATATTCCGTAGTTGTGCCTTGGTGGTCCCCGTGTGCAACCGTGTCAATCTGAGAAATCAGATAATTCTTCTATAGGTATTGCTCATTTTTCTTTCCTTATTCGTTGAGAACCTTGATTTCCGTGCGGGAGTATTATCTCCTTAGTGAGAAGAAAGACTCCCAAGAACTTCTCTATGAGTTTTGATACGTCCTCCTCTCATAATCCCATTCGCTCTCCAAACCTTGAAGGCACTGTGCTGCAAGGATAAGTCGCTATCCACTTTACGATCTCCGCCGGTAATCAGGTCGTGTACATCAGTGCCTCAACAGCAGCGAGATATTCATCGCTATCTTTGATGGAACGAACCGCATCCTCACTTATTTTAGATGCTGTGCTAAGTTATTTACACTTGCTCGATGCCACCAACAAAGTGAGGCTATCATTTGCGTTAATTCATTATGGTTCATTGGAGTGCTCCTTTGCGAAAAGCAGGGCGTTTCCTGAGTCCTTGCACACCTTGCAAAGCGAGGGTGGGTTGATTCACAATTTATTTACCTTTTGAAAATGACTTCCCGCTCATGGATTTTGCGGGAGCATTGCTTCTACCGCCGCCAGACTTGCCACCTGTTTTTGAGGGTTTGTTTGCGGGGTAACTCGGACACGAACCGCCGCGACTCTTGCCACCACCGCCCTTGCCACAGGCGTGGATACAAAACGGAGACTCTACCGCAGAAAATGATAGGTGTTCAAACAGCACCCGCAACTGTTCTCCAACCTGCTTGGCATCTTCCGCCGGAGATTTTTAATAATTTTATGCGAACTCGCCCTTTATCGTGCAAAGAGATCAGAGCCCTACTTACGATATTTGCCACATCCACTTCTGCGGGGAATCCACCACGAGATTCGTGGTATTTTTTAACAAACGCTACCCAATCCCGTAGTGGACGGTAAGACGAGCTTTCCACTTGAAGGATCGCATTTTCTGCAACGGGGACTGTGAGAAAATTCCCCTTGAACTTGTAGACATATTGCTCCGTGAGAGGCTTACTCACGAAGGTATATTCGTCAATAGGTTTGCTTTCTTTGGGTGCCGGAATCAAGAGATTGCCCCGCTTTCGAAACATGGTGATCTCCTTTCATTGTTTACGACACATTCAGCGACAAAACTGGGGACCCGTCCCAGGGGACTTACAGATATAAAACGAGGGTTCACTCGTCGGCTCGCTAACACCTTTTCACTGGTGCCGGACAGGATGCAACGCGAGGTGCGTTGCGATGATAATCCAGTTCACGAGCTTAAGAAGAGTATAGCAGAAAACGTTTGAGATGTCAAGGAGAAGTGTGGCACACCTGCATGAGTGCACGTGTGATATGCTGCAGGTGCGCAGGTGTGCAGGACAACACTCGACTCCTACACTCTCGGCGTGTTTGATACCGTCCGTATCGTGACTGGCAACGACTCCGGGTGCCACAGCATCTCCACCACTCTATCGACCGCATCAAAAGCAAACGGAATCGCCCCGTCCTGTATCAGCTGCTGCGTTCCCTCGCGCACTCCGTCCGAACTGTTCCCACCGGCAGGCAAAGAGCGGTCGCCCTTGTGCTTGTGCCAAGCGTGCTGTGCAGGAGTATCTTGTTTGGAATTTCCCATCAATTTCGCGATCTACTTTGCCCCTGCTCTTTCAACTTCTGGAGCCATTCCTCTTGCGTACGGGCACCTTTCGACGAGTTGCATGGCGTACACAACAACTGCAGATTCTCGGGATCATCCGTTCCGCCTCTGGAGCGCGGCAGGATATGGTCGAGCGTCATGTCCCTGAACACAAAAATCTTCTTGCACCCGTTACACTCCCGCTCCTGTTTCCGATAGAGTGTATACCTATAGTTCTCAGGTCGCATGTAAGGATCTGGGATCGGATCTGGGGCTTTGGCTCTGCCGGCATCTATATCAGCGTGTGCCTTGCGAACATCTTCAACCATAGCGGGGATATCCTTGAGCTCGAGACCCATCCAACGACCGAACCCGCGCATGTCCCCATATTCCCTGCGATGATCGTCAATCCACTTGTCGAATTCTTCCAAACTGATTCGTTGTCCAAGCATGAGATTAAACACGCACTTTTTATACGCGGCAGTCTCACGAAGCGCATCAATCCGTTCTTCTGTGAGGTTAAACTGTTCTGCCAACTTCTTCTTGGGCGTGAATTTCCACCAGCATGTCTCTGCGACATCTTTAATCTCCTTCGTAGTGAACGTAGACCTTTCTGGATGATCTGTCTCAGGATTGTAGAGGCGGTATTGTCCGCGTGCGACCCGCCAATAATAATCATAATTCGTTCTATTCGGATACTGATAGTCACGTTCTGGGTTATTTACGCAGTCTGCGCGTAGTTCACATCCGACGTTACTCACTTTGAAGTCAGGGTTCTGCCTTGAAATGAAATCTATGACCTCTCGGTTCGTAAAGATGACCATTGTATCCCCACCGGTTAATTCCAGTATGGCATGATAGATGACTTTTTTGACGGATGGCTCCGTCGAGCGTTGTCTATTCATGGTAAAATCCACCTTTCTCCAGTGTCGTTCATCGTTGTGTTTGGCGTACTTCTTCAACGCAATCACAAACGGTATCACTTAATCTTTTGTAATTGAGGCCCACGCTTGTAGCGGTGTGTCTACTGAAAATACGACTCTGTGGCAATGTGATCAAGGAATCGAATACAACGCCCCTATTACTTCAAGCATGTCCGGCGTATGGATGAAGTAGCAGGTGACCGCGTGTTCCTTGAGTTCATCCGGAATCCCAATACCCCTTGGGACATTGTATTACAAATCCCCTTTTTCGTCAAACTTTTTAATGCGAGCAAACCCAGTCGTTACAAAGGTTCTCGGCGTAAATTGGGCGAAGTTCGGAAACCTCGCCAACGGAGCCGGAGCATTTTGATGTTTGTTAAAATGTCTGCCTACTTTTTCAATTCACCATAAATGATCCTGAGCAGACAACGATAAGAA
>JGIcombinedJ30088_10004548_pt1 | contig 12324 bp, 7 predicted proteins | sample PinacodermPK_FD_30088 | JGI IMG/M metagenome (IMG submission 30088)
CCCCCGCCGAGGATGACAAACCGCTCGAACTCGGGCCCCAGACCGTGACCGGCTCGCGGCTTCAGGGAGGCGATCCCACGGCGCGTGTATACAGTTTTACGGCTGAAGACATCGCCGCTCGAGGCGTATCCGACCTGGAGGAGTTGTTCCGTACGCTCCCCTGGTCGTTCCCGACCATGACCACGCAGACCAACATGGAGCCCTCCACCACCGATCAGGAATTCGAAAAGAACTTTGGCAGCCTGGCGTTGGGTTTGTCGGCGATTAACTTGCGCGCCTTCGGGTCGGCCAACACCCTGGTGCTGGTCAACGGCCGGCGGGTGGCCGGCTATGCGGGCGATGAGGACAACATCGTCAACCTTCTCAACGTGCCGCTATCTGCAATCGAGCGGGTGGACATTCAACTGGACGGCGCCTCGGCGGTGTATGGATCCGACGCCATCGGCGGGGTGGTGAATTTCATTACCAGGAAGAACTACAGTGGACTCTCGGCCACTTTCCGCGAGGAGTTCAGCTCCACGGAGGCGGACCGGCGAAACTTCAGCGTGAATGGGGGATACGCCTGGGACAGTGGCAACCTGACCGCCACTCTATCCCGCCATACGTCGAAGCCCATAGACCACCTCAAACTCTGGACCAGTCTTGATTTTCGCCCGCAATTCGGCCCGGAATTCGACGCACGACGCGATTCTCTGGGCCAGCCGGGCGTCGTTTGCGAATACAACCGCAGCTCGCGATTTCCCGGATGCCTCTGGCGCTCCGTGAGGAGGCAGCTACCGGCCGGTCATAGCGGCATGGGGGCCACGCCCGATGATTTCACTTCCGACCTTTCGCGCACCGATGAGTTCTTTCCCCAGAATGGAGCGGACTCCACCGATACTTCACTAAGCCTGCATGTAGAGCAATACATTACCGACAATTTGCGAGTGTACGCGGACGTGCTTGCTTCCGAATACGAAGCGTATCAAGAGTTTCCGACCAGATTCAGGAACTTTGTTGTTCCGGCCAGCAACGCCTACAACCCCTACGGTCGGCACGTTGTGGTGTCCTATCTTCCCTGGCGGGAGATCCAATCCGGCTTGATTCCGCATGCGTATACCCAAAGCGAAGACAAGCAGCGCAACTACAACGCGGGTTTTTTCTGGACGTTCGGCGGCGGCCACCAACTGGAAGTCAGCGCCGGGCGTTCGGAGTCGAGGAATTGGGCCTGGCAAATTCGTTCCGACTACAAGCGAAGTTTTCACGACCCCACGGCGGACAGGTTCTATGAGGCGCTGGCCAGTTCGGACCCGGCCGTGGCGCTGAACCTGTTTGGCGACGGCACGGTACAGGGCTCGGCCTTTGCCGAGTTGTTCGGCGTCGCTTTGGGGCCATCCATACGATCCAGCGATGTGACTCGCTTCGACTCGCTTTTGCGCGGGCAATTGTTCCGATTGTGGGGTGGACCTATCGTTTACGCGGTCGGCGCCGAGTTCCGTGAATTTGCCATTCGCCGCCACTCTGAACGGTATGCGGACGGCGGGCGGGAAAGCTACGGTGGGCTGGATAGCACCATCGGCGTGGAGCAACCCACTCGGGAGCTAAGCGCCTATTTCGCCGAACTTGCTTTTCCCATCGTTGGGCCGGACAATGCCCGGCCGGGGCTGCGCTCGCTGGTATTGAGCGTCCAGGCGCGCCGCGATAACTACAAGGCCACCGGCGGCGTCGGCGGCGCAATCAGGAGCAGGGATCCCGCCCTCATGGAATACCGCTACCTGCCCGGTGAAGGATGGCAATCGTTTCCGGATACCCGGATTTTTCAGATGCGTGCTGCGAACCTTGCAGAAACGAAGGAAAGCGCCACCAGTCCGCGGGTGGGCCTGCAGTACAAACCGGTTGAGACATTCACGGCGCGCGCGGCCTGGTCAAGGTCGTTTAAGCCGCCCTCGTTCAGTGAAGTGTTCAACAGAGGAAATCCCACCGAGGGGAGTTCGTTTTTCATCGATCCGCATCACCCTGACGGCATGTTGGGATTTCAGCGATTTCCTTTCTACTTCGCCACTTTTTCTTTGGACATCAAGCCCGAGTTTTCCGAAAATTACTCAATAGGCTTCGACTGGTCGCCGGAGCAAGTTTCCGGACTGCGCTGGACAGTCGATTGGTCGCGGGTTGATTTTACCGACAAGATTCAGCACAGCGCAAATATCCTTTCTTCCGCACCTGAAATTGCCTACGCGATTCCCGATATCGTCCAGCGTGACGCGGACGGGTACATTACGCGGATCTATTATGGCGACGTCAATCTGGCCGAAAAGGTCAGTGAGATCGTGGATACGCGGCTCGAATACGCCTTTGGAACTCGTCTGGGCAACTTCACGCCCCGTTTGCAATACACGCGGGTCCTGGACGAGTTTTTCCGGATTACGCCGGACACCGAGCGCGTGGTTCGTGTAGGCAAGGCAAGCGGCAGCGACAAGTACCGTCTGACCGGGTCACTTTCCTGGCGTAAAGACCGGTTTGCTGCTGACCTGTTCGTCTATTACACGCCCAGCTACGAGAATGACCGCACCGGGACTTGCAACTATGCCGAGGGCAGTTGCTCGCGCAGGAACTCCAATAGGCCCGCACTGCAAGTCGATTCCCTGACCACGGTGGATCTTACCGCCAGCTACCAATTCGACAACGGCCTGCGCCTGAGGGCCGGCGGGCGCAACATCTTCGAGGCGGATTCACCCACCATTTGGGGCAGACTCAGATCCTTGCTCTACGACCCCACGCGCTGGGACGCGCGGGCGCGGGTGCTGTTCCTGGAACTGAACTGGGAGATTTAGGCGATAACGACGTGGTTGTCCCCCCGTCGCTCGTGCGGGGCGTCCTGCGACTTGGAGCAGGACGCCCCGTTTTTGTCTTGGGGCAATGACGTCTCGCAAAAGTAAATGATGATCACTCGCGGACAGGACAACAAGAATTGACCGTTCCCCTGGATCCGAGCCATGCCGGAATCAATCTCAGCGAACCGGTCGGACGTCAAGTGCGCATTGACCGCAACGTGTGGGATTTTTCGCAAGCCTTAAGTATCACGCGCATCACGGCTGGAGAGCCTTCTCCAAATAAAGGACGCCCGGTGACGGATTGTCGTAATCGGGCGCGACCTGGTTAAAACCCATGGATCGGTAGAGCACCGTCGCGGCCTCAAGGTGTGGGAGCGTATCCAGGCGCATGCGGGCATAGCCAGCCGCTTGTCCGGCCTCGACGACAGCCTCGGCCAACCGCCGTCCGAGGCCGGTGCCCCGCCACGGTGGACGCACGAACAGGCGCTTCATTTCGCAAACCCCCGGCTCAAGCGGCCACATGCCTACGCCGCCGGCAACGGCGCCATCGAGCGTGCGGGCCAGCAACAAGGAGCCAGCCGGCGGCGCGTACTTGCCAGGCAGATTGTCGATCTCCCCGGCAAAATCCTTGAAACACAGGTCGACACCCAGCCACTGCTGGTATTCGACGAACAGCGCACGGATTTCCGCCATGTCGGGGGCCGATTCCGCTTCGGCGATTGTCGCATCTTCGTTCATAGCGCGCACATTGAAACTCTGGAGATGGCGCGGCTCATCCATGATTGAGACTGTGCCATGTGTATCCTGCTATTGGAACCTGATGGCTCTCTGAAGCAAGGCCAACGTCCAACGCTCTTCCGGCAAGTGTGGCTATGACTCGGATTCACTATAGGGTCTACCTTTCTGTACACTGTATGTATGCGTAAATTCTTCCGCACCCTGTTCTTTGTTCTATTTTGGCCGTTCATTTCCAAGCCAAAGGAGAAGCAGTGAGACATTGATCTGCTGATCGCTGAACTTCGATCTCTTCATCCCTTCGTCCTCGGTTGGTCATCGAAAACCTAACCGAGAATTTTCTCACTTCGAATGGCCCAGAAATCGGGAAGCAGGTCACTATTCTGAGCCAGGAAATCTTGTGTCAGGTTCGCAAGTTTTCCGACATCACCGAATAGACCGCCTATGATTAGCACCGGCTGGTCATTTGGACTGGGCGGACTGCGGAGTAATCCAAGATATCCAGCTTCATCAATGAAGCAAATTTTCAAAGCTCGCAGCCTCTGAAAAAGCTATGGCCACCGGATGGTGGCCATAGGGTCCGTCGCCCACACGGGGGTCGACAATTAGAGTTTCTAAGGAAGAGTATGCGAATCGTCTGAACGGTTGTCAACCAAGATAAGGTGGCGATTTGTTGCGACTTAAAGCACCAAGATTTACTCAGCGAGATTGACTCTTTGGGCCCAGTGACCGTTAGCCTGCGTCCAAGCCAAGTTTGAATGAGAGACTCTCAGTTTTAAGAGGGCCGAAGCTCTTCAGCCGACCTCGATCAACAGCCGGCAATGATCGCTTGAGCCCCATTCATCCACACCGTTCAAGGCCCGGGTTCGAATCGTCTTGTGGAATCCCCGCGAAGCAAAAACGTAATCCAATTGTGTATTTGCGGTCTTGGGCGACTCCCCGACCTTGCGATAGGTGGGAACGCTCTTTGAGTCCTTCGGCTGACCCTTTATTGGCGTTTCCGCTTGCCTCCCATTCGGATATTCCGGACCCATGAACTCCAGGCCGAGTGCGATCATCCGGTCAAAGATCGTTTGATCTCTTAGGGGATCTGCCAATGGGTTCTCCTCCGTGACACCAAGCATGGTGTTCAGGTCGCCGGCTGCCAGGATCCGGTGACGGCTGGGATCAGTGTGGCCGATAAAGGCGGACAGGTCCGAGATGATCCGGTGCGCTGAACCGTCCGCGTAACCTACCTTCCAGCTCGATCGAGTGGAAACATGTGGTCTGATCCAACGTGCATACATTGAGATCGCGACAAAAGCTTCGCCATCTTTCGACATTACTCGGGCGGCGGCGATTGTTCCAATACCGCTTACAGCCATCTCGTTCGCTTTCGTTTCACTGATCGGCAGCACGCGGCGGAACCACTCGACTTCCACTCGGTTCGACAGCTTGACAACCAATGGCCAGCGGTCATAGAGATCGGCCTCCCACGGCTCGCCTGACGCGTTTGGAGGAATAGCGACATCTTCCGGCAGTTCTTTCGGAATCGCCTTTACCTCTTGCAGCAGGGCGACGTCCGCATCCATGCGGAACAATTCTTGCCAGGGCTTTAGCTGCGCATTGATGTTCCAGCACACCACACTTGTCATCGTTTATTCCTGTTCCAGGCACTGCGCATGTAGGTGTCTCAGGGGGCCCAGCTGTTACTCATCGAGATCTTCCACGTAGTCAGAGCCCCGTTCCTTGCAGATCCCTGGCTTTGCCGAATCAGCAAAGCCTCTCTCGCATTCGATAATCCAGAAACTCTTGATAGTGGTGGATTGCGGTCTTGTAGTTGCTCAGTGCCCCTTCTGTGGTTGGAATCTTCGATGGGTCGTTCAAGAAACCCGCGAAGTGGTCCTTTACATACTGAATCTCAAGGAGGCCGTAATGCTTCTCAACTCGTGCTGCATCAGTAACGTAAGTGTCAACGGTCGAAGGCATATATCGCCTGTAAGGATGTTTCGGGCATTTCTCAAGCCATCTCCGGAATGCACGTTTCTCCATTTTGGCCTCCTTTCTTCAAGGGCAATATGCTAATCAGAACAAGCGAAACAGCTCATATTGGGGATTCCCCATTTGACATGCTCGGATTACGAAAGACCGTCACCTGACACCCACAATACGATTGGCGCTCTTAGCTCGCGGCGGCGATCGCTCGTAGCCGCTGGAATTGATCCATGATCCAGTCCGCGATCTCGGGCCAGTCGTCCTCATTATCGAGTTCCCAGTTCCTCCAAACGGATATCGACCGGCCGTCTTCACTCTCCTTCACTATGTTCTGCCCAAGCTCCTGATCTCCCATCTGGTCGCGAATCGTCCGCGAGTACCCTTGCATTCGCGCCGCCCGCTGTTCCGAGTGCTGTGTTTCCACAGCGCGAAGATAGAGCCAGAGGTTCTCCGCTCCAAGCCATATCCCAACTCGGTCACCCAAGGAGTTGACAGCGCTCGTCCATTGGTTCGGCCCCTTCCACGCATCCTTCTGGCCTGGCAAACCGCTCTTATGTTCTTGCAGGAATTCCCAGAAGGCTTGCGCACGTGTTTTCTTTTGAATTCCTGTCACTTCAACCTGCACACCGCATCGGTTGCCCATGTCCTGGCAGCGTTTTGCACTTACGGAGTAGTCTTGCTCGTAGGGGTTCAGCACGTACTCGCTATGCCCCGGCACCGCGCGCATCGTGAGCGAGCCTGCTTTGCTTCCTGCAGGGTAGCGGCTGGCTTGGTGGAGGTTGGAACTTAGGGCTTCGCCAGACAGCCTTTCTGCGTTCGCAGGATCTCGGCTCAAGAGCGCCGCGGCAACGTTGAGGACCATTTGGGCGGCGGAAGACTCCTTCTGCCATGGGCTGTCTTCGATTCTCCACTGTAACTGCGCAGAATCCGCCTGTAGCCGCGTGGCGGGCGCGTCAGGATCTTCCCATGGCCAACGCTTGAGCGCCCGGTGCGCGATTTCTTCCGCGCGCCTCTCAATCGCCATTTGGTTCCATTCACTTTCTTCTGCGATACGCCGCGTCATCGCAATTGAGCTCTTACGATACAAGCGGCACTTGGCTTCGAAAGTGCCGGCGCCCATCTTTGCATTGGTGGTATCTCCGCTCAATGTAAGGTTCGCCAGTCGATTGCAATGCAGCCCATGCGTCTCTTCGGCTGCATCGCCCAGCGCTTGCTTCCATTCGTCAGTGAGCTTTTGCGGCATCACATGCTCGATCGTCAAAGTCCTGCGAGCCGGGGCCTCGTCCCCGTGCTCAGCTTCCATGAGTTCGCAAAGCACTGCAAAAGACGAACGCGTGGAGCTTCCCCCGTAGGCGCTGCGGGTCCGTATCCCCTCCCTGACACCTTCGTCGCTCGGAACGCGAACCCGGCTGTTGCGCATTTTGCGGATTCTCCCGATCCAGTAGTCGGCATAGTCACCGTCCACGCCAGGACCGGGACCATGGGCGAGATCTGCCATGGCCTTGTTCAAGCCTCCGAGGGGCCGATCAGCCAGCCACAAGCGCGTGATCCAGGTACTGATCGCGCGAAGCGTCTCCGCTAACCTTTCTGGTGCCTGCGCGCGGCCATTCTCGGCGTCCTCAGCGAGCAGACGCAAAGTCAAAGGCCGGTGGATGTCGATCCCCATGGCCCGCATGTGCCGGAGTTCTCGCTCTACCCTCCGATCAGGATGCTTCCCGGCCGTGCCGGTTAGAACACCATAGATTTTCGCAAGACGCGCAAGCTCGCGGCAGAGTGCCGGTCGATCCTCAACATGCCCCGTTCGCACGGCCCATCTCCGAAACACCTCATAGGCGTGCCTCATTCCGTGCGTTTCGCCCGTGCGCCAACGCAGAAAATCCCTCAAGAAAAGGTCGATCGGTTCGCTCGTTTGCTCGGCTCCAAGCTGTTTTTCTATTCGAAGCCAATGGTTGTCGTGAAGATCCCTTTGCTCTGCGTCGGGGAGTCCGATGAGGAGCCAGTTCTTGACTTTTTCGCTCTCCGTGAGCGGTCGGCCGGTGGCATTCAGGCTTTCAAAAATCTGTTGTGGGTCTTCCTGCCCGTCGAGTCCTATGCTCACCACCCGCAACCGCTCCAGTCCGGACAGCAGAAGAGCGACATCGTTTTCTTTGCGGGCTACCAGCCGGCGCATGATTTTCCAGGCCTGGGCCACCGCCCCAGCGCCACTAGGGTTACCTTCCAGTCCCGAACGGTATTCCTTGTCGTCTCCGTTCTGCAGCCGGAGCTTGAGGCGTTTTTCCGGGGACATGCCGGGGTTCGTCAGCCGATGCTCCCGAATAAACTCCGCGGTCCAGTCGCCGCACTTGCCCTCCTCTCCAAGTTTGTCCGCTATGCAGGCCAAGAGAATGCTCACTGTCGTGAGTCTTTGCTGACCATCGACGACCCGTTGGACATTCATCACTCCGGCGGCACCGGATTCTGGGAAGGTGAGCAGGTTGCCACCGTAGTGCGTTGCTCCGGGACGGGCTCTTGCAACCGTCACGAGGTCTTCGACGAGCCGTTGAATGTCGGATTGCCCCCAGCAGTAACGACGCTGCCAGCGCGGCACCACGTACTGGACATGCCCGTTGAAGAGATTCTGGAAACTAATGTGGTGAGGGTCCATAGACTAACGGTCTGATTCTGGCGACGCCGTATTCTAGCGGCGAGCGCTAGACCCTACGCGTCTTGTTGCGTTGTTCGCGGCCTGAAGGATTCCCTCGCATTGGAGTCAAATATCCTCCCGCCGCATACAGCGACGGCATCAGTTCGGAGTTACGCCCGGAACAATATCTTTCGCCTCAGGCACGGCCAGTTTGATGTAGTAGCCATCCGGATAACTGTCCTCGCCACTGGGACAACGTGAAACGCCGATCCCATGCTTGCCAATTAGCATAGGCATGGTGTCTATATCACCTGGATGCCAGTGTTTCGTCCCACACTTAGGACATGGCTTGCGGAAGTAATAGCCGCCTGTATGGGTTTCCACCTCAAACAATGGCAATCCGTTATGCGTCTTTGCTGTCAAAGGTCCCTCCGTTCAGAGTGTCAGGTAGTAGTGGTTGGACAGGACAGGGAAAGATTGCATGCGGCTCAGCACGGCCATTCGTGCGGTCGCGTGAGTCTTAGGGGCACGCAGGCAAGAATTAGCCTACAGGGCAAATCCAATATCCCTTCGACTACGTTATCGGAGAGACCCGCGCGTGGGCAATCCAGCGAGTCTTGCCGGAGATACGTGTGAGAACTTTAGGTTCTTGCCGGACTGGATCATCGAACTCTAGAATTCCTCGCAACCGCTGCGATTTGCGGCCAATGTACCGCTTCTCACGGCGGGTGCTCAATTCCATCCCCATTGGGCATTACTCGTTGCGAGAAAGTGTTACTCTGCGCGGCCACCAAAGACATCCTTTCCCAGAAATCTCCCGGCTAGAAGCACAGCGCAATGGGTTTTGATCCTATCCGGAAACTCGCAGCGTTTTGCCGACATAGCTCTTGGGGGGCCAAGGCAAATGACGACCGGTCCAAATCGACACTACATCCCTGCATTCTTGCAGCGCGGGTTTACTGTTTCAAAAAAGGTATCGAAGAAGAAACAAGAAATATGGTTTTTTGGTTCGGGGCAAAGGCCAGAGAAGCGCTTGATAAAGGACACCGGTTCTGGTGCCTTCTTCTACTCCGACTTGACCGATGATGTGATTACCCAGTTGGAGACGGATTTTGCAAGAGCCCTGAGCAAGATTCGCGGACAAACGCCTGGTTATTCAGTCAGTCGAGAAGACGCGGCTGCGCTAGTGGCGCACCTGTCAATGCGCACCGCCCATATTCGGCACACAGGGAATGACTTGCTGAGTCGAGTTTTGGCTAAGAGCAAGAGGTTTTTTGCCGATCCAAACAATTTAGCCACGGTAACGGGTCTTGACGCTGATGTGCCCACGGATCCATTTCGGAATTACATAGTCAATGAACTTTCGGAAACTCTTAACCCCGCAGCGCTAGGTATTCCACCGCGCGTATTCGAGCGGCTGGTGTTTTTTGCGCTCAAAGAAAATTCTGAATGGGCGCAAGACTACGATCCTGATACGTTAGACACAGTAATTGACGTATTCGATGCTCGTTCAAGGGGCGTGATTAGCGCCAGCCATGACAAGGCCTTATTCCATATCGCCAAGCAGAGTCCAAGTGAATTTGAGGTTTTTCTCCAGACTTTGGATTGGGAAATCATGGCCGCGCCGAAGTCCGGTGCTGTTCTTCCTGACTGTATCGCCATAGCAATCGACGAACACGGCAAGGCAGACAGTCACCTTTTTGTTGATAACGATGATCTCGGCGCATTTGTCATAGCGGTTTCGCCGGACAAACTCCTTGTTGGCAAGAAATCTGACTATGTGATGCCATCCGATTTTGAATACAACATCGAAGCGGCGCGTTTGAGCCATAGTTTCTTTCTGTCAAGCAATATTAACGTGGAAAAGTCCCGGCTTCATTCCATGCTCGGCGAGCAACTTCAGACGACACTCAATCAGAATCTTGTGGACTCATTTGCAGGGTTGCGCGGCGAGAGCGTAAGTGAGCCAGACAAAGACGAACAGCATGACTCCACCACACTAGAGACCATTGCTCCCAAGAATTTCAAGTTGACCCTTTGGGACTTTGAAGATAAGGATGAGGCTCAGCGCATTCAGATGAGAATTGGGAAATTTGTAGGTGAGTTCATTAAAGATTTTGCGATCGTGTTTCAAATCGACCGCCTTGCCGGAATCACGATCGCAAACGACTACGAGGCACTGATGCAGAGCGTGCGTGAAGTAACCGATGGAGAGGATGCAGAAAAAACTCCTTTGCCAAAGGAACCAAAGGCGGGTGTCGGTATCGGCAACGCGGTATTGATCACCGAGCCGGACATGCTGAAGACGGAAATTTACCTTCCCGTTACCGTTGCTCACGCGCTGGTGTCCGACAACCCGGATCAAGAGGCGTGGGGAGCCCACATCCTAGCCAAGCACCTAGGAGCTGTAGCCTGGATCGGGATGGCCGATAAGTGTTTGCCGGATGGAATTCTTGTTTCCGTTGCAAGCGAGATTGATAGCTGGCTGTACGGCAATGTTCACCAGGCGATAAAGGGATACACCATGTCAAGGGTAGGCGCGGCATTCGGTAATCGCGAGGAAATCGCGCACGAGCTACGTCGATTGTTAATGGAGAACCTGAACTGGCTGGAAACGAAAGTCCTGAAGGCTCGGCGCGCTTATCGAAGGCATGGTGATATGGATAAGCTCCTTGCCACGGTTCTGCCAACAATTCGAAATATATTGACCTATGCCGCTAACCTGCTTGGACACAGTTCGTCGACAGGCGAGTCACCATTCGACGAATCTGGAGTGCTGCAGGACACGCTGCAGCGCGCAGGTCTTTCGACTTGGTTCAACTGCTATCAGGACCATCTTGAGCGCTTTCACCAGCGTATCGGTAAATGGGAATCCTTCGATGAGTTCCTGGAATTCAACATCCACACTGAGAGACTTCTCTACGCGGTAGGCATGTTCCCCCAGGAAACGCCAGAAGGCGCGGTGTGGATAGAGATTCCTTGCAAGATTCCATTCATCCCGCCTGGCGCGTTATATCAGTTTTGGATGTCATGGAAGCAAGGGCATCTTCGCGGAATCTATTCCAATTATCCGCACCTCCCAACTGCGCAATAACTTGTGAGTTGGCGCGCAGGGCGTTCCTAGGCTACCCATTTCACTGCCGCAGGCGACCTGCCGAGAAGTTCGCGGGTTGAGACAATTCTCTTGTCCTAGAATGATGGCTTCTTGCGGATCAGGAGAGCATCCGAGCCAGGAACAATCGACATGAAACAACCGTGGAACTATGTAGCAATTCTGATTGCTTGCGTCACATTAGCGAGCATTTCAGTCCCCGCAAACGGCTCCAACGAAGAGAAGAGGATTAACGCCCTCGTCAAACAAGCTATTTTGTTGCACAGCGACTCAGACGACCTCACGTTGCGGCTGGAAGTAATAGAGAGCCTCGCACGGGAACTAGAAGTATTCGAGAGCATGTATCGGCCTAAAGCCGCGTTGCGTGAAACGAGAAAACTATCGGAAGAATTAGGTGAAATCGCCGATGAACTTGACGACCTGGTAGACGCGTGGAACAAGCTTTCAAACGAAGCGAGTGCTGTCCTCCCTATTCTCCAAGAGATGTATGAAAGTGACAGCTCCGACCCTCTGGTCGAAAAGGGTTCAGAGGCATTTGAAGTATTAGATGCCGTGGGTCACGCAATTGATTATGACCTGCGTCCTGAGATCAAAGAGATCGGCAACAAACTGCGCATCACCACACGCTCAATCGAAATGAGAGAAAGGTTGAATCAGGGTTCGGAGCCCGAACTGGCGGAGTGGATGCTCCAGGAAATGGAGGGAGAGCGACGAAGTCGGGCGATCGAATCGGGCCTACTCGACGAGTACAAGACCCGCATCCGACAACGGATCGAGAGCAACTGGCAACGGCCCGCCGGGACCCGCGAGGACCTGGTTTGGGTAGTGCTGCTGGATATCCTGCCCGGTAACGAGGTAAACGCAATTACGTTCGAGCAATTTAATGGCACGGTCATTGATCAGCGCTCGATTGAAACGGCGATACGCCGCTCATCTCCCTTACCGGCGCCGCCGGTACCGGAACTTTTCGAACGGCGGCTGCGCCTTCGCTACCCAGCCTCGGAACCCGAAGTTCCCATGGCCACGGGCGAATCTTTACTTGAAGCCGTACCCCTCGTGCGCATCGATCC
>JGIcombinedJ30088_10004555_pt1 | contig 12311 bp, 5 predicted proteins | sample PinacodermPK_FD_30088 | JGI IMG/M metagenome (IMG submission 30088)
AGGAACTTCAGGTCCAACTCGATGGTCCGGTTGGACACGGGCTTCCCGCTCGGTCCGATCCTGCCCGCCCGGCGCTCCCGGATGAAGCGGTCCCAATCGCGTTGCGACAGGGTCTCGGGCCTTCGGTCCCGCCCGAGGAAGTCGAGAAACATCCTCGTCTCGATTCTGTCCCGGTGCTGGACCCGCTCCGTCTTCGAGGGCGTCACCTCCTCACCGTAGATTTCAAAGAGCTTCTCCAGCGTGAGCGGCTCGGGCTCGGCTTTCGCCGTGCCCCCGATCTCCGGGCCGACGAACCCGGCCGCGAATTCGTCCGCTTGCCGTTTCGCCCTCGCCCAGTCGCGGTGTCCAAGCGACCGGGTGAGCCTTCGCCCGTTCTCGCGCCATTCCACCTGGAACAGGCCGGTTTTCGGGTCCGGGAACACCCGGACCCTGTTCCGGCCCCACTCGCCGGCGCCGTAGCTCCGGCGGCTTCGTTTCGTGCGTGCCATCGTTCGATACCTCCGATTCGGCAGACTGAGAATGGCACGAATCACGGCGAGGAATCGTCTAACTACTTACAGGGCCGCACGATCTGCGCTTTCTGCCCTTGAAACGTGTCTACCTCTGTCGTCCAGAAACGGCGGGGAAACCGCCTCAATTCGCGGGAATCGCGTTCCCCTCACAACCACCCCACCACGGCTTTTCCGGAGCCGTTAACACGCTGCGTTTCGCGGCCCTTGGAGACGAGCCACAGACATAATGGGATCCCGTGACGAACGCGCTCAGAGACCGAGTACCAACAGCTCGTAGCAGACGATCTACGCGGTGGGTGGGAGGTCCTCACACCGGGTCCAACCGAACCTCTTTCAACGCAGAATCGGCCAGCGACGAGTCGCCTACCAATTGACTCGCCCCCTCGGTGAAGGCGCTCACGTGCGCTACCAGAGCCGCTCCGTGGCGGGTACGTTATCGTACGGGGTTCCCGCGTCGCGCGGGCAGCACCCCACCCCGAAACCACGACCCACATGACCGCGCCCAACCTGAACTGGATCGCCAACTACATCTGGGGCATTGCGGACGACGTGCTCCGCGATGTCTACGTGCGCGGCAAGTACCGGGATGTGATCCTGCCGATGACCGTGCTCAGGCGGCTGGACGCGGTGCTGGAGCCCACCAAGCAGGCCGTCCTCGACATGAAGTCCAAGCTGGACGCCGCTGGGGTCACGAACCAGGACGCCGCGCTCCGGCAGGCGGCCCGGCAGGCCTTCCACAACACCTCGGAGTTCACGCTCAGCGATCTCCGGGCGAGAGCCAGCAGACAGCAACTCAGGGCCGACTTCGAGGACTACCTCGACGGGTTTTCGCCCAATGTGCAGGACATCCTCGTCAACTTCGAGTTCCGCAACCAGATCCCGCGCCTCGACCAGGCCGACGCCCTGGGTGCGCTGATCGAGAAGCTGACCTCGCCGGACATCAACCTAGGTCCCGATCCGGTGATGGACACGGACGGTGCGGTTCGGCATCCCGGCCTCGACAACCACGGCATGGGCACGGTCTTCGAGGAACTGATCCGGCGCTTCAACGAGGAGAACAACGAGGAGGCGGGCGAGCACTTCACGCCGCGCGACGCAGTGACGCTCATGGCGAAGCTCGTTTTCCAGCCCATCGCCGACCGGATCGAGTCCGGCACCTACCTGCTCTACGACGGGGCCTGCGGGACCGGCGGCATGCTGACCGTGGCGGAGGAGGAGCTGCACCGGCTTGCGGAGGAGCGGGGCAAGCAAGTGTCCACACACCTGTACGGCCAGGAGATCAACGCCGAGACCTACGCGATATGCAAGGCCGACCTGCTCCTCAAGGGCGAGGGCGAGGCCGCCGACAACATCGTGGGCGGGCCGAAGCACTCGACGCTCTCGAAAGACGCGTTTCCAACGCGCGAGTTCGACTTCATGCTCTCCAACCCTCCCTACGGAAAGAGTTGGAAGACCGACCTCCAGCGGATGGGCGGCAAGAAGGGGATGACCGATCACCGCTTCCTGATCGAACACGCGGGCGACCCCGAGTACTCACTAGTCACCCGTTCGAGCGACGGCCAGATGCTCTTTCTGGCCAGCGGATCGGCAAATGCCTGAATCCGGGCAGGAAATCGTCTAAAGTCATACAGGACTGCACGATCTGCGTTTCCTGCCGTTGGACTGGACCGTGCTGGACCGTGCCGCAAAAGCGGGAAAACCGGACATGAATGGCGGGACCTCACACGCCCGCGCCGCCTTGTCACCGAAGGTCCCGGAAGCCTGCCTTGTGCAGGTCCCGGAAAGCAGGGTCGTTCCGGGCGTATCGGTCGTCCGATCTGACGGAGCGCCGCGCCTACTAGGTCCTCCGGCGAGAGCTTCCCTACAGGCCGGAAACCGGGAGTACGGCAACCATGTCTGCTTCTTCATACACGACTACGTAGTCTTGGCGCGGGTTGGGCAAGGACGCGCCGAACAAGTGCTTCGTCTTCAGCGCGTCCGACTTCTTGCCATGAATTGGGCTGCCGCCAAACTTGGGGGCTGTCCATTGGACCGTTGAGCCTAGCGTCAGCGGTGGCTCAAGTGCCTCTGCGAGTCTCCGGTACCGATCAATGGACCCGCCCGGCGGTAGGATTACCAAGTCGGTGCGAATCTTCACCGCCCAGCACTGGTACTCCGTCCACAGCAGGACAGCGTGTTCTGTGTTAGCGGTGTCAGTGAACGCCACCAAGGGTCGGAATAGCTCTTTCTCCGGGGACAGCAACTGTTCACGGATCGACGTTACCGCTTCACCTTGAGCGTACCGGTATCCCGTCGCCCCCAGCAAGCTGAATACCATCAAGTACGCGCTCTTCAGTAACCCCAACAGGATGGCGTCGAGCAAGGGCTCGGTCTGGCGTAGTGTGAGCGGACCGTGGCTCTTCCCTACTACATCGCGCCGGGTTCTGATCCTGATTCTATCCTTCCCGATGTCATAATGCTTCGGGTGGATGGTGTAGGGTCGCTTGCCGTCACCTTCAACGGTTATGGGGTAGCCACCCTCTTCCTGGGCCCGGTAGAAGCGGGCTAGGGCTTGGTCTATCACCCTCGTCGCCGGGCCGGTGTTGCACTGAAAACACGTGAGGCAGGCGGGCTTTCCGCCCACCGACTCTTGGGGGGCGTGTTCGAGCGTCACGACTTCGCCAGCCCGTACGTCGGGTTCGGTGAACTTGGTCAAGCAGATTGGGCAGTGCTTGTTCCCTCGCTCGAAGAATCGGAGCCGTTTTTCTTGCAGACTGCTTCTGCTCATCGTGGCCGCTTTCGTCCCGCTCATCTCGCTGAAGAGGAGGTCGAGGTGGAGGGCGCCGCCATGCCACCCGGTCCGGTCCCTTGACAGGTTGGCCGGATGTTGCTCGCGCGCCTCAACCGGCAAGCACTGCTTCAAGCAGCTCGTAGTCCGTTACGAGATCCAGCGTTTCTCGCGCCTTTCCAGAAAACTGCATTGGCACGATCTGCTCCGTTACCAACGCCGAACGCAATTGCAAGCGGTCCACGGGAAAACACACGAAGTCCGCGAGCCGTTGCGGATTGCCTCGGAGATAGGCGATACGGTCGAGGTGCTTCTGCAATTGCGTGCGTTTCCCGTCCACCGTGCCCGCAGAGAATTCCACCAAACGCTCTCCGACCTCGCCGCAGGTGCGGTCGAATCGGAGGCTCTTGCACTCGACCGCGTAGACCAGCCCGGTAGCCGGTTGCCATGCCAAGACGTCCACATCTCCGAGCAACTTCTCGCCTCCGAATCGCGTGAGTCTCACTTCCCGTCTCGTCCTCCACCCTAGTGCCCCGAGCCGTTCGGCTACCCGGCGCGCGAATTCATGCCCATTCCGATTCACCGCCCTTCCGATGCAGACTTTCATCTCAGGACTGTCAAAGAGGGTGCCTGGAAGATCGCCGAATGCCGCTTGCTGCAAGTAGCGCAACGTCCCAGCAAGTATCGAAGGCACCGCCGTCACGAACGGATCAGCCTCCATCGACAATTGGACGAGCGGGCGCCGCATGATGGACAGACGTCGGTTGTATCGCCAGGGCCACCAGTCTCTTGCCCGAGCGTTGTCAGGATCATCCTCATTCCACCGAGATCTCGGAACAAGCGCAAACGCTTCGAACACACGCTCCGGATTCATCACGCCGACATCTCGGAGCCGCTGCTCGACTTCGCTTCTCCTGAGCCGCAAATGGGCGCCGTTCGCTTCCAAGGCTTCCAACGTGAGTCGATGGACAAACGCCCCGTACTGTTCTGGGCTCAGGCCGAACTCGGCGAGAAAGGCGGATGGGAACTCCGGGTCCGGCACTCCCTCATCGCCCCCGCTCATACCGTCGACTTCGTCATCCGTCGCCGCATCTCGAAATGTTCGCCGCCAACGTTCGGCTATCAGCAGACCTGTCGCCGCTGTGGCCGACTCGTCGAATCCGAAAGATCCATTCGGGTGCATGACCGGCGGATGCGTCGCCAAGCCGTAGCGCAACGCATCGCTCTGCCCGGCACAGGCCAGAAGCGTCGCAACCTCCGCAACTAGAAAGTCGAGGTCCGTCCACGAGCAGGGTGATCCAGTGCCATACGGTGATGTGCACAGCGCCATCTCCGCGATGATCCGGCAAGCCAGACCGGCGGTTTCCCGGCGAAGGATGCGCTCGTTCGCGGCGGCCCTGACCTGTGCATGGTCATAAAGGGCGAGTTGCGCCGCTGTCGAACGCAGCCAATCCCGATGGTCTTTCCGGGCAGCGACGTAGTTCAACAGCGATCGCTCAATGACGCTCTCCCGGGACAGCTCGACGAGGCGCAATCTGATGCGCTGCCAAATCTCAACCACCGCATCGTTGAGAAGCGCGACGGCACGATCTGACGGAACAGGGCCCGGTATGCCCTCATATCCGGCTCGACGGGCAAGGCCCAAACGGCTCCAGGCCCGATCTTCAGGCATCAAGAGGCGCAACTTCGGAAGCGCGGCAACGTCATAGATTGCATCTTCCGACGTCCTGCTCGGTATCATCTTGAGGAAACGGGCGCTTTCGGATCCGATCGCGTCGCCCACCCACTCCTCCAGCTCAGCATCGGAGGCAGCCGGGTTGCCAGCCAGTGAATCCACGCCTCGCAACAACGAGGCAATCATCAGGCGGTCGCCGAAATTTCCCGCGCTCAGAAAAGAGCGCAAATACTGCGGTGTGCAGTCGATCATGACCTCTCCACCTTCCACGGCGACCGCAGGAGCTACCGCTGTCTCCGTCATGGGAATGCCCCGTTGACGGAAGGTCTCGATGGCCGGGAACCGGACCCGAATGGCTACAGGACCGGACGGCAGCGCGGCGTTCCGGTCTTCGAGCAGGGGGACCAAGCGGACCATCCAGCCGAGGGTCATGTCCAGAATGCCGAACGCGACTTCGCGGTGCCACCCGCCTTCCGGAAGTTCGCTGCATTGGACCCACCATGGTCGTGAGGCGGATTCTACGCAGGCCAGAAGTTCTCGGTGAGCCCGATGCACACGACTGAGGAATACCAGGCGACCCCGTGCCTCGTCGAGATACTCACCCGTTGTATCGCGCTGGACATCGACCCACGAGTTCCCATCGGGACCCACTGCAACATGCCGGTCGAGCGCGGTTCGCACCCCGTGACGCAGCGGCAAGATAAAGTCGCTGTGTAGGAGCATCGGACCTGGGCTCAAGTTCTCGGGCACGAGCTCAAAGCCAACGTGATACGCGAAAGCCACCACGTTCAAGAACCCGTGCGGATTCGGAAGGACGACACCCTTTGCTTCCAGGTTGCCGACCATTTCCAGCAGCTTCCAGGCTCGCATGGCTGTGAACTCGGTTGCGCTTCCCAGGAGCATGAAATCAGGCGCGGACAAGCATAGCTGATGCCAGCCGTCTGGAAGATCTCCCCATACCGGCGCGAACTCGCGCCCGATGCCGCCATGAACCAACACCGTCAAGCCTCTGTGGCAACGAACGTCACTCGCAAGCTCAGCCGCCCGGTCAGCGATTCGTTCCCGCACTGCGTCCTCAAGGCTGTGAACGCTTGTTAGTCCCTCCCTGGCGACCTCCTCGAAGTCGTCGGAAATAAAGAGCACATGGACATACGCGTGGTCATCGAAGGCTCCGACGAACTCCCTAATGCCATCGTCCGGGTCGGGCTCCCCCAGCATCCTGATGTACTCGATTCCCCAATCTGCTCTTCCCAACAGAAAGACTTCGGTGAACTGCACCAAGTGACAGGTGGATTGAAACAGCCGTAGATCCCCTCCCGTTGCGGCCCGCTCAACCGCGAAGCGCTTGATCGCTACCCCGATACTTGTCGGCACCGCCACCGTCGTGTGGCCCCTGAACCGAACCAAGGGCCGTCGTTCCAGTGCGGTGTGGCCGATTGACTGCGCGCCGAGCAACTCCACATGCTCTCCCAGAAACACGAAGGGGTCGAGGTCTGCGGGATCAACACCGATGGCGACCAACTCATCATCACTGAAGCGAACATGGCCGCTCGATTCAGCCACACCTGAAGCGTTTACGGCAATCGTCTCCGTCGGCCTGCTTGTCGTGCGAGAATTCCGCGCAATCCCGGCGCGACCAGCAACCGACTCACTCACCCGCAGCAAGGCCATCACATGCCGTAGCGCATGCGCCGCCCAAGGGCGTTCTTGGAGGCGGAACAGCGTCTCCACGCAGAGTTGCACGTGGTCTGAGTTGCTTTTCCACCGTCCATCGAACAACCGGGAGTTTCCCCACGTTCCCACGTTCGAGACGAAGACATCTTCAACGGGAACCTCAAGCTGACCAATGGGATCGTCCGAGACCATCGTGTTCAGCCACTGTCGCAGGTGTCGCGGCCGGGGCGCCTTTTTCCCGCAGCCGGCCAGCGCCGCTAGATGGATCAAGGCTTCAATCCGGGCGGTCGCACAGTGATTCTCCGGGCGGGTCAGCAGTCCGCCCAAGGAGGCCGCAACGAAAGGCCAGCTGAACTTCTCAAGACGCTTCACCAACCCGCCGAGGCGCGCGGCAATGCTCCTGATTTCGTGCAACTCCTCACGTGCTGCGTTTGCCATGAGCGCGGCGAGCGCCTCGTCATACGGATCGGGTGCGGTCATTCTCAAGGAAGGCGTTTCGGGCCGATCAGAACGTGAAGTTGGCTGGTACGGGACCGGGATGATCGTTCATGCACACAAGGTTATTGAACGTACCGGTATCGAACAGTGACCGAGGGTAGCGAGGGCCTCAATCATTGGTTGAAGGAATGGGATCACGGATCAATCTCGGCGTCGGGATGGCCAGCGGCGAGCGCGCTCGTCCACGCGAGGCACAGATCGCGGGAGCGGTAGGTGCCGTAGGCGGCTTTCTCTTTGCGTTCGACGATGGGGAACGTCGAGTAGATGTAGCGGATGTCGTGCCGGTCCGTGACCCCGTACAGGTGGAAATAGAGAGCATCCAGCTTGGCGCGGAGGTTGAGGCGTCGTTCATCGTCCCAGCGGAAGGGCGGCAAGACTTCGCCGTCCTCGTCCACATGGCCGATAGCCACGGCGAATGGTGCCATGTCGTGGGCCGTGTACGTGAGTTCCAGCACTGCTTCGCGAACGATCTCGGCCGCCGTCTTCCGTCCGAAACGCACGGCCTGGTACCGCTCCGGCGGGACGACGGGAAGCTGCTCGACAATGAAGAGGTTTAGCGTCTGACCATGGACCTTTTGGCACGCAACGAAATCGAACACCGCGGCGTTCAGATTCGCGGCCAGCAGCCATTCACGGCGATCGGAGGCTTCGGGCTTGAAGATCGGCACCTTGTTGCCGAATCCCACGGCTGGGAGGAGGGCGGAGATGAAGGTCGCCCTGTTGGTCGGCGCCGTGATGTCCTTGAAGCCGACAACCCAGCCTGTCTTCGGGGGCCAGCCGCATTCCGATTCCGGTACCCAGTATTGCGGGTTCGGTAGCCAGTTGGGATCGCCGTGCTGCTTAAGCGTGGCCATCTTCTTCTGTGCCGGGCGGTGAAGGTTCTTCGGATTAATCACGACGCTGGCAGCCCGGTGATCGAAGGCCTGAACCATCTTGCCCTCGTAAAGCGGTACCCATTCCCCGCCCGGGCTCTGGAACCGGTTGGCGCCGACGTGCCACGCTCCCTCCCCCTCCTCCAGTTCCGAGCGGGTGCGGAACAGGTCGGAGTTGGTGCTCATGTCAAACATCCGCGTATACTTCACCGGCCACACCTTCACCTCCTCACCTGACGAGCGGTCCACCAGTACGGGCAGGCGTTTGTAGATTGCCGCTGTAAGCTCCGCGTCCCGTCGCGAGCGAAAGACCGGTGCCGTATTCGTGTTCGGGTTGACTCGGGCGAAGTCCGCCGGCGAGAGGGAAAAGCACCTTTCTTGGTCTTCGAGTTCCGACACGTCCTGCAGGAAGAAGGCACAGCGAACAGGTTCCTTCAGCGGCAGTGGACTGGCGATGAACACGCAGAATTTCTGACGGCTGTCGACGTCGGGGAAGAACGGCGCCCCTCCGTACCGCGTCCGGCGATTCTCGAAGTCGTAGAGGGCCTTCAGCCTGCTTTCCGTGGCCACGCTCCTAAAGAACGGCGCCTTCCACTTGTCCGACGCAATACCGGAAGGAACGAGTAGCCCGACCATGCCGTTGGGATTCACCAGCGCCATGGCGCGTTCGACGAACAGCGAGTAGAGGTTCAGGTCTCCTCGTGCTAGCAATGGATAATCACCCGAACCGCGGGCCATCCGCGCCGCCGACACGGCACGTTCGTTGGCCAAAGCGAAGTCCCGAGCCAGCGGGTCACCCGCCTTCTCAAGCTCGGCGATCATGCGCTTGCGGTCGGCGGCTCGCGGAGCCATGGCGATCTCGGGGCGGCGGGTAGAGAACCATTCGACCTGTTGCAGCTTGATCCGGTCCCAAGGCGGATTGCCGATCACGGCGTCAAAGCCGCCCTCTAGCTCCTTGGCTTCCCAATCCGACCACACGCCCGGAAACGCAACCTGCCAGTTCAAGAACCGCTCGCGCGCGGCGAGTTCCACCGCCGCCGTCAGAACGCCATCGACCTTCGCCGAGCCGGAGAGCCCCTTGCGAGCGATGTCGATGGGGTCTCCAGAGGTGCCTTGGAGCCAATTGAGATAGGCGGCCTTCACCTCCTTTTTTCGCATGCCCAGCCAGTCGAACGCGTGAAGTAGCGACATGAATGCGTCGAGGGGAGCGGTCATCTCCGAGACTTCGGCGAAGATGTCCGCCGAACGGTGCGCTTCGGCGATCTCGGCATCCGTCAGCCCCTCGATGATCTGCATCGGCGCCGCCGCGCGCGTAGCCCGCTCAAGCGGTCCCCTCAGGAACAGGCTGCTCTTCTCGTCCGTTCTTTCGGCAACGGGCCGCACCCAGGCGCCGAACAGGCTGTCGCCGCATCGGAGGTGATGATCCAGAAAGCTGAGCGGGGCGCCAACGGTGAAGGTGTGGAGCCAGAGCGAGACCTTGGCCAGTTCCACCGCCATCGGGTTCTTATCCACCCCGTAGACGCAGCGCTTCAGCACCATGCGGCGGACAATGTGCCGGTCGTCAAGCTGGGCAGGATCGAACGTCCAGCCACGGTCCTCGGCGTTGTCCATGATCGTGTTGCGGATCCCGTCGATCCGCTCCACCAGAGGCGAGAGGTATCCATCCACAAGGGCTTCGGCCTCGGCCATGGCCTCAATGACGCGGTCGGCGAGGTAGTCCACGAGGTTGACCAAGAAGTGCCCCGAGCCCATGGCCGGGTCGCAGACCTTCAACTCCAGCAGCTTCTCTGCCGGATCAAGCCGCTTCAGCCGCCCCATGCGGCGGTCCTCCGGCATCTGGCTTGTCGCTACTTCCTCTGCCTTGGCGGCGAACGCCTCCAAGCGCGCGACCGCCAGCGGCCCAACAGTCTCCCGCACGATCAGGTCAACCAGATCGTCGGGCGTGTAGTAGCTGCCGGAGTCCTTGCGCGCGAAGACGTTGAGACGCACGGCGGTCTCCCCATCTTCGCGAACGACCTCCCGTTCAAGCAGCCGCTCGTAGATCGAGCCGAGTTGATGGACCCCCAGATCACGGTAGTTGATGTACCGCCGCCCCAAGGCGTGCCGCTCGAACGAAAGAGCGTCGATAACCTCGGCCATAACCGCGTCACCCAGCCGGACGCGCGACAGCAGGGGGGTGCGGTCGCGGTCGAACAGCCCGCCGTCGTAGGGCGGAAGCCCGATCGAGGCGTCGCCTGCATCGACGGCGCGGCATAGATCGTCGAACGCCGACCAGTAGCGAGCTGCCGTGGTCGAGAACACGTCACCCTGGTCCTTGCGGCGGCCGATGTCGCCGCGCACCCGGTCCCGGAGCGCGTAGTCGTCGTAACGGCTGTCGCGGACCGGAAGCAGATCCCGGTCCTCGGCGTATAGCACGAATAGGAGCCTGTAGAGCAGGACCAGCGCCGCGTCCCGCACCTCGGACAACGGGGCCTCGGGTTCCGACCCGGCGAGTGCCCGGACGAGGTCCGGGAACACATTCTCGAAGACCAGCGCCGACAGGCTGGCGGCTACGCGTTCCTGATGGAAGCGCCCTTCCTCGATCGCTCGCTCGTGAAACGTCCGTTCGTCCGCCGGGTCGGAAAGAAAAGCACCCCGCCGGAACACCAGCCAGAAGACCCTGAGCCAGTGGCGGCGGTCCTCGGTTGAGAGGCCGCCGCCGCCGTCTTCCGGGATCCCGAGAACCGCCGCGAGGTCAAGCTCGAAAAACTGTTCTGCGACCGAGCGAGCGCCGGCGTAGTACAGACGCCAGCGGGCGCCATTGGTCAGGATACCCCACCGAAGGTTGCCAGTGGTCAGATCGTCAACCCGGCGGAGGTAGCGCAGCATCTGCGTCGAGGGCGCGGACTCCTCGCCGGGCCGTCCGGAGCGACGGTCCAGCGGTCGAAGCCACCGTTTGGACTCGACGACCGCAAGGCCGTGCTCGTACCGCCTCCACTCCTCGGCAAAGCCGTTCGCCCGGTCCTTCGCGGCACCGTCGGCGAATAGCAAGCCGTCCGGAACGTCCTCGCGTCCGTGAGCCGAGAGGTTCTGCTGCCTGAGGCTGGCGGTCCAGCCGAGCTGGGCCAACACCGGCCAGATCAGGTCATCCTCGGTCTGGCTTTCGTTGGGCGACAGTTCCGTCGGGAAGTGGTCGAGCAGGCCACGGAGCGCTACGTCTAGATCCTCGAGTGATGCGTCGTCAGCCGTGTTCTGCCAATCGGGAAGCTCCGTGATCGCTTCGCGAAGGAAGTCCTCGGCGAACAGGCTCCCGTCAAAGGGTCGATCATTCGTCATCCGCGACCTCCCAGCCCTCTAGCACGGGGCAGGCTTGATCCACCAGTTGCAGTTCTTCCAATCGTCGAACCCTCCTCTGACTGTAATCAGACCCGTGCATCCAACCTAACCTTCCACCGTGTTCGAGCGCGCTAGCGCGAGAGCCCCACCCGAGCCTGCGAGCGAGTCCCGTTTCACGTTCGTCGGGGGGTGACGGGGGAGCCGCTGGCGGACACCGATCCGGCTCCGGGACGGCACTGGAATCCTTGGGAATCCGCCTCGATTCACGCGGTTGACACAGTCGGAATCGGGCCTCTCAGTGTAGGGCATGGAGACTCTTGTCCGGCGACAGGCGGGGCTGGAACAGCGGTGCCTGAGAGCGTCGGTGTTGGCAGGTTGGAGGAGAGCCGCGCCCGCGCCGACAACGGCACCCTGGTGCTCACATCGGCTCTTTAGCGGTTCCAGCGGGATCGTTCACTCTTCCCGGCGCCCTGGTCGATCTCCTCTCATCGCCGCGACGCCCGTCCGAGGGCCATCGGGGATGAAACCAATTCCGGGTCAAGTCCGTAAGATATCGCCCTTCGGGTCACCGAAGGGTGGAATGGTAGCGCGACCAGGTGAGACGAAACGTGGGAGGAGACGCGTAGTTCAGGTTGATTCACCCCACGGCGGAACCGGTGCCCGTGCCCATCGTCAGGGGCGCTGGCGGGACTTGGTCGCCGCTCCGGCATCGCGGCTCTCCATCCCACCGCCGACCGCGCTTCGCGAGGCCCGTTGAACGGGTTCTCCGAAACGTTTGCGGGGGTGCTCCGCCACCTCACCGGCGGCGGCCGCAGCCGGGTCTCGGACACGCCGCCCACGGGATTGTCGGACGCCTGTTTGGGCGGAGAGCCAGCATACCCTCCGTGGCCACGCTTCGCGCGTCCCCGGAGGGAGCTGGCGGGGGGCTGTGCCCCCTCAGACCCCCACATCGCCAACGGCGCGTCATGAGTGCCGGACGCGCCGTGTGGGTGAAGATC
>JGIcombinedJ30088_10004562_pt1 | contig 12298 bp, 8 predicted proteins | sample PinacodermPK_FD_30088 | JGI IMG/M metagenome (IMG submission 30088)
AACGAAAGAAACAGACCAACTCCGACACAGAACAACAACACCACACCACCCACCACTACCCGATCGACGGCATCGACACCTCCTAAAGCCCGCTCGGGTGGATGCCCACCCGTCCGTCGTCGGATTGCCCGGAGGAGACCAAGGGGGTACATCAACCAACTACGACCAAAAGCCGCGCCCGCGAGGCCCTTCAAGGGCAATCGCATGCAACCCAGCGAGGTGCATCAACCAACTACGACGAAAAGCCACACGCGCGTTCACGTCTCCCAGTGCGCGCAAGGCCCCACGATGCACCAACCACCGACGGCCAGAGGTCGCGCGTTGGTTTTGTTGCTGCTGCCACTTCGGGAATCGTTCAGCCGCCCACATACAGGGTCAACTTCGACACCGATCCTCCAATCCCTCAACTGAATGTCCACACCAATTCTGGAGGAAACCGCCCGTACACACAACGATGCCCACAACTCACGCGGGAATACCCTCTCCATCCGCAAACGCGAAGAGCCGGTACCCCGATGGATGCAATTGTTGAGACATCAGTTTGAGGACAGCACCCGCACAATATTGATATATTTGTTGGGATCGTAGATCTTCGCGGCCAACGCCAGCACATCGTCNAACTCCAACTCTGCTATCACGCTCAAAAGACGCGCCGATGTGGGCAACGCNTCATCTGGNACGAAAACCCGCCGATACAAGGCTCTAATAAACGTGGCGTTCGAAGCCAGTTCAAAATTGGCACGCACCACCTGAACCGCGTTGTTGAACTCGCTTTCGGTCACGCCGCCTTCGGCGACCTCATTGAGGATGCTGAAAATTTTCGCTTCAACGTCATCAATCCGTTCGGGCGCACCCGAAGCCGAAAGCAGCGAACGAATACCCTGCTCTGGTGTGAGGTAAGACGACAACCCCACCCGCACCGAATACGTAGCACCAATTTCTTCACGCACATCTTGCACCAAACGGGNGTTCAACAAGGTTTGCAAAACAGCCAACGCAACCTCAACAGAAACATCAACGTCAGTGAGCACCTCATGATAAATCTCCAGCGCTGTTGCCTGAGAATCAGGGCCGAGATCGACCTCTTCACGGATCACCTCGGCTGGTGCCGGGCTACGGCGATTCACGAAACTACCCGAAGCCACCTCAGTCCCCGGCAGCGTGCCCACATAAGTCTGGGCCAACCTTTCAATTGCCTCACGATCCACGTCGCCAACCACAACAACAACCAAGTCATCAACGCCCGCAAAGCTCTGCTTATACTTCTCCAACAAAACCTCAGCGGTTAGCTCATCCAACACGGCTTGAGAAGAAACCGGGTTAAACCAGTCAAACGCGTCACCGTAACGGGCCCGCAAATAAGCTACCCCAGCCTTCCAATCAGGGTCAGCTTGAGAAAGGCTAAGAACAATCTCCCCAACATTGACTACCTCCGCGAAAGCTTGATCATCAATGCGCGGTTCCGTGAAAAACAAATGCATCAAACCAAACATTGTTTCCACATCAGCCGAACTCGCCGCACCAGTAACACCCTGATTCGTCTCAGCGATGAACGGTGAAACCGAAACCGATTTGCCGTCAAGATAACGCGAAAGCTGCGCCGGACTCAAATCACCCAAACCACTCTGAGCCACCGCCCGCGTTGCCAAGCGACCTATCAAGTTACGGTCGCCAAGCTCCAACACCGACCATCCGCCCAACGAAACTGCTTGGAACTGCACCTGATTCTCGGCGATATCGGAAGGCATAAACATCACCCGTGCGCCATTGGCGAAGGTCCATTCAAAGGCCCCCTCTAAGGCATCAATTTCGCCTGAGGTTACAGCAGCAACCGGGGTTGGCGCGGCCAACAACTCCTCAGCATCAGCAATGCTCTCCGGCAACTCACCCGCCTCGGCACTATCCACCGCGGCAGACAACTCCTCAACAGACGGCAAGTCGCCGGGGTCGGCAGCCACCCCAAGCACCAGCAAACCACTCGCATCAAGAATCTCTCGGAAACGAGTGTTCAGTTCCGCTGGGGTCAAATTGTCCACCAATTCCGAAACCCAAGTTAGACGATCAGCTGCAGTACCAATATCTCTACCNTGCAAAAAATGCGCCACATAGCGCGCCGCATAAGTGGAATCCTGGGTTGAGGGCTCCGTTTTAACCGCTTGCTCCAAACTCGCTTTGATGGCGGTTGAGGCACGCGCCAGATCAGCATCGTCGAACCCATGCTCTTTCAAGGTCAACATCATCGACCAAAAGTCTTTGAGGGCAGTTTCGTAATCTTCGGCGCGCAGGTTAGTACCGTAATATCGCAAACCATGCGTATGCACGAATGATTGCCAATGCGTTGGGTCTGTCTGCGAAAGAAGGCCCTGTTCGTAGGCATCTTGTAGACGGTTCCCCGCCATAATCGCGATGATCTGCTCCATCCACCATTGCCGTTCACCTTGCATCGTGCCACGCTGATGCGAAGGCAACCGCAAATCCAAAGACAAGTAAGAATAAGCCTGCCCCGGCGAGGCTGCAATATCAAAACGCGACTTGGTATCAAGAGGTGATTGATTGTTTGGGGAGGTCGGTGTTTCGCCAGCAGGCAGCGGGTCAAAATGCTCGTCCACCAGCGCTTCAAGCGCATCTAAGGACAGGTCACCAACCGCCACCACCGCCATATTCGATGGCACATACCACTTCTCATAAAAGTCACGCAAATCTTGCGCGGTGATGTTTTCGATGCCTTCAACAGTGCCGATAGGCGACCGGCCCTCATATGGGGTATCCGCATCGTACAAACGAGGGAACGCGGCACGCACCATCCCCTCACCGGTTTCAACCCGGAGGCGATACTCATCACGCACCACACCTCGTTCAGCCTCCACATCATCGGGGTGAATGGTGGCAGCGTGCGCCCATTGCGCCAACACCTCAAAAACCGTGTTGACCTCATCTTCATCATCGGCACGAGCCGCAAGTTCATAAACCGTCTCGTCATAAGCCGTATAGGCGTTGACATCGGCACCGAACTCAATTCCGAGCCCGCCCAAAACCTCAGTCAATTCATTGCCCGGGTACTTTTCGGTGCCATTGAACAACATATGTTCAAGAAAGTGAGCCACACCACTACCAACCTCGGTTTCATGCAACGAACCAGCGTTCACAGCTAAACGAACAGTCAGGGTGCCACCGGGGCTGTTATTGCAACGAAGGTAGTAGGTAAGGCCGTTATCCAACTTACCGATCCGCAGNGCCGGGTCAATCGGCAAGGCATCACTAGTAACGGAGTTGCTGTTCTGCGGTGTTGGGTCTGCACAAGTTGGTTGATCTGTGGCGGTGTCGGCATCTTCGGTTTCGTCTGAGCCCTCGTCGGCGACACCTTCTCCAGCGGTTTCGGTGTCTTGCGTAGCAGAGGATTCCGAATCCGTTTCGGTGTCTTGTGTAGCAGAGGATTCCGAATCCGTATCGGTACTGTCGACAGTATCAGCATCTTCAGTGTCGGAGTCTTCGGAGGCCGCAGCATCGTTCTCCGAAGTCTCAAGATCGACCAAGGTGTCGGTAACTTCAGATTGCGTTTCATCGGAAACCGAGGATTCGGCAGACTCAGATGATGTGGAGGAGGACGAAGCGCTGCTTGCCGTTTCGGTTACATCGTTAGACGCGAGTTTGGTGGTGGTGGTGGGCGGCGGAACCGTGGTCGTGGGCGGCGGAACCGTGGTCGTGGGCGTTGTGGTCGTGGGCGGCGCATCCGTGGAGGCAGCAGTTGTGGTTGTAGTCGGCGCAACGGACGTAGACGTGGTGGTCGACAGAGTGGTTGATGCCGCCGTAGTGGTAGGAGAGTCTTGCGTGCTGTCGTCACTGCTACACGCCGCAGCTAATAGCGACAACGCCAACAACACCGCCAACAATCGCGCAAAATTCAGTCGAAACATTAGATTCCCCCTCCACCAACAAGTGGTAATTAATATCGGATAAAAGGTTATCAGGCTAGAACAACAATTTTTCTTTTAACCTCAAGTGTGTTACACATAGCACCGAACAAAACCCTCGAAAGGAACATCATGAACCAAGCTGTGATAGTCGCCACATCTCGAACCCCTATAGGCAGAGCCTCCAAAGGTTCGCTAGTGGATGTCCGACCCGACGACATGTCGTCATATATTCTGCGTGACGTGATCGACAAAGCCGGCATAGACGCAACCGAAGTGGAAGACATCATTTGGGGCATCGGCCAACCCGGAGGTGAAGGTGGATACAACATAGCCCGGGTGATTTCCGCGATGCATGACCTAGAGATTCCCGGTGTGACCGTCAACCGATACTGCTCATCATCACTGCAAACCATCCGCATGGCCGCTCACGCCATCATGGCCGGTGAAGGTGACTGTTTCGTAGCAGGCGGTGTGGAAACCGTGAGCCGCTACATGAACGGAGCTGCCGACACCGGCCCCCACAACGAACTGTTCGCGCCAGCCGAAGCACGCAGCAAGGAGCGCAGCAAGGCTGGTTCAACAACTTGGACTCCACCCACCGGTTTGCCAGACATCTACATCGCCATGGGACAAACCGCCGAAAACGTAGCACAAACCACCGGTATCAGCCGCGCCCGTCAAGATGAATGGGGGGTCAGTTCACAGAACCGAGCCGAAGCAGCGCAAAACCGAGGGTTCTTTGAACGTGAAATCACCCCCTACCCGCGGCCCGATGGAACTGTAGTGAGCAAAGATGACGGCATAAGACCGGAAACTACCATCGAGAAAGTATCGCAACTCAAACCGGTTTTCCGCCCCGATGGAACCATCACAGCAGGTAATGCCTGCCCGCTCAACGACGGCGCAGCCGCGGTGGTAGTAATGAGCGAAAGCAAAGCCAAAGCCGTGGGCGCTCAACCGTTAGCACGCATCATCGCAAGTGGTGTGTCAGCATTGCATCCAGAAATTATGGGTTTGGGGCCAGTTGATGCGTGCCGCCAAGCTATGGCTCGTGCGAAAATGACCATCAAAGACATCGACCATGTGGAGATCAACGAAGCTTTCGCGGTACAGGTTTTAGGGTCGGCTGACGCGCTCGGAATAGACCTTGACATTCTCAACCCCAACGGTGGCGCTATCGCTCTCGGGCACCCATTTGGGATGACCGGTAGCCGCATTATGGCCACCCTTCTCAACGGTCTTGAAGATTCGGATTCCACCATCGGCATGGAATCGATGTGCGTTGGTGGTGGTCAAGGAATGGCCATGATCGTAGAACGCCTCAACTAAACCACCGCAACAACAAAACCAACCACACCCATCCCACATTTACGCGCAGGCTCAACTTGTTCGGCGATGGCATCGCCGCAGTCGACGGGGATGGCTGTTGGGGTGGTGTTCACGCGTTGATTCCTTCTCGTAGGTATTCGGTTTGTAGTCGTTGTCGGAGTTCGGTCATGGTGAGCCTCTGTCCCTTGATGCGGTTGCAGGATGAGCAGAGTAGTTGGAGGTTGTCGTCGGTGTCTAGGCCACCTTTAGCGCGGGGTTGGATTTGGTCGAGGTCGAAGTCGTCGAAGTATTTGGGGCGGTCGCATCCGGGGCAGGGCCGTCTTGCGCCTGTGCCGAGTTCGTGCCAGCGGATTGTGCGTATGCGTGGTGATCGTGTGGGCCGGTCGGGGTCGGTTCGCACCGGCGGATTCTGGTTGACGAACACTCGATTATCGCCGTCTGCTAGAGCGAGTTTGCCCTGCCTCGGCCCGTGCTCTCCGATGGTGTAGGTGTTATCGCCGCATTCGCGGGCGAGCCGATCCATTGTAACTTCGGCGGCTTTGGTGTCGATGTCAATGCCGAGCCATTGCCGGCCGAGTTTTTCGGCTGCGATACAGGCGGTGCCGCATCCGCAGAACGGGTCCAGCACCACATCACCTTGGTTCGACGAGGCACCGATGATCCGGTCCAGCAACGCCAACGGTTTCTGCGTCGGCCATCCTGTCCGCTCTATCTTCGACATGTGCGAACCAGCACCGATGTCTGTCCACCAATCCTCAGGAGCCTTTCCCCGAGAGATCAGATCGGTCTCACGGGCATGGATTTCGTCGCGGGTCCGACCACCCGCCGCCAAACTANTCATTCCGCCCGACGGGTAGGTGCGTTTGTGCCGGACTCGCACAGCGTCTAGATTGAACGTGAAGTCTCGACTCTTGACGTAACGTAAAATAGTGTCGTGTTTACGTTTGAAGTCTCGGGGCGTGTTGCCGGGTCCTGTGTAGGCCCAGATGATCTCATTTCGGAAGTTCGTACGTCCAAACACACAATCGAGCAGTTGCTTGAGGTAGTGCGAAGCGGTTGGGTCGCAGTGCAGATACAGGCTGCCNGTCGGCTTCAAAACCCGATGGAGTTCGAGCANCCTCGGAGCCATGAACGTCAGATATGCCTGCATGGATTCGCCCGCCGACAATCCAGCACCGACAACGGTGTGATAGACCGCCGGGTCGGCCGCTTCTTGGACATCGGCCCAATCCGTTTTCACGCCATCGAGCGTCCAAGTGTCAGCGAACGAGGCACCCGCGGCTTTGCTGCCCAACGGCGCGTGGTATATTCTCTTCGAGTTGAACGGCGGGTCGAGGTAGACAAGATCGACGCACTCAGAGTTGATGCCGCTCAGCACCTTCAGGTTGTCGTCGATCCACAAAGTCCGGTTCAGGAAGTTCGGCGCGCCCGCCGGGTCGGCTACCACGGCTCGACCGCCACACCTTCCGGCCCCACCGCCAACACGTCGTACGTCAACCGGCGACCGCCCATCGCGGCGACGGTGTGCGCCATCCGCTTAGCAGTGTCCAGATCCCGGATGTTGTGATGCCCACAGAACTCGGCGACATACCGGTGCAGATGGTTCGCCGACAACCTGTGGAACGTCCCTTGATGCGCCCGCTTCAACATCGACCAGAACGACTCGACATCGTTCCTGTTGCCCTTACCTCGCACATTCTCACCGACCGAGTGATGCACCGCCTCATGCGCACTACGGCCACTGTAGAGGGTAGAGCCGTCGGTATANACCNTTGCATCGATCTCGGCGTGATCGTCCACGAACTCGACCAACGTCGCGGCGTGCACATTCTCGACGACCTTCGCCGCGACCTTGTTTGTCTCCCGGTCCTTCACCCCGACAACAGCGGTCTTGCCGACCGGAGCGCGACCGTGGGTCTTCTCGCGGCGCTTGTTGGCGTGCATGTTCTTGGCCTTCCCACCGAGGTAGGTTTCATCCACTTCGACCGGACCCTCGAACAACACTTGGGGGCCACCGGCATCGAACGCCACGCGTATACGTTGCTGCATGAACCGTGCCGTCATCGCCGTGATTCCCAGANCACGGTGCAGTTTCATCGACGACACCCTTTTGAGGCTGCTCACATCCAAGTAGATGGCATAGACCCAATTGACCAGCGGGATCGATGACTGCGCCATCACCGTTCCGGTCTTGACCGAGAAGTAGCGTTTACAAGCGCGGCACCGGCAAGGCATCTTGGCGTGTGTGGGTTCGTGAGTGTCGTCTGATCCACGGTTCGGGCACACCCNACCGTCGGTCCAGATGATCGCCTCAAACCGCCGTCGGGCGGCATCTTCGTAGGGGAACTTGGTCACCAACTCCAGCAAACTGATCCCGGAGCCGTGGCTTTTGCCTGCAGCTTTATGTATGTTTACGTTAGTTTTCATAGCCTTCAACATATTGGGCACGTATGACACGGTTCAGCTCTAGTATATAAGTCCCCGTTGAAACAGCACAACACATCTACGCTACCTTTGTCGCAACACCGATTGAGGGTGCCCACCCTCCGCAACAGACTTATAATCTCTCGCCCAAAACCGTCAAAAATGCCGAACCCATTTTGGGGCTAGTCGCGTTCCGTGGGGCGGCTGTTGACTAGGTGGTTGGCGGCATTGTGGAAATGCTCGAACATCGCTTGTTTGATCTCGCTAGGTAAGGTGCTGTCGGTGCCATCAGCGACCCTAGCCACGCTCAACGAGGCTTCCATGTGGCGCATCCAAGCATCCCGTTCCGCTTGACCGATCACGAACGGCATATGCCTCATACCCAAACGAGGATGCCCACGTTCCTCACTATAAGTTGACGGCCCACCCCAATACTGGGCCAAAAACCCTGCTAGACGATGCCGGGCCGGCCGCAAATCGGCAGGATACATGGGCCGCAACAAAGTATCGGATTCAACCGCATCATAGAACCGGTCAACCAACTCATCGAAAAAACGTTGACCACCGACCGCTTCAAAAACTGTGGGGGGTGCCTGCAAAGCATCGCGCATGGCACCCTTGACGCTCAGAGCACCTGGCGAAACCCAACGCTTACGACTCTCAGAATCAGCACTCATAACAGTTCAGGCTAGAAGCGCTAACGGCATTCGCCAAACCTCAACCACACACACACCACCAACCCCCAACACAGCCGAACGNCACNANCCAAACCCCAAAACACCCACACGCGGCCAACCCGAGGCGCGGGCNTTGGCCCGAAGCTGTGTCACGCTCGCGTTACTGGACAGTGAGCGGCCTATGTTGGGGGGCATGACTCGACACGCTGCGCTTATCGACCACTTGAAGCACCAAACNGATNCCGAAGCAGTGCTCGAAGCCATTCTCGACTGGTCGCAGGAGCGGGGATTAGAACCTTATGCACATCAAGAAGATGCNATTTTGGCTTTGCTCGCAGGCGAGAACGTGGTCTTGGCCACACCGACTGGTTCGGGCAAATCGCTGGTCGCTATCGCTGGAGCTTTCGCCATGCTCGCGAACCGGCAAAGAACAATTTACACTGCGCCCATCAAAGCACTAGTGAGCGAAAAGTTCTTCGAATTAGTTGCCGAACTCGGTGCCAACAATGTGGGCATGGTCACCGGTGATGCCGCAGTCAACGCGGAGGCACCGGTGTTGGTATGCACCGCCGAAATCTTAGCTAACCAAGCCTTGCGGGAAGGGCCGAACCTAGCTGTGGATCTGGTGGTGATGGACGAATTTCATTACTACGGAGACCGAGACCGCGGTTGGGCTTGGCAAGTACCACTTCTCGCGCTGCCCCAGCCGCGGTTCTTATTGATGTCGGCCACGCTAGGTGACACGACCGAGCTACGCAATGACCTCAGCACCCGCAACGGCCGTCAAACCACGCTGATTGCTGACGCGCCCCGCCCCGTACCGCTTGACTTTGAATACCGCGAAACTCCCCTCCTAGAAACACTGACAGAACTACTCAAAGCGCAAAAAACACCCGTCTACATCGTGCATTTCACCCAAAAGGAAGCTACCGCACGCGCCCAAAGCCTCACCAGCCTTGATGTGCTCAACAAGAACGAAAAAGCTGCTGTCAATGAAGCGATCGGTGGATTTCGTTTCGACACACCCATCGGCAAGGACATTTTGCGTTTCATAAGAGCCGGAATCGGTGTTCACCACGCGGGCCTCCTGCCGAAATACCGATTACTCGTCGAAAAACTCGCCCAGCAAGGGTTACTCAAGTTGATTTGTGGAACTGACACTCTTGGCGTTGGTGTCAACGTGCCGATTCGTACGGTGCTGTTCACACAACTCTGCAAATACGACGGACGCAAGGTGCGGGCGTTAACCGTCCGAGAGTTCCAGCAGATCTCAGGACGCGCCGGGCGGCGCGGCTTCGATACCGCTGGGAGTATCGTGGTGCAGGCACCCGAACATGTCATAGACAACAAACGAGCCGAAGCCAAAGCCGTTACCGACCCCAAAAAACGAAAGAAACTGGTGAAAAAGCGGCCACCAGAGCGTGGCTATGCCCACTGGGACTGCGACACCCTAGCGCGACTCAGTGGCGGCACACCCGAAACTCTGAAGTCGAGTTTCGCGGTCAGCCACGCCATACTGCTCAATGTGCTTGCTCGCACCGACGACGGTTGCACGGGTCTGAAACGGCTGCTCACCGACAACCACGAGCCTCGCCGAGTGCAACGCCGCCAGATTCGCAAAGCCATCGCAATTTATCGTTCGCTGCTTGATGCCAAGATTGTTGAAGAGAACCCGTTGCGCATCAACATCGACTTACAAGACGATTTCCGACTCAACGCACCGCTGTCTTTATTTGTGGTTGAAGCGACCGAAGCCCTCGATTTGTCGGCATCAGACCATCATCTGCAGGTGCTCAGTTTAGTGGAGTCGATTATGGAAGACCCGATGGCCGTGCTGATCGCCCAAAAAGACCGACTAAAAGACGCTTTAATGAACGAAATGAAAGCGGCCGGTGTTGACTATGCCGAACGCCTGGAACGCCTTGATGAAGTCACCTGGCCGAAACCCGAAGCTGAATTTATAGAACCCGCATTCGCGATATTCGCTCGTCACCATCCCTGGGTCGGACGCGACAATGTGAGCCCTAAGGGGGTCTTGCGCGAAATGTTTGAGTATGCGGAAAATTTTAACCAATTCGTGAAACGATATGGCCTGAAAAGAGTTGAAGGTCAACTATTGCGCTACCTCACCGATTGCTACAAGACGCTGCTGCAGACTGTTCCTCCGGGTTGCCGCAACGAGGAACTTGAGGATCTGATCGAATGGCTCGGAGCGATGATACGCCGTGTAGATTCAAGCCTCATCGACGAGTGGGAACGTCTACGCAATCCACCGCTTGATCAAAATGACGTTGAGGGGATCGCGCAGTCGCCGCCAAGCAACATCACCACCAACGAACGCGCCTTCGCGGTGTTGGTGCGCAACGAACTATTTCGATTGGTGACCACACTCGCCACTCACGGTGAGATCACCCCAACAATCGACGGTGTTACCGACTATTTCGCGGCCCATGACGAAATCGCTATAGACACCGAGGCTCGCAGCAACCGTTGGGTGAACATTGACTTGTCGGAAGGCTTAGCAACCCAAACCTTATGCGACCCCGAAGGCTACATGGAATGGGTGCTTGAGGCCAAGATCGACCTAGAAACCTCACGCCAAGAAGACCGTGCGGTGGTTATCCCCACCCGAATACGCCAACTCTAACAGCTTCATTCGGNAAGCAAGGTGGGGGGCCTAGCCGGAAGGCACGGTGGAAGGCTTAGTCGGTAGGCAAGGTGGGTTTTGAACGGACGAGTGGGGAGTCTCCGAGCATGGTCGGCAAACCCAAATAACCTGGAATAGGCCGAAGTTTTCGGTCAATATAGATTAGCCCCCCCATAATCGACACAAAACTCAAAATAAAGTTCACCCCGTAGCGAGTGAGGATAAAAACGTTCACGCCAGTGTTGTTGTAGAGATAAATGTCCCAAATCGCGGTCAGAATCTCGAAAGCAACAATGAACCAAGTAGCCATCGCCATCGCGCTGATATAGCGGGGATCGTCTGCCATGCCGTCAGGCAAGTTCAAAACACGCTCCACGATCCAGGCCATAAATGAACGCCCGCGAATAATCGTTAGCGCCAACACCACACCAATCAAGATCTTGGTCGCAAAACCGATGCCGAAATAAACACCCTCCGTACTTATTCCAAAATCCACCCAACCGCGATCAGCCGCAATGGTTATACCACCGCGCATAAGCAAATAGCCGGTCACCGTCGGCAGCATCATTCCGATCTTGAGTCCGCGGCGGTGCCGGGTGACTGCCGCCTTGATAGACCAAATCGTGGAGGCAATCACAGCGACCTCAATATTCACAATGTTATAAAACCCGAGAAACAACAACACCGGCATCCACTGATCCAAAGTTGCGCCCCCACCCGCACGTGCCTTGACTTGTTGTTCGGTCATCTGCTAAGTGTGGCGCGGCAAACGCCGAATCACGCAGATTTATTTCACTATCCCAAATTCTTCACGAAGCGTTGCCGTCTCCATCACGAAGCGTTGCCGTCTCCATCACTGAAGCCTACTGTTCAAGCAACCGATCCGAGAGTTCTGACATCACCATCGTTGATCGCGTCAACCGGCGGACTGTCCGAACGCCCGACGTAGGCACATCCTAGAATTGGCGGGCGCCACAACCGCTCTGCTTCACCCCTGAATCCGAACTAAAACGCTAAGCGCTGCGTTAGATCATTTGTTCAACGAGTTGTTCGGTCTCAGCCGAGAATTGCGTTCCGTCCAAATGTGTGCGTACAGCCTTTCGTGCTTTTTCAACTGTGATGCCCACCCCAAGCGAGGTGACGATTCGGGCTGCTTGTTTCGCTGATTCTGCACCGAGTGCGGCGAGTTTCTGGTGTACTGGGTTCGTTGGTTCGTATTCCGCTATGTTCAACCTCCATAAGTGTTTTTGGAGGTGACGCGGACCGAACTGTCCCTTAGACATCAACGGACGCACCGCGTGATACAG
>JGIcombinedJ30088_10004565_pt1 | contig 12290 bp, 11 predicted proteins | sample PinacodermPK_FD_30088 | JGI IMG/M metagenome (IMG submission 30088)
CGAGCGCTACTCGCAGGAGGAGCTGGTGGCGGAGTTCGCGGCGGCCTTCCTCGGCAGCGAGGCCGGCATCGACCCCTCGCGGGTCGAGCAGTCGGCGGCCTACATCGCCTCCTGGCTGCGCGTGCTCGACGACGACCGGCGCCTGGTCGTCGTCGCCGCCGCGCAGGGGCAGCGCGCCTCCGACCACATCCTCGGGCGCACCCCCGAGCGAGATGCGGAGCCCGGGCCCGGAACGGAGTAGCGGCCGATCGTGACGCGAGGCGGGACAGCGCTCGGGGCGACTGACGTCGCCGAGTGCCGTCCCGCCTCGTCGGTAGCACGACGCACGATCCTGCTGACCTCGCGCGAGGCGGCTGGCGACCCATGACACGCCGATACGACACACGGAGGGAGCTTCAGATGCCGCGAAGCATCATCCACTGGGAGATCAAGGATGCATTCTCGAAGTTCGGATTCGGGGACGGCGACGGTCCCAACTTCACCGCCGAGGTCGCCGCCGCCATCGAGGCGGCCGGACTTTACCGATGCCGCACTCAGGCTTGGGGCCTGCACAACTACGCGATCGAAACGATCGAGGAGGAGGTGGAGCCGGGGATATGGGTGACCGTGGCCGAGTTCGACGGCTATACGCTGCCGACTTGGACGAGCCTGCGGCAGCCGATCCGCAAGGCGCTTGTCGCCCTCAACGACGGCGAGTCCCCCGCCTGGCCGCGGTGAGTGCACGGCTACCGTCACGAGAGCAACGGAATGGATTCGGATGCGACGACGACGGCACCCATTGAGGTCTTGGCGTTGACCCACTGCAGTTGAGTGATCCCTCGCACCGATGATGAGCCGAGACGGTCCGCCGAGGATCGATGTATGGCGTCGCGCGTGCGAGCAGTCTGGACGTAGCGGTGCCACTCTCGTCGACGATGGAGTGGCTGTGTGTCCGGCTGCCGCGCGCTCGACTCTCCCGACACGTTTGACCAGGCACGTCTGGTCGGGGTGACATATCAGAACGCTTGTGCTACCCTTGCCATTGACGGCGTCTTGGTCGAACTGCTAGAGTGATAATACGCTGAATCGTATAAGCACTTGAACGGAAATGCTATGGTAGAAAGTGCGCTTCAGCAACTTCGTCGCGAGATGACCAACCAGTACTCGTACCTCGATGTCCTCGCCCTCGCGCTTGCCAACTCCGGCGTTCTGGCTTTCACAGGCGACAGCAAGCAGTGGTCTGCGGTGGTTCGTGAGATGCGTGACAAATACCCGGAACTCCTCTCGGGAATCTGGTTCTCTGAGCGCGACTACAGTGAGCAGTTGGAGGATTTTTTTCGCGTGATGGCGAGGGCTGGTGTCCTTTCGTTCGCGAATCCCCGGTACGAGCGGATCGACATGGCCCCCGACGCGGCCGCACACATTCGGACAAGTGCTGTACAGGCCCTAAAAGAGCACACGGACGCAATCCGCGACATCGCCGACAGCCTCGCGACACTTGAGCATAAGTAAGTCGCAGCCAATGGACCTGGCGGAGGCTCGGCGCGACGTTGACGAATATGTCGCTGAGACTCTCGCCGAATACCAATTCTCTCACGTTACGGAATCCAAGATCATTCGCGATCCGGTCTACGGGTTTCAACGTTTCTATCCTCACGAGATCGCGATCATCGACTCTCCTATCCTTCAGCGACTCCGTGGGGTACACCAGACTGCGCTCAGCTATCTTGTCTACCCGTCAGCCAACCACACACGCTTCGAACACTCACTTGGAGTCGCCACCAAGGCCGAACAATTGGCTCTCGCCCTACAATCAGCGCCTTCGCGCCCGGATGTGTCGGCGACACGGGTCTTGGAATTGCGCCTTGCCGGCCTGCTACACGACAGCGGGCACGGCCTATTCTCCCATCTGACGGAATCAATACTCAGTCAGAGACATCCAGAACTCATTCACGCGATAAAGTCTAGTGACGACTTCCCGGAGAAGACTCATCTAGGAGAGGCGTTGTCAGCGCTTATTGTCCGTTCACCTGCCTTTGGTGATCTAATCGCTCGTGTGAAGACAAGTTATGCGACTCATGAAGGCCTCAGAGACGTAACCACAGATAGGATCGCCAACCTCATCCTTGGGCGGACTGCCAACCCCGAGGAGCAGTATCTTGCGGATATAATCAGCGGCCCGTTTGACGCCGACAAACTCGACTACCTGGGTCGTGACTGCCACTTCACGGGCATTCGCGCCGAGGTCGATTGGGAGCGCATTACTCACGCGCTCGATGTCCACACGAGCAACGGTACAATATACCTCGCAGTACGACAGCCAGCGGTACCACATCTTGAACAGATCCTGTTCAGCAAAATGATGCTGTTTTCTGCCGTCTACCATCATCACAAGATACGAACACTGGAGCAGATGGTACAGGCGGTGTTCGAAGTGGCACACGAGCGCAGCACTGATCTCAATAACCCATTGTTTGCGCTTGCGCGCCTGTCCGACATGTGGCGGCTGTCAGAGGCCGCTTTTTTTGTCCTAGCCAAGCACGAGTCAGTGGTTTCTGATCGTGTCAAGGCAATTCTCGACCGCCGACTCATGCAGCGCGCGCTGTTGCTCAACATCACCACAATCAAGAAGGATCCGGAAAACGTCGAGAGTTACCTTCAATTCCAGAAATTATTCGCTGCCCCGGGCTCGCCGCAGACTGCACGTTTGCTGGCGCGGGCGGTTCACCAACAACTCCCGGCAGAAGTGCGAAAACGAATCGGCGAACACGAGATTCGTTTCGATTTTCCGCGGTCGCCCAGTCTCAGTGACGATGCTGAACAATGCAATGTGCTCGTGGGCCCAGGAGATGCTCGTACGTTGAGAGCGTTTTTCCCGACCGAAGACTGGGTGGCGAGCTATGCTGACAACAAACTTAGCTCTCATGTATTCGCGGCTGGTGATCAAGAAACTAGGGCGGCGGTTGCCGATGCTGCCGAAAGTGTCTTAAGCGATCTGTTCCGTTTACAGATAGACAAGACTGCCCGGCATGCTCTGAAATGAGGATCAGGGCGATCAGATGCGATCATGGGGGTGGGGACCGAGAAGGCGCCCCCGTGCCGCAGCGCTCGTTCGACAGCGTCGTGTACGAGCACAGGAAGGTCACGACGCGGCGGCAGCGCGGCGCTCGGACCGCGATCTCGAAGCGAGTATGGTTGCGCGGTGCCCGGGAATCGTCGCGACCCGCCTCGAGACCAGGTACGTTATGAACGCCAGCCGGCCTGACAGTTCAGTCGATCAGCCGCAGGCGTGCGGGCGTTGGGTCGATTGAGACCAGCATCGGGCGAGTGTGGCCCGCCACAGACACCACTGCTTGACCAGGAGCTAGGTTCGGCAGGCGAGACCACAGCCCGTCGTCCACACCCCCGATCGAGCGGCGCAACCGACTGATCACGCCAGCGTCGGCGATCTTGTGAAGGACCCAACTGTTCACGAGCCCGAGGGCCTCGTCGGGGAGATGCTGAGGCAGCTGGGTAACGAAGATCAGGCCGAACCAACGCTTCCGCCCGCGACGGGCGATACCCGCAACTTGCTGGAAGAGCACGGGCATCTGCTTGATGCGCTCCGCCGACAAGAACTCGTGCGCCTCCTCGATCACTAGCACTAGTGGCGTGGGCTTTCTGCTGTGACGGACCGCATCCTGGTATGCCACGTCCTGTGCACCGTGGAGCCCCCGCAGAAGTTGAGCGATGGTCAGGTTATTTACCCGGGGGAAGTTGCTGTCGCTGAGATCGACGATGGTAACCCGGCCGGGCTCGAGCATAGTGCGATAGTGGATGCTCTCGGCTCCGTCACTGTCGAACACGCCAAGGCGCTGAACCCGCCAGAGCTTGCCCAGGAGGGCGCGCCAACTGAGTGGGTGGTTTGTGTTGACCTGAGCGAGTTGTTGCTTGACTTGCCCCGCCGCATTGCGGAACGCCGCAATGCGGAACTCCGGCTCCTTTTTCTCCACGCATTGATCGAGGATGCCGCCCGCGATGTCGATGAGGTGCATCAGCGTCATCTTCGGGTAGCCTTGTTCCATTTCGTCGAGTTCGAGTGCCTCTCGGTCTTCTGCGGGTCCATTCGGGAAGATCTTGATCGCACGCAGCACGCTCTTGCATGCGTCATACGCCTTGAAGAATCGATCCTCCTGGGCGTCCGTGAGATCAAGGAGCTCCGCGACCGCGAACGGTGAGAGCGCTGAAAAGTCAAGGCGGAACTGCGTTTGGCTCGGGTGATTGGGATTGGCAGCCTCCCGCCCGTGAAGGAAGAGAAGGCGGGTGTCCTTAAGGCCAGCGGGCTTGAGCCCGCGGTCCTCAAGGGCGCTGCGCATTCCCCCATCGTCCGTCGCCTCGTTGATCGCGGTGTACTCGCCTTCGGTATCGATCACTACGCACGCGGCCCCAGCTCGCTGCAACTGACTGATGAGACCCGCAACCGTGGTCGACTTCCCGCCACCGGTCGTTCCCAAGATGCCGACGTGCCGCGGAAGAACCGACTTCTTCATCGGGAACTTCACCTCGACTTCCTCCATGCCATCCAAGAGGCCGAGCCGGATTTCCCCAACGCTGTTCAGCAACTCCGCTGCATCGACGGGACCGAGAAGCCTAACGGGACTGTTTGGCCGAGGCCTTCGGCGTGGGGGCACAAGCCCGCGCGCGGAGCGCTCACCGAGCAGGCGGATCTGAGCCCTCCCGTGAAAGCTCGGCATGAACACTGTGTTGTTGGCGGCGGACGTAACGAGCACCGGTGCGTCGGGCCGAAGACCGTCAGGCTCGGCGAACGGTCCTTCGATGACCGAGCCGACGTAGGTTCGCCCGTCCTCGATGCTGTCGATCTCCACCAGAGCCTGGCTCGGCACTTGCTCAATCTTGGAGCGCGGGATCACGATCGTGACCGTTCCGTCGTCCGCGTCGCGCCGATCGAACATGGTTCGCGCGACGGAACCGTCGTCGACAACCGCGCGTAGACCCGCATCGAGTTCCTCGATCGCGCCCGCGGGAACTCGTGGCGCCCCTGCCGGCGCAGCCGATTCGCCGTTCTGGTTCTCCACTGCGAGCCTCCTATCGAGTTCTGGTCTGGCGTTCGGTGAAGTAGCGATGAGGCTCACCGGCCCTAGCGTAGGCTGCCTCGATGGAGGCGACGAACGAGTTCGAATCAAACGTGGTGGCGCAGACGGTGTCGGCGAGGTCGATCAGCATCGGGAACCCACGGTGCTCCTGGAGCGCTCCATCAGCCATCGCGATCAAGGCTGCGGGGTGGGCGAATTCGCGGTGTGCGTAGAAGACGTGCGCCGGCGCGAAGGCCGACGCCCGATACACGCCCCGGACGACCTCCGGGCCGACCTCCTTCGCAAAGTCCTCCACAGGCTTGCGAAGGCCACCCCACTCCACGCCGCGGTACCCCCCTTGCGCGACGCGCTCGAGCTGTTGCTCCAGCGTGTCCACGATGGCGTATTCGAGCGGGCGCAGCGCATTCCCGATGGTCAGCAGGAGGCGATCCGCTGGTCCGCTCGGCACAAAGACGAAGCGGCGGTGATCGCAGATGAGGCGCCGCAGCAGTTCGAGGCTGCGCTGCGCGAGCTCGACGCTACCGGAACCGGTGATCAGCTCGTACGGGGCCGGGTTGCCGTGGCCCATGCGCCAGCGGGCGGTCGCGGCCTCGAGCAAGACGCGGCGTTCCATGTAGGCCATCACCCCGCGCCGCGCGAGGTCAGTGAGTTGGTCCTGCCGCGTACTCGTGCCGAAGCCCGCACGTCGCTGACGGGCGTCGAGAGCATCGAGTGCCTCCTCGACCGGATCTCGGCCTGTCGCTCGCATTTCCCGTCGGAACATTCGATGCGACCACGTGCCAAGATCACCCTGGTACGATGCCAAACACACGCCGAGCTGCACGATCGTGACCGGCAACGTGTCGTGCACGACGCTTGTCCCGTCGCATGCCTCGACCTCACCTGTGAACAACTGCTGCTGATGCACTAGTCGGATCTCCGCAGGCGTGGCCTGCCGGACTCCGGCGTCGGGAAGAGCGTTTGGCCGCTCGCGCAGCCTGGGGAAGACAGTTTCTCGGACCTGGCGCTCGAGTTGACGCTCGCGCTTTACGGCGTCAGCGATCTCGACCTCCAACCGGTCGTACAGCGCCGCGACGTCAGCTCCGACCTGCCACGTGTCGAGGTCGAGCGCGCGAACCAACGGCTCCTGATAGCTCGCGGCGAACTCGTCAGCCACGATGGGTGGCGCGGCAGATATGACGGTCGCGATGTCTTGGGGCGGCACATCGCCGCCGTGGTCAGCATCGGATGCCATCGGCGACTCCTTCATACCCTGTTCCGACGGGGGCACCGGAGTTCGACAACAGCTAGATCCCGAGCCACTCGCGGACGGAGGGGGCCACGCGTGACGCGAACCGCCAAGCGTACGCTCCTGCGACTTCCCGCGGCAGCCCGAAGTCGCACTCGAGCGCCTGCTCCAGCGCGATCCGAGACGCATCTGCCCCAACTCGGCGCCTGACCTCTCTCGCAGGCGCGAGTAGCTCGAGCGCCAGACGGTCAGCCGCGAACTCAGCGGCTTCCGCAGAATCGCGTGGCCTCAGAAGGCCACGTTCAAGGAGATGTAGGTACGGTCCAAGCGGCACGCCCTGTAGCAACGAGTCGACTCTCTCGACTGTTGTTGGCGGCCGGTCCCCGTCAAGCACCTCCAGGGCGGCGTGGCCAAGCGAACTCGCGATCCGGTCACGGGGGCCTCTGTACTCGATGATGAAGTGGGCAACCTCATGTGCGATGGTGAAGCGCCTCTCGGCCTCCTCATCGCCCGCGTCGACCAGAATGAGCCCGCGTCCCCGCCGTGCGATCAAGGCACCATGGAGTTCTCGGTTGACAGGGTCGGGCCCAGAGCCGAGCCAGCCTGATAACGAGCCCGTAGTGAGCTGTCGCATGTGGACGATACCAATCGGCTCAGCCCAGCAAGTAGCGATGTCGATCACGGCAGGATAGTCGGGTGCTCTTCCGGCGGAGCGCCAGAAGTCGCGCGCCAGCACCTCGATTGCGGCGCGTCGCATTAGGTGTGACCGTCACCCTCGGTCTCGTCCTGAGGTTCCCTGTGGCGAGCAGCCAGGAGCGCCGATGATACTCGTGGCGCACCGTCCTTCACCGCCAAAGCAGCCTCCGCCGCGTTGAGAAGGTTGGCGAGCCGAGAAGCATCTATGCCCAGCCCCTCGGCGATCGCGACTACTCCCTCGTTCCTGCCTTCGGACAGGCGCCGACAAAGCCTGAGGCGGCTCACGGTGCGAGCGCTCACATCGAGGGTCGCAGCAAGATCCTCGTCTTCGCCGCCCAGCGCTGCGAGGTAGGCATCGAGCACGTGGGCGATGAACCACGGTCTTGCCGCGGCTCTCCGGGCAGCATGAGCAAGTAGCTGCTGGGTCGCCTCACTCATCGGAGTCCGGCAAGCCTGCGCGCTCAAGCCGCTTCTTGAGGCGATCTTTCATGCGCTTAGTCTCGCGACGTTGGTAGTCAACCGGCTGGTGATCGATCTCCAGCACACGCGCGTACTCCTCGGTGCGGCGTTCTCCGTCAAGCATCAGGTTCATCACCGCGCGCTCGTCATCGCTCTGGGCGAGATCGAGGGCTGCTGCCTCCAACTGCTCCACGCGAGCCACATCCACGCGAGGCACGCCCTGCCTTTCATCTCTGTTCCCGACTTCCCCTACAAGTTCGACATCGGCCGGCGCTAGTCGCCTGCGCCGACTGATCTCCTTGGCGCGTAGGTTGCGCAGGTCGCCGCGCGCGGACATTCGTAGGTACCGCGACAATGACCCACGTGCGGGGTCAAACTGGACCGGACGCTCGATGTACCCAAGAAGCGCGTCAGCCGCTGCGTCGTCGGCCATGTGCTCGTCATCCCCCGGTAGGAGCGCACGGCGTGTATCGCGGACAAGCTCGCCTAGGAACCGCTCGGCGACCTCAGCGGAGACCACCGGGTCGCCGGCCAGCAGTCGACGATGAAACTCAAGGACAGCAGGGTCTGTTTCCACGTGGCACCATGGTGAGCCAATCTCGTCGTATTCTCGACCTATGCGACGTGCCTAAGGATATTCGGTGGCAAGCTCACCCGGCCCAATCCACCCATTCCCAGCCCGCATGGCCCCGGAGATCGCACTTGAGGCGCTGAGTGATCTCCCCGCGGGGTCTACCGTTCTGGACCCCATGTGCGGCTCGGGAAGCGTTCTTCGCTCTGCGATTGAGCGTGGCCACCGCGCCGTGGGTGTCGACTTAGACCCGATGGCCGTCCTGCTCTCGAAGGTGTGGACGACACCGATCCACGCCGAGCATCTTGGGCGAGCGATCGAGCGGACGGTCGCGCGCGCGAGGGAGATCGAGCCTGGGTCGGTCAGCTTACCTGCCATCGACGAAGACAAGCCAACTCGAGAATTCGTCGACTTCTGGTTCGCACAGCCTCAGCAGCTCATGCTGCGCCAGATCGCGGGAGCACTGCCAAGCGCCAGAACTCCTACCGGTCGAGCTCTTCGATTGGTGCTATCGCGGCTAATCATCACTAAGGACCGAGGTGCGAGCCGCGCTCGCGACGTTTCGCATAGTCGCCCCCATCGGGTCTACGAGGATAGCGGAGTCGACGTCCTAGAGCGCTTCCTGAAGTCCGGCAAGCGGTTAGCGGACCAACTGGCGTCGCCTCCGCTGCCTGCCGGCGCATCGGTGTACCGCGGGGATGCGCGCCAGCTTGGGCGGGTACGTAGCACTTCGATTGACGCCGTCGTGACCTCACCTCCCTACCTGAACGCTATCGACTACATGCGCGGGCATCGCCTCGCCCTTGTGTGGCTCGGACACCGGATCGGAGACCTGTCTCGAATACGATCTCGAAGTGTCGGAGCAGAACGCGCGCCCGAGCGCGCCGGCTCGGATGCCGCTTGGTGCGTTGCACAATCACTCATCGGCGAGGCCCCACTGCCTGCCCGAGACAAGCGGATCTTTCAGCGGTACGTAGCAGACCTCGATCAGGTGCTTGCGGAAGTCGTGCGTGTGCTACGCCCCGGACACCCGGCGACCTTCGTGATGGGGAACTCCACACGGTTCGGCATCACGATCGACAACGCAGCAGCGCTTGAAGAACTGGCCAGAGCCCGAGGCTTCCGCCGTGTTCAGCGATACGAACGAGACCTGCCCGCGAACCATCGATACCTGCCCCCACCGCATGGGGCAACGTCAACGCTGTCTCAACGAATGCGGACCGAGGCCGTAATCACGCTGCTCTCACCTCACTGGGGCCAATGTCCTTGAGGAAGCGCCGATGGTCGACGCGACGCAGCTCCCCACCCTGGCGATACTGAGCCTCTCCGCCCCGCGCCGGCACGCTCGGGCTCGGGATCTCGAAGCTCACTACTGGAGTCGAGTCCTACTTCGTCTCCACCGTCGTGGGCGCCGTTCTAGCCCCCCTTCATGGTCCCTTTCGTGGTCCCTTTCGCCGGTGCGCAGACCTGCGCGTCCGTGCATATGCGTACGTTCTCGGCACCGGAGCCAAACCCGTGTGCGCGCTGGTGCGCGTTCGTGCGCGTGGCAAGCCAATCTGGGGGTCAGGAGGTCGCAGGTTCAAATCCTGTCTCCCCGACCACCGCTTGCACGCGACCGCAGCGCCGCACCGAGGTGGTCCGCTGGCGGCCAAACCCTTGGGCTCAGAGGCGGCAGCCGTCAGTCGGCATCGGCATCGGCATCGGCATCGGCATCGGCATCGGCATCGGCATCGGCATCACTGTCCCATTCCGGCTCCGGCATCAGGAGGAACTCGGGGTAGGCTTCGAGTCCGAGTTCCCCGACATCCTGACCGATGCGCTCGACTTCCGGAGTGACGTGAGCCCCGACCGTCATGTCGATCAGGCGCCACAGCGCGAGCGACACCGCGAAAACGAACGCACCGATAGCAACCACGCCGACGAGCTGCGTGATCAGGTCACCGCCGGCGGCGATCGAGACGGCGAGCGTTCCCCAGATCCCCGCGAAGAGGTGAGCCGGCACGGCTCCCACGACATCGTCGATGCGAAGCCGCTCCAGGAGCCAGATGCCACCCGTGCAGATGACGCCTCCCACCGCACCGATCATGATCGCCCACAGCGGCTCCGTGATGTCGGGGCCGGCCGTGATTGAGACGAGACCGGCAATCCCGCCGTTGAGGGCGGCGAGAAGGCTCATCCGACCGAAAATCGGCCGGGAGGCCACGAGGGCCGCCAGCACGCCTGCGGCGGCGGCCAGGTTGGTGTTGACGAGCACGATGCTCATCGCGACGACATCGAGCGCGCTGCCGAGCGCCAGCTGCGAGCCACCGTTAAAGCCGAACCATCCGAACCAGAGGATGAAGACCCCCAGGGTCACGATCACAACGCTCGAAGGGGGCGTAGGACGGACGCTCCCGTCCGGCGCGAACTTGCCCCGCCGCGGGCCGACGATGATCGCCCCTGCCAGGGCGGCCCAGCCGCCGGTGCCGTGGACGATCGTCGAGCCGGCGAAGTCCTGGAAGCCCATCTCGTCCAACCACCCGCCGCCCCATGTCCAGGCGCCCACGATCGGGTAGATCACTGCCGTCAGGACAAGCGTGAAGACAAAGAACGACCACATCCTCGCGCGCTCAGCCAGCGCGCCGGAGACGATCGATGCCGTGGTCGCAACGAAGACCATCTGGAAGAACCAGTCCGACATCGAGGAGTACGGAGTCGCGATCACCCGCGATGCGGCATCCTGGCCGTCGATGAGCGCAATCTCGTCGGCGGACGGCCCGTAGAAGAACGTCACGGATCCGATCAGATCTCCGACATCGACGTACATCAGGTTGTAGCCGATGACGAAGTAGGCGAGGCCGGCGATCGAGTAGATGCCGAGGTTCTTCATGCAGATGGTCGAGGCATTCTTCGTGCGAACCGAGCCCGCCTCGAGCATGGTGAAACCGGCAGCCATCCACATCACGAGCGCACCGAAGATGAGGAAGGAGAGGGTGTTGAGGACGAACGCCGTCTCCTCGTCGACGCCGGCGGCGCTGGCCGCCGAGGGCCACAGGAGAAAGAGCAGGAGCGCACCCGCGATCGCCGCCGCTATCGCCACGCCCCTCCGATGACCGGTCGCGGCCAGCAACAGCCCGCGACCACTCGGACTGATACGAGCCGTCGACAGGGGCACTGTCGCGGGCCTACGCCGTGGCAGCTCCCGATGTAGCAGACATCTCACCTTGTACCTCCTCCGGCGGGGCCAGCGGCAACGTCACGATCATCTCCGTGAACTCGCCGGCCTCGGACTCCAAACGAATTGTGCCACCGTGCTTCCGCACGATGTCGCTTGAGATGGCGAGACCGAGCCCGGTTCCCCGGTCCGTGGGCTTGGTCGTAAAGAACGGGTTGAAGATCTGGTCGGCGATCTCCTCCGGAACCCCGGGCCCGTTATCGCGGATGCGGACTTCGACGCCGTCGTCGAGGCGCCTCGTGCTCAGCAACACGGTCGGGGAGTAGGCGCTACCACCGTCGGCAGCCTCCGCCAGGGAGCGGCGCTTCTCGTCCGTGGCGTCGCAGGCGTTCCCCACCATGTTGAGGAAGACCCGCCCGAGATCCTGCGGGATGACGGTGATCTCGCCAATGTCGGGATCGAGTTCCTGCTGCAGGTCTAGCTGGAAGTCGGGATCGGATGCCCGCGCGCTGTGATAGGCGAGCCGCGCGTGCTCGTCGAGCAGGCGGTTGATGTCGAATGACTGCCACTCGCCCGAGTCGCGTCCCATCATCAGCATGTCCTGGACGATGCGGTCAGCGCGCTCGCCGTGGCTGCGGATGCGCTCGAGGTTCTCGCTCAGGTCGCCCGCGATCTCGCCGATGAGATCGCGCTGCTCCTCGGGCAGAGCGTCACGAACCTCGTCGACGGTCTCGCTGAGCTCGGTGAGGAGCTCGGATGACGATTCCGAGAAGTTCTTGACGAAGTTCAGGGGATTCCTGATCTCGTGTGCGACGCCCGCGGTCAGCTGACCGAGAGCGGCGAGCTTCTCGCGCACCACGATCTGGTCCTGCGCGCGGCGCAGTTCGTCCAGCACTGATTCCAGCTCGTCGTTCTTCCCCTGCAGCTCACCGGCGAGCTTCTCCACGAGGTTCAGGCGCTGCACCTCCAGCGCGTGCCGGCGAAACACCTCGAGCGCCGCGGCCATCTCCGCGACCTCGTCTTGCCCGCGGACGATCACCTGGGTCTCCAGATCGCCGCCCGCCATTCGCCGCATCCAGCCGGCCAGCTCCTCGAGGCGGGTCAGCAGGA
>JGIcombinedJ30088_10004569_pt1 | contig 12281 bp, 13 predicted proteins | sample PinacodermPK_FD_30088 | JGI IMG/M metagenome (IMG submission 30088)
GCCGTGTGTCCGGTCCGGGTCGGAGAGTTGGCGCAATACGTCGAGCCGAAGCAAATCTACGACGACCTGAAAGCGTTGGACCTCACGAAGTCAGAGTACGAAACAGTCAAGGAATTCGAGGCCAGGGTTAGAGAGTCCCTGAACCACGACACGGTTTCCACTTCTCACCTGCTACGGGCAACCTACTTTCCGGAACACCTGACCTATGTGGCGGAACGAGAGGAATTCATCGTCGAGAAGTACGCGTGGGCCAATCTTGGAGTCGGATGGGACGACGTGTTCGGGGGATGGGGCGTGTACGACGGAAAACAGTTGTCGAAAAACCCTTGGGGAATTGAAGAGGTAAGCAGCCTCACTCCAGTCCAAGGAGTTGGACTCCTGTCGGAAGAAGAAATAGTAGGAACCTACACGGCGTCGAACGCAATGGGAGCAACCGTTCAAGTGACCGAGATTGAGAGAAACGTCTACGCTGTCTTTGACCGCCCGGGCAGGGATAGCTGGAAGTGCGAGCTGAAGTCCGGCCAGCTCGACACATGCTCCGTGCGGCTGGGCGTCAAGCGTGAGAATGCGCGCAGTCTCAAGGACGGACTGAGCGTCGGGATCCTCGCACGACCGAAGCCTCCGTTCGCGGCGACCGGTACGAGGACGTGGAAGCCAACAATTCAAGATCCCAGAGATGTAACCGCCCACTACAACGTCATCGTCGCGGACATCCTCTGTGCAGTACTGACGCGACCGGACGGAAGAATCGTCAAGACAATCGACGCTCACCGGTGAACAAACCACGACTTGTTTGCGAACGGAAACGAAGGCGTCGTCGGGTACGAGAACCACCTCGATCTCCCCCTCTTTTCGGCGAGGGGCCCGGAGTTCGGGGCGGTGGGCGCTCCGGTCGCTCCAAGCGTGGCAATTATCTTCGTGAAGCCCATCGACATGTCTCTCCTTGCGTTCGGCGGTGATTTGCCTTTCCCGCTTCCCGCTCTTTTCCGGCGTCCGTCGCCATCGGACTCCGAGTACCCCCGGTGCGCCTTACGTTACGGACCGCGCGCGCATGGCCTTGCGCATCGTCCTCCGCCGAGCAGCACCTTCCCCGCGCATGCGCGCGGTTCCCATCGGCTGGTACGCTCGCAGTCACGCTGAACCAGCGAGGAAACGCATGACGGACATCGAACGCTGGCAGGGAGACGCCAGGGGACGCTCGCGCACGACCGCCTGGCGCGACCTCGTGTTCACGGTGGCGACGGCCCCTGGTCCGACCGTTGCCGGGCAGACCCGCGCGAGTCTCGCGCAGATTTCGGCAAACCTCGCCGAGGCCGGCACCGACCACACCCGGCTCCTTTCCGCGACCGTCTATCTCACCGACATTGCGAACAAGGCGCAGATGGACGCCGAATGGTGCGAGTGGATCGGGGATCCCGCGAACTGGCCACAGCGCGCCTGCGTGCAGGCCGACCTCGCGCCGGGCACCCTCGTCGAGATCACCGTCGTCGCGGCCCGGCCCGGCTGAGTGTGCCGTAGTTGTGCTTCGTCCTTCGCCTGGAAGACCAGAGTCCCGGGGAGGAGCTCGCAGAGATGTTTGACGCAAGGTTCCGGTGATGGCGCAGCAGACTAGAAAGTGGAATCCGGGCGATGCTGCAAACGTCTTCGTCCGCGTGATCCTCTCCGACGCTGGGGCGTTGCTGGGCGGACTCTCGAATGAGGAGTGGGACAAGACCCTCGGCTGGTTCGACGGGCGCTGCGCGTACACGGGCGAGGAGCTCGCTCACGGGCAGACGGATCAGGACCATGCGGTCCCGATGAACCGCGCACACTGTGGTCTGCACCTCTACGGCAACGTCGTGCCCGCGACCCGGGACGCGAACCGGCGAAAGGCCGGCAAGCACTACCGTGATTTCGTCGAGGACCCGGATCGGCTCGAATACATCGAGGCCTTCGTCCGCGAATCGGGTTACTGGGACAAGGTGTCGGTGTTCGGGGATCTTCAGCACTACTGCGAGGCCCAGTACCGCTCCATCGACGCGCTTTGCCGCGTCAACCGGCAGTACCTCGAGAACCTGACGCGCGAGGCATTGGAGGACGGCGCCGAGACCGAGCCGGGATCTTCTGAACCGCCATCGCCTTCTCGATCGAGCGGGGAGATTCTGCCTATCCGCCTGGATCCGCCTTCGACGCAGGCGTTCAGGGAGGCGTTGCTCTGCGTGGGACAGGCGTGGATCGTCGAGAGCCACCGCGATGGCCGGCGGATCGTGCGGCGCTGGGACGCGGCGAACATGTCGGCGTCTTCGAACGTCATCGGGAATCTGCGGAGTCGACCGCGGTACCGGAAGGGAGCGTGGGACAAGCTCGGGATCGCGTCATTGCTCGTTTCCATCGAGCGTCCCTGAACTTCGCGTCCCGTAATCAGCGAGGATCCGCGCATGCCCTCCGATGACAGTCGGGCTCCGGGCCCGCTCGGCACCGTCATTCGCGCCTTCTACGACGCTCGACGCCCGGCAAGGCGCACCGGCGACCTGAGCCTCCTCAATCCGTTCATTGCCGCCGACGTTCGCTGGTGCGAGCCCGATGTGGGTGCGCACATGGGTGTGCTCGAAGGTCGCGACGCAGTGCTCGACATGATCCGTCGCGCGCTCGAGACGACCGCTGGCAGCTTCGATCTGCGCGTCACCTCGACCGTCGAGACCGCCACTCACGTCGCAGCGTCGGTCGCATGGTCCGCGGTCAAGGGGGAACGTCGCATCGAGGGCCAGGAGCTCGCCGTGTTCGAAGTGCGCAATGGGCGCATCGTTTCCGCCTGGTTTCACCCGGGGGACATCGCCGACGACGAGGCGTTCTGGGGTGAAGTCGACAAGGACTGAGGGCAAGGGTCCATGCTGCCGCCGAAGCTCGTTGGCAGCGATGCGCCGGTCGACGTCATCTTCGAGGAAGATCACCGCTCGTTCGAAGACATCGAGATCATCCACACCCCCGGCCATACCGACGGCAGCATCTGCTTCTTCTACCGCTCGCCGACGGGCAAGTCGTACCTCTTCACCGGCGACACCGTCTTTCAGTGGAACGGGCGGTGGGCAACCTTGGTCCTTCGCAACGCGGGCGGAAGCAACGAAGCGCTCGGCGAGAGCATGCTCCGTCTGCGAGACCTCGAGCCCGATGTCGTCTTGTGACGCGGCTTTGTCGGCGACGTGTCGTTCGCCGAGGTCACGCGCGAGGAGTGGCAGACGGCCATCGACCAGGCGTCCTGGCAACAGAACAGGCGCGGCTGACCGGGCAGAGCGACCGTGCAGCCTGGAGATCGGGCTTCGCCCGGTACTCGCTAGGCGAGACTTCGCGAAGACCCCGGTTCGTTCTTTATGATCCGTCCCGTGCCAGACATGCACAGGGAGAACCCAAGATGAAGAGGACGGACATCGCTGCCCATGTGGCGGACAGGACCAAGGTCTCGAAGGGGGACGCGGAGGCTGCGGTCAACGCCGTCCTCGGAGTCATCACGGACGGACTTGCCAGGGGGGAGTCGGTCAGCATCCCAGGGTTCGGGACGTTCTCGGTGAAGGACCGCCCGGCCCGGCAGGGACGCAATCCCCGGACCGGCGAGGCCATCTCGATTGCTGCCTCGGCCGTGCCGGCGTTCAAGGCGGGGAGGGGACTTCGCGACGCCGTGGCGTAGCCCATACACAGCGCATCGGAAGACTGGCCGTGGCGGTCTCTGACGTGACGAGGGAGGGGGTCGAGTCGGCCCTCGAAGACTGAGGAATTGCCGAGAAAATGACCGACCGCACAGAAAATCCACCGCACCCGAGCTACGGGCCACATCGCGTCCTATTTCTACACGGACTGTTTCGGAAGAGATTTGATTATGGTGGGCGCACGATTCTCAAGATCATTGCTCGACAGATCCCGAACGCAGCGGTATCTTCGATGCCGGATCTCTTGCTGCAGGATGGCGCACGTTGTTCTCGCTACCTGATAACGCCCGGTATCGGCAATGGAAGTCTCAACCCAATCGAACTTGTCGACGTCGTTTACGATGACATAATCCAGGACTTCGACCGTAGGCGTTCTCTATTTTGCAAAGTACTCTCTTCGATATGGACTTGTGTCACCCAGTGCTGTCGATTAGTCCGATTCATTTGCGGCGTCAGGAGCAAAATACCGAATCATCAGACGCTCCGTATACTCCTCAATGCATCCATCTACCCTGCCTACGCGATAGTCAACTTCCTCCTATTGGTGAGCATAGTATTGGGGTGTTGGGAGTATGTATGGCCTACCGTTGGTTCTGGCGAAAATTCCAAGCTTCCCTTGGGGCTCGCCGCGTTGGCAATCATTTTTGCTTTGAAGAATCTATTTGTGAATGCGCGTTGGATCGAGAGGTTCGAGAACGACTCCAGTTCCGCTTTCGCCTTCGTGGAATGCCAGAAACCCGAATCTGAACTTCGAAGAACACTTTCGGCCCGCGTTTACGCGGCCATCATCGAGTCTGACGAGTCTGCACAACCGCGGGAGATATCCATTCTTGCATATAGTCAAGGCGCTCTGCTTGCCATCGATGCGCTCTTCCCCGCAAACGGAAGTGCTTCTCCTCCGTGCAAGGAGGAAAAGATACGGGTCAACAATCTCGTGACGTTCGGTTGCCCGCTTCCGATTGCCAAACGCTTCTGGCCCAACCGTCGGCGAAATCAGCCGGAACATCAAGCCATTGTCCATAACTGGATCAATTTCTATGAGAAGGACGACACACTAGGCGGTCCACTGTTCGAAGCAATCCGTGAGGAAGGTATCGACGTTGGAGTTCAAGACAAGGAATTCACGTATTCCCCGCCGGAGGGTACGTCAGTCTGGCAATTACCGCATCAGTCCTACTGGCATGAAGCAATGACGACGCGGTGCGAGGGATTCCGGCGAGTCGTGACCGCGTTGGCGACAACGAAACGCACCCGTTAGCACGGATGGATAAGGTTCGGCCCTCTCTGCCAATGTGACCGAAACACCGGCGCCCCATGGTAGCAGCGGCCCGCTACGGCCCGGGAGGCGGGCGTTCAGGCCCTTCTCGAAGGCCTACGCACGACGGCCAGGATTCCTACAGGTGTTGGGCGAATTGCCTGACGCCGACCCGCCCGCCGCATGGCATTCTCACGCCCATGCACCCATCCCGCCTGTCCGACTGCGACGAGGTCCACGGTCTTCGAGCCATCGCGTCGCTCGTCGCGGGCGACTTCGACGAGGCGCTCGCAGAGCTCGAGCCCGCCTCGGCCCGGTATCTCATCGGGTTCCTTCTCCGCTTCTCCCTCGTCGCGCCGACCGTGGCGCTACGACTGGCCTGGAGGCTGGCGGGGCGGCGAGTGTCCGAAACCTTCCGGTGACCGACCACTCACTCCACAGCGTCGACGGTACAACACCTCGGCCCCGTCGCCTCGCATCGAGGATTGCGCGTCGTCGGTCACTTGGGCCGGAGGAAGTTGATTCTGCGAAGGCGGTTCCTGCCTGAGCGTTCCGCCTCTCCCCTCACCATCCGGGCCCGGCGCTGTTGGCCGACAGCCTACGCACAGGCGCCGTCGGGTCTTGCGCCGCGTTGCGGTGCTTTCGCTCCCGATCCGGTTCGATCCTTGGTACCGTTGTTGGCCATGACTGACAAGTTGCTCGAAAGAGACCGAATCACCCAAGAATTGGATGTCGGCAAGCCCGGAGACAGCGAGCCGTCTCTCCATGCTGGCGACGACAACGATGAGAACGAGGTCGGTGAGCAGACCGACGATCGTCCGCAACCTGACCTGAACCTCGAGGACCAAGGCGCAACGTTTCGACGGGCTGCGGCAATGCGCCTGCGCGAGGCTTCCGCGGCGACCGGGTCGTCGATCCAGGCGGCGACGGTCGCTGCCGGAACCGCCGTCCGTGCCGGTGCTGCTCGCGCCGCCGGGGACGTTGCTGCCGCCACGGCTGTCGCGGCTGAGAAGGGTGGCGCTCTCGTCCGCTCGGGGACGTCTGGTGTCGCGGCCGGGTTCGGCGTCGCCACCGACACCATGGCTGGCTTCGCCAAGAATCTGGACTGGACCGCTATCGACCCGACCAAGTTCCTGTACGCCGGTACTCGGGGTACCAGCAGGGGCTTCGAAGAGGCCCAGCTTGTGTGGGAGTCGATCCCGGAGCAGTTGCGCGCGCTCGGCGACGGGGAAGTAGCGAAGAGACTCGATGGTTTCGACTGGAGCCACATCGTCCCTCACAGCAAGGGTGGTGGCAACGAGGCGGCGAACGGGATCTTCGAGCTTGCAGGTCTGAACCGTAGCCGGGGCGCGGAGCAGATGACTGTGGCCGAGATCAAGGCCGCGGCGGAGGTTCTCTCGCAAACGGCGTTCAGGGCTGCAGTTGAGAAGGTCGCATCCAAAGTGTTCGCCGGTGCGATCGCGGGCGCTGCGGTCGGTTGCGTGTTCGCGTGCTTGGAAGAGGGTCTCGCCTATCAGCGAGGCGAGATCACCAGGGAGGAGATGTATGCGCGCATCGGACGTGCGGTGGCGAAGGCAAGCGCTCTCGGAGCGGCAGTGTCCGGCCTCATGGCCACGGTCGCATTGGCGTTTCCCGCCCTCATCCCTCTCGTCGCACCTCTGATGCTTCCGATCGCTGTTCTTGGGCTCTTGGCTGTGGGCGGCAAGGTCGTCTGCCTTGGGAAGGGGTGGTACGAGCTGTACCAGGAGGTCTCCCACCGTCGATTCTTGCCTTCCGCGTAGCGCGGAAGGTTCGGGTTTGGCGCACGGCCCCGCTCGGGCCGGGCAGGGTCGATGTGCACGGTCGCGACGGACCTCCTCGATGCGGTTTCTCGGGGATGGCAGGCTCCGTACTTGCGCAATCGCGTTCGCGGCTTCCTCGTCGCTTGTACGGCATGAGCGGCCCCGCTTCACGAGGAGGGCGCCCGCATGCTCATTCGGACCATGACCGAGCTCGAGTCCGAGGGTCGGGTCATTTCCGTCTTGCGCGGGAAGTCATCGGTCACGACTATCGCCGCAGCGAGCACGTTCATGCCATGTCTGGAATACCCTACTCGCACCCCGCAACCCCCTCCTCACTGGGTTCGTCGTTCCTGTCCACGGGCGCAAGCTGCAGCCGCATCTTCCCGATCTGCTCCGCGTTCAGGTATTGCGTCACGGGGGTCGCGCGCAATTCGGCCTCGTCCCCTTCGCTCGCCATCTTCGTCCTGCGGGATACTGTCCCGGCCCGTCTCTTCCATCGTCCACATCTCGGTTCGTCCAGTTGCGTCAGTCCAAGTCTCGTCCATGCTCCCTGAGGTATTCCACCAGCCTCCGAAATCGACGATGGCCTTCGAGTCCCGGCATCGCTATGCGTATGGCCCGAAGGCACTCCTCAAGGTCTCGCGGTGGCCAGTGTGCGTCCTCGCCAAGAATCAGATCGAGAAAATCGAGCGTCGCCTCCGGAAACAGCTCGTGGAGCCCGACTTTGTGTAGCAGATCGACGACTCGTTCTGGGAAAGCCACTCCCTGCAGCCAGCGGCGGACTTCCCTTAACGCTTCGGGGAATGCATCCTGCGCCGAGACACACACGCGAGCAAAGCTCTCGGCGACCGAGCGTGAGGCGACGTTCTCCGTCCTTGGCCAGATGGACCTCACGTATGGAGCGACCCGGTTCCTCCAATAGTCAGCCCTCTGGTTTCCCGCCCCTTCGAGTGCTAGGACGAGAGTTTCAGCGGCATTGTCCAGCCCTTCCTGCGACAGCGAAGCTGTTGCGTTCGCGAGTTCGGGGCGTGTGAAGACACCTGCCGGATCCAATGCCGTGAACGTCAGAAGCGAGGAGTACTGGACTCCGTGCCGGCCAAGCTCTTCGTAGTGGTTCGCGGTGTCCAGGAACGCGGGCTTGAGCGCCTCCATCAACGGACGATGGAGCCGTGGTGACCAGAGGAACCCTTCCCATGCCGCTCTCGCCTCCAACTCGGAACGCTCCCAATCGAACAGCGGCAGCAGGTTCTGCATCGCCCAGTCAGGATCGACCCGAAACAATGCGATGACGTGCGCCGCGAGCAGCACGCGCCCATGGCGGTGCTTGCCGACCCGCGTATCGCAGATTCTGGAAAACCGGGGATTCAGATCCGCGTCCAACCTCTGGTCGTCCTTGAGTGGCCTCCGGTACCACCAGTGAAGCAGCGCGTCCGTCACCTGACCCACTGGATGGTTGATGGCGCGCCCCACTGGATCGTCGGCCTCCTCCTCGTCTTCGTACTCCAGCTCGAGCACCCGGTCACATAGCGCAAGAAATGTTCTTTCCTGGCCGTCGAAGCTCTTGGCAAGTGCCCGAAGCCACCGACTGACTCCATGACTGATCGCCTGCAGCGCTTCGCTGGAGACCCGGGCGAGGACCGGAGCCATGTCCAACCAGGAGCGCTCGCTCAGCTCTTCCTCCGACCACGCATGCAGGGCATCGCGCCAGCGCCGCGGTGGCCATATTCCTTCCATCGCCAATTCGGACAGAGCGGTGGAGGTCGCCTCGAAGTCCTTGTGGCAGCGCTCGGACCAGTCGTCCCGCTGCCAAGGATCGTCATCCGCCTCTGCCTTTAGCCATTCGATGAGTTCCTGGTGGTCACGTGGCGTCGCGACGAATTCGCGTCCCTCACTCCAATCCCCCATCCAGGTCGAGAATTCGTCGCGTTCATTCTCGGCAAGTTGCCAATCGGGATACCGCGCCGAAATCGCCTTCATTCGCTCGGCTCCCGGCACACTCAGCCTCGCCCCGCACTCGGCGAGCTTGGCAAGACGCAGCCAGATGTCCCGGTCCTGGATTCGGCTCCACACTTCGCGCTCTATGTCGTCCTTGTACATCACGCGAGGTGGGCCGGCCAGGATCGCATGCTCGAGCCGATCGAGTTCTTCCTCCTCGAGTCGCGGAGCGAGGGCGACGAGCAAACGCATGGCTTCGCGGAGTGTTTCTGGGGTCCACAGCCACCAGCAATCCTCCGACAGCAGCCAGTCGAGCGCCTGTCGACGGGGGATGATCTCGCCTTGGGCAGCCGCAAAGAATGAGAGGCGTCGGAACACGGGATAGGGGATCTTCCACCATGCTTCTGCGGCGGTGAGTGCTTCTTCGGGAGAGGGGCCAGACGTAGCCAGCCAGGCATCGCGGGCCAGTTCGATCAAAGCCGTCCAGTCCCGAAAACCGTGGTTCTGCGGGTGCTCGCTGATCGAAGGCTGGCTCGAATAGGACTGGTCGGTTCGTTCGTCCGCTTGCCCGAGTTCGCGCATCAGGTCGAGCGCGTCTCGCAGCAGCCTCGTGAATTCGCTCAGCAGCTCCGGCAACGCGTTGGTCCAGTGCTCGTCGTCGGCGAGTTCTCGAAGATACGGACGTATTCCCTCAGAGGACAGGACGATTTCCGCCTCGACCAATCTGCTCATGTGGTCGGGCTCGTCTTCCTCCTCAAATGGCCAGGCAAAGGGTTCCCTCAGCATCACGCGAGGCGTCAGCTTCTCGCGCAGCTCAAGGCGCAGGATGATGGTGAGACCGTCGCGTCGGAATCGCTCGCGCCAGCGATAGAGATCCAGCTCATCTACCCATGTCCTCACGCGCCCGGTCAACAATAGTTGCCAGAGTGTGCGCATATCGGGTCGTGGGATCGCGTTCGGGGCGTTCGCCCGGATCTCGTCGAGTGCCGCTCGGTCGTTGTTCTGTTCGAGCCTGTCCAGCTCTTCCAACTTCCATTCGATGCACCTTGCCATTGCGTCATGCAATACACCACCGCGCTTGACGATCCAAAACAACAAAGCGGGATCGTCGAGGTGACGCACCAGCCACTGCGCGATGTGCCCCATCACTGCGTCCCAGCGAGTCGGGTCTGTACTTGTGGCGACAAGGGTCATCCACGGAGCGAGTCCGTATGGTGAGGGCCTGCGCGTCAGGCTGTACTCAAGCCGTTCGTCGACGGTCCCTTTGGGCAATACGCCGAAGCGCGGCAGGTTTTCATGCCCGAATCGGTCTTCGCTCAAGGGCTCCAGCCAGTCGAGCGACGGCACTGGATCCAACGACGCGAAGCGTCTCGCGGGCAGACCGCTCGGATCGCTCAATGCCCAGGTCATTCGTCCGACGAAGTCATCCTGTTCCGTGCTCGCAAGGGGGCGCGCCCTGGCGTTCTTAATGACGATCTGTTCCTTTCCTTGGGCGCCGTCACGGTACGTCTTGGACCACTCCCAAAGGGTTCGGTGCAGGTAAGCATGACGCCTGTGCTCACGGTAGAGGATGGGCGTCACGTTCTTGGCCTGCCACTCGCGACTGCTCTCCGCTTTCTTGCCCCTGGAATAGCTGCCGAACGCGAACATATCTGGCGACGATTCGCCCAGCAGTCTGTCTGCGGCGAGGGCGTCCATCATGTATCGCAGGACCGGGTCGTTGATGCTGTAGCCGACGAAGCATACGACGAAGTTCCGAAGCAGCTCGCTCACGAATCGTGCTGCCCAACGCTCGGTGAGGTACGCGAGACCATAGTCCCCGCTGGACACGACGAGCCTTTCAAGGTCGCTCTCCGAAGGGTTCTCAGTCAGCAGTCCGTGGAGATAGACCAGACCGTCCCAGCGGTTCTTCGGAACTGGAAGCAGCGGAGCTCGGAAATGCTCCACCTGCAGCGGCGTTGTCGCAATCACCTGCTCAAACAGACGATCGAAATTCGTCGTGATCAGCCGAGTACGGTCATTCCGGTCCTTTCCCAAGGTCAGCAGGGCTTCATGGGTCGCTGTGGCGTTCCGAGCATCCAGGTTCGGCATGAGGATGCGCGCCAATGCTTCGCGCACCGTCTGACGGCCACCCCTGACTTTCGCCTCCAGCAGCCCCACTGCGGTGTCGTACTGTCCGGCCTTGATCGCCCCCGCCTCTACCGGGTCCGGTTCAATCCCCATAGCGTCGTAAAGCTCGTCCACCAAGCCGGCGAAGGTTGGCAAGCAAGCGGGCCGTGAAACTCCTGCGCCGCAGAAGAAGACGACGTGTCCGTCCTCGTGGGCTTGCAGCAGCTGTCCCGGAATGTCCGGGCCTCCCTTCACAAACTGCATGCTGGCTCCACCCGATACGCCGTTGTCCGCTTCATCGGTTGCTGCAAGTGCCGAGCCCTATCCGTCGCCGCAGCCGGTTGATCCTTCACTCGCACACGACCCCGTCTCCATCGCCATCGCGCATGAACCGGTACGCGGGGTGCGATCGGGGGACAGGCGCAATCCCGTGCCGCCGCGCCTCCTTGCACGTGATCCTGCCGCTGCGGTTGTCGTCGTAGCGGGCGAGCGCGTCGTTTCCAGCAGGTGCCGAGGCCCTGGCCTCTCGCGTGCCTGTCGAGGGTGACGTGCAGGCGATGAGCTCCATCTCCGTGCCGTAGCATTGGGAGAAAATCCGATCGAGCGCCGCGGCCTCGCGGCGGTCCACGGTGAGCCCGTAGGCGCGCTTGACCGCGAGGACCCGGCCAACGAACCAGCACCGGTTCCGGTCCGGGAGAGACCTCGCCAGCTCTCCCCCGACGCTGGACCGACGAGCACGAAGGCAGCCAGGAACCAAGGCGCCCATCTCCCCCGCACTGCCGCTGCGGCAATCGCTCGCGGCGCTCCTGCGCAGAGCCCCCCGTCCTCGTGCACATCAGCGAGGCCCGCCCCTGATTCCGGGTTGTGTCGCGCAGCCTCTACCTGGGGTCGTCTGTGCACCATCGGAAGCGGCGAGGACCTCGTGAAATGGGACCGGTCAATCTCCGAGCCTTGTCCCTGTACTCGGAGAGCATACATGCGGCAGCGACGAATTCGACGGCTTCGACGGGTTCTTCTGGACCGGGGCCTCACCCCCGAGTTCGACCCCCGGCAGGAGACCGCGCCTCGGGTACGCCTCCGGGAGAGCCGGGCGCCAGGGCTACCGGGAACTTCCGGCAAGGATGCGGCCCCTGCGGCCACCAAAGAGGCTCAAGGTGGCGGGGCTGTAGACTGAACCAGCGTCCTTCAACAATCGAGCCAGGGCTCACCCCTGTCGGTACCAACGTGCGCCGGGCGGGATATGCGCAAGTCGCGTCGACTCGCCGCGGAGCGAGGAATCAGCCGCTGCACGCGCTCCCAACGAGCCCCCGGCAACCTGGACCAAGTGGAGATGCATCGTGAAGCGAGTCCGAGTACCGGTCGCCCTCGCCATTTTCTTGAGCCTGCCGGCGAGCAGCGCAGCGGCGGAGTTCAGCTACAGCTACCTGGAGCTGATGGCGGACGTGTCCAGGACCGAGAACACGGCCCTCGCCCCAGTGGAGGAGGATGCGCACGGACAGCTGCTCGGAATCGCCGCCTCCT
>JGIcombinedJ30088_10004588_pt1 | contig 12243 bp, 10 predicted proteins | sample PinacodermPK_FD_30088 | JGI IMG/M metagenome (IMG submission 30088)
TAACCGGCATCCGATTCGACAACACTGTGGAGAGCCGATTCATCGTGCTGGTGCCCACGGGTGACAATCACGACATACGTCAGGGGGGTAATCGGATAGTTCCGGAGTTCCGTTTCAATATCGCCGATGATAATTTTGTCCGCTTCCGGTAACCGCTCGGCGGATGCAAAGTCGGCGCGGTCGTCGACAATAACAACGTCGAAATCCAACCAGTTCCCAAGATGACAGAGTGCCTGACCAACATGTCCTGCTCCTGCAATAAGCAACGTCGGTCTCGGTTGTAGCGGCTCTAAGAAGACCGAGGTATCCGTTTCGTTCTCCTGAAACAAGCCAGCACTGTTCCTTTCAAGTACCTTCGCAGTCTCTTCTTCCACCGCCGCTTCCAAAGCGGATCGCCTAACGTACCGATATGTTCACCCGTGTTAGCAAAGATCATCTTCATGCCAACATCAACAGCCTGCTTTTCACTCGTTACAACTGTAGCACAGACGAGTGGGATTTTTTCCGCGTTCAACGCTTGGAGTCTCTCAAACATCTCAGCTTCGGCAGGCGTCTTCGGTAAATCGATAAAGATTTTCATATTCCCGCCGCAGATGAGTCCATCGTCCCAACCGTAATCNCTATCTAATTGAAACTCAAGCAGCCGTGGCATACCGTCTTGCATGAGTCCGATCGCCTGTCGACGCGCTTCGGCTTCAACACAACCGCCACCGAGCGTCCCAATGTTCCGCAAATCTGGAAGAATCAAGAGTTTCGAACCGGGCTTTTGTGGTGTTGAGCCTTTCGTCTCTACAACAGTGCAGTATGCACCGACTTGAGCAGACTCAATTAGTTCTGGAATTTTTTGGTATATTTCTCTCATTTTTTAATCGTCGTCGGCTTTCAGTCGTCAGTAAAGAGGTATCATGATAAAGTAGAGTGTTTTTGCTTGGGTGTTTCCTTCCGACCACCGACTGCCGATGGAGACCGATAGCCGTTCCATGAAACTTCTATAGAATTTGGTCTTCGGCACTCTGCCCGACTAATTGTTTAAACTGCTCACGTTGTTGATCTGTCAATTCAAGTGGGACAATAGAAGCGACACCATCGTATCCGAGTTGTGCTGGAACATTCAGGTAAACCGATGTTGTCCCGGCTGAAATACGGGTACCAATACTCATCACTCGTCTCTTATCAAGAGCAATAGCCGAAACAACCTGCAAAATATGACTTACCAATGTCCATTCGCCGCTCATAGTATACGGGCAACGCTGCGTAACAGCCTCACAGAGGCTTTCAATGTCAGATTCGGACATCAGTTGAACAAGCGGAATACCGTTCACTCGGCAATACTGTGGAAGTGGGTACGTCTGTTGGTCACTTCCGATCGCCAGAGCCGTCACGTCTTTCACAGAAACATCAATACGTTTCGCAATTTCAGAAACTAAGTGTGCCGTAGCAGCCCCGTTTCCAAGCCCGATAATCTGTCCGCCATCAAGCGTCTGATGTATCCATGCGGAGATGTAATTTGTGGGTGATATTGCTACCAGAATTTTTGCATCCGCTGCATACTCCTGGATTCCGGTTACAAACCGCCGAACGAGCGCGATCCCTGTCGTCTTTGAAGCTTGAGGAGACCGAAAAACAGATTGACCGACCGGCGGTAACAGAACAACTACGTCTGCATTCGCCAATCCTTCTAACGAATCGAAAGAGGAAATCGCGGTGTCACTTGTACTTAAAGCATTTGCTTCCACAAGATCTCGGAGGTTTCCCGGCGCGCCCTCTTTTGGATGAACAAATCTATTCTTATTCGATGCCGCATCCGACACAAAGGCAACTTCACAGGCTGCCTCCGATTGAGACAAGCCCCAGGCAGTCGAGACGGCTAACTGACTGTTGCCCAATAAAGCTACTTTCATCTATCACCCTATGCAAAACTTACAAATGGCTGTCAGCCTATTAGCGGTCAGCAGTCAGAGGTCAACGGTCAGAAAAGAGCCGTTCTATAACGCTTGCGTCTTTACTGATGAAAACCGAACGTGTTGCGTAGCAACCCGACCTGACGGCTGATAACTATTCCCGCCGAGAGCCGATACAAAGTTAGAAACCTGAAAATTAGACTAAAAGGGTTTCAACGATTGCCTGAAATTGTTCCTCAATATATTGACGGTGGTTGTCCATTTCTGAACCTGCCGCCAATTTCGTAGATACCAGTTCATCGTAACGCTCAACATATTCGAGCAAGGTATCGACCTCTTTTTCATAGCAGATCGCCGATGCAAGCACTTTTTCTTTTAACAAGAGCGGGAGTTCGGCTTCCGTAATCTGCGTTAGTTCCCATCGCCATACTTTCTCGGAGATATAGGTGACAAACTGATTGAGCAGATCCCCCTTAAAATCATCACTCTGAAGTGCTTTAACCTCTTGGATGAGTCCTAACACGTGATTGAAGAGTTCGTCTGGAAATTGCTGCCGCAATTCCATAAGCAATCTACCGGTCGTCGATATCGGAAGCTGATTTTGCAGGAGGAACATCCGCAAATTTGGATAATCTTCAACGCTCTTACTCTCACCGAGCCATGTTTCGTCTATTTCGGGTAAATCACTTACATCGAAACTGAGGACCTGCTGCTTGCGAATTTCTTCAAGGTTAATAGCACGCGGATCAATCTTGGCTATTGCTAAAGTGGCGATAACTTCTTCTTGCCGATAGGGTCTGAGAAAAACCATGAGTTCCGCAACTTTTTGCTGTTCCGCCTCAATCGTCTCGGCATTCGCGGCACTGTTATTCCGTGCTTGTCCACGCTTCCGCTTTTTTTCCTTTTGAGGGGCATTCGCGAGCCGACCTGCCCGTTTTTCCAAAGTATCATGATAACCCAGCAATTCCTCGTAAAGTATTGCAAGCAGGGTATCTCCATGGATAGCAAGCATCGCCGCTGTCGTGACATTTGCCAATTCGTGTCCGGTCTTTGAAATAATCGCCCGATTCAGGTTNCGCTCTATTAACTTGCGGTCCTTCTCCGCTTGAATAATAAGTGTGCTTCCCAACATGAGGTTAATTAACCTTTTGGTCTGGTCGGGGACACTCAGATTAATATCACAGGTAGGTTGAATATCGGCAAGGAGCCGCTCACGTAGTCTACCATCAAGCACCAACACCCACAAAGTTGCGTAATGTTGTTGCTCGTCTACTGTTGAAGGCACGTTCTGCAACCATTGCTTTATCGTTGGTAAATGCAATTTTACGTGATCAAGTAGCTGCGAGAAAGTATCATCAGGAATCTCAAAACCCGGAAAATCGCTGGCACCTCCTCGATGCTGTGCCTGCTGATTTCGGCGCTGTGTTTGACCTGCTTTAGCTGCTAATAGAAGATTGACTAACGGTTGAATAATGGCTTCAAAATCCCGTTTGCGTTGACTTGCGAAGTTCGCGAGTTCCAGCAATTCCAACCAGATGGTCGTCAAACGTTCGACCTGAGTCGCATGTAAAGTCGAGCGNAGGGTAATACCTGCCATCTTCTCACGTACCGTTCCACGCGTCCATTGNGGCAAGTAAATTTCGTTTAAGAGTTCGTTATTCTCAAAAATTGAGGNCTCCACCTGCTTGACAAGCTCGGTTTCAATAAAGTCCTGTTCAAANACCAGATCATGGAACAACCCAGCAGCTCGATCCAACACCTGATTCGCCAGTTTGTAGGAGGATTGAATAAGGTGATTCAGNGTTAACTGTTGATTATCCTGTAGTTGCCAAAATTCTATCATGGGGTCAATATTCTCTTTGAGAACTTCGGTTTTCGCTGCTGCGACTGATGCCTCAAAATGTTCGGTGAGATATTCCGCATAGAATTCGACAAAAGTAAGCATAGTATTCCGTAATTCACGGATTACCAGATCGTCCCATACCTTATTATGGACGCGTTGCCCAGGTCCAAGGACAAGGGCTCTTAAACGGGTTTCCACNCCCTGTTGGAATTGCGCCATGAGTTGATAGGCGTTCTGATTGGCTTTCACCGTGTACGTTTCGATTTTCTTCGAGCTTTCGCCAATTGCGGTTTCAATTTCCTCAGCGGGCGCGTCGAACACGATAGGCACCAACCGNAGNNTCTCNGGGTCAAGAGGATCGTAAACCGCGGCTGTAGCAAGCACTTGAATAGGATCANACTCTTCTTTAATTGTCTCCGATGTGTCTGCCTCTTGATCATCGAATACATTAGACAGTCGAGTATGAAGTGTTAAACCGTACCCCAAATCGATCAGGTCAGGGTACTGCTTGATATGGGTTCTGATGACCACCAGGAGCAGATTGTAGTCCTGCGCGAGTATTTGGTCAAAAAGAACATCTTCATTGAGATGAACGCGATGAATGTGGGTTTGCTCTGGAATGATAACAGTAGCTGGGGGCATCANCTGAGTATCAGCATCACCAATATTTGCGAGCACATACCCACCAGTTTTGATGGTACTGGGTATTGCCAAGCGCGCTTTCAAAACATCTTGGGCGAGTTCGGAAAGTGTTAGGGATTTTCCCAAGTTTTGAATAGTGATGTCAGCGACGATGCCATCGGCGAAATCTGTGATTTGGCGTGCATTCCGCTCCAATTCCTGTATGCTTCTGTGGACCCGGTCATAGTCGTCCTGNGTCTCGGCTGTGACCTTCGCCTCGTCAATCCAGGAAACCCATGCCCCTGGACGGGGCCGCATCTTTACTGTAAGCTCGCCATCTTCTGAGTCAAAACCGGGTAGAATGTCGCCCTCTGAACTCTCTTTTGGTGTCCAAACAATCAGATGTTTATCCGACTTTACACCAAGCCCCAAGCCAAAGGTATCTCCCCAGCTCATCCGCCCCTCAATACTGGATTTGATTTTATCAGTTAACGCGAAAAGCGTTTCCGAACGAAAATTAAGCGATAATCCTTGCATTGGGTCGATTCGATTGTATACCTTTCAAATAAATTTAGCAAATAACTGTGTGAATGACCGGCGAAAAGAAACGGTTCGTCCAATGTTAACCAAAACCGTCACGCCCGGTCTGCTAATAAATTTACAGGTTGACAGGAAATAGAACACGAGNTGCGCGATATTTTTTGCATAAGCGTAACGCTTAAAGTCNTGGCAGTTATAAAAGTTATCGATATCAATACAACCCCAACTTTAGCCAGAAGCACCTTCGTCGTTCGTGTTTTGNGCTAATGTCAACCGAAGTAATCACTAAAAAATTAATATTTCCGCCTGCNCCTTATCGGCTCAACTAATGTGCTAAAGGCACAGTAGACTTCACGAGGTTAGTGAATTTCGAGTCCCCATGCGTCCCAGCCTTGGTGCCGTTTTCGTGCAAACAGTTCAATCTTACACTGCTGCGGAAACATTTTCTCAATCCGTTCACGCACGGCATCTGGTTTTTCAGAGTGGCGTGTCCGTTTAATCTGAACGAGTTGCCTCATATTTCTTGCCCCTCGCGGCTGTGGAATTTTACCACGTCTGAAAACAAGGCATAACTCACATTGGCTCATTGTGTAGAAGCCGGGGTTCGGGCGTTGTTTGTCCCAGACAAAAGCCACTGTTGCCCACCGAAACCCCCACGNCTTGCCGAGCTGAATCGCCTGATCAAGATGTGGAGAAGAGCTCCACATAAAAAGCANACAATTCTCTTCGCTAATTGAGGCAACATCCCATGTCTTCATTTCTGACACCGGCACAGTGGGATAGTGTCGAATAGCACCGCCACTATCTTTACCACCACCACCTGTGTGTTGGAGCTGTCCCTTGTAATCCCATGGCGGATCCGCGTATATGATGCTGTACTTCTTATTCGGGAAGGGAGCGTATGATGCCATCAATTTTTTCTAATCATGACCGTCTGGGAGNTTCTCCATTTCGTTCCGAAACGGGTTTCAGTTNCCCTGACGCAGTAAAGTACCTGTACGGTTTTTTAAATGCCTCTATTTCCGTGTTCCTGTCCTTGACCCGTCATTATATCCACCTATTCCGCTTCAACACTAAGCCCTTCTTGTNGGATGTCGTTATTCGANACGAGCATGTCCCGATCAAAGATGAAGTCNCTGCGAGAACTTCCAAGACTTTCTCCCTCTTTTTGACGTTCACGGAAGTATTGAGGGAGCGTTAACCCTGTCATCCGGATAGCATCTTCAGGGCAAGCCTCAACGCAATACCCACAAAATATGCAGCGGAGCATATTGATTTCAAAGACGTCAGGGAATTTTTCGCGCTGATAGCCTTCCTTGGTTTGCCAACCATCTGGGGCAGGTGCCGCCTGAATTGTGATACAATCAGCAGGACAGGCAGTCGCGCACAAGAAACATGCTACGCATTTAATCTCGTCTTTTTCTGTCACCGTCAGTTTGTGAATACCGCGGTACCTATCGTTCCGTTCATCCACACTTCGAGGGTCTTCAGGGTATTGATAGGTTAACTTCTTTTTCGGGATATGTTTCAGGGTAGTCAACATTCCCTTAATCATCGCNGGGATATAAAGCCTATCCCAAAAAGACATTTCTTCGTTAACTTTCATTTTCTAATTATTGCCTCCTGGACTGNTCTCCGCTACAAACATTGCTTCGCAGTGAGCACCCCATCGGGGTGCAATGTCTATAGGGAAAAGGNGTCCCAATAATAGTTATGGAGAAAGACTCGCTACGGTATAGTTCGGTGCTTCCTCGGTTATATCGATGTCGTGGGGATGGCTTTCTCGGTAGCCACTACTTGACATCCGTACAAATTGGCTATCCCTACGTANNGCCTCAATGTCCGAAGCACCACAATAGCCCATTGCCGAGCGGATGCCACCGACTAATTGATAAACAAAACTGCTGAGTTTCCCTTTATGTGGCACACGTCCCTCAATTCCACGCGGGACAAGTTTGGAAATATCCTCGCTACTCTCCTCTGAAAGTTGGGCACTTCGTTTTCGTAATGCCCCCAATGATCCCATTCCACGGTGCATCTTATATGTTCTTCCCTGATAGATGACAGTATCTCCGGGACTCTCGTCCGTCCCGGCAAGTAAACTACCGATCATTACAGAACTCGCCCCCGCCCCAATGGCTTTTGCGATGTCCCCAGAATAGCGAATACCGCCATCGGCAATAATCGGCACATCTGATTTATTCGCTTCCTGTGCACAATCGTAAATTGCTGTAATCTGCGGAATACTAACGCCTGCTACCACACGGGTTGTGCAGATAGAACCGGGACCAACACCGATCTTTACTGCGTCCGCACCTGCATCAATGAGACTTCGCGTCCCTTCAGGTGTAACAACATTCCCAGCGACAAGTTCAACATCTGGAAAATGAGACTTAATGTACTCTGTCGATCGAATTACGTTTTTGGAATGACCGTGTGCTGTATCTAACACGAGCACATCTACACCCGCTTCCACTAACCTATCGACGTTCTCCAAGGGCGTTGCGGGCAAAACAGCGGCACCAACGCGTAAACGTCCAGCACTATCCTTACAGGCTTGCGGAAACATTTGGACCTTGTCAATATCTTTGATAGTAATCAGTCCACAGAGTCGAAAATCGTTATCCACAATCGGCAGTTTTTCTTTTCGAGACTTGTGGAGCACCTCTTTGGCTCTATCAAGTGTAATTCCGGGGGATGCGGTAATCAATTCCTTACCGGGTGTCATTCGAGCGGTTACAGGGAGTTCCAAATTGTTTTCGTACTTGAGATCTCGGTTGGTAATCAAACCGACGAGGTAACCATCCTCTGTTACGATAGGGACACCACCGATGCGGTAACGCGCTGTTACATCCAAAGCATCGCGGATCGTCTTATCCTGCGTGAGTGTAATCGGTGCGGTAATCATACCACTTTCCGAACGTTTCACCTGATCTACTTCAGATACCTGGTCGTCAATAGTGCAGTTATAGTGAATTATTCCGATGCCTCCCTCACGTGCGATTGCAATGGCAAGGGCAGATTCCGTGACAGTATCCATAGGGGCACTACAGATAGGAACGTTTAGCCGGAGATTACGTGTCAGTTGTGTACTCGTATCCACCTGATCCGGCAGCACATCCGATTCAGCCGGAATTAGCAAAACATCGTCGAAAGTTAACCCTTCTTTTGCAAATATCGGGGGGAAGACATCGGAAATTTTGGTCTCCATCAGAATCGTCTCCTTCATTGCGGGTTGAGATAGATAGGATAGGTTCGATACAATGCCGAGCAACATCGCTTGTGGTGTCCCATATCGCACGTTTACCTGAAAACAGTGTTGTTCTCTAATTCCCACATATTATAGTATATCTTTTTTATAGTATATCTTTTTTCTCACGTCAAAATATTTGTCGTGCCAATGCGAAGTAGGTTCCAATCTCCTTCCAAACCGGCATCCACCAAACGGATTTAGGTATTAATAACCAATTTTGTGAAATGAAGTNAATATTCCCTCACTGTTAATTATATGANAAAATCAAAAATATATCAACCAATTTTTTTCAGATACATTTAACTTTCAGTTTTCTATCGGTTGCATGAGATAGATTGAGACAGGATTTACACAATTTTGAGCATCGCACACNCCCTGAAAGAGAGATCGTATAAAAAACGCAGGCGGTTTCTTGACACANCCTAACAGGTTTGCGGCGTACTCGCCCAGATGCGACGTGCATCATGCNACAAAAGAGCAATGTGCGTAAGTCCTATGAGATTTGAANATCGNCCCGACAAAAGAACTAAANGCGTCTGCAATTTTTCCGCTCAAAAATCCATATCNGTGATATACTGTCTTNAATTACCCGTGTGCGTTTGGATTTTATCAATATATGCTCAATAAGCTACGCTCCCCAGCGCTTACGGGACTCAAAGGAGCCGTAAAATGGATAATTTAAACGTTGGAATTGTCGGGCTCGGTTGGGTAGCCGGTGCCCANATCGAAGCCTTCAAAGCCGTTACAGGTTCGGATGTCACCGCCATCTGCTCACGTCGAGAACACGATGAATCAGTATTGGCAGAAACGTACGGGACACCCCTCAAAGCTTACACCGATTTTGATAAAATGCTTGCGGATCCGGATGTCCACATCATCGATATTTGTACGCCACATCCGTTTCATGCCGAACAAGCCATTGCCGCAGCTCAGGCGGGAAAACACCTCATCATAGAAAAACCGATCTGCCTCACATACGAAGATGCGAAAGCTATCCGTGATGCCGTCAAAAGCACAGGTGTCAATGTTTGTGTCTGCTTTGAGTGTAGATACAGCGCGCACTTCACGATGATCCGCTCCGTAATCGATAACGGATTGCTCGGTGAACTCCACTANGCCGAAGTCGACTATTANCACGGCATCGGACCGTGGTACGGACAATACGAATGGAACATCAAAAAGGATTTTGGCGGTAGCACCCTACTTACTGCGGGATGTCATGCCCTCGATACCCTCCTCTTTTTTATGGATGGAAACGTCGAAGAGGTAACGAGTTACCACACGCAATCCACAGGTGCGGATTTNCAACCTTACGAATATAAGACAACAAGCGTCAGTCTTCTTAAGTTTGAAGGTGGTGGAAAAATTGGCAAAGTCACCTCCTGTGTCGATTGCTTACAGCCTTATTATTTCCATATCCATCTCGTCGGCAGCGAAGGAAGTCTTCTCGACAACCGCATCTATTCCGCGAAACTTCACGGTATGGATAAGAGCAAATGGAGCACGCTTGAGACCTCGCTCATTGATTCAGGTGATGTCAGCGATCATCCGTATGAACCGCAATTCCAAGCATTCATAGACAGCATTGGACGCAATGAACCGATGCCGCTGACCGACTTTGACACGGCGTTTGAAACGCATCGTGTTGTATTTGCCTCCGATATGTCAGCAGAAGCAAGTGGCAGAACTGTTAAACTGTCCGAACTCGATTAATTACCACCGCATCGCTGCCTCGCGGTAGAGTTGAATCTGTTCCATATTGCGAGGCACAGCCACATGGATAGACTTGCGCTTCCGATTCACATCCCTGAGTACAATGGGTGCGCGCAACATATTTGTCATCGTAACAATGCCGGAATGATAAAAAGTCCACATGCGTTGCTCGGTNTAAGGGTTCAGAACATATTCTGAAGTGTGTTCAGCAGGATGCCCACCTACGTCAATAAAGAGGTCGTGCTTCGGGTACTCAAGCTCAACACTCGTATCATGTCCCTGTAAAAACAATTTTTCAGGCGGCGGTTTGGGTGAATATCCACTGAGTTTACATTTCCGAATCCGGATAGGCGCGCTTGATTTATTAATCAGGTGCAAAGAGACAACGATGGCAAGNCGATGATTGTCGTCCCGATTGATAAACCACGTATCTTCTGGAATAATCTCTACTGTCAACCCCGGAATCTGTTTTATCCTGTTATAGACGATTGCCAATGCTACAAAACTGATTAAGCCGAGGAGCACCGACTGTCCTGTGGGAGTGGCTAAGAATTGAAGCAGTTGCTTTAACGCTTGTTGTAGCACGCGAGCTCCTTGGCGAGTGTTTCTTCTGAAATAACACCGTATCGTCGAACAAGTGGCGGTGAAACGGAAATGTCGTAAACTGTAGAGGGGATGGGACCTGGGGTCTTCCCTCCATCGACTATCAGATCAATTCGTGAGGCGAGTTCTCCACCAATTTCCTGAACAGAAGTGGCTGGCGGTTCTCCAGAAAGATTCGCACTCGTTATTGCCATCGGTCCGCCAAACGCTTGGAGGATTTTCAAAAGTAGCGGATTGTCTGGAATTCGTACCCCGACAGTGTTCCCTCCAGCGGTTAGCACTGGCAACAGCCCTTTGCTTTCAATAACGATAGTCAAACCGCCGGGCCAAAACCGATCTGTGAGGTGGAAGAAGAAATCCGGTAGGTTTTGAGAGAAGCGATGGATATCTGCAACCGAACTGAGAACAAGCGGAATTGGATTCCCATCGGGTCGTCCCTTTACCATGTAGAGTTTTTGAACGGCACTCGGATTAAACGGGTCGGCTCCCAACCCATAGACTGTATCCGTGGGGATAGCGACAATACCACCTGATTTCAGGCATCTCACGGCTTCTAAACACACATCAAATTCCATTCTTTTAATTATGTGCTCCTGCGCTGTCCTCCACTTCGTTTCGGACAGGTTTTGGGTTAAATCGCAACCAGGTTGGCGCAGCATGTGCGATTTAATTTATTTCCTTTCCATAATAGCACCGTTGGGAGTAGCATTTAGAGAGAGTTCATCTCGGAGCCCTTGCTGATATTTCTGGTAAGCGATTCCCGCAATCATTGCGCCGTTATCTGTACATAGGTTCATCGGTGGATAGTAGACTTCTGCACCCATCTCCGCAGCGGCGAGTTTTAGTGAAGCACGCAGTTGACTATTTGCGGCAACACCACCCGTCAATGTTATGGCTCCGGCACCAGTGGCTTTCGCGGCACGAAGCGATTTGTAGACAAGCACATCCACAACAGCCGCTTGAAAACTCGCAGCAATATCTTCAACGGTTATCATATCAGGGTTTGAAGACTTTACATTCTCTTGTCCGTTCTCCACAAGCGTACCTGCCCGCCGCGCTTTTTCCACAAAATAGCGCACCGAGGTCTTGATACCGCTAAAACTGAATTGATAATCATCGGTATTTCGCATCGGTCTCGGAAATTTCACTGCCGAAGGGTCACCTTTCTGCGCGAGGTCATCAATCACTTTTCCACCGGGAAAACCGAGTCCGAGGTACTTCGCGACCTTATCGTAGACTTCACCTGCAGCATCGTCTTGTGTACCGCCCAATACCTTGTACTTCCATCCCTCGTGAACTTCGACGAGCAACGTATGCCCGCCAGAAACCGTGAGGCAGATATGCGGAAATGGTAAAGTATCATGTACCATACAATTNGCATAGATGTGTCCTTCAATGTGATTGATACCGAGCAACGGTAGNTTGTGACAATAGGCAAGACTTTTNGCTGCAGCAACCCCGACAAGCAATGCCCCGATTAAGCCGGGACGATTCGTCACTGCTATCGCTTCCAAGTCCTTAAATGTGACACCCGCTTCTGCCAACGATCTACTCACGATGTAGTTAATGGCTTCAATATGTTTGCGCGATGCGAGTTCCGGTACAATGCCACCATATTCTTGGTGTGCTTTAACCTGCGAAGCAACGACGTTGGAAAGCACTTCTCTACCATCAGCAACAACTGCGGCGGCGGTTTCATCACATGAAGTATCAATGCCAAGTATCTTCATAATTCTTTGTTCAACTGCAAACGGGCGGAAATCGGTAAA
>JGIcombinedJ30088_10004600_pt1 | contig 12221 bp, 8 predicted proteins | sample PinacodermPK_FD_30088 | JGI IMG/M metagenome (IMG submission 30088)
TCGACGCGCATGCGGTCCTTGGTGATCAGGGCGCCGGCGCCGCCGCGCTTGACCTCCAGGCGCAGCGTGCGCATGCCGACCGGCGTAATGGTGTGGACGATCGGCAGCACCAGCGCGCCGCCCGTTAGTACCACCTTCTCGCCGCCGATGCCGGTCCGCACGAAGGACATGTCCTTCGACGACCGCTGGTACAGCCAGTAGAGAAGGTAGACGATGACCGCGATGGTGATCCCCGCCAGGAGGATCGCGGTGATGATGTCTACTCCGCTCACGGCTCAAGTCTCCCTGTTTCCGCCGGACGCATCGAGCGTCCGGATTTGATGGAGGCGCCCGTTTTCATCGCGTCAGCCCGTATCCTTCACCGCGGCCCGGTAAACCACCAGGCCGAAAGCGATCTTGTTCAGAAAATCGGCGAGGTTGTAGATCACGTTGATGCTCTTCGGATCCACGCCGCCGCCNAGGAATTCCATGAAATANCCGAGCGGATAGATCGCCCAGCCGATCGTGGCGATCAATCGCAGCGCATTGAACGACCCCTGCACGACCGCGTTGCCGCTGGCCGAATTGATCTTGCTGGCCTCGCCCAGATAGACCTCGCCCAGGATGTAGAGCCCGCCGGCCGCCGAAATCAGGAAACCNAGGGTCGGACTCATATAGCCGGCCGCGCCGAGATAGGCGGAGCCGATCATCACTACCGACGCGACCAGCAGGCGCCAGAACANNCCCGCCGAGACCGCCGCAATGGCCGCCAGAATCAGGTAGAAGATCACCGTCTGCATCGGCACGGTCAGCTGCCAGTCGATGAACCGATACACCGTCGAAACCTTGCCGGTCGCGGTCCAGACGTCGCGCAGGTAGAAATACTGGAGGGCCGACACCAGCGTCACCGTACCCATGATGGTAACCGGCGCCTTCCACCGGTCCGCAACCCGGCGGCGCTCGAACANCAGGAAGACCGTCGCCGCCGCCATGGCGATGGAAATCAGCCAGAAGGTTGCGCCAACAACATCGGTTGGGTCTACGAACTTAGTCATTCGCCTGCCCTTCGCCCCNGCCCGATCGATAACCCTTACTCATTTTCGCCTCAGATCTGGTTCCGGATATGCGGCGATCTGGCATAGAGCGCCACAAGCGGGATGATCAGCAGGCCGAACACGAACTGCTGCCCCTCGTAGTTNAGGCCGATCCCGACGAGGAACGACGTCAGGACCTGCANAACCAGCACGCCGATCACCGTGAAACCGTAGCCGCCCCAGCCGCCGAGCAATGACGTGCCGCCGATCACCACGGCCGCCAGCGTCGTGAACAGGTAGGGATTGCCGACGCCGATAAAGCCGCTGCCGCTCCAGCCGAGAAGCAACGAGCCGGTCATGGCGGCGATGAAGCCGCTGATCGTGTACACGCCGACCCAGTATTTTCGCTCGGAGATCGAAAGGCGCCTGGCCGCCGTTCGGCTGCCGCCGAGGGCATAGAGGTTGCGCCCGTACACCGTGTTGCGCATCGCGATGATCAGCAGCACNGCGACGACGATCCAGATCAGGATCACCGGCGGAACCTTCAGGCCGAAGGTTTCGCCGTTCATCGCCGCGATATTGGTCAGCCATCCCGGCACGGCGCCGTGCACGTTGCCGGCGTAGCGAGTGCCGATGCTGGTGACGATCTGGGTGCCGCCCGCGACCGCGAAGCCGACGCCGAGCGAAACGATCAGCGCCTGTCCCTGCAGGCGGAAGCTGAGGAAGCCGGTAACCGCGCCGATACAGGCGCCGAGCCCCAGGATGATCAGGACGGCCAGCCAGTTGGGCAGGCCCTCGATTCCGAAGAGATAGGCGAGCGCGATGTTGGCCGATCCGATAATGAACGGGATCGACAGGTCGAGTCCGCCGAGCAGAACGACCAGGGTCTGGCCCAGGCAGGCCAGGCCGAGAAACGCCGCAAACACCAACATCGACTTGAAATTGATCGCCGAGAAGAACCCGTCGACGACCAGCGAGCCGACGACGAACAGGCCGACCAGGACGGTCACGCCGATATACGCGCTCTTGTTGGTCGTCACATAGCGGTTCAGCGCGACGGCCAGCGCCAGCAGAATCACCAGNATGATCGAGGCAAAGATGTTGCGCGCGGTGAAGAAGCCGTCGACCGTCGCTGTCAGGATCAGGAACAGGATAATCAGCAGGGCGACGCCGATGAGGATCGTGCGGATGCGGTAGATCAGGTTCCTGAGGAAGCCGCCGCTTTCATTGGCCTCTTCCTCCTGCGGATCCGGCTCCCGCACNGCGGCCTCCGGCGGNCGGGCGCTTTCGAGGCCGATCTCGTCCTGCNTGTAGACCCAGCGGATCGAGAAGTGATGCCAGCCCCACAGCACAAGCGCTACGGTCGCCGCGGTGAAGAANATGACGTGNTGCAGCGGCACTTCCTCGACCACGCCGAGGATCGTCCCCACGCCGGCGATCAGGACTGCGATAACGAATCCCAGCCACTTGTAGAATAGATGCGCCGACCGGGTCATCGTCCGGCCCCCAGGACCATCCGGACACGCCCGCGCCCGCCGAGTTCGCGCCTGACGACCGACAACAGGCGGCCGCCGCGATATCCGCGCAGGAATTTCCACGCCCGCCGGGCGACGATGACTGCCGCAACGATCGCCACCCCGAGTTTCCACAACGGCGCTTCGGCAGCGTAGAACATCGCGCCGAGGAACAGGATCGAGGTCAGCACGATAAACGCACTGCTATAAGAAAAGACGCGCACACCCACGCTCTCGGCGACGTAAGCGAATATCCTGTTCCTTACCAGCGGCAGGGTTCCGATGTAGAGGGCCGCCGCCGCCAGGATGACCCAGAACACCGCAACCAACAGCGATTCGGACGGCTGAAGCTGGCCGATCGTAACGGCGGCGCCCGATCCCGCGGCCGGCGCCGCCGGAGCAGGCGGCGCGGAGCCGGGGCCGGCGGCGAAATACATCGCGCCGAGCGCGGTGACCGAAAGAACGGCGAGCGGCAGGATTACGGTGTTGCCGATTCTTTGCTGTACGCGCGGCAGGCTGACGACGAACAGGAGGGCGCCGACCAGAACCGCACAGAGTGCCGGCGTGAACAGCGTACCGCGGGACGCGGACACTCCCTGGTTCGCATAGACCACAACGATTGCCGCTGCTGCCCCCAAACCGATCGCGAAGAGCAGGGGCACGTTGCCGATCCGGCTGCGAACCCCGGTTTGCGCAATCAGGATCAGCAGCGAGGCAAGCAGCACGGTGCCGGCGATGACCAGCGCCACGGCAACTATGGGCGAGGTGAGCGCGCCGGAAGCCGCCGGATATCCAGCATCCGAACCGTAGGGCCCGACCCATTCGAGCAGGAGGTTTTTCAGGCCGGCCATGCCTGACGACGCCGCTTCGCCCGCGGCCACGGGCGGGTCCGGCCCGCCATAGAGCGACAGGCCCAGGACAAGCAGGGCCAGCACACCGATGAAAGCGATCAGCGACGCGCTGATGCCGCGATAGAGCAGATAGATCAGGAATACGACGACGGCGATGACGATGCCGGCAAAGACGACGGGCGTGCCCTTCGGTGCCGGTGGAGCCGCCTTGGCCTTGCCGCCGCCCAGCACCGTCAGCCCGGAGCCGCCGGAACCCGAACCCAGCGACTGGATCCCGGAGCCGCTCGAACTACCGGACCCGGAGCCCAGCGACTGGATTCCCGAGCCGCTCGAACTGCCGGAACCCGAACCCAGGGACTGGATTCCGGAGCCGCCGGACTTCGTCTGGCCGGAGACCTGTGCTGGCGCGGGCGGAGGCTTCAACTCCTCCTTCGAATATAGGATCACGCCCAGGGCAAGGACGCCGAGCATTGCGAAAAAGGCGAACGGCGATACCCGCGCGACCTGTTGCGGCAGTCTCGGTAGCGCCAGGGTGAGCAGCAGCGAGATTACAAGGACGGCGCCGTAGGCCGCCTCGGTGACGAAACTCTGCACCCGGCCGAAACTGAAGGTCGAGAGCACGTAGGTGATCAGGTAGATGTTCAGGGCGCCGAACAGCGATCCGACGATGCTGCCGCGTCCGCCGGCAAGGCTGGTGCCGCCCAGCACGAGGGCGGTGACGGCCATCAGCGTGTAGGTCGTGCCCTGGTTCGGGTCGCCCGAGGCGATCAGGGAGGTGAAGGTCAGCGCCGCCATCGCCGCAAATATCCCGGCGATAACATGCGCTCCCAGCCGCACGACGTTGATGCGCACGCCGCTGGCATAGGCGGTGCGCTCGTCCGAGCCCATCAGCCTCAGATGGCCGAAAAACGCGGTCCGGGTCAGAGCGAACCAGGCCAGGGTTGCAACGACGACGATGGCGAGGACCGGCGACAGGATCTCCGTACCCAAGCCCCAGTGCTGCATCCATTCGGGCACCACGCCGCCGGGCCGCCGCAGTATGACCAGATTGAGGCCGACCAGCGCCAGGAAGCCGCTGAGCGCGACGATGATCGGCTGGACCCGCACATAAACGATGATCAAGCCCATCAGCAGCTGGTAGAGCACGCCGACGGCAATGGCATAGGCGAAGAATTCCACCGGCGTCACGATGATCTTGGCGGCGTAGAGCTGGACCATGCTGACATTGATGAAACCGATCAGCGGTCCGATAGACAGGTCGACGCTCACCCGGCCCGCCATCGCGATGACGGTGAGCGCGTAGGTCGCCAGAATCAGCGGCGAGGCGACGATAACGGCGCTACCGATCCCGACGTTGGAAATCAGGTTCGGCGCGCGGAGCGTCGCAATCGTGAGCAGCCCGAACAGCAGCAGGATCGGCACCAGCAGATAGGTGTGCGATGGCGACGATGCATGCCTCAGTTCTGCAGCGCTCATGCCGGTGGCCTCACCGGGCGTCGTGGCACGAAGCGAAAGGAATGTCCGCTTCCGGGATCATCAGTCGAATTCCATCACCTTGATTTTCGGTCCCTTGCCGGCTTCGCTCTGCCGGCCGGCCTCGGCATCCGCGCCGAAATCCCTGATCTTGATCGCTCTGGCAGCCGGCCGCGACGGCTCGGGCGGCCCGGATTGCCGCGATGGTCCCGATTGCCCGGACGGCGAGTCGTCGTCGAATTCGACGATCTTGATGTGGCCAATATCCTGCGCCGTCGCGACGGTCTTGCGACCGTCCTCCCGGTCGTTGTCGAACTCGACGATCTTCATGCCTGTCTTTTCGCCCGGGCGGCCTGCCGGCGACCGGTCGTCGTCACCATCGAATTCGACGATCTTGATTTCATCACGCCCCATCGCGCTCATCCTTACTCAACTGTTTTCCCCCGGACCGCTATTCGTCGAAATAAACGACCTTGACCCGGTCGCCCGAAGCCGCTGCGGGGGAACGCTCTGCGTCCACCCCTTCTTCCGACTCCGTCTCGACGATCTTGATACGGCCGATCTGCACCTTTGGCTGCCGCTGTTTCCTGTTGGCCTCGAAATCGAAGATCTCGGCGGCAGAATGGATCTCGCCGTCGTCGTGGCGATGGCGATGCGCACCGCCGCCCTCGGTCTGGCCGAACATGGCTTCGAGGATCCTGTCCGGATCGATCTCGTCGTCGATGAAGCTGTCGAATATGCTGCCATGCCGGAACACGACGACCCGGCCGCACAGTCCGATGAACTCCTCGAGTTCGCTCGACAGGAAGACGATCGAATTCTCGCGCGAGGCATATTCCCGCAGGTGATTGTAGAGTTCCCGCTTGGTCTGGACGTCGACGCCGCGCGCCGGATCGTTCAGCACGAGAATGCCCGGCTGCATGGCGAAGGAGCGCCCGATGAGCACCTTCTGCTGATTGCCGCCGCTAAGCGAGGTGATCAGGTTGGAGCGGTGCCCGATCTTGATCGACAGCCGGTCGACGAACCAGGAGAACACGCTCGCCAGATCGGCCCAGTCGATGATTCCGAGCCAGCCTTTCTGGGTTGTCTTGCGATACAGCGGAAAGAGCAGGTTCTCGAAAATACTGAGGTTGGGGAAGATGCCCTCGCGCTTGCGGTCGCCGGAGACGTAGTAGATCCGGCACGCTTCCGCATCGTCCAGCCCCTCGACCGTGACGAAGGCGCCGGCATCGTCGCGCGCTTCCGGCAGCCCCTCCAGCGCCGGCTCGACACCGGCCAGGGCACGGACGAATTCGTCCTGTCCCTGGCCGTCTAGGCCGGCCACGCCCAGGATTTCGCCCCGTTTCAAATCGAATGCGAACCTGTCGCCATCCTCCCACAAGCGCAGGCCGGCGCCCCGCATGACGATCTCGTCGCTGAACGCCTGGTGCGCCTCCTGGCCGTGATGGGTCTCGGTAAAATCGCGCTCGCCGGTCATCAGCTCGAGCAGGTTTTTCTCGGTGATCTCACCCTTTTCCAGCACACCAACGTCGCGGCCGTCGCGCATGACCGTCGCCCGGTCGCTGATGCGGATCAACTCGGCGATCCGGTGGGTCACGATGATGACCGCGCAACCCCTGTCGCGCAACTCGCGCATCTTGGCGAACAGCCGTTCGGTGGAATCCAGATCGAGCGCGGCGGACGACTCGTCGAGGATCAGAATCCTGGGTTCGGTCAGCAGGGCGCGGCCGATTGTAATCCATTGTTTCATGCTGAGCGGCAGGCCGCCGACGAGTATGTCGGGGTCGATGTCGACGCCGGTCAGATCCCGCATGAGGGAGCCGGCGGTTTCGTATTTCGCGCGGGACGGGCGCGATTTCGACCACAGACCGTCGGCACCGACGAACAGGTTATCGGCGACCGAACATTCGTCCGCGACGAGCACTTCCTGAAAGACGGTGGCGATTTCGGCGCGGCGCGCTTCGATCGGCGACCTCGGCGTATGGCCGAGCATGGATATCTGGCCGCTGTCGGGGATCTGGACGCCCGACATCACCTTTGCGAGCGTGCTCTTGCCGCAACCATTGCCGCCCACGATCGCGTGGATTTCGCCCAGACGGGCGCTGAAACTGCATCCGTCCAGCGCCTTGGTGACGCCGAACGCCTTGTGTACGTCCACAACGGACACGGCATCGCGCGACGAACCCCCGTTCGCCGGTCCGGCGCCGGGGGCGTCACCCGTCGGGCGGTCCATTGGCGACGCTATGCTGTCCAATACCCTGTCCTACCGCTCGGCCGGAGCCGCTGTTCCGGCTCCGGCCTGCGATAGTACGGCGTCTAGTGCATCGATGCCTTATATTTCTCCGGATCGGCAGGGCGCAGGAAGAAGTTGTCCAGGAACTTCTTTCCGCCCCAGGTCTCGATGCCGACATGGGCCCAGAGCTTGTTGTTCTCGTCGCAATCCGTGCCCATCATCTTCTTGACGTCGTCCTTGCCGAACGGGATCACGTCGACCAGGACCGACTGCAGCTTCGGCCCCTGGCCCTGGAGCGTCCGCATCATGATATTCCAGATCAACTCGAAATCGTCGCCCGGAGGCCAGACATGATAGGCCGAACTGATATAATCGATGTTCTTGCGCCAGTAGCAGATGGCGCCAAGTTCGCCGCCGATCGTGACCGGGATCATCTTGCGCCCGGACTGCTGCAGCGCGCGGAGAACACCCATTTCAGCCGCCGACTGTACGACGATGCCATCCAGTTTCCCCGGGTGGGTGGCAAGCCACTTCTGCACCTCGGCCTGGGCGACCTGGTCGGTCCACATGCCGGCGATGCTGCCGACCACCTTGATGCCAGGATTCGCCGCGAGGCCGGCCTTGATGCCGCGGTCCTGCGAATCGGAACCGGAGGTTCCCGGAATGCCCTCGACCACCAGAACATTGCCCTTGCCGCCGAGCTCCTTGGCCATCCAGGTGCCCATGCGATGGCCGGCCAACTGGTAGTTGGACGATGAATTGATCGAATAAGGCGAGGTTAGGTAACCGACGAACGAGAAGGTCGGCACGCCCTTGTCGAACGCGTATTTCACCGTCGCATTCAGGGCGGTCGGGTTCGAGCAGCACACGATCAGCGCGTCGACACCGCGGTCGACGAGCTGGCGCATCTGTTGAATCTGCAATGCGTCGTTGAGGTTCGACTGGGTGACGAGGACCTCCTTGAGCAGGCCCAGCTTCTGCCATTTGCCGATCAGCTTCTGGACCAGCCGGTCCATGACGCCCGCGCGCCAGGTATTGCCGGCATAGGAACTGGCGTAGCCGATCGTCCACGGCGGCTTTCTCGGCGATTTCCAGTTGCGATACGCACTCGACCCGATCGGCTGCGACGGGTCCAGCATGTTTTTCGAGTACAGTTTCTCCTGGATGTCCTTCGGCAGCTCGTCCACGCCCTCGGCGATTGCGTGGCCCGGCAGGAGCAAAAGCGCCCCCAACAGGATGCCCAGCTTGGCCAATCGTCTCATCGTCTCCTCCCGATGTGTTTACAGCGGTTTGCCGTTCCAGCCGGAACGGTGCCTGCGAACGCCGCCGCGCAGCACGGTCGACATGTCGAGACCGCGCGCAATCCCGGGCAACGGCAGACTGGCGCTACACTAGACGGAATTATCTTGAGGTGCAATCGTTTGCAGCAATCGTTTGCATTTTTTTCCGAATGACGGAAAACTACTTGTCGATCGTACCGTCGGCGGCGGCGATCGATATTCGGTCCGCCGGTTGGAACCGGTTGACGGCGCAATTCGAGGATCCCCGGCACCTATGGAAAAGAAGACCGCCGACAAGCCGGAACCGCCCGGCAAGCGGATCAACGCCAAGCGCCTGGCCGAGGATCTCGACGTATCGATCTCAACGATTTCGCGCGCATTCAACAAGCAGGCCGTCATCGCGCCCGAGACGCGCAGCAAGGTGCTGGACTACGCCGACCGGCTCGGTTACCGGCCCAATCCGTATGCCCAGAGCCTGATCACCCAGAAAAGCCGGATCGTCGGCATCATCGTATCCCACCTCGAAAACCCGTTCTATCCGGAGGCGCTCCGCGGGCTGAGCGAAGCGCTGCGCGAAGCGGGATGGCATGTCATGCTGTTCACGGTGCCGTCCGGCGAAACCCCGGACGATATCCTGCCGCTCGCCATCAGCTATCAGCCGGAATTCGTCATCGTCATGGCGGTGACGATCTCCTCCCGGGCTCAGGAAGTGGCCGAGCGGGCCGGAACGAAGCTGATCTATTTCAATCGCCGCGATCCGAATTCCTCGATCTTCTATGTCGTCTGCGACAACGCCCATGGCGGCGGCATGATCGCCGACCATTTTATCGATACCGGGTGCCGCCGCCTGGCCTACATTGCCGGCTTCCAGAACGCCTCGACTACGTTGGACCGGTGGCGCGGATTTCGCGACCGGTGCATCGCGCGCGGGTTCGCGGATGTCTGGCGCGAGGAGGGCTACTCCTTCTCCTACGAGGCCGGTTATCGCGCCGCGATCCGTCTGATGAAGCGGCATCCGCACCCCGATGCGGTCTTCTGCGCCAGCGATATCATTGCGCTTGGCTGCATCGAGGCGGTGCGCACCGAGTTCGGCCTCCGGGTTCCCGAGGATGTGTCTGTCGCAGGCCTCGACAACATAGAAATGGCGGCTTGGCCGTCGCACTCTCTGACAACCTACTCCCAACCGCTCGACAGGATGATCGAAGCGTCGGTGAAGCTCATCGAGGAGATTTCGATCGGGGCGGAGAACGAGACGGTCGCCTGGCAAATCAAGGGCGACATCATCGTTCGCAAGTCGACTCGGCCGCCGCCGGGTGGCAAAAGGTCGGAGGTCGTGCCGGACTCACCGGCGTGATCGGGACCGCGGGCGCCGCTGGAACGAGGGCAGATCGTTGTCGGACAAGATCGTCTGGCTCTTCATCTTCCTGATCCTGTATTGGGGTTACTGCATATTCTGGGGTGCGCGCTGCGGATTCCGCGCGCCGACGGCGAGCGACTATTTCGTCGCCGGCAGGAAGCTACCGGTCTGGCTGTTCGTCATGGGCGTGACCACCGCGGCGTTCGGTGGATGGAGCTTCATCGGCCATCCGGGCCTCGTCTTTCGCGACGGCTTTCCCTATGCGTTTGCCGCCATCGGCGCGATCGCAATTCCGCTGTCCGGAGTCGTCCTGCTCAAACGGCAATGGGCGCTGAGCAAGCGCTTCGGTTACCTTACGCCGGGCGAACTGCTGGCGGACCATTACGGCAGCGAGGCGCTCCGCCTGATCGTCCTGGCTGTTGCGCTGCTGTTCGCAATTCCCTTCACCGGCCTCCTGCTGGGCGGCTCCGGCTTCCTCATCAGCGTCGTGACCGACGGATATGTGTCACGCGACATGGCCATGTGGGGCCTGGCCTTGGTCCTTGTCATCTATGTCACGGCGGGCGGCATTGCGGGCATCGCCAACGTCGCCGTTCTCCAGGGCATCCTGATGGCGATGGGCATGATCGTGCTCGGCCTCATCGCCCTCGATCATGTCGGCGGATTCGAGATGCTCAACCGCAAGCTCGCGGATCTCGCGGCGACTCAGATCGGCGGCTGGGGTACGACGCGCGGCCTCGGCGGCGGCGACTATAACGGCCTGTTCGCCCTGCCGGGCGTCGCACAATGGACAGCCGGCCTGGGCAAGGAGGCACCGGTCGGCGGCCTCTGGACCGGGGTTATGTGCCTCAGCTTCATGTTCGCCCTGCTCGGCGTGATGGCCGCGCCGACCTTCTCGATCTGGGCCTTTTCCAGCGCAACGCCCCGGCCCTTCGCGGCGCAGCAGGTCTGGGCTTCTGCCGCTGCGGTCGGCGCGATAATCCTGATATTTTCGGCGATCCAGGGCGTCGCCGCATTGTTCCTCGGCGCCAACGAGGCCGTTACCGAAGCCGGCCTGGCGGTCGCCCGGGTCCTGCCGGACCTGTCGGGCGGCAAACAGGCCGCGCTCGTCCCCTACTACATCAATTCGGTGACCGAGGCGTTGCCCTGGCTGGCGGCGCTGCTTGCCGTCTGCGGCCTGGTCGCCATGCAGGCGGCCGGCGCGGTGCATCTGGCAGCGTCGGGGGCGATGCTGAGCCGCGACGTATTCCGCCGCTTCCTGAAACCGGACGCCAGCCACCGCGGCCAGAAACTGTTTGCGCGCATTGCCGTGCTGGTCGTTACCGGCCTGGCTCTTGCGCTCGCCACCTACGACCGGATTGCCCTGGTCGAACTGGGTGCGCTGGCCCTGCCGGTCGCCTTCCAGCTCTGGCCGACACTGTTGGGCGCCACCTGGTTTCCCTGGATCACCCGCCAGGGCGCGCTCTACGGCCTGTGCGCCGGCATCCTCGCCGTGATCCTGACCGAGAGTATCGGCCAGACCCTGACCGGCGGCACTCTGCCCTGGGGGCGCTGGCCCTGGACCATTCACTCTGCCGGCTGGGGCATGTTCTTCAACCTGTCGATCTGCGTTATCGCCTCGGCCATGTCCCAGGAGGCTGCCGGCAGGCAGCGCCGGCAGAAGTTTCACGACTTCCTGCAGCAGCACGCGGCGCCGCGGGCCACGGCGCGCGGCGTAAGGACCTTCGCCTGGATTCTGGTCGCGGTGTGGCTATTCTTCGGCGCCGGGCCGGGCGGGGTCATCGGAAACTATCTCTTCGGCGCGCCCGACGCCGGCTACGACAGCTGGGACTTCGCGATGCCGTCGCTGTGGGCATGGCGCATCCTCTGGTGGGGCGCCGGCGTCATTCTGATCTGGTTCCTGGCCTACGGGCTAGAGATGTCCACGGCACCGAAGAGACCGATCGTCTCCTTGTCCGAAGACATCCATGGCGGAACGGCCGGCCGTTCGGCAGCGCTCTCGCGATTCAAGGCCGCTCGACACCCCGAGTACCCGCCGGGATGAATCCGACGGCACGCAAGCCCGAGTCCGACATTTGATCAAACTGCCGGCGCAAGCTTCTGTAACTTTCTGATTTGCAAAGAGATATTGAGAAGCGGCAGCGCAATGTTCACCAAGATATTCCTATCATATCCGGATTCATTGCGTCGATCCAACCCACGACTGCTAGCTCTCCTCAAACGAACGCGGCACAGGTCCGGACATACGCCGAGTGAGGTGACCCCACCTTTTCAGACTACTCGGCGGCTCGGTCTCTGTCCGGTGTGGGTTTCTATTGTGGGCTCATGGATACGCAAAGATGGCTGTGCCGGCCGCCGTTGGGATCGTGAAGCAGGATGACTGGGCCTGCTGTCCACCAGCAGGCCCAACAGCGCGCCGCCGTTGACATCGGGACAGCGGCGGAAAGCGTCGGATTTGCCGGAGATGCGTGGCAGCCATAAGGACAGACCCGGAACGCCC
>JGIcombinedJ30088_10004601_pt1 | contig 12221 bp, 13 predicted proteins | sample PinacodermPK_FD_30088 | JGI IMG/M metagenome (IMG submission 30088)
GACTCGGTGCTGCCCGAGAAGCCCAGCTTCTACTTCGACCGCAACATCTGGATCGGCATCAGCTTCCCCGGTCCCAACGAGATGCGCCTGCTCGACAAGGTNGGCGACCACAAGGTGATGTGGGGNTCCGACTANCCCCANGTGGAGGGCACCTACCCCTACAGCCGGGAGGGCATCCGCTACGCCCTNCACGACCGGGACGAGGAGTCGATGCGCCGCATCCTGGCCGGCAACGCCGTCGATGTGTACGGCTTCGACCTCGACGCCCTAGCCCCGTTGGCCGCCGAGCACGGCCCCACCGTGGCCGAGATTGCCGAGCCGCTCGACGAAATCCCCAAAGACGCCACCTCTCCCGCCTTCTGGGGCAAGTAGGCCTCCGCCGCCACGGGGGCGACGCAACAGGGAAATCGCCGCGGGGAAGGGTCAGCGGCTCGCGGAACGGGACTTACTAACCCTCAATGAGGATGGCGTTGGCTCTGACGCACTGGCTGCGCTGGGCGCGAAGTTCGGCAAATGTCTCTGAATCGAGCAATGCCTGGGCCTGAGCGATGCTGTCGAACTGGATAACCGTTACGTTCGCAGGGTCCAAGTCTCCCCCGAGCACAGTTACGTCTCCGCCCCGTACCAGATACCTGCCCCCATGAGCCTCGGTTTCCTCGGCCATTGGACCTGCCAGGCCAGCGAGGCCCTCTGCATCCAGAACCTCAGAATCGATCACCACCACGTAAGCGCTCATCTTCCGTTTCCCTTCAATCGAATGTTGCTCTTCAACTGGTGGTTACCTTAGTCGCAGACTTCCAAAGTGGCTCCGCCAGTGACTTCGCGCTGCACTCACCTGTCCTAGAGTTGCAGCCCATGGTGAAGGACATCCGAGATGTGAGCTCCGAGGAGCATTGGGAGACGTTCGAAGAGATCTGGACCGGGCTCATGTCCTACCGGTATCTCAATAAGACCACGCCGGCGCTGGACATCGGCTTCGACAATGACGAACTGGAGTCGATGCCGCTGCGCCACGACATGCGCAACGCCCACGGCGGCATCATGGCCGCCCCGCTGGCCATTGGCTGCCCCGAGCCCAGCTGGAACGACGACCTGGTGGTACCCGCCCCGGTGGTGTCATTCACCCAGATCCTCGACGACGCTCGAGGGGTAGACCGGATCGAGGTGATTCGCGAGATCATCAACTTCGGGCGGCAAATGGGGTTCACCCGCTCGACGGTGGTTGATGCTGCCGACCACGACCGGGTGATCTCCACCTCCGCCGGCATGGGGGTGAGCCTGGGCGATGTTCCAGACGGCTACGAGGCAGTCGAAAACCCGCTCATCCCGGTAGAGGACTCCCCCGACATGCCCCGGCTGCACGATGTATTCGGTGTCACCAAGGGCGAAGACGGCTGGTATCGGCTCCCCGTGCTGTCCAAGGAGTTCTCCGCCCCCCACGCCGCCCTGCACCTCGGCCCCATCCACATCGTGTTCGACATCACCGCCCACGAACTGGCCGAACAGGCCGCCGGCACCGATCGCATCCAGGTGGAGAACTGGTACGTGATGTTCGTGAAACCCGGCCTCATCGGCCCGTTCCGCTGCGAGGGCGAGGCCATCACCAGCCGCAGCGGCCGCATCAACGTCAACCTCACCCTGTTTGACGAGGGCCGCGACGACCGCACCATCACCACCGGCTCAGGAGTATTTCGCGTCGTCTAGAGCCGCGGCCGCAATTGCGAAGCTGCACCCCGCCCCGCCCAGTACCGTGGGAGCAGGCCCGGGTGGCGGAATAGGCAGACGCAGGGGGCTTAAACCCCCCAGCCTCCAAAGGAGGCGTGTGGGTTCGACTCCCACCCCGGGCACTGTCTAAAACTGACGGCAGGTCTGGGGTCGGCTTTTGGAAACTCAGGGCTTCGACTCCGTTTCGACCCGTGACCTGGGATAATGTCTTGCGGTTCGGCGCGTTCCTATGGTGTGGAGGCAGGATTCCTACTGGCGCGTGCCCCGTTTCGCTGCTGATCAGCCGAATTTGGAGGACTTTGCGAGCACCTTGGACTTGGCGATTCCGAAATGAACATGGTGCTCAGATCGGTTAGGGTGGATGCAGCACCTCAGCGTGCTGTCAGAGCAACGGAAACAGCAACAGGGAGAATCGGCAATGGCCTCACCTGTCGGCGCGGACATGGAAAAACTGACAAGACTGGACGACAAGAAGATGGCCCAGGTCCAGCCTGGTGACTTCATCGTCCCCCTGGACGGAGAAGCAAGACAGAATCTCGAAGCAAACGACTGGGTTCCTCTCTACGATGAGACGCTGCTGGTCACTGGCAAGCCGTTCCCCCTCGGCATAATCCGCCCCAAGCTTGCTTCCGTCCCGGTCACCTGCATGGACGGCACGGAAATGTATTTGAGGCTGCCTCCGGACTACGAGCTTGCCGTATACACCTGATGCCCCATGACAAGACGAGCGCCGAGATCAAACATTGGTTCGGCGGGGGCAAAGCATCTCTCAAACCGCGAAAAAGCTGGAAGCCCAACCTGGACGGATTCTACAAATCGGTCTACGATCCCGCCTTTCACGCCATCGTGGTGATGGTCGAGGTAGTTGTGTTCGGATTCAACGCATGGTGGGGAGTAGGAACTCTTGTCGCTCTCTCCTGGCTGTTGATACACCGCAACAAGAAACGCTCAGAAATGCGGATAGCCTGACCGCCGCCTGTCACATTCAGAAGACGGGCTGAACAAACCCGATGGCACGCTCGACCTCGTACCGGAGAGGATGCGATGTCTCTTGATGCAATTATCTGGATCGTTGTAGCCGGTGTCACTGTGCTGATCGGTGTGGCGGCTCTGTGGGAGTTCAACAGGGAGCGGGCTTTGCATTGCCGTAGATGCGGGCGCAGCGGCCCCTTCCCTGAACGTGAGATGATGAAACTGCGGGGCGGGCGACCGGCCCACTGCCCAGGCTGCGGAACCCAACTATCTCGACGGAGAGTGAGCCGGTCTGACTAGTCGAGAATGGAAGGGCTATCCAGGGGTTTCCCCGTACCGGCTAGATAGCGACGGAAACGGGAGGGGCTGCACGTCCTGACCGTGCCACCGTTGCCCCCCTGCACCAACGAAATCCGCTTCTATCTGATACCCACTTTCCTCGTATAGTGTCCCACCACCAAGCCAACGCAACCTGACGTCCCCCCCCACTCCAACAGAGGCACTTAAACAATGGCACTACGTTTCGATACTGGTTCTGCTCCGCAGACAGTTGATGACTTGTTATCGCTAGCTGAAGCAATCCTACAAGCAGACGCGGAAGACGAATCTGATTGGCTTGAATGGAAAAGGACACTTGATCTCTCAGACAAACAATATCAATTCGAGTTATCAAAACACATTCTTGGTTTTGCCAACAGGCCACCACAAAACGCAAGTCTCCACTGCAACGGATTTGCGTATATGTTTATCGGCATTGAACCCCAGTCTGTGACCGGAGTAGAAAAACTAGACCCAGCTCAACTTGATGACGCAATCAACAACTACGTCGGGTCTGACGGCCCTGTGTGGAAGCACCACTATCTAAGAGTGCATGACGAGGACATACTCAGCATAATAGTTTATCCTCCAAAATCCGGCGATCCACTTCATACTCTTAAGAAGGCGTACAACAATTTCGAGAGCGGTGCTATTTTTGTTAGAAAACCTGGAAAAACAACCCGTGCTGACCCTGGGGATGTCATAAACCTTCAAGAACGGTTGCTTGGTACTAGATTGGACCTAGCGATCACTCTCTCGACCACCGAGCCGATCCCTTGGTTTTATGACACAGACATTAGAGATTCCATTGATGCTATTGCACTGAAACAAAGCGACTCTATGTTGGAAAGGGCGAAAAATACTTTACTCGCAACGGGCCGATCTTCCCCAACATCGAAATTGCCAATGGCCTTTCAGCAAAGTCTCTTATCGCCCGACAAGCGGACGTTTGAGGAATATCAAGTTCAAGTTAACTATTGGCAAGACAGATGGGTGGAGCAAGCACATATTTCTTGGATGCTGAGGTACCTAGAGGGTGGTCACGGCCTATATTCGTTAAGGTTGAAGAATCTAACTGATCGAAATTTTGGCAACGTCGAAGTACAGCTAGTCATTAGAGGGGCAATGGTATTTACCGACCTCGATGAGTTCAAGTCTGCGTTACCAACTCCACCGAGAGAATTTGGTGAGCCAAAGCCACTTCTTGTTCCCACGTCCCACTTGGATTACAGCGCAATTCTTTCTCAACTTAACCAGAACTTTTCACAGCAATCCATTTATGCCGAGAATGGTGATGGCGTGGCTCATGTGCGGTGGGATGCGGGTGACATACGGCCAAGAGCAACTGTTGTTTCGGAAGATATATACATTATCATCAATAACAAATCCCAACATAACGATCTTACTGCACACATGACTGCAACTTCCACAAGTGCAGATGGAGTCAACGAAGGCCAGCTTCATATTTCTGCATCGGAGTCACCAATAGCATTTGACGACATTGAACATGAACTCGACATTGACAAGACTTAGTTGCAGTGTCACTTTGTGATGCGAACCGAAACTGGCTAGCAGAGGTGTTGGCAATCGTTTCCCTTGTCGATGTGCGGTGGTAGTTGTTTGACGTGGGTGATAGATGCCCGGTCGAACCAGACGTTGTGGTATTCGCACGCTGGCGGTGAGTTGCCTGCGATCCTCTCCCACAGCGGATCGCCGGGAGAGATCAGTGCTTGTATCGAGGGGCTCAGCAGGAGTGGCCTTGCGGATCGGTGCTGCAACGCCCAGTGGGGAACCAGGATTGCCTCTCGATGGCAGAGAGCATGGATGACAGCCGCTATCCGGCACAGGTCTTTATAGCTGTCGCTGACCGGGGGATCAGCGATCATCGCTTCCCGGTCAGCAGGGCACCAGTCCCAATGGTTCACGAAACAGCTGTAGGGAACGTGCTCGCGCCTTCCCCCCCTCAGCGATCAACGAGGGGATGTCACAAGCACGCGGATGAAAGAACAGCCTCCGTTCTTCCCCGCCCACTTCCCGCCGTGCCTGCCTGCCGAAAATACGGACGCCCAACACCGCTCCTTTGGATAGGGGCGATGAGGATAACGGGGGGATCACCCGATCCCAATAACAGTCCGGTTGCCCGACCGCTCCCCCAGCTTGGACAGGCCGTTGCCCGACAACAGCGGCGGTCAGCGCAGCGCAAAGGGGGGCGAGACGGTGGGGGGATGGGGCACCCGAAAAGTCTTTTTGATGGCCTGCGAAATTACAGGTACGTTGTTTCGCGCCGCGCTGGAAGGGCCAGCAGGCGCGAAGGGAGTAGGCGATGGGCAAGAAGCCAGAGGTCTTCACCGTCCGTCACGGCGACCGCTGGGCCAACCGCCGCGCAGGGTCGGACAGGGTGAGTAGGACGTACCAGACGAAGCAGGAAGCTCAGGAGGCAGGCCGCAAGACCGCACAGCGGGAGCGCACCGAGCACATCATCCAAAACAGGGACGGCAAGATCAGCCAGCGGAACAGCTACGGCAACGACCCCCACCCGCCCAAAGGGTGACCAGTGGTCGATCCCACCGAGACAGCAGTAACCGACGTTGCACAACTGGGTGACGTGATGTCCGACCCTGTATCTCCCCTGACCTCTGTCACAGCCACTCAATCCAACTCGCCAGCGGTCTAATGCAGAAATTTCTTGTCGTTTCATCAGCGGTGACGATGTTGGGTGTATTCGTCGCGCTGCTAAGCATTGCTTGGCCGAGATTGCAGGCTGTCGCTACCCGCCGCCTTGTTTTCAACCTGGCAAGCAAGGCTTGGAGGCACATACCTGTGTATCCAGCAAGCAGCGTGAAGCGTTCTAGGAGGTTGGTGCTTTGGTATGAACGGAAAGCACACAGCCTGATCGCAAAGTTCGTCCCACTCCACTATCGGCTCTCTCTGACTTCGCTATGGGAGGAAGTTGAGAAGGAGCTAGATGCAAACAAGTTTTCAGGCATCTACTTTCCCCATCCTGAGAGCAATCCTCTATATGTTGAGATTGCAGGGTACATCCACCACAAGGACAGAAAAGCCAATGATAGGGACTGCATGAAGCGTCATAAGGGCGTGGTTTGTGCAGGTGGCTGCGGCACGAAATATGGGAAGAAGCGCAAAGACCACGCCTTTAGCGGTGGGGGCGGGGTGCATGATTCAGGAGGGTGGAAATGCGGGTGGATCAACGTTTCAACTGGCGAGGGGTCATGCTTCCCGAAAGCCACCGGGGATCATTACTGCGGTATGTGCAAGATGGAACGAAAAGGACGGATCGGCAGAGATGAAGCAGATCGCACTCCCTCACCCTCAAATGAGGAACCAACACAACAGCAGCCAGACCAGACTGCGGAACTCGCCTGACCGCAACAGATCAGGCTCTCGACCAGCCCTCTGACATGGGGAAACGTGGCCCATTCAAAATGTGTCTCGCAATTCGTCAAAACGCGTCTCACTTCCAGACAACACGGGGCAGCTACCAGGGGATAGTCGTTTCGCGCGGACCCCTGAAGATCGCTGAAGATGGGCCTAGACTCGACAGGATGGAACGCAAACTCGATGAAATCGGGAATTCTTAAAGCTATTCTTCATTGGACAGGTTGATTCACGTTCATATCCAGATCGCAACGCCTGAAGAACAAAACCCGCTCCAATTAGCAACAGACCCCACCGACCTCGCCACAAGTCCTTCTTCACACTAATTCCTTCAGTTTCCAACTCCCTGAAAATGTCTTGGGCACTCTTGCCTGGGATAACTCTGTCAGCCTTCCCATCTCTAGCAAGGTCTTCCATTAAGACGAGCGCATTGTGGTAGTTCACTGCGCTAATGATCCTCTTGCCCGACGTATAGACAAAAAGGATGCAGACACCAATGACATCGAGGAATAGTCCTACAGTTCCAAGAGTTCTCACATCCCGACGTTCCCACATCGGCATCTGATTAGACAACCACTTCCCATCAGCCCCCTGACCAGGGACAACAACTGCTAGGCGGTGAGGGGGTTGGTTGAGCAGTCAACCGTTTAGGACATGGCATGAACCAAGCTAGGCTGAAAATGCAGTTAGGATCACTCGATGGGGTATAGACGGCCTTCTGACTGGGGTATAGCTTCAGACCCCTATTTGTTTCCCTTGTGATGGCAAGGGAAACGGGAGGTGTCTAAGACCCCACCGTGTGGGACTGATCTAGGACACGGGCGAGATGCGAGTCGTTGACTGTGGAAAGGAAACTGGCAGCGATCATCCCGATTCCAGCCACAAAGAAAAGCTAGAGAAGAATGCGGCTGCGCCTCGCAATACCAGGAAATCGTGGAGTCTTGCCCATGTCTAGGTGATGTTTCAGGGTAGTGATGACCTGGGAGAGTGAAGCCGTCGTTGGTGATCACTCGCCTGTTTCGAGTTTGGAGAGCCGTGCTAGCAGTTTTGGTGGTAGAGCGCCGGGAGCATGGGGTTGGTCGGCGAAGCGGCGGAGTACGGCGATCTCAGCGTCGTGGTCACCGTTTTTTCGGTAGATGATTGCGGCCTGCTCGTAGAACCAGGGGGCGACCCCGCCGCGGTGGGATTCTTCGACCATGATGCACTTGTCGAGAATGGCGAGCGCTGCGTCGTATTGCTCGTTTCGCTTGTGCTCCTTGATGGCTTCGCACCACTCATGGGGGGGATCATAGGGTGCCAATTCGTCGGGCAGCGGGGGGTGCTCGCCGTAGCACTCTTGGCATTGTTTTTCGGACCTAGTTGTGCCTTGGGTGCCGTGGTTTCGCGGCGAGGATTCTGCTTGCGCTCCTGACCGGCCAAGCAACCTCTTGAGCATCTGCGACACGGGTGGCACGCTAGCTGAAGAAGGAGGCGGTCCTGCATCGGGAACTAAGCAGGGCTTGGGAACCGGATTTCCTCCGTTGAGTCATGTGGGGGGCTGGCCGTGCTCCAACCGCTTTGTCCCTGCGCTTCCCGCCGAAATTGTCACTGCCCGCCGGTACGGTCAGGGGGACATGAGCAGAAGGCGCAAGTCGAACAGCCGCCGCCCGAGGAGAGATCGGCCGGGTGGCGCAAATGGGTCAGCGTCATCGCTGGGAAACGATTCGACCCTCTCGTTGTCTGAGGTGCCCTTCGCAGGAAGAGGCCTGTTTTCCATTGCCTCTGATCAGGAGAAGTCCTATGTCAAACTTCAAACAGATGTTGCTGATCGAACATGGCGACGCTTCAGGAGCGGCGACCCGGCTGGAGTCGGAGCAGGAACTGGCTGCTGTGGCGTGGTCCATTGTCAGCGGTGGAGCTTTAGCCGATCTCACCACCGCAGAGTCCGAGGTTGTCAACGCCGCGGATGATACTCCTCTACCGGATACTGGCGAGCTTGTCTCGGAAATCCAACAGGGGGGCGACCCGTTGGGGGATGCGTTTGTGCGGTTGCGGTCCCCGAAGCAGAGGCGCCCATTGGGGGCGGTATATACGCCTCCGGGGATCGTGGAGGCGATGGTGGGCTGGATCGCGGCCAAAGAGCGGCCCGCTCGGGTCGTCGATCCTGGCGGAGGGTCGGGGCGATTTGTGCTGCAAGCAGGACGGATCTTTCCTGATGCTTCGTTGGTCGCTGTCGAGCTGGATCCCTTGGCCGCGCTGTTGTGTCGGGCCAACCTGACCGCAGCAGAGTTTGATGATCGGTCCACCGTGATGGTGGACGACTACCGAGAAGCCGATCTTGGCAGTTGCGATGGGGTGACGGCGTTTGTGGGCAATCCCCCCTATGTGCGCCACCACCAGATCGGGTCTCGGTGGAAGCAATGGCTGACAAACACTGCGGCAAGCCGTGACCTGCCCGTCAGCGCCCTTGCCGGGCTTCACATCCACTTCTTCTTGGCGACGCTTCTCACAGCACAGCCGGGAGACATCGGAGCCTTCGTCACCTCAGCGGAATGGTTGGACGTCAACTACGGGAAATTGCTGCGCGGGATGCTTACCGACGGTTTGGGCGGTGAGTCCGTCCATGTCCTCGCTCCCGAGACCTTGGCCTTTGAGGACGCGGCCACCACCGCGTCGGTGACCTGCTTTCAGATCGGTTCGGAGGCCCGCTCGCTCAAGATGCGCCGAGTCGCAAACGCCGGAGACCTCGCCGACCTCTCAAAGGGACGCCGAGTGAGCAAACAGCGCCTCAAGCAAGAGAAGCGGTGGTCGCCGCTGTTGACTCAGACCCCACCGGTACCGGAGGGATTTGTCGAGCTAGGGGAGCTCTGCCGAGTACACAGGGGCGCGGTCACCGGGGCCAACGCAACCTGGATCACCACGGCCAACGATCCTCAACTGCCAGCAAGGGCGCTTTTCCCGACGGTTACCAAGGCCCGGGAACTCTTCGACGCCGACGACGGCTTGCTATCGAGCCTTAGCAGCCTTCGGGCAGTCATCGACCTGCCCGCTGATCTCAGCGAACTCGATGACGACGACCGGGCGCTGGTGAAACGCTTCTTGCGCTTTGCAGAGCGAAACGGCGCCCATTCGTCGTACGTCGCCCGCCACCGAAATCCCTGGTGGACAGTGGGACTGCGATCCCCCGCGCCGATCCTGGCCACCTACATGGCCCGGCGCCCCCCGGCATTCGTCCGCAACCTTGCCGGGGCGCGCCACGTCAACGTTGCCCATGGGATCTACCCCCGAGACCCACTGTCCGAAGACATATTGGACTCCCTGGCTGCGTCGCTTCGATCTGGCGTCTCAGTATCACAGGGGCGCACCTATGCCGGTGGGCTCACCAAGTTCGAGCCTTCGGAGATGGAGCGCATCCCCGTCCCCAGTCCCCTTCTGCTCGCCGAGATTTCGTCGTGAGCCTCACAGACCCACCTCGCTGGACCAGCGAGGAATTCGACGAGCAAGGAGAACTCGCCAGACAGATCTTCCGCTCTCAACGGCTGAACGAGTCCCAAGGGGTCTATTCCGAGACCTTTGCCCAGTGCCTCGAATACGTGAATGAGCTCTTCGACAAGACCGACAACCTTTCGCGGCTACAGGGAGAGCCCGGTACTTTGGCAATCGATCCTGGACTCTCGGAGGTGCTCGCCAACCCCCAATTGTTGGAAGCACTCCGCTACGTCGTCGGCCCTCCTATATCGGCGGATGATCTGGCCGAACTTGCCGATACTTCGCTTGCTGTTGGCGTGCTGCTCGATGACTCTGGCGCGTCGGTCCGGGTGGTGGGAACTATCGCCCAGGGTCTAGACCCCAAGCGGTTCCCTTGGATCGGCCAAAGTCGCAGAGCCGATGATCACGAACTCACAGCCGCCGCAATTGCAACAGCGGCCCTCATGGCCACGCGACGGGTGGAAACTGCCCGACGAATGCAGTCCAAAGAGCAAGAAGAGTCCGTCAAGTTCTGCTTACGGGAAGCAGGTATGGTCGAAGTCGAGCCCAGGACTGTTTCACCTGGTCTGCTGGATGCCCCGGCACCAGGCGAGTTCTGCGGAGAAGCTCCATTCGGGGAGCGCAAAGCAGATCTCATCGTCAGGCTGCACGACGGCAGGTGCATGCCCATTGAATGCAAGGTGTCGAACTCGTCGACAAACTCAGTCAAACGACTCAACAACGATGCCGCCGCGAAGGCCTCAGCCTGGATCGAAGAATTCGGCAGCGGTGCTACCGTTCCCAGCGCCGTCCTATCTGGCATCTTCAAGACCCGAAACCTCGAACAAGCCCAAGCCCAGCACCTCACTATCTTCTGGGCCCACGACCTCAGGGCCTTGGCGACTTTCATTCGCTCCACAAACCCACACGTGTAGGTGGAAGGTAAACCCCGACTTTCGACGACCCCTATCAGTCTTAGGACGGCTGGGAATAGGCTCGTTGGGGGAGGTTGGCTAACTAGTGACTGGCGATAGCGCCGAACAGCCCATCCGATTTGAGCCTGAGGAGCCCTGTCCTCCACCAATCGCGCTCCTGGTGGGGTTTCAGGGGGCGGCGCTGGTCTTGGCGCCGACGGTGCTGAACGTGGCGATCGCCGTTCGCTCGTCGGGACTCGACGACAGCTATCTGACCTGGAGCGTGTTCTCGGCCATGGTGATCTGCGGTGTCATCACGGCGCTGCAAGCGTCCCACCTGCGGCGCTTCGGCGCTGGCCACGTCGTGCTGGCCTGGCCGGCAGCCATGTTCATCGCCATCATGGTGGCGACGGTCCCCGCGGCTGGGCTGGCGACTTTTGCCAGCCTGATGATTGTTTGCAGCTTGATGCAGGTCGCGCTGGCCTGGTGGCTGCCGGCGCTGAGGCGAATTGTCACGCCGACTGTCTCGGGCACGGTGACGATGTTGATCGCCGTCAGCGTGCTGCCCATCGCGTTCGACGCGGTCGATGACCTGCCCTCCGACGCCCCAACGTCGGCCGGCCCCGTGATCGCCGGAGCGACGCTGCTGGCCTCGGTGATCGTGGCGCTAAAGGCCAGCGGACGCTGGCGCCTGGTCGCGCCGTTCAGCAGCATCCTGGTCGGATGCGCGGTGGCGGCGGCTTTCGGGGTGCTCGACGGCGACCGGATCGCCGATGCCGGCTGGTTCGGCATCCCCGATGTGCCGTCCCTCAGCGTCGACCTCACGCCGAGCAGGGAGTTCTGGGTGCTGTTGCCTTCGTTCGCCGTTCTCACCCTGGTGCTCGGGCTCAAGACGATCAGCGACGGTGTGGTGATTCAGCAGGGCTCCCGTCGACGGCCGCGGGCCATCGAGTTCCGTCAGATCCAGGGCATGGTCAGCGTCAACGGCGTCGGAATGCTGCTCGCCGGCTTCACCGGCACGCTGCCCACGATGGCCAATTCCTCATACAGCCTCTCGCTGATCAACCTCACCGGCGTCGCCGCCCGCCGAGTGGGCGTCGGAGTGGCCATCGTCTCGGTGTTTCTGGCCTTATTCACCAAGTTCACCGCGGTTTTGCTGACCATCCCCGTGCCGGTGTTGGGCGCCTACCTCATGCTCGCCATGGGCATGCTCTTTGTCAGCGGCTGCCAAACGGTGCTGCGCGACGGCCTCGACTCCCGGCGCATGCTGGTGGTCGCGCTGGCCAGCGCGTTGGGTTTGGGATTGCACGGGCACCCCCTCCTGCGCGACCTCTTTGGCGATGACTATGGCGAGCTGCTGGGAAGCGGCGTAACGATCGGCGCCATCGCCGCCATCGCCATGACGCTGCTGGTCGAAGCGATGAGCACGCGCCGTTCTCGCCTCGAAGT
>JGIcombinedJ30088_10004609_pt1 | contig 12208 bp, 12 predicted proteins | sample PinacodermPK_FD_30088 | JGI IMG/M metagenome (IMG submission 30088)
CAGGGCAGGCTCCGGCTGTCCCCTACAATGACAACAAGGAATGCGGTATATTGGAGAGATGAAACACGTGAAGGAATCGACGCCCCGTTTCCGTTCCACAACTCCCTCGCCCCTGGTCTGAAATGAGGCAAAGCCCCCGACATTTTTAATCGGGGGGCCGGGGTGAGGGGGGTCTTCTCTCTTCCCCTCCTTTGTAAGGAGGGGCAAAGGGGAGGTAGAAAAAAGAGAGGTACCCATGAGTGATTCAACAAAAGGTGTGGTGCTCGTCGGGCATGGAGGCATTCCCAAAGACTACCCGGGAGAACTGGTCACGAAACTCAAACGGCTGGAAGCCCAACGACGTGCCGCGGGCGTTCCGATGTCCCAGGAGGAATACGACCTCGACCAAAAAATCCGGCAGTGGCCCCGAACCCCGGAAANCGAACCCTATCAGGCCGGACTGGAATTGTTGGCCGCCCGNCTCAAACCTCTCCTGGACGGAGCACGGTTCTCCACGGCCTATAACGAGTTTTGCACGCCCACGCTCGGCGAAGCCATTGAACAACAGATCGCCGACGGAGCCAACGACATTACCGTCGTCTCCACCATGTTCACCCCGGGAGGCTCGCACTCGGAATATGAAATTCCCGAGGAAATGGCCGAACTGCGTCAGAAATATCCCGACGTAACCCTGACCTACGCCTGGCCCTTCGACNTGGACAAGGTTGCGGAAATGCTCTGCGAACACATCGACCGCTTCCAGGACAACCCCGTCGGCTGATGTCCCTCTTTACNCCCTCNCCCCTTGAGGGAGAGGGCTGGGGTGAGGAGATCTTCCGAAACCGCTTCAAGCGGCCCAGCCGGCATCTGAATTTGTTTTATCGTTCCGATTAGGGCATAATAAAATACGAAAATCAGAAAATCCTAAACTAGGTGTTGGATATGGGAATAAGTAAAGACAGCTTATCCGGGAAAGGCGGATTGGATCTGGTGAGGGTCCGGCGGGCCGGGCAGATTACGCTGCCCCGTGAGGTGCGGGAAGCTATGAATCTGGGAGAAGGAGACTATTTGGCACCCCAGTTCACCAAAGGCGGTGTTTTGCTGCGGCCCGTTAATGTCCACGCTCGAGAACCGTCGGCGGCTCAAGAAGCGGAGATTTTGGACGTCGTGAACCAAGAGCGCCGGAAGTATGCCAAAGAGCGCCGTCGTTGACACCTCCGTTTTGGTGAGTGCCTTTCTGTTTCGGGAGAGTGTGCCGGGACGGGTCATTGCCCTTGCCGAGCAGAACATTTACACCATTTATCTTTCCCCGATCCTGCTGGAAGCATTGGCGTCCGATTGCCTTCTTGTCTCACTTCACCAGCAGTCAGATTAACTATAGTCCTTAAAGAAACATCCTCGCGTTTGTCGTCGATCCATGCCGACGCCAACTTCGGCAGCAGGGCATGCCCACGTCATGAGAAAGGCTTTTCACCCTCACCCCTGCCCTCTCCCGTCAAGGGAGAGGGTTCTATCGTGAGGGAACCAGGACGACGTTAGCCGTCCTGGCCTTGGGGGCGGACACGGCCGACTGTCCAATCACTCCCCACTTGAGGGGGAGTCGTAGAAGCCGAGCCGTGAGGCGAAGGCTGATGCGGTGGGGGGGATCTTTTGAAACCGTTTCAGGCAGCCCAGCAGACGGACAGCACCTCCGCCTGTTCCAGCACGGTCCGCGTCGCCTTCTCCTGCTTGTCCGGCGGATAGCCGTGTTTTCGGAGGATGCGCTTGACCAGTACCCGGAGTTGGGCTCGCACGTTTTCGCGTAGCGTCCAGTCGATCGTGACGTTGCCACGCACGGTCTCGACCAATTCGCGCGCGATGTCCCGAAGGGTTTCGTCGCCCAGTACCCGCACCGCGCTGTCGTTGGTCTCCAGCGCGTCGTAGAAAGCCAACTCGTCTTCAGACAGCCCCAACTCCTCCCCACGTTCGGCGGCCGCCCGCATATCTTTTGCCAGTCCGATCAACTCCTCGATCACCTGTGCCGCTTCGATGGCGCGGTTCTGATAACGGCGGAGGGTCTGCTCCAGCATCTCGGCAAAGGAGCGCGCCTGGACCACGTTCTTCCGCCGTCGGGTCACAAGCTCACCCTTCAACAGCTTCTGTAACAACTCCACCGCAAGGTTGCGTTGCGGCATGCCCCGCACCTCGGCCAGGAACTCATCGGAGAGGATCGAGAGGTCGGGCTTCTCCAAACCGGCAGCGGCAAAAATGTCGATCACCCCTTCAGACGACACCGCGCGCGAGATGATCTGACGCACGGCGTGATCCAACTCCTCCTCGGGCCGTGCCTCAGCCGGGGCGCGCTTGGCCAGCACCGCTCGGACAGCTTGAAAGAACGCCACATCGTCGCGGATGCGGATCGCCTCCGCGTGGGGTACGGCCAAGGCAAAGGCTTGGGAGAGCGCCAGCACCGACTGCAGGCAACGCTCCTTGCCGTTCTCCTGGGCCAGGACGTGTTCCTGCGCGGCAGGCAGCAGGCTCAGCCGTTCCGCCGCCGTACCCGAGATCCATCCTGACCAGTCGAACCCGTGGAACAGGCCGAGGCAGACCTCATACTTCTCCAGCATCACCGCCACCGCTTCCGCTTGATTGAGCGAGGTCCGCCCTGTGCCGCCGCTCTCGGTGTAGGTCGCCAACGCACGCTTGAGTTCATGGGCGAGCCCCAGGTAGTCGACGACGAGGCCGCCGGGCTTGTCCTGGAACACGCGGTTGACCCGGGCGATGGCCTGCATCAGCCCGTGGCCGCGCATTGGCTTGTCCACGTACATGGTGTGCAGGCTCGGCGCGTCAAAGCCGGTGAGCCACATGTCCCGCACCAGGACCATGCGCAACGGGTTGCCGGGGTCGCGGAACCGGTTCGCCAGCGCCTCGCGCTTGGGTTTGTTGCGAATATGCGGCTGCCACTCGGGCGGGTCGGACGCGGAGCCGGTCATCACGACCTTGAGGTGTCCCTTGTCGTCGTCCTCGTGATGCCAATCGGGACGCAAGCGCACCAGTTCATGATACAGGTCGATGCAGATGCGCCGGCTCATGCATACGATCATCGCCTTACCGTCCAGGGCTTCGAGGCGCTGCTCGAAGTGGTCAACAACGTCTTGGGCCACGAGCTTCAGGCGATTCCCGGCGCCGACGACCGCTTCCAACTGCGCCCATTTGGTCTTGAGCTTCTCCTTGCGTTCGACCTCCTCGCCCTCGGTCGCTTCCTCGAAGCCGGGATCGATCTTCGGTCGCTCGTCCTCGTCCAACGTCAGCTTCGCCAGCCGGCTCTCGTAAAAGATCGGCACCGTCGCCTTATCATCCACCGCCCGCTGGATGTCGTAGATGCTGATGTAGTCGCCGAACACGGCGCGAGTGTTGGCGTCCTGAAGCTCGATCGGCGTGCCGGTAAAGCCGACGAACGAAGCATGGGGCAAGGCATCGCGCATGTGGCGCGCAAACCCGTCGATGAAATCATACTGGCTGCGATGCGCCTCATCGGCAATGACCACGATGTTGCGCCGACCGGATAAAGCAGGCATGTCCCCGCCCTCTTCACTCCCTCTCCCATTGGGAGAGGGCCGGGGTGAGGGTGCCGCAGGCGGCATAAACTTCTGAATCGTCGTAAACACCACCCCACCCGATTCCACCGCGAGTCTGGCGCGCAAATCCGCCCGGCTCTCCGCCTGTACCGGAGGCTGGCGCAACAAGTCGCTGCAACGCGAAAACGTGCTAAAGAGCTGATCGTCCAGATCGTTGCGGTCAGTCAAAACCACCACCGTGGGATTTTCCATCGCCGGCTCACGGATGATGCGCCCGGCATAAAACGCCATGGTCAGGCTCTTGCCCGAACCCTGCGTATGCCAGACCACACCGATCCGCCGGTCACCGGGCTCACCACCCGGCTGACGACCTGATTCATAGCGGCCAAATTCTTCGTCAGACACCCCCTCTCGCAACTCGGCGGCGCGCAAGGTCTCCGCCACCGCCACCTGCACGGCATGAAACTGATGGTAGCCCGCCATCTTCTTGACCGGAGCCCCGCTCCCGCTGTCCTCAAACACGATGAAATCACGCACCAGAGAGAGAAACCGGCCTGTCTCACAGACCCCTTCCAGCATCACTTCCAATTCAGGCATGTGGGGATCGGCCAAGCCCTCGCCGGAGATCGTGCGCCAAGGCTTGAACCATTCCCGCCCGGCGGTGATCGTACCGATACGCGCCTCCACTCCGTCCGAGACCATCAAGGCCGCATTCATGGTGAACAGCGACGGCAATTCAGCCTTGTAGGTTTGGAGTTGCTGCCACGCGGTCCAGATAGTGGCGTCCTCGTCCGCCGGGTTCTTGAGTTCGATCACCCCAAGCGGCAGACCGTTGACGAACAGCACGATATCCGGGCGGCGCTCGTGATTGTTTTCGACGACAGTAAACTGGTTGACCGCCAGCCAGTCATTATTGGCGGGAACGTCGAAGTCGATTACCCGGGCCTGCGCGCCACGGATGGCGCCAGTATCGGCACGATATTCGACCGTCACACCCTCTACCAGCATCCGGTGAAACGCCCGGTTGCGCGTTTCCAGCGTCGTGCCTTCCGGCCGGTTCAGCTTGCGAAAGGCATCGTCGAGCGCCTCGGCGGGCAGAGCGGGATTGAGTTGGACCAAGACATCCCGCAACCGCCGCTCCAGGACCACCTGCCCGTAGTCGGCACGCTCGGCAGCAAGGGTGTCGGGCGCAATGTCAGGCCCGTGCGCAACACTCCAGCCGAGGCCGTCCAGCCAGTCGAGCGCGGCATCCTCAACGACGGATTCGGAGACGCCGCTCATTCAACAGGCTCCGCCAGAAGATTGATAATAAGGCGGATCATCAGATCCTTGCCGGCGGGCGCGCTTTCGGCGATGAGCAAGGCAAGCGCCGTCCGTCCGCCCTCGGACTGAACCTGTGCAAATTTTGCACTGGTTGCCTCGGGGGCCAACTCTCCTTCCCGGAATGCATTGCGGATGTGCCGGTTCACGACCGAACGATCCCGCCCGAACAGTTCCGCCATCTGCTGTTGGGTCAACCAGACGGTTTCCCGGTCAAACCGGACATCCACGCGCACCTCGCCGTCCGGGGCCTCGTAGAGGACGACTTCGCCGCCGGGGGACGTCGCGGCCACGACGTCATTCATCGCATCGACCGCCAGGGATGATCTGTATCGACCACGTCTACTTCCACTGAATAGTTTCTCCGGGCTTCAAAGGGCCGATAAACGCGGAAAAGGCGATGTTCGGCCTGGGGGAACTTACGCGCTTCCATTGACCTTATCGGTCAAATTTTGCCAACCATTTGAGTCCGCCAGCCATACATATACGAACGCCCCTTCCTCTGCGGCTAACCAAAGATGGCTAATCTCCGACGGTAGATCGGGAACCGCCCGTGGTGGTTCACAGTGGCATATGCTGACATACGCAGGGCCTTGAAAACCCTGAATGACGATGAACAAATGTCGATTCGAGCCCCCGGCTGATCCAAGCTTGTATCTATTGTCTGGCTTGTCCACCTCTGGTCGCACATCTTTCCAAACCGTTTCTGAATTTGCCGAACCTCCAAATGACGGCCCCGACAGGCCGATGCAGGGCCATTTCCACTTTGTTTTCCTACCACCCTCGATATGCAGATCTCGCCAAATCCTGTTAACTGCCTCAAAACGTGCATCGATTGGAGAAAAAAATTCGTCAATTCCTGATTCTTCGATATTTCTTAGGTATTGGTCTACTGACTCTTTTATACTATTAATTCTTGCATTTTCATCCAAGTAAATGAGCCAGTCCGATTCGCACTCTTTTGCCTTGCAATAAAAAGATTCTCCCTAATAATGGAACTGAGTTCTTCACACTTCTGATCCGTAAATCGGGTAACCTCCAAAGCACCAATTGGCTCGCCAAATCGTGATAGAGAAAAGTCAGCCACAGAACCACTCTGGTTCACGTTAAATCTCATCTCTAATTCCGGCATCGCAGATTGTACTATCCGCTGGGCCAACCGCTCACAGTAATCCATGTCGCCTGCTTGATGTCGCTGCAGTTCAGTCATGTGCGTGCTTTCATTTGTTGTTTAGCATCCTGGTCCCGCAGGTCACCCGACACCAGCTTCGATAGTAGCGCGGCCTCCTCGACAACGGATTCGGTGATGCGGGTCATGGCATCTCCCATGGATTGTCCAGGGTCCACGGCCGGTTGGGCGTGGCAGGTTTGGTAGTCATATGCCCTCCAAGCCATCCATAATAGTCCAACTCAGACCATGATGGCTACCAAACAAGAGTGTTCAGTTCGGCTATCTGAAAGGTTTGATGCGCCGACTGCTTGAAAGGAAATGTCCAGAGGCCAATTTGCCGCCTTATGCGAAACGCGGCGACCGTTGCAATCTGGGAATCAGCCTGAGCGATTGGCCGACCCGCCGAGACGTGAAATTATCCCAATCCGCTATTATGCTGAAAGAGCACATACGAACTACTGAGCAAAAGTTGACGCGGGATGAAAAAATAGTTTGTTTTAGCGAGAGCCCTTTAGCGTCCCTTCTTGCCGAAATACTTTGAGGCCTGATTGTGTTCCCATACATTGAGCATCGTAGGAGGATGGTTGCGAGCAGCCAAAGTAGCGACCCGTTCCAGCGTCTTCACGATCGGACGGCTCTCGATTGTCCGGCGCACCCCTTTAGCAAGCATTCCATCGACAAGCCGCTCCGCCAACTGGAGTTTTGGAATGTCTCCCCCTGTCTTTCTTTTATAAAAGTCATTCAGGCTCGCCATGGGATTTTTTCCCTTCATACACGTGGTGACTGCCGAGCGGGTGAAACGCACCTTTCCCGGTGCCAGCGCACTAAGCGCGGCTGCAATCTCCGTCGCCGAGAAATTATCCATCTCAAACGATCTGCGCCAGATTTTTATGTATTCCGGCCTGGTGACATAACGGCGCTGTTGATGTCTCGACTTCTTCTTTCTGGCTTCAACTTTTAGCCGTTTCGCGTAGTTCTCGTTATCAAGCATAAGAAACGTGAATGTTTGATGATGGTGTAGGTAATCCACGAGGCGCAGAATCGCGCGAAACCGATCTTCCTTCCCACCGGTTGCGGTATCGACCCCGCCGAGCGATATGATCTCGATCCCGCGTTTGCCGGGATGCGCCCCGAACCAGCTCTCGAATATTTTCAGAACCGCCAATTCCTCAGAGGGGCCTTCAACCATCAGGCACAATTTGGGTTGTGGATTCAGCCCGTAGCGGTTCGCGACAAACTCCAGGTAACGCCGCGTATCACGACGGACCTCCAGTTCTGGCATATGAGTGATGACGGTCCCGGTGACTTCGTTCGGGTGCGGCAAGCCTTCGCCGTACAAGTCCTTATAAAGAAGTCGTAGCATATGCGCGCCAGCGCGTAGCGTCTCGGCTCGGAGGGCATCGCCTTTTAGCTTACGCCGCTCGCTTACGGACACGAATTGGATGAGCTGATACCAGCGGGCCATCGGATCACAACTCTCTTGTGCAATTGCCAGCCCTTCATAGGCGTGGCGCAGCTTTTCTCGTGTGAGATGGAATAGTTGTATAGTCCGGCTTGGCTTCCAGTGACGAACATATTCGTGCCAATCCCAGTTCATTGTATTATTGACACTGATCCAAGGGTCCACAAAAAATCCATCAGACACTTGGATCGTGCGTTGATCGCCCTGTGTATGGGGATAATAGCGATTCGAAATAAACTGGCAAAGAAGGGCTTGGCTGCGACGATAGTCATTGTCACGAAGTACACTTGCATGGTTCTTGAAGAGTTTCAGCCATTGCTTACCCTTTTGGTTCCAAGCCACTTCTGATGTTTCTGCTACTTCCAGAAAGCTGTCCATGTGCATTGATAGAGTCATGTAGCTCAGGATAAAGTCGAGATGGCCGATCTGAAAAATCGAGTAGTAGCCCTCATGGTTGCGATCCTTGGAGTCGGGAACCGCATAGGTATCTCGCACTGAGGTCGTATCCCAGGCCCACCCCTGTTTGAACCAATCGTTATCTGCTGTAGGTGGAATCACGAAATGCCGTCGTGCTCCCGGCGGTGTTCGCACTCGGAAGATAGGCGCGAATAGTCCGAGCCGTTCCAGCCTGATCAAGCGCTCTCGATCGAGCGATAGGCCACGAGCCTTGCAGAATTTAATAAATTCATCTGTTCTCAGAAGCGGACGGGCGATCAGGGCACCTTCTTTGACGATGGCACGACCGGCATTGCTAGGGAGAATCAAAATGTTCTGAGGTGTTGCCTCTTGGCTCATCGTGAACCTTCTTTATCAAGCCATTATCTTACAAGTTCTGACCTATCGACTAATTGCCCGTGGCGAGAATCGTCTCGAATTCATTGCCTCAATCCGTTGTAGTCGCCTTTCACCCGCGTCTCTCCCAACACCAATTTGAGCAGCAGAGTGTCACGGTTAATGAGCGATTTGATCATACGCCAATTCTGCTTCCCGTGCTTTTGTCTACCCATCCTCGCCGATACCGAACATCTGGCCGATATTTTCACCTTCGGACCATCGGATTTCATATTCATGCGCTCTCGCGTGCGGCAATCGATAGAGAACATCAGGCAGTTTCATGTCGCGTGCGAACGGGTTGACATAAAGACAGTTGGACATACTGCAAAGATTCCATGGAACGACATTAGAGAACATCCACACAGCGTCAAGACGTGTGTAGCGTGGTTGGTAACCCCCTTGGATCCAAACTCCGTCTGGTTTGCGACCAAGTTTCGTTGGGAGATCAGGGCGTTCTTCGACGTAAGTAATCTGCTCCTTGCCGAACAATGCCTCCATCGCGGACTCCTTATCAAAGAATGGATCGCGCACATTCGCCGCCACCACAAGCGGCGCACCGAGGGCACCATACTTGCCAGCCTTCTTCCGCACCGCATGCTGAACGGAAGTCGGCCAGTCAACCATATCATTACGTGCAGGACCTATAATGAGCGTTCGGGAGCTACGAANTCCTCGCTTTCCTGGAGATATNGGAACAAGCCAGCCTTGTANGCTCCAGGTCCCACACTCGATCTTTCGAGANGGCGCTGCTCTTAGCCCTCCCTCGTCGATTAAACGTTTGACCTCATCTGGATTGTGAGCAACCAGTAGGCTGGAAAATGGTTTGGTTACTTGCTCCCAGCTAAGAGCACTTGATAATTTCCCGTCCACTTTCGCAGATATGTAAAAGTNTGGCGAAGTCAGGCTATTAATCTTAGCCAGAACGTCTTCTTCCAACGGATTCTCTTTGGAGTCAATGACCGTGGCTTCGACATAGAAAACACGATCGCCATGTCGGGCAAGGAAGTCCGGCCGCGAGTTCTTTCCGGAGATTTTAGGATGCACTTCCACTGTACAATGCAGTCGAATGAGCAACTCATGTATGAGTAATTCGAAAGTTGCCCCTCGATGGGCATGATCGTCATCTTGGCGAAATCTTCCCCGAACATCATCTCGAGCCTCGACCGGAAACCGCTCGAACCACGATTCAAGCCGACCACGAATTTCGACCGCCTTGGGATCAGCAGATCGGTTCAGGTAGGCAAAGAATAGTTCATTCGGATGTCTTGAACTCGCATCTGTTCGTTTCATATCATCGAAAAGAGACCGGTGAATCGTCATGATTTGGCCTCTTCAATGAGCCGCTCCGCATTCTTCACTCGTAACTCGCCGGAGATGAGCTTGGGTAGCAGCGCGTCACGCAGGGTGGTGAGGGTGAGCGATTCGGCGATGCTGGACCTGATTCTGGCATCTAGGTGCCGAGCGCATGAGTCGAAAGCATCAACGCTGTTGGCATCCGGCTCAAGCACCTGCAAGGCTTCAAACTGGTTCTTGTTGATAGCACCAAACACTGTTCCTGTCTGCTCGTATTCCCGAAGCACAGACTGAATCGTCCAAGTGAAATAATAGCTGTAAGAAGTTGCTGTCGTTTTGTGCCGCAAAGCGGCTATGCCACGACCAATGCAGCATTGCTCCCAGGCCATGTTGATGTCGCCGACGGGTGCCCTAACACTAACCAGCGTATCTCCCGGTTCAGCGACTCGCGTAGGAGCCGTACAGAACTTCCGATTCTCTGGATACCGGAAACCGAAATCAGTCCGACCTTGGAAGAATGGTAGGCCTTCACCCTGTTCGTTGTAGGTGCTCCCTGGAGGAGACTGCCCCATGGTCAGATTGAAGCACTCACCCAACGTCTTGACCTCCCACCCCTCCGGGGTCGGCCCCAGTTCGGAGTTCACGAGACGGTCGGGGAAGAGGTCGGCGAGGGGTTGGGGCAGACCGGGGTCGCGGCCTGCCATCTTGGCGCGGACGGGGTCGAAGTCGATGAACCAGGATTTGAACAGTGCCCGCGCCATGGCCTCCAGCGTCTCGTTCATGCGCCGGTTCAACTCGATCTTGTTATCCAGCGTACTGAGGATATGGGCGATGGCACGTTGTTCGGAAGGGGGCGGGATGACCAGAGAAATCTGATTCAGGTTGCCCTGTGTCAGCTTGGGCATCGTGGAGCCAGTGAGATAGCCGCTGATGTCCAATTCCGACAGCGCGTACATCAGATACCGTGTATTCGCCTCGTGGTTGCCTCGCACGATGTGGGCATGGTTGTTGACCCAGAATTTCTCTTTGGCGAGGAATGCGATTGGCGTATTTCGTGTACGAAGGTTCTCGCCGTCTTCTGCAATGAGAAGGTATTCACCATTGAAGAGATAATCATCGATACTATCCACTATCCCAGAAGCGCCATAGTACGGGTAAGGACCAGGCCTCCTCTCTGCTTGCTTTATAGGAACACGAACAGCATCAAAGTTCTCGGTTAGCTCGCCTAATGTCTTTCTGGCCCACTCACTAACCGCACTCTGCTTTTTTTTCTCTACTAACACCACATAATCCGCTTTAATCTGTTTTCGGAATTGCTCGGGAACGGCGTCCCAGACGAACAGGTCCACTCGAAAGGGCAGGTTGCTTTCCTCGAATGCTTCTCTGAGATCGGAAACCCGGCGCTCCTGCTCAGGCTTGGTGAATACTACCAAGTCCAGGTCGGATTGCGGGCGCGCCGTCCACTTGACGCGGGAGCCGTACACCCAGGCTGTAGTGTTTTGCAGGTGTCGTTTGATCAGCGCCAGAAGGGTCTTTTTCTGGTCTGCGGTGATGTCGATGGGCCGATCTAATCCCATTCTTCTTCGCTCATGGTCTCATAAAGATCGATGGCGTCGTCGATGAAGTCGTCCATGAGTTCCACGCAGGCTTGCGCTTTCTCGCCGCTGTAGTCGTGGGCCGTATCGACACGGGCGTCGGCATAATGTAGCCATTGATCCAGAGGCGTGTCGAAAAGATCGTTTTCATGCGCCAGTCTGAAGATGCCCTTGGGACTGTTGGGTGCGTTCGCAAGGCCCAGATCTTCAATCAGGTATCGTTTCAACACCTTCCACAGACAGTCGTAGCAGGTCTCGAAACGCTGAATAACCGATTCGGCGATAGCTTCCTGCGTCACATCGGGCAGAGCTTCGTCAAGTTCTCGATAGTTTTTGTATTGCTCCTCAAGACGCTTTAGCGACTTTTGAAAGTTGTCGTAATCGATCATGGTCTGTTTTTGGATTCCTTTCCATCAGTTGGACACACGACGTAAAACCAAAGCCTCAACAACCTTGACGCCGTCAGGAGTCTCTTCCATCTGACGGCGCGGATCTCCGTGTTGTCCTTCCCAGTCATGTGTTCCCGTGTTCAGACTGATCTTCGCTATGGAGATCTGCTCCGGTGACAGGTCGTCGTAGCCTTCTTCGTAGCCATTCACCACCACGCGCAGGCTAGTGGGATATTCTTGAAGCAACTCGATCAATTCACTGACGGTCATGCGTCCTTTCCTCCAATTGGAAACCCCAACGCCTTCAGGTTGTCAGCGATGGCGGCGTCCAATTTTGCGGCTTCGGTTTGTTGTTCTCGGAGTTGCGCGGTAAGGCGCTTCATTTTGTCCTCGAAGGGTTCCTCGTCTTCCTCTTGGGCTTCGGCGCCGACGTAGCGGCCTGGGGTCAGGACGTGGCCGTGCTTGCGTACTTCTTCGAGGGTTGCGCTTTTGCAGAAGCCGGGTATGTCGCGGTAAACCGCGACACCCTCACCCCCAGCCCCTCTCCCAACGGGAGAGGGAAGGGACTCTTCGGCGAGCCGCTCGCCGCTCCCAGCCCCTCTCCCAAC
>JGIcombinedJ30088_10004612_pt1 | contig 12205 bp, 8 predicted proteins | sample PinacodermPK_FD_30088 | JGI IMG/M metagenome (IMG submission 30088)
CCAGAACACCGCAACGCAAAAACAACGACTCCATCTAGTACCATGATGTCCTCACTCGCAATGTTCGTCTATCTTCAAAGGATTCAATCAGACCCGTTGTTCCCGGTACTACCCCTACTTTCTTGCATGACCATATTGACGGTTTGAGTGCAACCTAATCAGGACCCGTTCCCCGAAAATCACCCTAGATGAGTAGTACAGTTCCAGGTTCAGCTGAGAACCGGATAACATAGTTTGGCTGAAGACTCAGTTCACCACCAGAACTCCACAGCTAAATAAGGTAAGGGAATTGCATAAGAAATTCATTGATATCAAAGGCTTAAAAATAGCCTACGTCGAGCAAGGAGAGGGTAAACCACTCATTTTCTTGCACGGTAATCCAACTTCCAGCTATCTATGGCGAAACATCATGGAACCTTTGTCTGACCGTAGACGTTGTATCGCTCTAGATCTTATAGGAATGGGAGACTCCTCTAAGCTACCCGACTCAGATGCCTCTCGGTATACCTTTGCTGATCATTACCACTATCTAGAACAGGCCTTAGCCAAATTAGAAATCGAACGCGATGCAGTATTCGTGGTCCACGATTGGGGTTCGGCATTGGGATTTCATTGGGCCAATCAACATAGGGAGGCAGTCAGTGGAATTTGCTACATGGAAGCCATCGTGCGACCTTTATCTTGGGAAGAATTCCCAGAATCTGCACGTCCTATTTTTCAAGGATTTCGATCACCTGCAGGTGAGGACCTGATTCTCAACAAAAACTACTTTGTCGAACGAGTCTTGGTAGGGTCTATATTGAGAACACTTACTACCGAGGAGATGACTGAGTATCGTCGACCATTCTTAATTCCTGGAGAGGATAGACGACCTACATTAACTTGGCCTCGACAGATTCCTATTGACGGTGAGCCAGAGGACGTGGTCTCAATCGTCAGTGACTACGCTACTTGGCTCGAACAAAGCGACGTGCCGAAATTGTTCATAAATGCTGAACCCGGCGCATTACTAATCGGCGATCAGAGAGAATATTGTCGAACGTGGCCTAACCAATCCGAAGTCACCGTCGCAGGTAGCCATTTCATCCAAGAAGACTCACCTACTGAGATCAGTACCGCTATTTCAGAATGGCTGACTCAAATCGACACATAGTCGCACCTCACCACCTCGAAACGTACAAGGACTTCAATCATGCCTGAAGAAATTCAAGACCCTACCTTCATTGATGGCTGGCCGATCAATACACCCATGGATGTGAGAAAAGGTTTTACCGAAGAGGATGGCATTCGCCATCCGTTGCGCTGGGGAATCATTAGCGCATCTGCGATTGCATCGGATTGGATCAAATCATTACAGGAAGTCCCTGGTGCTTCAATCACCGCAGTCGCAGCGCGTGATATGGCCCGCGCCCGAGCTTATGCAGACGCACATGGCATACCCACGGCATATGACTCTTACGAGGACCTTTGCAATGATGACAATGTCGACATCGTCTACATTGCCTCTAAGACTTGGGATCATCATCGAGATTTGCTTACTGCGCTAAATGCCGGAAAACACATTCTCTGTGAAAAACCTTTCACTGACACAGCTGAACAGGCGAAAGAGGTATACCGGATTGCCAACGAAAAAGGTCTATTCTGTCAGGAAGGCATGTGGCTGAGGTTCTTTCCGGCGATCGAACATGCAAGAGCGATATTGGAACGAGGGGACATAGGTGACCTGGTCTTAGTTCAGGCTGACTATCCAGACCGAGTGTATGCACTCAACCCAGCCATGACTGGTTTTGGTGCAGAAGAAATGCCGGTGATTGTCGCTGCCGGTAGAGCTCCTAGAGGTCAACCGTATGCAAACGATGTGCCTTCGGCTCATGGAGCACCTCCGAGCGCTGCCATTCTGCAATACACCGAGCAGAAAGGTATTGCCGTGATTACTTTTCCTGGAGGTCGCTTCATTGAAGAAACTCAGTATGTGGGTACTAAGGGACGAATCACCATAGAGACACCTTCGCATCATCCGTCTGCCATTACTATAAGGACGGGTAGGCCCCCGCGACAGGGTGCTCGTCGTCAGGAGGGTAAACCTGTCATGGAACTAGACCCATCTGAAGGTTGGACTGGTGACTGGCTTGAAACACACTGGAATCAGGACCGAAACCCATCTGCGGGTCCATTCAACCATGTTGAACGGTTTGAATATCCAGTCCCAACACCTGCACCTATCACGAGAGGTCAACCTGCAGGGTCCAGATGGAATGGAGAACGATTGGTTCGGTACCAAGGTTGGACCTGGAGTGGTGGTAATCAACATGGTTTCCTCTATCAGGCTCAAGCCGTCCATCGCTGCTTGGCAGCAGACTTAAAGGAAATGCCTCAATTCACTCAAGCTGAATCTATACGAGTTTGTGAGATCATCGACGAGATTAATCGTCAATGTCAGGCTAGAGGCTTCTAGAACATGTAGCTAAAATGAGCAGAAGACCCAGAGCTACCGTTCAAAGAACGGATTAGACCGAATGGGCTGGATGATGGTGAGGCGACCTACGATGCGAGTGTTTTCATGGCTACTTGCCACAGTAAACAAAACGATTACCAAAACGCGCTCTGTATTCGGTCTACTCGGGCTGGTACTACTTGCGCCATTACCGGTATTCGGCTCAGATCCCGACGTATATGTACCACCGGCGTTACAGGAGTGGGAAGAGTGGGTCTTGGCTAATCATCCTGACCGCAATTGTCCACACAACTCAAACAGAAACTCGCGCACGACCTGTGTGTGGATTTCCAATCTAGCCGTCAATGTTGACCGAAACGAAGGGCAGAAAGGTGCGACTATTCTTTTGGAAGTCACTGCGTTTGCCGGCTCCTCAATCACGCTTCCCTATACCAAAGACATTCGAGCCTTTGATGTATCTATTAACGACAAACCTGCTATTGTCATAGGAAAATCCAACCCACCAAAAATCCTACTGGAAGAGGGTGAATACACCATTACCGCTCGATTGAGCTGGAATAAGGAACCAAGTTCACTCACTGTGCCGACGGCGGCGGCGATTACCTTGATGATCGATGGAGAACAAGTACCACAGCCTAGGTATGTACCACCGCAGTTATGGTTTTCTCCCGAAGTAGAAGAAAGTGAATCGGATGTGGTTACCGTCAAGGTATTTCGTCAACTCGAGGACTGGATTCCACAGGAGTTGGAAACTCGCATTCAATTAAGTGTGAGCGGTTCAGATCGCAAGATTTCCTTGGGAAAGGTGCTTCCAGATGGATTTGAGCTAATGCATGTGGAGGCTTCTATACCTGCACAAGTGGATCAGTCCGGAAACTTAGTGGTGCAGGTTGGGCGTGGCAATCACACGTTAGGGGTCCACGCGAGGGCAACTCGCGAAACTATGGACTATACGATCACAAGTACCGCTGAGCACTGGCCGAGTCAGGAGATATGGGGAATCGATCATAGGTCTAATCTTCGCACATTGATCGTCGTAGGTGTGCCTTCGATTGACCCATCTCTTGCATCCTCACCTTTCACNGNCATACCAAGTTTTATCATCGACGCCGATTCTGTGATGCAACTTGTTGAACAGGAGCGTGTAGACGTAACGGTAAGCGAAGGCAGGTTTTCAGTAAAACGCTCACTATGGCTGGGATTCGATGGGGAGACCTTTGTTGCNAAGGATGCACTGTCAGCCGATCTAGACCAGGAGCAGCGACTCACCACACACTATACCGCTGGAGAGGTTGTTGATCAAAACGGACCAAGGTGGGTCACTTATTTTGATGAAGAAGGGATCGCCAAGCCGGGCATAACAGTAACCAAAGGTGAGAACCAGCTAACTGCAACGAGCCTTATCGAACATTCTCGGACTGTGTCAGCGACAGGGTGGGATGTANATGTGAGTCAGTTAGAGGCTACTTTGTTGCTACCACCGGGTTGGCGCTTACTATGGACTCAAGGTGTCGATGAGACGGTTAATTCTTGGCTTAGCAAATGGGATTTGTGGGACATATTCCTTGTATTGTTGCTTCTGACCCTGACAGCTCGTTCCAAGCACTGGTGGTGGGTGATGCTAATCGGCGTAACAGCCATTGTTACCTACCACGACAGCATGAACCTGACCGTGGGTTGGCTGATTCTTGTGGCCATCAGCCTCCTTCTNGAGCAGATCAAGAACAGTAAGCAAGCCAGCCAGTTAGTGGTCAAACTGATCTACTGGGCTATATTCACCATGGTGGCTATTGTCTCCGTATATTTCTCGATTACTCACGTTCGTCAGGCAATTTATCCGCAATTGGAGTCACTAGAAGGACCCGCCGCTGGATTGAGTGCTTTTATAGCACGGTCAAATTTCGACCTTTCATCACCTTTATCTGAGTCAGAAAGTGAGATCCAGGAGCTTACGGTTTCTGGAAATTTCGTTAGGCAGACCTTGAAACCAAAGTCCGCCTACCAGGAAAACATGCTACGTCAGACCGGACCTGGAACACCCACCTGGGAATGGAACGAAGCAGATTTGATATGGTACGGACCTGTTAAACGAGATCAGACTATGTCTTTGACGCTGATGCCTCCGTGGCTATCCCGCTTAGTGGATGCGTTAGCAGGGCTATTGGTGTTATTCGTTGCCGTAACTTTCATTCGCAGTGAACAATTTGAGCGCTTACCTGCGGTGAAGCGAATATTGCCTCTTTGAGAGCATAATCAAGCGCCTAAAAACACTTCCACATTGATCCCTGAATCGTTTTCCACTTCCTAATTGTGTTTGGTAAATGATAATGAGTATCATTATGGTTTCAGCTTTCTAATCCTNGGAAAGGTAAATGCACCAAATCNAATTGAATACCTTAGCTNTACAGAGNNTCCTTCAACGGTCTTTTAATTTCATTTCGCCTGCTTTGTTGACTTTTGCTCTGATGACCAATCTCGCCGCATATGCCGACGANGAATCCGATCAACCAAATACCGAACGCGAAAACGACGCTTCAAACCTAGAGACCGTCACGATAGTGGCCACCCAGCCCGAACAATTTGACCGCAAGCCCAGTGCTGTAACAGTGATTGGTCCAGATCAGCTGAATCTCTTTTCGCACGCAGATATTCAACGAATTCTGCGTCAGGTCCCCGGGGTTGCACTTCAAGTTGAAGATGGATTCGGGTTACGACCGAATATCAGTATTCGAGGAGTCGCCAGTGAGAGATCTGGTCGTATTACGTTACTTGAAGATAACGTTCTGATTGCGCCTGCACCTTATTCCGCACCGTCCGCGTATTACTTTCCAACAGCAGGTCGAATGCATCGAATGGAAATTCTCAAAGGTGCTACTTCCATTGCCCAAGGACCTTATACCATTGGTGGAGTACTAAACCTGATCTCGACTCCCGTTGAGTCTAGCTCCCGTGGTTCAGCCGACATCCACCTTGGGAAATTCGGATCCCAACGCATTCACGCTTGGCAAAATTTTGCCAATAACGGAAAACTGAGTGTTTTATTGGAGACTCATCTGTGGTTTGCTGATGGATTTCAGGAGATCGACAGATCCGACACAAACACTGGATTGGACATACGCGACTATACCGCTAAATTCAAATTTGAGCCTACCTCCAATCAAAGTATTGAAGTGAAANTGCAGTTCGCCGATCAGANCTCTCAACAAAGCTATTTAGGTTTGACTGATGCTGATTTTTCCAGCGACCCATACAGGAGGTACGGGGTATCTGATTTGGATGAAATCACGACATCGCACCAACAGTTCATGGCCACGTATCGAGTGGAACTAGGCGAAAACACATTCTTTCGTACAACAGCCTATCGGAATACCCATGAACGTGCATGGTTTAAGACTGAGGGCATTGACTTTGACGGAAGCGAAAGTGCAGAAACATTGAATCGGACCTCTTGGTCGAATGTCATTTATGCGGTGAATACCCAACAAAACATCGGTAATGTTTCGTGGTCAGACATGAGTGCAATCCTGAATGGCGACATGGATACTCCACCTGGTAGCATTCAAATTCGATCTAACGCGCGTGATTACATATCACAAGGCTGGCAGTTCTGGGTCAGTCACCANTTGGAACTAGGAGAAACTTCCCACCAGATCGAAGCGAGCTTCAGGATCCACGAAGATGAGGAAGATCGACTACAACGCAATAGTTCCTACCACCAAGAGAATGGTAGCTTGGTACTCGATGATTGGGGTTTGTTGGGAAATGCAGGAAACCGAATTCAAGAAGCGCGAGCGACTGCTTTTTATATCCAGGACACAATTGACATGGGTAATCTCACGATTCAACCTGGTCTACGTTTCGAAGACATTCAGCAAAACCGCACACGCTACGAGATTCGNAGTGGTCGCACGACCAACCCGGCGTCGCGGAATGCAAGCAATTTACGAAGTACCCGACAAAATTCGACCAAAGTTTGGTCACCTGGTTTGGGTATCAGCTATCAGACCAGTGACAGTGTGGTAGTCTTTGCTGGCACATACCGTGGATTCTCGGCTCCTAGTAACGCATCTGGGGTTGACGAAGAATCTGCTTGGATTTATGAAACGGGCATTCGGTATGTCAGTGGAACCCAACCTATGAAAGCCAGTCTGGTTGGTTTCCTAACCGATTACGACAACCTACTCGGCGAATGTACTGCATCATCGGGATCGGACTGTGAGGTTGGTGATGCATTCAATGGTAATGCGGCAACTGTGAGGGGAATGGAGTTTCAGGCATCTCTTGAGTTGGCACAAGATAGAGTATTTTCATGGCCGGTCAACGTCAATTTCACATTATTTAGTGCTCAATTTGACAACGATATTGCCGATACCGACTTTTTTGGTCATGTCAGTAAGGGAGATCCCATTCCCTATCTGCCGGAATCGCAGTTCAACGTTTCGACCGGCTATGTACTGAAGCCAATCGAAGCATATGTCACGTTAGTTCGAGTTGGAGAAGTTTGCGTGCGCGCCTCATGCGGTGCGTTCGAAAAAGTCAAAGGTTCAACGACGATTGATGCGTCACTCAAGTACCAGCTTCATGAGTGGGTAACCCTCAATGGCAGGATTGAAAATCTCACCAATGAGCAATCGATAGTATCCAGACACCCTTATGGTGCAAGGCCTAATATGCCGAGAACGATTTCATTGGGTATCAAGTTAGATTGGTGATTCTCACTTCGATCCATAGCATGAGCTTTCGTTAATTCATGAGGCGACTAGTTACAGAAATCTAAACACGACCTAACATAATTAGTTCACCACGAGTCTCGGGTTTTGAATCGATTGTGCGTCGCATCCTTAATCAGATAGCAGTTTTACTTTCGGCGGTCTGGCTGATTGTATTGAGCACTGTAATCCAGGCGAATACGCCGGATCCTGCTATTCTTAAAGAATTAGAGAGAAGATTGACTCGAAGTCCAGAGTGCCTACCCGATTGTGCCAGCTTAGAGCGTCTCAATATTCAGGTAACTGCAGATAGTTTGACCATCAATGCTCGTATTCACAGTATCGGTAGATTTGGGGTTCCTCTTCCTACACCCTCAATTTTTGCACCCGATCTGACGGTTTTGGTGGACGGTGAGAAACCTCCGATTACACGCGAAACCAATGGCACTCTGATGGCGTTGCTCTCCGAAGGCATATCAGAGGTTGTCATTCGAAGCAGTACATCTTCAACCAATCGGTTTGATCTTGAACTCCCTCTAATTCCCTCAACGATCGAACTCACTAATAACGGCTGGCGAACCAGCGGTATTTGGGCTGGAGAATTGACAGGTTCGAGTATTGGTTTTAATCGGGTAGAACAGCAGCTAGAGGTCACATCCGACCAGTTGGTACAGGAACAAGCAAAGCCCTACGTGTCTGTTGCCAGGGACATAGCTTTCGGCATTGAAATACTGGTAGAAACCAAGGTTCGCCGCTTAGCTCCTCGGACGGGAGCATTCAGTGTTGAGATTCCACTATTACCGGATGAAGAGGTACTAGAAACGGAACATCCGATGGAAAACGGTGTCATGACTGTCAATTTCGGCCGCTCAGAAAGTACTATTTCCTGGAAGAGTCGGTTTGATAATGTTTCAGAGATTACGTTGACCGCACCTCCAATATCAGCAAGGTCTGAGGAGTGGACATTTGTAGGATCGGACCACTGGCACTGGGATTACGAAGGTCTAGAACCTGTCTTGACACGTTCCGACAGTACAACTTTCTGGCCTCGTGCCGACGAATCACTGAAGATCGAGCTACAAAAACCAATACCTGTTGAAGGTGCGTTCAGCACGATTGAATCTGCTACCGCTTCTTATACCGTCGGTACGCGGTTACTGGACGGCAGTCTACTCCTCAATATTAACGCCACACAAGGCAGTCAGTTGACTGTCGATCTACCCGAAGGATCACGAATCACCGAGGTTCGTGCACGCGATGTTCAAATTCCCGCGCCAAAGGGCTCAACAGTCATCTTGCCGATTTCGCCAGGGAGCTCAATCTACCGAGTAAATTGGCAGATTGACAAGGATATTTCGACGATCTTCCGATCTCCCGAAATAAAGCTTGACCTACCGGCACGAAATGTCAACGTAAACGTAGAGTTTCAGGGAAACCGTTGGGCGGTCTTCCTCAACGGACCTTTATTAGGACCAGCGGTACTTTTCTGGGGCGTTGTAGTCGTAATACTCTTGATTGCATGTTTACTGACTTTACTACCAAACTTCCCGTTGACTCGTTTGGATGCCATTGTCCTGTCGCTCGGCGCGACTTTATCGAATGTCTGGGTGCTACTTCTCATAGCGGTGTGGTTTGCTGCGATCTGGGTACGATCGCAACGTGATTTATCTCAGCTCAGTTTAATGTACTACCAAGTAATGCAAGTTGCATTGTCCCTTCTTTCCGGGGTTGCGATCTTGGCTTTGGTTTGGTCCATTCCACGAGCACTCCTAGGTAGCCCCGACATGCAAATAGTGGGCAATGAGTCATCGGCGACTTTCTTCCGTTGGTATACGGACTATGTCGATGGTGTGCTACCTCAGGTTTCTGTCGTATCTCTTCCGAATTGGATTTACTTGCTGCTCATGCTAGCCTGGTCATTATGGCTTGCATATGCAATTGTGAAATGGTCGATCGCGACCTGGAAGACTCTCAGCACGCCGGATTACTGGCGTAATAGTGACCCAGCTTCTGAAATTGAGAGCGATGACACAGTCTCACAACCTTCATAGACTCCGGTTTTCTCACTTTCGTTTGATGAAGCCTCCTAGCGCGGTACCAACATGCTGAATAACTCTTTATCTCCCAAGTAGGTGTAACACCATGTTTATTGCCATGAATCGTTTCAAAATTGCACTTGGTAAAGAAAACGGATTTGAGCAAGTATGGCGGGAGCGCGAGTCCTACTTGAACGAAGTTCCGGGATTCAAGAAATTCAACCTTCTCAGGGGGGCTACCAAGGACGATCACACACTTTATGCTTCACACAGTGTCTGGGAGTCACGGGACGCATTTGACGCTTGGACTGAATCAGAGAATTTTCGACGGGCTCATGCGCAACGAAGCGCACCTAGAGGGACATACATAGGGCACCCAGAGCTCGAATTATTTGAGGCTGTNATCTAGCGGCTCAAACTCTGCGAGGCTGGAGACTGGNATCACTATCGATCGGGATTCTTGGGTGNAACCATCATCCAGAAAATACGCTTCTACCCATGTCACCGCTATCGGCACCTGTGTAGCCTAAAAACGAGTTTAATAGGAAGTACCGAATCGGGAGTTCACCATGAAATATTGGAAATTTGCGTTGTTTGCTATATCACTTTGCTTCGCGCCGTTGCTATCTGCCGAGGATTCAGCACCGAAGGTAATGACAAGCTTGGGTGAAGTTCAGGGCATNACTGAAAACGGAATCAGGATTTTTCGTGGAATCCCTTATGCTGAACCNCCTATAGGTGATTTACGCTGGCAGGCNACCCAGCCAAAAACCGCNTGGGAAGGAACTCTNGACGCATCTGATTACGGTCCTCAATGTCCTCAAGGCTTTGGTGAACAGACTATTCCACAAGATGAAGATTGCCTAACCATCAATGTGTGGACACCAGAAGTGGTTGAAGAGCCATTACCAGTTATGTTTTGGATCCATGGCGGAGCACATGTATTGGGGAATGGACGCATACAGGGCGAAACATTTGCCCGAGACGGAGTCGTTCTCGTTTCGATCAATTACCGATTGGGCCCTTTTGGAGTCTTTGCGCTTTCTGAAATCGTGAAGAACACTCCCGAAGGCGAACCTACTGGTAACTTTCATTTATTAGATCAAATTGAAGCTCTCAAGTGGGTCCAACGCGAGATTGGCACGTTTGGAGGCGACCCAGGTAAGGTAACCATCTTCGGAGTCTCAGCTGGTGGTTCAAACGTGAATTTACTCATGATGTCACCGCTCTCAAACGGTTTGTTTCATGGTGCGATAGCACAGAGTGCCGGTAATGGCCTATCTCCGTCCCTGGACTTAGCTACCCAGTCTTTTTTAGATGATCGAATCCTTGGTGCACTCTCAGTTGACGACCTTGCAGGACTGCGAGCTTTACCGTGGTACCGAATTATTCAATCTGGACCTGATTCTCGGGGTCCATCCGGTCCTATCGTCGACGGTATAGCCGTCAAAGAAAATGTTTCTCAAGCCTTTCAAGCTGGTCGACAGCATGATGTGCCCTATATCGGCGGTGCCAATAGCCATGAAGGATCTCTACGAGTTTTTATCCCTATTCCTGATTACGACCAAGAACTTGAGGCAAACCGGGAGGAGCTGGCTCCATTCTATGGATTAGAGTCGAACGATCCATCCCTTGTCGTGGACTACTACGGAGATAGACTTTTCGTCGCTCCAACGCGGTTTATAGTCTCTCAGATGTCAAAAGTCAACGCCTCTAGTTGGCACTACCACTTCGATTGGGTATTAGAGGACGTAGACGAACATGTGCCCGGCGCAGGTCATGGCAGCGAGGTTGCCTATGTGTTTGACTCACTGGAGACATTCACGGTGCCACCAGAATTTGCCCAAGCCATAGGCATTCCAGCAGGGACTTATGCACCGTCAGCGAAAGATCTCGAAACCGCTGCATTGGTCCATAGATATTGGATTAATTTCGCCGAAACCGGTTCACCGACTCATGAAGATGCATTTCACTGGGGCGAGTACACCAATGAAAATCCTCAGACACTGTTGATTTCCAACGACGGCCATTCCATGCAAGAAAATCTCAGAGCTTCCCAATTGAGTTGGATAGAGAACACAGCACTGCGCTCGTCTGAATAGAACACCTAGATTTGAGTGACTGAGTGCCGTCATACTGTAAAACGACAATCAAGATGAAATTTCAGCGAGAATCGGTGAGGCCGAAAGCCGCGCTACATGATCGCGACGGATAGCACCTATTGAAGCAACCTAGAGTCCGTACCAGCCCCCAAATTACGTTCGTAGGAATTTGTTCTATGCAACTTTCACAATTCCTTTCAACATCTCTTTTAGTTTGATCAATAAGAAATCTCGTAGCAAGGCATTGGGTCAGAAACCCTGTGTAATCTGGCTTACCGGACTATCCGGTGCCGGAAAGACCTCCATCGCAAATCGACTGGAGCAGCTACTGACTAACCGAGGCAACCACTGCTACATCCTAGATGGTGACGATATCAGGCATGGACTATCTGCAGATCTAGGCTTCTCGGAGTACGATCGGTCAAAGAATATCGGTCGAGTTGCAGAGGTTGCGAAGCTCTTCGCGGATGCCGGACTAATCGCAATCGTAGCACTTATCTCCCCCTTTAAGCACGATCGAGAGGCAGCAAGACAAATCGTCGGAGTCTCAGACTTCGTCGAAGTCTATGTCAATACACCAATTTCAATCTGTGAGTCCCGAGATGCCAAAGGGCTTTATCGAAAAGCAAGAATAGGTGAGTTAGCTGACTTCACAGGTGTCGATTCTCCTTATGAGCCTCCAACAAATCCCGAAATTGAGTTACTGTTTGACAATCAGAGTGTAGATCAGCTCGCAGACGAAGTAATGTGTTACCTAGTTGATACGCTGTACCTGTAGTGGGTGCTTTTGGACGTTCTATTTTCATAGGAATTGTCCAACTATCAGGCATTTGCGTCTATATCTAATTCATATCATATGATACTCAAACGACACTAGGACCCGATACTTTGGTACATCCTTCA
>JGIcombinedJ30088_10004616_pt1 | contig 12198 bp, 6 predicted proteins | sample PinacodermPK_FD_30088 | JGI IMG/M metagenome (IMG submission 30088)
CCATCAGCCTCTGTATTTTTAAAGTCTTCAGAAAATTCTTTGGCATCTTCATTCATCTCCTTCCAATCCTTAGGAGTCATACTTCCAAACATTTTATCTGCAGGTGCACTCTCATCAGAAGAGGGAGGCGCAAAAGGAACCAGCTTTTCATTCCCTGGACCAGGATCCAATGGAGGTTCTTCTGAACATTTTGATGCACTTGTGATCCCTCAGAAGAAGAACCAGCATCTGCCTTAGAAAAAAACACACCTGCATGATGCTCTTGTTTTTTACTCACCAAATAACCAGCAAGAACACCAAAAGAGCCAAGTGTTAATACCGCTGGCTGAAATCTTTGCAACACACCTAACTGAGCCCACCATTTACCTAATCTACCTAATCTTTCTACTCCAAACAGCCCCTTAAATGAACCACCTGCCACAGCAACAGAACCCAATACCAGAAGAGGAGAACTAGCATAAAAAAGATCATCTTGCACAAAACCATTATAAGACTCTCCACTACCTACACGAATACTGCTTTCTGAAATAGTATCTAAACACGCACTCTCAAGTGACATATCTACATTTGAATCACCAGAACAGCTCACCACAGCAAATAACGATGGATCTGTCTCATCTTGAAGCAAATACACATCCGAAGAAGCCGTCTCAGAAACAGAAGTATCTTTACGTTCATCTGCAAACACTACCGCTGAAAAAGACACACTCACAACAGCCAAGGCAGCTAACCACAAAGCAGTCCAAGTAACACGTTTTTGTGGTTTATACTTTCCTTCCATAAAGCAGCTCCTATAAAGATCACAACCCTTTTGCAGATTTAACTCTTGCCAGATTGCCATTCTAACATCTACCCTCTCTCCACCTCTATCTCAATAATTCATAAAATGAATGAGTTGCGTTAATAGCTAATAACTGACTTTATTATTGTATGCAAGATTATTGTATGCGAAGAGATATGTTCATATTTTTTGTATCAAATGCCTAGCACACAAACCACCGTTTCCCTACCTCAACACACACTTTCTTACTAACACACGCTAATCCAATGCATTAGCATCAAGTGCCCTTATCCAACCAGCTTGCAATAATAAAATCATAGTGTTCATATCTTTTTTAATACGCTCTCTTTTTAAATCATATTGTTTTTCCATGTACTCAAAAATCTTGTTTTTATCCGAACCTCTAAAACCTAAAACAAAATCGTATACCAAATCTCTGCTATAATTACGCAGATGTGCCTCTTTTTGATAACTTTCCACATACCACTCTAAAAAATCCTCAAAGTAGTTAAAGACTTTGTCTCGTTCAGCTTTTGAATTCATATCCATACCCTCAAGCTGTTCTGACAAGATCCCTGTCTTTAGCTTAAACACAATATCTTCTGGACCAATCGACTGTGATAGTGCAAAAATCTCTGCTGGTGTCTTAAAACCACTCATATTATAAAGCTGCGCCTGTCTCAATAAGTACGTTTTAAGCTGAGCTTTAAAAAAAAGTTTGTCTGCTTGCTCATCTGAAGGCACATGACGTAATGAACCAAATGACTCTGCGCCAACATCCATACCTTCGCCAACCAGAAGCTGCATAACGAAATACTTCAACCAAAGCTTCTGCTTTCGAGTAAGGTGAGGTTGTGGATTGTCAAAAGTTGCTCCCACAACCTCAACACTATAGAAATCCTGCAGATATCTCACTAACTGCTCATCTAAAACTATATTCTTTGCAAGCTCAATGGACAAACTTGATGATAAACGAGAACGCACTGCAGAAGTTGAAAACCATAAGCTGTCTTTTTCAAAGAATTCAGCGTCAAGCTTCGTAACCTCTACCCGAGAATACGGCAACACAGTTGCAAGAAACTTACTAGCTACCATAGCTCTTCTTTGCTGAGAACGCATACGCAAGAGTTCTGGATCAACACTACGCATAATCATAGACACATTCTCACTATCTTCTGCGGAAGCATCAGCACCAAAGAGATAATGTCTTAGCAAAGCAGAAAGCACTTGCTTATAGCCATTGATTTCTTGTTCTGATAGACCATGAGTTTTCTGCAAATAACTCATGGAATTTTCTGATCGCCCTACAACTTCTCTTAAAAAAACATCTTCTGCTTCGCTGACTTTGCTATGAGCCGAATTTACGGCAACATCAAGCTCAAGATGATAAAAATCAAGCAATCTTGAAGCAAACACTTGTTGTGGTATACCAGCTAAATCTTCTCCCACAAATTCACCTAAACGAAGCACAAGTTGACCATGAACACGACCATAGTCATCAAACCATTTGAGAAATGTCTCTCGAAAATCTTTACTCGTATATCTTTTAGCCCAAGGCAACTTAGGTGTAGCCATTTGACTGTCAAATTCCACCAATTCTTGGGAGGCACTACCGGTACTGTTTTCTTGACCTTCTTCTTGAGCTAGCTCAGCTACCTGCAAAATAGCTGCTAAAAATTGTGCATCTATTACATCATCTGCAACACTATTTCTTGGCCCTTTAAGCACCAAGCGCAAACCAAACAGATTGATGATGCCTTCTTCACTCTGTAAAGCTGCCTCACCACCACGTATAGTCTGCAAAAAGAACTTCGTATCTTCTTTGCCATCTAAACCTGCATGCTGTAACAGCTGCAGGAGACGATCTTCTTTTAACGAAAGCGATGACTCATCAACATCCACATCACTCGGCTCAACAACATCCTCTACTAAAACCTCTACATTTTCAGAGCTTGAAGCTGAAAGTTCTTCAACAAAATCTTCAGCTCCTTCATTTATCTCTGCCCATTCTTCAGGCGAGAAATAACCAAACATAGTAGATTTTAAATCTCCCACAGCCTCTGCATTTTCTGCAGTATGAGCTGCCTCTTCTGCCTCTGATAAATTTTGTTCCTCATCGAGTGTACTTTCTTTGAGCTCTTTGAAAGGAATCAAAGGAGAGAGATCCGTATCGCTTACATCCACAGCCTCTGATGCAGCCTCTGTGTCACTTTCACTTTCTTCCACATCAGAATCGTCCGTAACACTATGGCCAGGCGGAAGGATGTTACTTCCCGGTGGATATATCGCCTTCATATCTTTTTCCGTCTTCAGGAAAAAATCAAAGGCCACCGTTGCCACTTGAGATTCCAGTAGGGACGCATTTCTATCAACGACACCATCATAAGGGTTAACACTAGCATAAGGGGAAGCTTCCAAAGCATCATAGTACTCCTCCCAGCTATCAGCACTGACCACCAATTCACGAAACTGTTCAAACGAAGGAGACTGGATACTCTTTTCGATAAAAGTCTCTTCGATAAGAGAAGCTAAATGATGCAATACTGGCAGATAATATGCAGTTTCCACAACCTTGCGTCTAGCGACAGCTCCATCGTCACTTACAAATTGCTTACTAGCCCATGCTGCGTATTCATACCAACTTCTCACTCTACCGCCAGATGCATCAATACGAGATGCCAAATCCCTCATACTATCCGCATGATTAGGAGAAGAAGAGTAATAAGTGACAGGAATAATTGTAAAAACACCAGCAAAAAGCTCATAATCAACAGTTTCCGACAGCTTGTGAGGGACCTGATATAACAACAGATCGTGTGCTAATTTATGGTCACTTATAACTTCGAGCCAAGAATATTTACCTTTTTGCTTCATAGATGCTGCGACATGCTGAAGGTAAGCCCAATTAAGCAACTCTTGCCATTTTTGATATTTGCCTTGAAGAAACCGCAATTCTTCTCGCTGTAAGATGTTTTCAATAGTATCTTCATTGAGATCTGCTGCAAGATGGGCAAAGTAACTCGCTCGCGCACTCCAGAGTTTCTGACTCTCGCGATCAGAAACTTTATCCAACAACCCAAGAAAAGCTTCATCTTTTAGAGACATCACTGCAAGCAAGCTAGAAAACAGCCCTTGTTCATACTCCCCCTGGGGAGCAGAAACAACCAACTCCTCCTCCGTCTTTGCAACATCACTTTCTACAGCATCCTCTTTTGCAACATCACTGGACAAAACCTCAACATTTGAGGCTACAGGCTCTGCAGTGGATTCTTGAGATTCTTTGGCTATCTCCTTATTCGCAGCCTTACTCGCAGCTTTATCCGCAGCAACGTCGCTCACTTCTGCTTCTACTGGCTGCCCTGCTTTCACTGTTTCATTGTCTACAGCATCCACACTTTCTGGGTTTGTAACATACGGCAAACCAAAAGCATCACGATAAAGCATCCATAAAGGCGCTTTTTTGTCCTCAGAATCAGCACTCACACCTTCTGCCTGTTGCACATCCTCTTTTGCACCAGAATTCTCTAAAGCTTCAGAAGTAGGTGCTGCTGTCTCTGCAGAACCTGCTTCATCTGCTTTTTTCTGCGAGTCTACAACTTCTGCCGAATCCGTTGTCTTAGCATCTGCCTGCTCTGATGTTTTATTGTAGCCAAAGATCTCTTCTAAAATATCTGCCGAATCCGTTGTCTTAGTATCTGCCTGCTCTGATGTAGCGACAACCTCCTCAGGTTTATCTCCGGACTTCTCAATAATCTCAGGTGTCAGTTGTGGGAGTACAACTCCAGCTTCTTCTGCTGCTTCTATCTCTACTGGCTGCAGTACTTTCGCTGCTTGACTTTCTTTAACTTCTAAGGCTTTAGCTTCTAGAACAGAGTCTGACACCACCTCTTTTTTACCTGCGCTCACCTCATCAGCTTCCGTTACCGCTTTGGCACTACCAGCCGCCTCATCTGCCTTCTTTGGTGAGTCTACAACTTCTACCGCCTCTGCTGTCTTAGCATCCACCTGCTCTGGTGTAGCAACAATCTCAGTGCTTCTTGCTGCTTCACTAAGCTGTGCAAGACGACCAAGCACATCTTTATTGTGGTCAGGTTTTGAAGCAGCACCCTCTTTCATCGCCTTGGTCATAGCATTTACCAAGCTATCTTCTCTGGACACTCTACCTGCATGTAACGGCAAAGAACCAGCCGTGAAGCGCTTCGCCTCCTTTTCAAGTCGCTCTCGACTCTCAGGAGTAAGATAACCAAATCTTGAAGCCTTCACCTCTTCTGGAATGTCAACATCTTCTGTAAAACGATTCTTTTGAGAAGGAACAAGAGGAACCAGCTTTTCATTCCCTGGACCAGGATCCAATGGAGGTTCTTCTGAACTATTTTGATGCACTTGTGATCCTTCAGAAGAAGAACCAGCATCTGCCTGAGAAAAAAACACACCTGCATGATGCTCTTGTTTTTTACTCACCAAATAACCAGCAAGTGCACCAAAAGAGCCAAGTGTTAATACCACTCGCTGAGATTTTTGCAACACACCTGCTAACTGAGCCCACCATTTACCTAATCTACCTAATCTTTCTACTCCAAACACCCCGTTTAATGAACCACCTGCCACAGCAACAGAGCCCAATACCGGAAGAGGGGAACTAGCATAAAAAAGATCATCTTGCACAAAACCATTATAAGACTCTCCACTACCTACACGAATGCTGCTTTCTGAAATATTACCTAAACACACATTCTCAGGTGACATATCTACATTTAAATCACCAGAACAGCTCACCACAGCAAATAACGATGGATCTGTCTCATCTTGAAGCAAATACACATCCGAAGAAACCGTCTCAGAAACAGATGCCTTTTTGCGTTCATCTGCAAACACCACCGCTGAAACAGACATACTCACAACAACCATCACGCATAACCACAACGCACTCAAAACAATAGTTTTATGCTGTTTGTGTTTACCTGCTACCAAAAAACAACCTCTTGTTTTCCCATTGAATAATTTTTGCATCTTTAACGCCTTTTGAGACTATTTAAATATTGTGTACGTAAGACTTCATAGCACTAAACACTCACAAAGCACTGACAAAAGCTTTCATGTATTGCCTAAGTATTTCCTAGAAATGTACGCGTTCGCCTAGCCAAGTGTCCCCTCCACCACAGGCGACAACCAAACTAACAGAGTTTTCTTAGCATTACAAGGTTAACTATACATCATCACCATTTTTGCAAAATGATGGAATTTTAGATGGATTGTTTTTACAGGCAAGCTCTTCTGTTTACGCGTTTAATTTACATGTTTACACGTAATAAATCTTCACCTATTTGCATAAGCTCTTATGCCCTCTTTATTCTATATTATATTCCTTATATTCCTTAACTTTTTTATAGCCTTAGATTTATGGCTTTATCTGATATTTTCTCTTATATTTCCTCTATTTTGGGGGATGCTCTCACTAGATAAAAGTCATGATTCGTATCCATCATCATAGAAAAAATGATTGTTTTTCATAAGCAGATATCTCATGTACTCTCAACCAACATGAAAGTGAATTTCGTGCTTCACTCATACTTGATGGGTTGATGAATGCTTTGTTGCTCTAAGGAGCATTTATCCGTAAACTAGATAACTGTAAGAACCCCTCTAACCATAGGTGAACAGTATGCTCTCTGGCAACCCTATCACATCTTCACACCAACCGGCATACAGCAAAAAAAATAACATAAATAACATAAATAACATAAACATCACTGCGGCCAAACAACGCTTTATGGCTTACGATGTCTTTGCACACAAACAAAACCTCAATCCTGATGATGTATGGACAGCTATTCACAGTGGAAAATTACCTGCCAAAGAACACAATGGCGAATTATTTGTGGATCTCTCTTTTTTTACACGTAAAACCCACACACCAAAGCCAACACACCAACACCCAAAACAAAACCCACCTACATACAAGAACCACAACAAGCACAAAGAACCCTCTTACGCACAAGCCTACGCTCAATCACGCAACATACAACCAACACCAGCTAACGAACTAGCTAGCGAGCAAACGACACCTACTGAGCGATTATTAGAAGGAGCTAGCTACAAAGATAGCTACAAAGCTAGCTACAAAAATAGCTACAAAGATAACTCTGCTGCACATTCATCCTCACCTGCTTGCCATACCAGCGATGTAAGAGATATCCAACAAGCTCCAACAGAGGCAACAGGCAGACAACATGCCGGACAACACACTGAACAACACAAAAACCAAGAACTGACACAAACCATAACCCATCATGAAAAACATGCTATGGCCTCTTTAACAGAAAGTTATCTACAAAACATTAAGGATATGACTCAAAATATCCTGGCTGCCAAAGATGAACTCATCTCTTTAAAACAAGAAAGCTTACATCATCTCAAAGAAGAAGTAGCTCTACTCAAAAAAGAACTAGCCCACAACAAGCAACACCTTCGCAACAAAGATCAAGAAATCGAAGACCTAAATGTACTCAATCAAGCCTTAAGCAAAACTCTTTCGTCTCACAAAAACTAACATGCCTTCAGTAAGCTCTTATTGGATGAAACGAGCAGGCTCAACCACTCAAAAAGAACGCCTGGATACTCTTAGCTGTACCTTAAAGACCAACTCACCACTGCGCTATCACTTTATTGGCATCAAAGGCACGGGCATGTGGCCATTGGCATGTGCTCTGCAGCACTTTCAGCCCCAGTGTTACATTCAAGGCAGTGATCTCAAAACCACAGCCCATGAGCACACCAACCCCAACACCACCATTTGGAACACCCACTCCGAAAACCACCTTTCTTGGCAACCAGCTGGCAACAAAAGAGCCCTCAATGGTGTGGTATATACAACAGCTGCTAGAGAAGATCATTGTGAACGCATAGCTGCTAAAAAACACCACATAAATATTTATCATCGCGCTGAAATGCTCCAAGCTCTTGGAGCATGCCATAACACCTCTGTGGCTATATGTGGATCTTGTGGCAAAACCTCCACTACTGCCCTTTTGTGTCATCTTCTCACATACGCCCAAAAACAACCCACAGGGATCGTTGGCAGCGGGCTTATCAATTATGACAACCATTCCCATTTAGGTGGCAATGGTTCTATCTTTGTCTATGAAGCCGATGAAAGCGATGGATCCCACACAATTTACCAGCCATCTATGGGCATCCTAACCAATATTACAAGTGATCATCTTGACTATCACACTTCCATGGAACACCTCTTAGCTTCCATCAAAATCTTTGCTCAAAATTGCACAGATATATTGATTGTACCCGCTCAAGATCCACTTCTAACACCCCTACTAAAAGGTATTGTGGCTAACAAAAACCACATAAGTGTAGGAACACATTCCCAGGCACAATATCGTATTCATAGTGTTTATAGCAACCAGGACGGTTGCGCATTTTCTATCAACAACTATGCCTATTTTCTGCCAGCCATTGGCACACATCAAGCCATCAACGCTGCTTTTGCTATTGCTGCTAGCTGTGCAATGGGTATTCCAGCATCCACCATCCAACAAGCTTTACTTACATTCCAAGGAGTAAAAAGACGACTTGAAAAAGTCTTTGACAGCAAAGAACGTGTCATCATTGATGACTATGCTCACAACCCTGACAAAGTCAGGGTTGCTATTGCTGCTGTACGCAGTGCCTATAAAGATGCTTATATCGATGTCATCTTTGAGCCTCACAAACTCCATCGAGCCATTCAATACAAAAACGCATTTAGCTCAGCTCTTAGCCAAAACATCCAACACATCTTTCTAGCTCCCCTCTATAGCCCGAAAGGGTTAAACGAAGAGCATCTCTCCACATTTAACCCAAAACACTACGCCAAAGACCTCCAAGCCACCACCGGTATCTCTACTAGCGTGATAGAAGATTATGATCAATTAGGAGCACTGACTAGGCAAGTCACTAACAGCAAAGACATGAGAAGCTACAGCAAACATGTTACCCTAATCCTAGGAGCAGGGAACTCTTCAAAAGCTCAGCTACCGCTACTCAATTATTGCTAAGCACAATCCTATGTTTTGGCCATTTTCAAAAAATCATCTACTCACACGACAACGTGTTAAGCGACGTATAAGAAATCCTACAGCACGACGCCGTATTTTTTATACTCTCATAGGGTCACTATCCGTAGTGGTGAGCGGTTTTTTGTTCTTTTCTCTCTACCTTCGCTACGAACCCCATTACGCTCAACAATGGGATCAACAAATCTGGCCTCACAATTCCGACACCCAGAATACCTATTCTAGCATGATCAACAGCCCCAAAAACTCTTTTGGTCATAACTTTACACAATCTAACCTCCTTCCTTCCACAAAATTGCACACTGCTAGAACCCTCCCAAAAGAAGATCCATGGCGTATCAGTATCGTAGATAAAAAAGGCCAAGCTCCCAGTCATACCATCAGCCAAAGCATTATTGCTGCCACAACAAACCGTCTCAATCATGGCAGCAGAGACGAACTCCAACGCCTCTCTCATTACATTCTCAGAGAGTCTGTTTTTGATCATGTCAGCATAACCCGTACAGCACCCAAACATGTACTGATACGTGTCAATATTCCTGAAGCTGTAGCTATCATCGAAGCCGGAAGCTGGAGATTACTCTCTAAGCATGGAGGTGTCTTGGGCAAGATCGCCCCCAAAGACCAACCTCACTTACCACGCATTAGCGGTGTATTTTCTCCCGAAGCCAAACCTTATACCATAACCAGCTCCAATAAGCTCAGCATTCGCCAAGACCAAGCACGCATCATCACCCGTATCCTAACCACTCTTGCTTTGATGAAAGAAACCGGGCTATCCATAGAATCTCTCAACTATGATCCCTACCTTGGTATCAGTCTCTCCTTATCTTCACAGGTTCACATCGGTCTCGGCCATCCTCCTTACAATACCAAAATCAGACGACTAGCCAGTATTATCCAACAAGCCAAAAAGAATGGTAGTGCCATAAAGAAAATCGAACTCGATTTTCAAGGCAAAGCTTTTGTACAACTCTACAAAGACCCCCCTAACGAAAGCTAATCCAAACACCATCACTACAAGCGTTCAGTGTTACCGTCCATATAAACCCAATTTTTCCCTTACTCACCCAAAAGGGTGTATAATATGCTTACAACAACGTACGTCGTTGTAAGCGCTAAAGCTATTGTTCAGCACCCAACAAAGCGGACTAACCCACCTAACCATAAACCTAGCTAGAACAAGCAGCTAGAACAAGCAGCCAGAACAAGCAGCCAGAACAAACAAAGAGCCCTTTATTATGCCCAACCCCAAAACCTCATCATCTCCTAAAACAACCACCAAAAAACACCCTGATATCTTCGCCTTAGATCTCGGTACCACCAAGTTCTGTTTAGCCACATTACGCTACACACAAAAACAGCTACGTCCCATTATGGATAAAGTTGTGGTACCTTCTGGAGGCATGAAAAAAGGTATGCTCTCTCATATGCTTGAAGCACGTACAGCTCTTGAGCAATTGATCACACTAGCTGAACAACAATTTCAACAAGAAATCAAACGCGTTTATGTGGGTGTTGCAGGATCACATCTTAAAGGAAAAATTGCTCATGCCACTTTGGATCTCGGCGGAGACACCATCAGCGAAGAAGATCAAAACACTCTTCTTAACCAATGTGCTGGAAATAATGATCCTTCTTATGAAATGCTTCACAATATCCCTCTAACCTATCAAGTAGATGCACGAGAGATTGTGGATTGTGCTGTGGGCTTTTCTGGTGATTTTTTAAAAGCTGAAAGCTTTCTTGTCAAAGCCAATAAAAACTATCTCAAAGACCTCATACGACTCTGTAACGTCTGTGGTCTAACCGTTGTTAAACTCTATGCCGAGCCTTATGCTTCAGCTATGGTTACTGTGCCTTATGAACAAAAACAACAAGGTGTGGTGGTAGCTGACATAGGAGGAGGAACCACCGATGGCATTGTCTTTAAAGGTGGCAAACCCGTTCGTTTGTTTACAGTGAATGTGGGCGGAGAGCTTATGAGTCGCGATCTAGCTACCTGCTTGCGCATCAGCATGAAAGATGCTGAAGACATCAAACTACACTTTGGACTCTCATCACCTGACAACCACCTTGCAAACAAAACGCGTACCCTCAAACGCATCACCGGAGAAGACATCACTATCACAGCAGCAGATGTTTACCCGATACTGGCTGCACGCATCGAAGAGCTCTACCATATTATTTTATCAGAAATAGGCCCCCTCAAAACACTGTTAAGCTCAGGGATGATCATCACTGGTGGTGGCAGTGAACTCAAACATATCAGTCCATTCTTACAAAGGCCCCATACTTTATTTGTCAATAAAAACCAACCCACTCTCCCTAAACTCGCTAACGGTACCTCCACACCCAATGACCGCATCACAGCAAGTACCCCTTACGCCACTGTAGCAGGATTACTGTATCTAGCTTGGCTAAACGAAGAAAACAATCCCAAAGCCGCAACACTCTCACGTGCCAGCCATCATTTTAAAACCTTACTAGGCTGGATCAAAGACATGACCAGATAAAACCATTCACACAAAAATACATCACTATGATGTACACAGACTGTCTTGCTTCTTGGCAACTTTCATCAAGGCATTAAGTCATCCCACATGAACCAGCTCAATCCATAGACATTTTCTATTGCTATTTTATATAAGCTTATATATGGAGTGTATGAATTATATGATCCATACACTCCAAGCCCTGCCTATATCCTCATAGCACATCAAAGCAACTTTGATAGCTTATAGATCATATTAAAAAGCAACAATTCTCTACATACATACACATACTTCACATGCTTTTATAAATCCTACCAGCAACCATCTGATCATCACCGAATAAAAAACAGCAAACCCTAAAGAATACTGCTCATAATTCTTTAAAGCATATCTAAGGATATGTTATCGCCTTACAAAAACAACCATTCACCGAGCTACAAGCTAGTTAAGGATAATAATAACCTTACACAAAATATGCTTTAAAGAAATGCACCGAGCATGTACTTAATCATGCCATACACTTTGTATGCAAAAGACGTCCAAATATCTTAAAAAATGGCTCCTCTTCCATATATATCAATTAATAATCAATAAATAAAAGGACTTGCCGATAAGAGAGTGAGAGTTGATGATAATATAATATATTTTCTATTACTAGACTAGCAGCATAATGAAAAAATCAATTAAAAACTTCAACACCATAAATCCTTCATTACTCTCATAATTTAATATTTTAAACTCTTAGCTAACTCATCATGACAGATCAATATTGAGCCAAAAAAAGAAAAGAAAGAGGTATTTAATGAACACAGAAACCAATAACAACATTACTGTGTTACCCCCCCCCCCCAGA
>JGIcombinedJ30088_10004618_pt1 | contig 12193 bp, 12 predicted proteins | sample PinacodermPK_FD_30088 | JGI IMG/M metagenome (IMG submission 30088)
GGCCGGGCTCGCCGCACTCGAGGCCCGCCTGACGTGGCGGTTCGCCGGCGCCCTGCTCGCTCAGACGGCCGCTATGGCCGCCATCATGGCCACGCTCCTACGGCTGTTCACCCCCTCCTGAACTTGGTCGCGGTCGGGCCGCCCCCGGCCGCGGGTGGCCAGCAGCTGGGCGCTGACGCCGAGACGATCCACGGAATCGTCATCCGCAACGAAAAGCCGGTCCCAGCAAACGGCGACTCAATGCCCCCCGTCGTGGCGAAGCGTGCCGCAAGCCGAGGCGCAGCGCCAAGGCCAGGGGTAACCGAACAAACGTCGAGGCGCCCTGGCCTCGCATGGGAGGCCAGGGCGCCTCGACCACCGTGTCCTGCTGGCCGCTGCGCCCGTAGGACGCGCGAGGATGCCCTGTACGGGCCTTCGGGGTCGGGAGGTGCTGCGCCATGACGCCGCCCGGAAAATCGCTGCCAGCGGGACGGCGGTGGCGCAATTTGCGCCACGCCGCCGCCGTTCCCGCCATCCGGCCGCGGGTACGTCGCCGATCGGGTCCCGCCGGGCGCCCCGCCCGCCACCCCGATCGTGCCGGGAGGCCCCCGCGCGAACTCGCCCGCAGGCGGCCCGCTTCCGGCTCTCGCCGCGATACTCGCCATCAGAGTCGCGGAATCCCGCGTCGACGCTGGAAGACAGCGCCGCCCACGCGTCCGCGGCGTACCTTCCGGGAGGCGCCGGCTCCGGCGCGCCAGGAGGTTTAACTCCGGCGACCCGGCGACCCGCCGCGTTTTTTGTGGGAGGATTGGTTCGATGCTCGACACGCATGCCATCGCCCGTTCGCTGACCGCGGCCGACTTCACGCCGGCCCAGGCCGACGCTCTGACCGATGCCCTTCGCTCAGCCGTCGAGCATGGCGACCACGTCACGTCGGACCAGTTCAAGGCCGGCCAAGCCGAGTTGCGGGCCGAGATCGCGAGCCTCGACACGCGGCTGTCGAACCAGGTCGCGAACCTCGACACGCGCTTGTCGACGCAGATGAGTCGGATCGAAGCCGATCTGAAGTCGGACATGAAGCTGCTCAAGTTCGGGTACGGTCCGGTTGTTCTCGGCCTGCTGGTCAAGCTCGTGTTCTTCCCTTGACGGGGTCATCCGGCCGGCGCGCCGGAAGGGGCTCAGGGTCCGATAAACTCGGTTCGGTAAACCGGATCGGACCGGTCGGGGGCTGGACTCGGCGAGCAGCTCCCCCGTCACGCTGGCGTCGTGTGTGGACAGCCCGGCTCGCGCCAGCCGCACGACTCGCAGTGACAGTCCGCTCCTCGATCGAGCGTGCGGCACGCCGGACAGTTGCGGACGCGGCCGGGCGACGGACGCGCGGTAGCCTCCGCCAGCCGGCGCGCCTCGACGGCCGTCCGCCGCGGACGCTCGGATCGACGCTCGGATCGTCGATCCGAGCGGTCGGCGTCCCGCGCCGCTTCCGCTCGCTCGATCCGCTCGCCCAGCTCGACGCCGTCGACGCCAGCCGTATCGATACCTAGGTCGGCCGCATATTCGAGCTGTCGGGCCGTCGGCTCCGGCCACATCATCGCCTGCGTGGCCGACCGCCCCTCGCGCGTGGTGGTGGTGGTGTGTGTACGTACGTACCCCTTAGGTCCGTCAAGGGTTGACGGACTCAGTACGTCAAGGGTTGACGGACTCGCGGTCTGCTGGACGCGCGTCCGGAGCGCCGCGAACGTCATTCCGCCGGCGTTCATCAGGTAGCGGTACCCCTTGCGTTGACTGTCACGGACCCGTTTCACGATCCGCAGCGCGTGACACACGGTCAGTGCGTCGGACATGTAGCGAACACTCAGACGGCAGCCGGCGGCCATCTTCGGGATCGACCAGCGGTCCCGGTCCGTTCCCGCCGAACCGCCGCCGTCCGACAGGAAGTAGACGTGATACGCGGCCAGGACGACGTACCGCGCTGGCACGGTGCGAGGCTTGCAGGTGATGATCTGGCCGCTCTTGGTCTGCCGCGGCGGCGACTGGACGGTGAATTCCTTGACCGTCCCAATCACGTAGTCAACTAGCGTGCGCCACAGGCCGCGGTCGGGCGGCCGATTGCCACAGCTCGCGAACAGCCGGAGGGCGTATTGACTGGGATCGAGCCGGCCGGGTGTGAATGTGGTGTGAGGCTCCGCCGGCGCCGCCGGCGCGGGCAATTCGGACATGCGGATCGTCTCCTGTTCTGATGGCGGTCAACCATCGAGACGAAGCGTAGCATGGACCACGCCCGTACAGACGACACGCCCGTACAGACGAAAGGCGAGACCTTCACGCCGTGGTGACCAAACCACGGCAGCCTCGCCCTTCAGAACAGGAACGCCCGCCAGGCGCCCGTGGAAGCGAGGATACCACGACGGCCCAGCCACAGGGCCGCCGCGGACGGAAAATTCCGGGGCTGGACAGCCCCGGCCGCCTGCCGCGGCGGGGGCGGGGCGAGGCAGCGGATCGTCGAGGCGGCGAAGCAGTGCCCGCGGCAGCCCCAACCTGTCAACGAACGTTGACGCGCCCGCCGACGTGTGCCGGGTCTGCGGTCGCTCCACTCGGTGCGGTCGTGAGGGCGGGCTTCTCGGTGCGCGTGGGTGTTCGACTGGGTGCCGGGGGGGGAGCGGCGCTTCACTCGGTGCGGGGGGATCGAGCAGGCCCGCCGTCGTAGGTCGCAAAGCTCGCGGTGTTCGGTCGTGACCGTACTACCCGCCGCCACGCTTCATCCCATACGCGGGTCGGGCCCTGCCGGGTGGAAAAACTCAGACCCAGGTCCTCATGAGCGACTGACGGTGCACTGACGGCTTACGGCCGGCGCCACGGCGCGCCGCCGGCTTCGACCATCGCCGTCGGTCCGACCCGCGACCACGCCAGCCACGTCGACCCGCGGGGCACGGCGTACCCCAACAGCAGCCGCGCCGGCGCGTGCTCCCGCTGGAGCCACGTGACCGCAGTCAGCCGGTCGTGGCCCAGGAGCCGCTGCAGCCCCGGCGCCGTCGTGTCGCCGCCGAACGCGGCGACGACCATCCCGACGCGCCCTTCGTCCGCCGACCGGTCCAGCTCCGTCAGCAGCCGCTCGGCCCAGACCCGCTCGAGACGCGCCGGTGGGCACACCCACACGTTCGGCGACAACGGGTGCGAATACTGTAGCGACCGCCAGGGTTGGCTGTAGCCGCTCGACAGCCCGAGCCGCACGACCTCGCCGCCGTCGCCGCGGATCGCGATCGGACCATCGACCATGCCGCCGGTGAAAACCTTACCGACGGCCTCGAGCACGGCCGGATGCACGGTGGGCTGACCGTGCGACTTCGTTTTCGGCTGGCGGACCGCATCGCCCGGATCACCGCCCTCGGCCTCGATGCGCCCGGCCTCGCGGACCGTGCGCCGGTCCAGCGGAAGTCCAGCATCCCGAGCCGCCTCGGCCACGGTCTCGAAGCCCTGGTCGGACATGGCCTCGGCATCGGCGCGGTAGTTCCTGGCGCTGGCCCGCGAAACCGTCAACCCGGGTTGACGGTTTTCGCCATCAGCATCCTTCCGCGGCCGACCGCCCCTGTTGCGCGCCTGACCGGCCCCGTGCGCCCTCCCAATCTCGCGGTTGCACCGCTGGACCACCTCGGCCGCTGCGACCTGGCGCTCCCTGTCCTCGATGACCTCCGCCGCCTGTTGCACCCGCAGCGCGGCATCTCTGACAGCCACCCGAGTCGCATCATCGGTCGCCACCTGCAGGATCGCGATCCCCGCCTTCCGCCAGTCCTCTACCTTGACTAGCGCCCCCGGCAAGCCGGTCTTCACCAGCGCGCCCGGTGTCGCCGGCCCCACGTCACCGCTCCGGTTCACCGCCGCCATCGCCTCCTGTTCGCTCATCGTCGTCCCTCCCCTCGCTCTCTTGCGAGTGTAGGGGGGCGCGGCCGCTGTTCGACCGGCCGACCAGGGCGTTCTTATCCAGCGGCCATGGCGCGCAAGATCGCCAAGCCGGTTGCCACGACGGCCGCGGTGACGATGCCGGCAGCCGTGAGCATGATCCCGCCGACCCACCGGATCAGCCGTGCTTCCGAACGGGCCATTTCGGTCCGCAACTCGGCGAGGCCCGTCTTGAACTGGTCGGACGTGACGTGGTCGCCCTGCTCGACAGCCTGCTGCACGACGTGCGCAATGGCGGCCGCCTGGTCGGGCTGCAAACCGGCGCCGGTCAGTGTCCGGGTGCTCTCGATGATGTCCAGCATCAGGTTCTCCGGTTCCGGCCACGCTTCCAGGCCTTCTTGCCGTTGGTCTCGAACTGCTCGTACCCGTCCTCTTCGAGGTACTCGGGCTCGAATAGCCAGGCTTCATCGCTCTGCTTCGCCGCCTCGACGATCAGCTCCAGCCAACTGGCGGCCGCTGTGTTGCCGTCCCGGAAAGCCTTCATCAGCGCCTTCCCCGCCAGCTGCTCACGGCGCTCCTCGCGCACCGGCAGCTCCTCGACGAACGCACGCCGCTGCTCCTGCAGCTCGGCGATCTGGCGGTCGAGGTCATCCGTGATCGCTGTCAACGTCCTCACCTTCCAGCACGGCCGCCACCAGTGTCCGGTCCCGCTTGGATGCGCCCTGGAGGATCTTCCTGCCCACCTCGGCCGCCGCCTGGTCGCCCCTGCGGATGAGCGCCAGCAAGCCGCCTCCAATAATGACCTTCCGGCGCGTGTCGCGCTTGCGTTCCCGCTCTCGAGCGAGCGCCAGCCGCCGCTGACGTAACGCCTGGAGCTGCTCGATCCGCCGGTCCAGCTCGGCCGGCGTTCTCGTCCTGACCCTGCCCACGAAGGTGCAGTATACTGCCTTCCCGATCCCCGAAGGGCGCGATTTAGCAAAGTGCAAGCACTTTGCATCGCGGGCGAGGCAAGAAACGCACCAAGGCCAATGGCCATCGGACACCTCGCGGTCCGTTCGCACACGCGCAGCAAAGGCCACTCGGCGTCGGCGGCCGTGGCCTACCGCTGCGCCACGCGCGTGGTCGACGAACGCACGGGCGAGCTGCACGACTACAGCCGCCGGGCGGTTCGCGGCGACGTCGTCGAGAGCGGCCTGACGGCCGGTCCGTGGGGCGACGCCCAGGACTTCGCCACGGCGATCGAGAGTGCGGAGCGGCGCAAGAACTCGATGATCCTGCGCGACGTTCAGCCCGCGATTCCGAGCGAGCTCGACGAGGCCGACCAGGTCGCCCTGACGGCCGACTTCGCGGCGCAGCTCGCGGCGCGTTACGACACGCAAACCCTCTGGGCCGTGCACCGGCCCCACGCGCGCGGCGACTGTCGAAACGGCCACGCCCACATCGTGCTGCCCACCCGCCGCCTGAACGAAGCCGGCGACGGCTTCGGCAAGAAGCTCCGGGAACTCGATTGCAAGCCGCAGTCGTCGGTCGAGGTCAAGGCGATCCGCCAGCTGTGGGAGACGACGGCCAATCGGTACCTCGCCCGGGCGAAGAGCCCGGTCCGCGTGGACTGCGGCCGTCGTCCCGGCGGCGCCCCGATGCCGACGCTCGGCCCGGTGGCGACGGCGCTCGAACGGCGCGCCCGGCCCGACGAGCCCCCGCAACCTGTGACGGAACTCGTCTGCGAGAGCGATGCGCCGCCGGTCACCGACGCCGGCCGCGCCCTCGCGCAGGTGGTGCTGGAGCGTCGGGCGCGAGATGAACGGTCCAGGAAGACCGTCGCATTGCCGGCGCCGCCGTCCCGCCCCCCGCTTCCCCGGCCCGCGTTCACACTGGCCGCAGTCGATAAGCAGCTGGCACGGCTCGCGGTGGTGAAGCAACTGAGACTAAAGCGGGAGCGGGAGGGTGATGCACGCGAAGCAGCCCGCCGCGTGCAACCGCCGCCTGCGGCGCCCGCCGGTTCGCGCGCAGCAAGGCCTGGCCCGCGCGTGCCACTGGTCGAGGTGTTGATCGGCGCGGCGCACGACGGCGGCGCCCGCCTGTCGCGGGTGCGCTCGGAGTTCGAGCGGATGGACGCGACAGACGGCGTGAGGCGCCTGGTGCTGAAGGCGGTCGACCCGGAGCTGCTGGCGGCGGTGGTCGGTCCGGGGCTGGCCCCGGCGTGGGTGGAGCCGCTGCGCGCGAACTACGCGCGCTTCAAGAAGGCGTACCCGCTGGACTGGGTGGACGTCGAGAAGGTCTGGCGAGAGCAGCGGAGCCGCTGGCGGCCGCAGCACCAGGCGCGGGCCACCCGGGCCGAAACGCCACAGCGCCCGCCCGCTCCGACAACACCACCAGCTCCCCGGGTTCGCCAGGAGCCGGCCACCCGCGGACGGGGGCAACGCCGGCCGGCTGCCCCGACCCCGCCCTACCGCGCCGCCGGCCGGCGTCCAGCAGCCCTCTGCGCGCCGTTGCGCCGGCCAGAGGGCCAGCCGACCCTTCGGCGCGTCGCGACGCGTCCAGTGGTCACCAGCACGCCACTGCGCGTGCCGGTACCGGTCCCCCGCATCCGCCGCGTCCATACGCGGGAGGTGGCCGTCTGCACGCCACCTGTACCCGCACAGCGCATCGAGGACCTGCAGCGCCAGCGCGATCAGGAGCAAACCCGCGCGCGGTCGCGCGAGTTCCATCGCCAGCTCCAGCGAGAGTTGCCGCGGGCGCTGTCGGACGTCGACGGCCGGTTCGTGGTCTCGCACCTAACCATCGGCAGTGTGTTGCAACGGCTCGACAGCAGCGACCGGACCGAGGCCGCGGCGCGCCAGGTGCTCAAAGGGCTGATCAAGCCTTCCCTCGCTGACGAGCGCGCCGCCGCGGAGCGCCAGTACCACAAAGTGGCGTACGAGGACGAGATCGCCAAGCGGCAGGAGGGGCGATGGGTGGGGCTCAGCAGAGAGGAACGGGAGGACGCGTTCAAGAGTGTAATACTGGCCTCGCTGCCGGCCTTGGTAGCGAAAATCCGAGCGGTCTGCCAACGGGTGCTGCAGCAGGTGCTCCGCTCCCATCCCGCCCCGCCGGCTGCGGCGGCGCCGCCGAGCAAGCCGAGCTGGAAGGAGCGGGTGCAGCGCGAACTGGAGATCACCGGGTCGGTCGAACCACAACGGCCGCCGGATCCCGCTTCCGGCGCTGCGGAACGCCGCGGTGACCGCGACCACGGCGGCCCGCAGTACTGACCGCTGAGCGGCGGGCGGCGAGGATTTACGGGTTACGTAACCGCGTATAATTGTTCCGAGCATGGCTCTGACCAACGCGGAGAAGCAACGCCGATGGCGTGAGCGACGCGCGGCCGGCATGCCGGTGGTGCGCTACGTTCGGGCGCCGGAGCCGCGGCGTTCGAGGCCGGAACGATGGCGCGTGGCCGTCGCCACGCTGCGAGAGCTCCAGGAGAGCTACCAGCAGTGGCGAGACAATCTCCCGGAATCGTTGGAGGACTCCGCCACGGCTGGGCTGCTGGACGCGGTCATCGATGTCGATCTCGATCAGCTCGACGTCGAGCTGCCCAAGGGATTTGGGAGGGACTGATCGATGTTCGATACGCATGCGGTTGCTCGTTCGCTGACCGCGGCCGACTTCACGCCGGCCCAGGCCGATGCCCTCACCGATGCCCTTCGCGTGGCGGCCGAGCAGGGCGACCATGTCACGTCAGACCAGTTCAAGGCCGGCCAGGCCGAGGTGCGGGCCGAAATCGCCGAGGTGCGGACCGAAATCGCGAACCTCGACACGCGCTTGTCGAAGCAGATTGCCGAGGTGCGGACCGAGATCGCGAACCTCGACACGCGGCTGTCGAAGCAGTTGAGCCGGATCGAGGCGGATCTGAAGTCGGACATGAAGCTGCTCAAGTTCGGGTACGGTCCGGTCGTCCTGGGCCTGCTGGTCAAGCTCGTGTTCTTCCCTTGAAGCCCGGAACGCCGCCAGGGCAAGTGGTCCGCTGCCCTCCCGCGGCCGCCGACCGCGGGTCCTGGCGCGCGTGGAGAGCAGGCCGCGGCGCGCCCGGAACCGGCTCGGCCGCGGTCCTGCGCAACGGGAGCCCTGTCGAGAGGAATACCGGCTCAGCCGAGCAGCCGCAGCGCGGCTATCACGAGTCCGGCGACGGCGAGCATGCGCCACGTCAGGCGGGTCTCTGCAGCCGCTGATGGCGGTCAGCACGCCGGCAATCTCGGCACGCAGTGTCTCCGGCGGCTGACGCGGCCGGGGGCCGGGTTCGGGGTGCCGCCGCGACTCTCAGCTGAGCAGTCGCATCACGGCCAGCACGAGTCCGGCGATGCCGAGCATGCGCCACGTTAGCCGGGTCTCGGCGTTGGCGATCCGGGCGTCGAGCTCGGCGAGCCCGGCCTTGAACTGATCGGGTGTCACGTGGTCGCCGTGGTCGGCCGCCTCGCGGACCGCGGCCGTGATGGCGTCGGCGAGCTTCGGGTCGGCGCCGGCGTCGGTCAGGGTGCGGGCGATGGCGTGGGTGTCGAGCGTGGCCATGGGGGCGTCTCCCCCTCCAGTCTAGCCCGTGAATCCCCGACCGCACGGTCTTCGCGGGTCCGGGCCTTGACGGCGTCGATCATGCGCACCTGGGGTGCGCCCGGCGTCGAGGCTCGGTCGCGGCACCTTGGTCGCGGGGTCGCAGCCCCGGACCCGCCAGGGCCGTACAGAGGCTCTCAGGGGCCCTCAGAGCAGGGGGGCGCAAGTGCCCTTCAGCTGTGACGGGCTCGGACCCAGAACAGCCGTGTGACGCGACTGAACAGCAACCAGCTGCTGCTGGCTGAAGACAGGGGCCTCGCTGACGTGGATTTCCCAGCCGTAGACCGTGATCACGTTGACGGCACCGATCGGCGTCACTTCGATGAACGACAAGCGTTCCCGCCCCTTCACGGCTAGTAAGTCAGCGCCGCCGACGTTACCGATCAGCCTGGCCCTCCCGTACTCGATCGGCCCGTCCGTGCTCCCTCGTCCAAACCGCCGTCTTGGGCACCGGCGCCGCCCGAGAACGCGAGCCCGGCGACCACGACGACAACGGTGGATCTCTTCAGCATGGCCGCAAGTCTACCGGGAGCACGAACCGCCGGCGGCGGGGGGTTTTCGGCTTTTCCCCGGTAGAGCCAGCCTCACGCATGCCGTCGAACGTGTTCGGCCAGGTCCGCCGTTGGTTGGGCATTCGATAATTGATCTTATGGAACGCCGAAACACCCCGGCGGGACCCGTCCGGCCGGCCAGAGACGCCGGGCTGGCCGCGCTCGACGACGCCGCCCGCACCCGCGTCGCCTCGGCCGCCGCGGCCGCGCTGGCCGGCAACACGCGGGCGACGTACGCGTCGCAGTGGAACCGGTTCTGCGCCTGGTGCGAGGAGCGCGGCGTCGCCGACCCGCTCGACGCCGGCGCGGCGCAGGTCGCCGCCTACCTCGCCGAGCGGGCCGAGACGCGCAAGCTCGCGACGGTGCAGGCCTCGGCGGCCGCGATCACGGCCGCCGCGCGCTCGGCCGGCCGAGCGGACCCGACGAAGACGCCGCTGGTCGCGGACACGCTGCGCGGGATCGCGCGCCAGCACGCCGCGGCGCCCGAGGCCGCGCCCCGCCAGGCCGCCGCGCTCGACTACGCCACCGCGCTCGACCTGATGCGGGCGGCCTCCCGGCCCCAGCGCCGAGGCCGGGGGCGGGAGACACCCGAGGCAGCCGCGGCACGGGGCCGGCGCGATGCCGCGATCGTGGCGCTGGCGTTCTGCGCGGGGCTGCGCCGCTCCGAGATCGCCGCCCTCGTCTGGGGCGACATCACGCCGACGGCGCGCGCCGGCCAGCAGCGGATCCGCGTCCGCTCGTCGAAGACAAACACCGACGGCCGGCGCGAGGACCTGCGGCTGCTCGCCGGCCCCTTCGCCCGCGCCGTCGAGACGCTGCGCACGGCGACGGTGCCCGCCGCGGCCGAACGTGTCGTACCGCTGAGCCCGCACCAGGTCAACCGCCGCCTGCAGGTCCTGGCCGTCATGCTCGGTCTCGAGGGCGTGTCGTCGCACTCCGGACGCCGGGGGCTGGCCTCGGAGCTGGTTCGCCGCGGTGCCTCGACCACCGCCGTGCAGGCCGCCGGGGGCTGGCGCAGCGCGGCGATGGTGGCGCGCTACGCCTCGGCCGTCACCGTCGAGGACGGCGCCGTCGCCAGGCTCTTCGGAGGGGGCGGATGAAAAGGGGTCGGTTCGTGCGCCCGGCCGCGCTTTGTCTCAGAAGCTGCCCGCCCCCGCGAGGACCTGATCCCGGCGTGAACACGAGGCTCGGCGAACGCAGCGCGGCCGGCTCTGGGACGCCGAAGCGGGTAACCGCCAGGGCGTCTCGAGTGGGGGGGGCACCGCCGATCCGCACCGAGTGAAGCGGGCCGCTCCCCCTCGGCACCCAGTCGAACACCACGCGCACCGAGAAGCCCGCCCTCACGACCGCACCGAGCGGGAAGCGCCACCGATCCGCACCCGCCGGCTCAAGCAGCCGCCACCAAAACAACCACGCCTGCACGCTCCTGCCGGAACCGGCGCGCCTCCCCGAGTCGGCGCGCAGGCAGCCACGGACCCGGGAGGGAGAGCGACGGCGGACGACAATCACTCCAGCGGGACACGAACCCAGCGGGACACGGCCGAGCGGGCAAGGCAACGCTCCGCTCCGGCCATTCTGTGCCCCCGCTCCCACGCCGCCCGTCACAGACCCGAATCGGCAAACCCCCGGGGGCCTGCCGGCCCCTTCACCCGGCCCACCTCGTTTTTCTCCGGAGAACGACCCATGCCGCTCATCGACCTGCTGCACCCCAACCAGCGCACCGCGCTGCGCCGCCTGCGCAAGCGCATCGCCAACCGCGAGAACATGCGCCGCTACCGGGCGGAGCACCGCGACAAGAAGCTCTGCGCCGGCGTCGACCTGCCCATCGAGGCAGGGACCTGCGGGCGCCTCGTCTGGTCCCGGCACGAACGCTGCTACGCCTGCCACGTGCGGCGCACGTGGCTCCTCAACCACGCGCTCAACCCCGCCGAGATCACCGTGGCCGCGCTGCTCGAGAGCATCGAGGACACCGCCGCCAAGGCCGACGCCGGCCCGCCCGAGGACAACGCCGCCGAGCCCGAGCCCGGCGCCAGCGTGCCCGAGGACTCCGGCCAGGCCGTCCCGGGAAATGGTGCGCCATCGACTACGAGCGGCTCGCCGAAACGGCAGCACGAAGAGCGAACCACGCCTGTTCCGGGCGCCGCTCCCAGAGCCGCCGAGTCCGGGCACTATGCCCGGACTCAAGAGCCCGAGTCCGGGCACTATGCCCGGACCAAGGGCTGTACGTACGGAAGGGCTGTACACCACCACCACCGCGCGCGAGGGGTGGTCGGCAACGCAGCCGGTGACGCGGCCGGAGCCGACGGCCAAGCAGCTCGAGTATGCGGCCGACCTCGGCATCGAAACGGATGGCGTCGACGGAGTCGAGCTGGGCGAGCGCATCGAGCACGCGGTAGCGGCTCGGGACGCCGGCCGCTCCGAGCGGCGCGACGCTCGCCGCTCCGAGCGTCGATCCGACCGTCCGCGGCGGACGGCCGTCGAGGCGCGCCGGCTGGCGGAGGCTGCCGCGCGTCCGTCGCCCGGCCGAGTCCGCAACTGCCCGCACTGCCGCACGCTCGATCGAGGAGCTGACTGTCACTGCGAGTCGTGCGGCTGGAGCGAGCCGGGCTGCCCGCACACGACGTCGTCGTGAAGGGGGGAAGCTGCTCGCCGAGTTCGCGGCGAGCAGCCCCCGACCGTATCCATCTGGATACCCCTCAAGCCGCGTGTACAAGCGGCCGAAAGGTATCCACCGACGCCGCCGCCCGCACCCGGCCGCCGCGGCCCGCGCTGGCCAGCAACACGCGGGCGACGTACGCGTCGCAGTGGAACCGGTTCTGCGCCTGGTGCGAGGAGCGCGGCGGCGCCGACCCACTCGACGCCGGCGCGGCGCAGGTGGCCGCCTACCTCGCCGAGCGGGCCGAGACGCGCAAGCTCGCGACGGTGCAGGCCTTTCGGCGGCCGCGAATCGCGGCCGCCGCGCGTTCGGCTGGCCGCGCGGACCCGACGAAGACGCCACTGGTCGCGGACACGCTGCGCGGGATCGCGCGCCAGCACGCCGCGGCGCCCGAGGCTGCGCCCCGCCTGGCCGCCGCGCTCGACTAACCATGCCGCTCATCGACCTGCTGCGCCCCGACCAGCGCGCCGCGCTGCGCCGCCTGCGCAAGAAGATCGCCAACCGCGAGAACATGCGCCGCTACCGGGCA
>JGIcombinedJ30088_10004619_pt1 | contig 12191 bp, 11 predicted proteins | sample PinacodermPK_FD_30088 | JGI IMG/M metagenome (IMG submission 30088)
GCGCCTTTACCCAGACCTACGTTTGGGCTTCCACCTACACTAGCGCCTTTACCCACACCTATGCCAGAGCCCTTCTTTACACTAGATCCTTTCCCTGATTGTTTAGCGCACTACCCATATATGAATCAGTTTAAACGCGTGGAGTGGTATGAATCGATTAAGATCATCAAGGCACAAGGCTATGATGCATCCAACGATCTTTATAAAGTATTGCTTGCAGATCTTACAAATATGCAGCAAAGAGAATATCGGTTTGATACAGAGCGAAAAAAAGGTGGAGTGCCGAATGCCAACCGAGTCCTGCGAAGCGTTCTGCTTGATCGCATCCTCGCGGAGAAGAGCTCTCTGTTGCAAGATAAAAAATTGAATGAACTCCGAGTCATTTTATCGGCGAAGCAAGCCCTTTTGCACAATAGAAGATTGGCAGTATTTGATCGCCTTCTCTTGGAGAAGGAAGATATGCTTACATATGAGCAAGATGAGCAAGAATTGGCTGACAAAATAAAGCAAGCAAAAGACGCGGTAAAAATAAGCATCCTTATACGTTATAACAATTGCGTTGCACAAGAAAAAGCAGAAGTAGCCAAGTTAGCAGACGAGGGAAGTAACCAATCACTCCTTGAGCATTATAAGGTGTTGGTTGATGCAGAAAAAGCTGAGCGTAAAAGGGTAGAGGCAATGCGTGATACAGATAGAATGAAGAGGAAGAGACTTAGGGAAAACAAAACACAAAGCATACTACAAGAGAGATCTCAAGCAGAAGAAAGTAGTGTTACAATTAGATCTGCTGGTCTTCCAGATGTTGAGATAGATCAGGATGGTTCTCCCATCACTTCTTCTGCGGAAAAGAGGAAGTGTGTGAGAGCCGAGACTGGCGAAGTTGTGGGGGGGGAGATCGACAATACAAGAAAGAGGAATGATACAGAGAGGTTGCGTTAAGCACTAAAAAGAAGCGAATCTTAGATCAATGAGGAAGAACGCCACCAGTTGAGGCATGCTTATTTTCCTCAGAAGATAGCCTATAGATACATTACTTTTGTTGTGAAAATTTGCTAAAATATATCCAAATGCATAATATATTTTTTCATGGGTTGCGCTATCCTATCTGCTTAGCTCACAGGGAAATTAGCTTTCACAAATAAAATATTTTTCGTATGACAAAGGTTGTGTGGGAAAAGAAACACTTACCAAATGAAATCGCATACTCTGTATTTGTCGAAGCGCATGTAAACTCAGTTATTACAAATCAAACATCTCTGTCATTGAGAGGTTGACCTGTCATAGGATTTAGTGCAAGTGTTGGGGCTCGCGCCGCGTCCTGTCCCAAGATGAGCGTACGTACTGGCGCCTTACTGATTCTTGATGGAGCCTTTCTACTTCTTGATGGCGGTATCTTTCTTCCGCCTCTTCCCAGCGGCGCCTTGCTTCATCATCTGGCGGGTTAGGTACTGCTTCCTGCCCTCCTGCTTCATCGGGTTGCCGGTGGCGTTTTGATTGACCATGTTGCGGGAGGTGTGCGTATGCTTCTCTCTGTATTGCGTCTAGCACTATAAGCATTTTCGAAGCTTTTTTCTGATTGCTGTACCACATGATGCATTTCATCTTGCATATTATCAAATGTAGCCCCTATTTCTTTTAGTCTGAGCGTCACTATCATTTGAACATTCTTTGGTATATAACGAATTTGACACACTTTTGTCTCTGCATCTATCATCCTATCAATCCCATTCTTTATAGCCTCAAATACGCTGCCATATGGGTGATAATTTTGGATGCTCTTGGGGATTTGGATGTTTCAGGAAGAGTCATCGAGTGTGTTGGCTGGCTTGTATCTAAAGGAGGCGACTCAAGAGGTGAAAAATGATGGGCCTCCCAATAATCTGTATTCTCTATCTTGCTTGCGCCGTGTAGAATCAGCGCACACAACAGTAATAATNTTTTTATATAAATTATAGTTACCATAACAAGTTATAGCTAGCTTTTTAAACATATCAATTCCATGTATATTTGGTATGCTATATTTTTTTTCGAGAAGAATGCTTAGTTAGCAAACTTGTACATCAAACGCCGAGGCATTAAAGCCCTTTAAGTGTTATAGGGTGTTGGTTGCAGCAGAAAAATCTGAGATTCAAATGATAGAGACAATGCGTGCGCACGATAGAAGTCGACAGAAGGATGACTGGAAAAAAGTTAGTGCATCATTGATGCAGTTCCTGCAGAATACAAGAGATCGCACACAGGAAGGGCGCCAATGCTTTAAGAAAGGCAGAATCTATTTGTGGTGTGCAAAAGGATCGGTATTAAGTACAGATAAACCAATAGATTATTGACAACAACAAATAGTATCACGCAGCACTTTCGCTAAACGCCGCAATTTTTGCAGAAGCAAAATGTGAGATAAGCGGCTTACCTTTGCTCTTTCTTCCTTTTTCTTATCTTCTGTTAGATGGCTCCACGATGTTTGTAAGCCATGTTGCTCTTTTGCTTGCTCTTCTGTTATCCGCGATGTTTGTAAGCCATGTTGCTCTTTTGCTTGCTCTTCTGTTATCCGCGATGTTTGTAAGCGGTGTTGATCCTTTTCCTTTGCCGTATCTTCTTTTATTTCCTTCCACCATGTTTGTAAGCGATGTTGCTCCTTTTTCTTCTCTTCTGTTAGATGGCTCCACCATGTTTGTAAGCCATGTTGCGCACTCATCTTTTGAATGATATTTTGCATATCATCACAGGTAAGATAGTTTCGTGTTAGCTCTTTTTGAGCAATGGTATTATCTGACAGATCAAACGTAAACATTTCTTTGTTTTCAGCCACCATTCGTTTCATGTAAATGTGCAGGTAAAAGTGGTGTTTCATAAGAAAAAGAGCTGTGCTTTCCTTTTCATCGCCTGATGCTGCGCTATGTAGAATAAAGGCAGATAATAGCAAGAATCTTTGTAGATAAATTATATTGAACACATTAAATCATATATGGTACTTAAAAGTATATCAATGTATATTTTGGTATTATTTTTTCTCTGTGCAGGTATACAGATATTTAATTTGCATTTTTCTCTCAATAAGAATCTATTTTCAAAGATGTGTGATAAAATATAGTTATGATTAGTATCTTTTGTTTACGAATATTATTTCTATTATTTATGTTTGTTCTGCCTGCTGCTGATTCAGGCAGAGAAGAGCAAGATCCACAAAAGACTGAGGCGATTAGGCTTTGCCGGTTATTCTCTTTTGAATTAGCAAGAGAGAATTGGATGAAGTCTGTTGTTCGTGCGCATCTTTGGGTATTTCCACAAGTTACTTTTGCAGCAGAGCAGGAGATACAGCATTTTCGATATTATGCGATCTCCGATCAAGTAGAGAATCCTTCACAAACATATTTTTTTCTTTGTCTTCTTAGGATATTTCCGCAAGTTATTTTTGAAAAATCTCAAGGCGTAAGGGGTGTGCAAGCGCTTGCAGTGCTCCAGNAAGCACAGTTCGAAAATAAGACAGTGAATGAAGCATTGATCGTGCAGATTCATCAAACAAAGGCACTGCNCATGAGAGATCGTTATGCCGTGCTGGACCTCCTCCTCCATGAGCGGCGCAATATTCTTCAAAATTCTGTTATATCGACAGATGTTGTGGTTTTGCTAACGGCATTGAACCTTGAGAATAGTAGGCTCTCCTCTCTTCGTCAGAGTGAGATGAATAATTCAAGAAATTANTCTCAACGCAAGAAGTCACGCCAGGAGAAAAAGTAGAATAAATGTAATATTAGATATTACTTTTCTTTTCGCACATCCATATTTTTAATCGCATCTATCAATCTCTTGCCAAGCAGACACTTTTTTTCTTCTTTGCGGCTTCATCACTTGCATTGCCTTTTGCAATGCAGCAGCGCCCATGCCAAGTGTTTCTTGTATTTTAATCCAAAAAGTGTCCTTGAAGGTCGTACTTTTGTGCATTATGTCCTCTTGCATGCTGTGACTTTTCAGCACATCTTCTACGCTTTGTGGGAGGGTAGGTTACTCTTTCTATTGCGTCAGTATCCTCTGATTGTGTACATCTTGTGCTCGTGCATTAGGTCTGGATGGATCTTTTGTGAGATCAAAAACGGATGCAGAGGGAAGCCTTTCTTATGCTGTGAACAGACTTTGCTCTACAAAGATCTCATCCATAGGGGAAGTTCTTTTTTGTTCCACTGCAGGACTNTTGCTCCATAATGCGCTGTATAGAGAAAATGTAAACAATAGTAACAATCTAGGTATGTAAATGATATTTATCATCTATGGTATTTTAGAAAATTTTAACAATTAAAGAAAGAAATTTATATCTATATTTTTTTCATGATACACACTCCTCAAATGTGAATCACAGAGCAACTAAGTCGACCTAAAAAATCAATTACGGTATATTTTTTTATTGTTATATATAGTACGAGACTATGTCTGCTTTGATCCTATTGCGATAACTCAAATCGCTTTGTTCTCCTGCATTTATGTTTCTCTTGAAAAGAGTGCTAGTTAGTTAGATATAGCTATTGTTAATTGTTTTTGTTGATCAAAACTGCTAATATACGTTTATTATGATNAAGATATTTTGTATACAAAGATTATTACTGTTGTGTGCGTTTGTGCTGCACAGCGCATCTTCTCAAGATGAGTTAAGTGGATCCTTCGATAGGGAGGGGCATCAGTGGGAGGAATCGGAAAAATTGTGGTCTGTTCTCTCCTTTTTGTCTGCAAACAGAAGAAGTCCTGTTTGCGACAAGCCACCGACGCCATGGGACCATGAGGCAAGTATAGTTGATAGAGTTGAATCTTCCGCTGATTCTTCACCGGATGTGCATCCGACAAGGGTGAGCGAACGGCTCGCTCAGAAGAGGAAAGCATCTAGAGATAGTTTGACTGCAGATGATGAAAGTGCTCATTTTTCTAAAAGAAGAAAAAGCAAAGGCCAAAGCGCAATAAAAAGCATCTGTCCTGCTTGCAAAAATTCAGAGACGAAATTGGAAAGTGTGGCAAGTATAGTTGATAGATTTTTGGAACCTTTCTCTAATTCTTCACCTGCTGTGTATCCGACAGTTGTGCATCCGACAAGGGTGAGTGCACGGATCAATCAGAAGCTGAAAGCGTCTGAAAATAGTTTGATTGAAGATGATGAAAGTTCTCAAGAAGNAAGATGCGATCAGGAATCAAAGAGACAAAAAAAGTTTGCTATACGTTTGATCCTCCAGGAAGGGGCAGAAGCGAAACACACGATACCACAAGAACTGCTAGAGAACGTTACTCAGATATATGCAAATAGAAAGATAAGAAAGCAAAAGGAAATAATTGCGCAGGAGATGCAAAAGAAACATGCTTGCCAGAACAAAAAAAAATCAATGCGCAATGAAATGAGAGCTATCCTGAAAGCAGCAAAAGCAAAATCATCTTGTATATATATTGAGGCAGCATGGATGTGTGAGCATCAGAAGTTGGAGAGCTATTGCGAGAGGGATAGAGTGCGCTTGAAAGCTTTGAGAGATGGCAGAAAGAGAATTGATTGTGAGGCACTGATAGCAAAATTTAAAGAAGAATTAAAACCAATGCTGCCAACGGGGCAATATTCCACATTCAGTGAGAGTATGGGCCAATTTTCAGCAGATTTTCGATCCCAGTATGATGCAGTTGCAGAGGGCGATCAACCTATTTTGATGGCGCAGCTGAATCAGATAGGGAGTGGGATGCTTTACCAATACCGTAAAACTCACCCTGCAAAGCAATAATAACTCTTTTCTGTTAATGATGTGATTTTCATTTGTAGTATTTTCCTCTTCCTGCTGTCTGGGTTCTGATGCAGTTAAAAGGTTTTTCTCTGCGCACGTAGTTCTGCATATGCGTCAGATATAGAAAGAAAAACATGCGTAGGAAGTTATTATTAAAAGTATATAGTTAATACAAAGATATTTTATTTGTGATGATTTGCCTTTCTTAATAAGATAGGTCAACCTCATTGGAGATGTGTTTCTTTTTTTGTATTAAATGCTGTTTCCGAGCATCATGATTGTTTAAAAAAAGCACAAAAGGTATAGCCATACTTTCTAGAATTTGTTAGAGATTGGTTGAATGATCAATATAGTTTACATACAAAGATTCTTGTTGTTGTGTGCACTTGTTCTGCACAGCGCAGGAAAAGAATAGGCACCTTTAGAGGAGCTAAATGCTTTACACACAATTAGAAAANAAAGCACTCCTGCACCTGATTCTGTGCAAAAAAGGGAAAATATGATCAAGCCCAATTCTGGTATATTTTTTCTTCCAGAGGGCCGTATGACTGAAAACACCGATGGTTACTCCTTGGATCTTGGAGGTAAAAGCGATCCTAATTCTGAAAGAACTCCTGATAATGGGGCAGAAGAAAACGATGGTTTCTTCGATTTCAATTTTCTCTCGCTTTCTTTTTCTTTTTTTATATGTTCTGTCCATTTTGCTACACTCTGATTGCGTTGAAGCATTATGCGAAGAAGGTTGATTTCATTTGGAGTCAGGCGCGCTTGTGAATGCTTTGTCTTCTGAGAGTTGCTGGTTTTCCAGTGTGCAGGACTCTGGCCGGCGCGCTTGAGGATCGATTGTTGATTCAGCAGTGCTCTTTCACGTGTATCACGATCTATCTTATTTTGTAAATTCTGCATCTCACGTGAGTATGTACTCATACCCCTTTGTTTGCACGAATGCGCTCGATAGAGAAATTGCTTTTTGTTAAGGGCAATTCTGTATCGCAGGAACTCGCATTTCTGTCCTTCATTATGCAATTTTTTTAAACGAGCGCTCCCTTTTACGCCTTCTGGCTCTAGACTCTGTGTTTCAACTGGTTTAGGGAGTGTGGTGAAATCTCTTATGGGTGCAGCTAATGTCTCCTCAACAAAGGGTGAAGCTAATGTCTCCTCAACAAAGGGTGAAGCAAAATGATCTTCCTGCTTTGAAGGGAAGTGATCGATGGATAGAGAAGTCCATTCTGTTAAAAGAGGATAAGAAGAAGTCGTATTCCTAGGAAAAGGAATGGCTGCACTCGACAATAAAGGATCATCTGTCCCTGATGCGCTGTATAGAGCAAATGTCAATAATAGGAATAATTGAGGTATGTAAATTATCTTTATCATCTATGGTATTTTAGCAAATTTTAACAATGAGATAAATTTATATCTCTATTTTTCTCATGACAAAATCTCATCTGCCACTATATCATCAAGCGTAAACCCTTCTTTTTTTATATATCGATTTATTATTTCCAGATATCATCTGACATATTATCAAATGTAAACTGCGCTTCTCCATTTTGCTTTACTGCTATCTACTTGACTATATAATGCAGTATATGCCAGTGGTCTTTGACTGTCTTGAGGAGAGTAGACTTTCTTTTCATCGTATCTCGGATTTTTTGTTTTGATGTTTTCTATTTGCTCATGTAGCGTCTGACTCTTGGGCATCAGTTGCTTGATTGTTATATTTTATTTTTTCTATCGCAACACTAGCAATTTTGTGGCACGTTTTTATTACTCTCGAATCGCGCATGCTAAATAGATATCAATTTCTTCATTGTTAAAATTTGCTAAAATACCATAGATGATAAATGTAGTTTACGTACTTAGATTACTCCTATTGTGCACATTTGCTCTATACAGCGCATTATTTGGTTCTGCAGTGAAGCAAGAAATCTCTTCTCCTACGGAGGATAGTGCTGTTGCAACAAAATGGATTGCTTTAGGGAGAGAGCTGTTCACTCGAGATGACTATAGTGTGCTTCATAGACTAGAGCAAGCTGTAGAACAACCAGAAGATTCTGACGCAACAAAAAATGATCTGGCCAGAATAGGAACTAAAGGCGCTGAGAAAGCAGTGTTCAAAGATGNTTTTGTTCGTTCATTCTTTACTTGTCCTCAGACCTCTTCTTCTGTGAATAGANAGCGTGTACCCACATCTTCTGATTCTGGCGCTGAAAACAACAAATGCTCTCGTAGTGCAGAGTTATAATGCACTACGAGATATTGACTCAAGCACACTTGCTGAGAAGACACAAAACCCTACTCGTTCTGTGATGCCAAAGCGCAGCAAGGGAAAGAGTCAAACCATCCTCAAAAATCATAGGTTTTCTTGCAAATCGAAGCACACAAGAAGCCATNATACACAAAAAGTCTAGATTCAAGAATACTTTTTGTTTTGAAATGCGAAAAACAGTTGATGTATGTGATTTTGCATTAGCAAGAGGGCATTCAAAGCCGCAAAAACAATGTCTTCTAAGATATGATATATGCGATTAAAAAAAGATGGATATGATAAAAAGCAAACAAGCAAAAATAGCACGCGTCCTAAGCGACTCTATTATAAAAGCAATGACGAGAGTATAGCCTCTGAATCCATGAGAAGGCATTCATTTTCTTATGGAGAGAAAATAGTGAATAGAAAATTAGCTGCATTTGAGGTGTGCTTATTTGCTTGAGAAGGAAGATAGGGTGTGTATAATTGCTTTTATTGTTAAATATTGCTAGACTGTGTTCAAATGATTACTAATATACTTTTTCTGTTGTGTGTGTTTGTGTTGCGTAGCGCTCAGCCGATCCAGGCAGAATATTCACCGCGTTGTTTATATGTGATACCTGCGTTTGTATGCTATTATCCATCTCAGACGGATCCGGATTCTGTTGTGCAAAAAGCGTCTGGCGGTGGGGCAGGATTGATAGATATTTGTGCGCCAGCGAACCCTAAACGTAATAAACGTAATATTAGAATTTGTGCGCCAGCGAATCCTAAACGTAATATTAGAATTTGTGCGCCAGCGAATCCTAAACGTAACATTAGACGTACACTTAGTAAAGAGGAGGAGCACTTTTTGAATTGTCTATGGTATAAACATTTTCCGGCTGATGCGCTAAACGATACATGCATCGAGCGTTTTGCATCGATTGCTGTCATCAAGGAAACTGCATTTGATGATCAATGGAGACCGACGGATTCGCAGGAGGCTCCGACCGCCATCAAGGAAACTGCATTTGATGATCAATGGAGACAGACGGATTCGCAGGAGGCTCCGACCGCTTATCAAAAACTGCTAACGGATCTTGAAGGTATGCCGGATCGGATGCATCAGTGTGATAGAGAAAAACACAAAAAACGGAGAGGAACGCTAGACAGGCCGCTGACTGTTCAGAGTTTAGGTCGCTATGAAATGATTGATTGCCTCTTGTTGGCAGAAAAAAATCTTCCTGCAGAAGCTTCAGAAAAAGCTCGGACAGTATTGGAGCGCGCATTGTGCACTGAGTATGGTTGGATATTAACGCAGCGCAGGCTAGAGCGGGTTAAGAAGCAAGTATCGAGGGAGAGTAATAAAACATCGCAAAGTGCGGAAGCAAGCCAACAAGGGGTCGCTTCCAAAGGTTATGAGTTTGAAAAAGATGATTTTGGACAACATGTAGAGGCGGCGGTGGCGCGCCCTTCCCGTGCTAATTCTAATAGTTCATCTTCTAATAGTTCATCTTTTCGGGATAATGTAGGAAGTCAGGAATATTTTTGCCAAGAGGATGAAGTGGGCGAAGATGTTCCGTTAGTTATTGAACCACCATTTGAGGACATAGCAATGCCCGTATCTCAAGATGCTGAAAAACAACCAAATCCTCAAGACAAAAAATTCCCTTTCACACAAGAGTATGCTGCGCAATATGCAAGGATACGTGAAGTTTCACAACCAAAACGGCCTTGTTATTAATGCAAATGAGCCGAGGGTGAGAAATTTCACTATGAGCAATAGTTTCGGAAAAGGCCAATGTAATGTCGCACAAGAAGGTAAACCCGCAACGCGGTGCGCGCGCTGTATTATTTAAAGAGTATGCACAAGTAATTAGCGCGTCAGTGAGCAAGAATATATAAGCTCTTAAAGAAGCAGTGAGAGTTTAGACTGAGAAAAACTCTTAATTAAAAAAAGATATACATGCATGGCCATATTTTTTTTNAACTTTGTCCATTATATTCATCATTTAACTGTATTTTAGAAATTTGCATAAGCAGAGCACTTTATGTCTAGCATGCCTATCTTTTTTGGCAGAAACATTCAATATAGGAAAATAAATACGCCAGGATTGATTCTATCTTATATGTGTAGATGAGACATGAAAACTAAGTCGTCCTAAAAATAAATTGTGGTATATGTTTGCATTGTTATATATAGGACCTTATGTCTGCTTTGATCATATTTAGACAACTGAAATCGTTTGATTTTCCTGCATCTATGTTTCTCTGTTTNTCTTAAAAAGAGTGCTAGTTAGTGAGATGTATTATAAGTTGTTTGTGCTGTTAAAGTTTGATAAAATTTTAATATGATATCTCTATTTTATATACAAATATTATTATTGTTGAGTGTGCTTGTTCTTCACAGCGCACAGCCTCCCAGTGAACAGAATCCTGCAGGACCATCTGATCTTGGGCATCCTTTGCAATTTGGTTCGATTTTATTNCCTGACTCTGCGAGTCCATCTGCTATTATGGATCCCTGGTTATTTTCCAATTCTACAGGATTCTCAGAATTGTCTACCGCTTTACATTTGAGTGATGAGATTAAAGCGCAAGCGTTGGGTACAGTATCTGTGTCGAGTGATACTGCGATGAGAACTTTAAGTCAGCATCCTAAAGCAGTGCAATCGCGAGAATTGCGCACTGAGATAAGAAACAGTTGTTGCGGCGACGATATCCAAAAGAAGAAATGGGCTGTGGATTATGACGCACGTATCAAGCGAGCCCAACGCGAGCGTGATAAGCGGCGCACAGATATGAGTCATTTATTGAAAAAAATCAAAGAGAAAGCAGAGCCAGAAGGGGGTGAAAGTGAGATGACTTGGTCGGATGCTTTTTCTAGTGTTAAGGATTCTTTTGATGAAGGTTTGTCACAGAAATTAGAAACATTAGTGGCAGAAGCATTGGCAAAAAAAGTGATAGAGCGCGTGCAAATAGAAATGGAGAAACCAGTTAATGCAGCAGTGCTCACGGAAGTGGGAGATCCAACGGCATGCACAGTGAAAGAAAAAGTGGCAGCAATGCTCAAGAAGACAAAGAAGGATTTGATACGTGAGGAAGTGAGCGCACAAATGGGGGGGAAGAAGACCGAAAGGGATCTGATACATGAGGGTACACCTACATCTCATCTTGGGAAGGAAGATAAGAGGGGAAAAGATAAGCGCATGCATAGTCAAGAGAGCAGTGACAAGAAGCGCTGTAAAAAAAATTCTGATGCACAAAAGGTTGACGATTCTGTGCAGAGAGCTGTAAAAGTGTTGCAAGCATTGGTAAACACAGCGAAAGAACATGTGAAGCAAGACAGAGAGGATCTGCGTGAGGAGGTGCTGAAATGTCAATTTCAGAAAGTAAAGAAGAGGTCCGAAGATAAGAGAGGTAGGAAAAGGGTTAAAAAGAGGAGTGCACGTGTTCTGTGTAGCTCTGGCTCTGACGATCTAGATATAGATGGCTTGGTTATGGATAATAGTTTTATGGGTGAAGAGATTCCTGTATCTGGTCTGTCGACTTATCCTCTTTTATCTATTGGTGCGGATGAAATATTCCTGGATATAGCATTGGATCCGGCTCTATGGAGTGCAACGGATGAGTTGGCTGTGCAGCAAGGTTCCGCAACAGGTGAGTGAATGGGGCAGAAATGTGTGGCTATATATCAAACAGCCTCCTTTCTTGTTATATCTGCCAAAAAGTCATCTTTGCTCTAAATTATACAATTTGAGGATATATTGATTTAAAAAAAATTATGGCAGGCAGATTGTTTTGCATATCGATAAATTTGTGTAGTGTGATCTATTTATATTGCATGTCAATGTTATACATAAGATGCAATGGTTTAGGGTTGATAGCTAGCGTTATAGATTGTGTTGAACTCATAAAGAAATAAATGATATGATGTTCCTAAATGCATAATCTATTTTATTTGCGAATCGTCTTTCTATTGTTTACATTTTTTCTGTACAGCGCTGAGGAATCAGAGGAAACGAAAGATGCAATGATCCAAAGGCTTCGAGAGAGCACAATACCAGCCCGCTTTGCAGCGCTTTCCGTTTGCATAGAAGAAGAGCAGAAGCAGCAAGGGATAAAAGTTGATTACGAATTGATATCAGAGCTTGATGAGAAATGGACGCAAGCAAAAAAGGTCAAGAACAATGAGTATAGAAGGCGCAAAGGTCGAG
>JGIcombinedJ30088_10004620_pt1 | contig 12189 bp, 12 predicted proteins | sample PinacodermPK_FD_30088 | JGI IMG/M metagenome (IMG submission 30088)
GGTCGTATAGCGGTCGAGCCGGTGAACGATACCGGGACGCATTCCGCCGGAGCTGCCCGAGAGGCTGGTCAGATGGTGCAAGAGTGCGTTCACCAGCGTCCCGCTGGCGCTGCCGGCCCCGGCATGCACGTTCATGCCCGCAGCCTTGTCGACCACCGCAAGATGGTCGTCTTCGTAGACGATGGCAATGTCGATTGCCTCGGGCTCGGCCTTCAGCGGAGGTCGTTCGGCGGGGTCGACTTCCAGGGTCTCTCCGCCCCGCAACCTCCTCGATGCCTTGCACTCCGCCTCGCCGTCTACACGCACTCGCCCCGCGCGGATCCATTCCTGCACCAGCGAGCGGCTGGTCTCGGCGAAGCGCTTGACGACGAACTGGTCCAGGCGCTCGCCTTGTGCCTCCGGTCCGGCGTCCAGCACCATCGCCTTCAGGGTGCCACACGTACTGCACTCAGGCGCTGACAGAAGGATACTGCGACGGCCTTGACTTGCNGTCCCGAGTGTGTAATAATGCGTCTATATGAATATTCATGCGTTCGNGCCCGCCAGCCGCCCGGGCCTGGAGACAGCGCATTTCTTGCGGNACAGCGACCTGTCCGACCACGAGTTGCGTAGCTTGCTNGAGGTCGCCTATCAGATCAAGATCGAGCCCGAGTCCTGCCGGGACTCGCTCAAGCATCGTGCGATCGTGCTGATGTTCGAGAAGCCGTCGCTGCGGACCCGCATGACGTTCGAGCTTGCGGCGGCCCAGCTCGGGGCACTCGCGGTCTTTCAGGATCACCGCGACGGCCGGATCGGCGAGCGGGAGCCAGCCAGGGACATCGCGCGCAACCTGGACCGCTGGTTCGACGCGATCGTGGCGCGCACCTATTCGCACAGGACATTGGAGCAATTGGCGCAATGGTCAAGCGTGCCGGTGATCAACGCCCTCAGCGAGTCGTATCACCCCTGCCAGGCGCTGGCCGATTTCCTGACGATCCGCGAACGCTTCGGCTCGTTCGAAGACCTCCGGATCGCCTACGTGGGCGACGGCAACAACGTCGCCCATTCGCTCATGTACTGCGCGGCTCAACTGGGGGTTTCGATTTCGGTCTGCGGTCCGCCGGGATTCGGACCGCGCGAGGCCGACCTGGCGGTTGCCACGGCAGTTGCCGAAGCGCACGGCTCGACCGTGGATGTCGTTGCGGACATCCGCGAGGCGGTCCGCGACGCCGCGGCGGTCTATACGGACGTGTGGACGAGCATGGGGTGGGAGGACGAAACGCAGCAGCGCCGGATCGCCTTCGACGCGTATCAGATCAATGAGGCCGTGATGGCGCTGGCGCGCGAGGACGCAATTTTCATGCATTGCCTGCCGGCACTGCGCGGCCAGGAGGTCAGCGACGCGGTGATCGAGTCCGATCGCTCCGTCGTGTTCGACCAGGCGGAGAATCGCCTGCACGCGCACAAGGCGCTGCTGATGATGATGGTGAACGGAGCGTAGCGGATCATGGACACGAAACCGACGAAAGTTGCGCTGGCTTACTCAGGGGGCCTTGACACGTCGATCATCATTCCGTGGCTCCGCGAGCATTACGGGGCCGAGGTTGTTGCGGTTTGCGGGGACGTAGGCCAGGGTGCCGGGGAACTCGATGGCCTGGAGGAGAAGGCGCTCGCCAGTGGCGCCTGCGACGTCCATGTGGCAGACCTCCGCGAGGAGTTCGTCGCCGACTACGTCTGGCCGATGGTCCGCGCCGGCGCGGTGTACGAGCACAAGTACCTTCTCGGCACATCCATTGCCCGGCCCTTGTTGGCCAAGCTCCAGGCCGAGGTCGCACTGCGGACAGGCTGTGACGCGCTCGCACACGGAGCTACCGGCAAGGGCAACGACCAGGTGCGCTTTGAACTTGCCTACAAGGCCATGGCGCCTCACTTGCCGGTGATCGCCCCGTGGCGCGAATGGGACATCGTTTCGCGCGAGGATGCGATCGACTACGCCGCCAGGCACGGCATCCCGATCCAGCAGAGCAAGGAAAGGATCTACAGCCGCGACGCGAACCTGTGGCACATTTCGCACGAGGGTGCGGAGCTTGAAGATCCCGCCAACGCTCCTTCCGGCAGGGTCTGGACTCTCTCCGAGAATCCTGTGGACGCGCCGGCGTCCGGCTGCGAGGTTGCGGTCGGCTTTGAAGCGGGCACGCCCGTGGCGGTCGACGGCGTCCGGCTCAGCCCGGCCACGATTGTCGAGACCTTGAATGCGACTGGCTGCACGCATGGCATCGGGCGGATCGATTTGGTCGAGAACCGGTTCGTGGGAATGAAGTCGAGGGGCTGCTACGAGACTCCGGGCGGCACGATCGTGATGGCCGCTCACCGCGAGATGGAGGCATTGACTCTTGACCGCGCAACGCACCACTACAAGCAGAAGCTTGCGCTCGACTACGCCGAACTCGTCTATGACGGCAAGTGGTTCACGCCGCTGCGAGAGGCGCTGGACGGGTTCGTCGAACGGACGCAGCGGCATGTGACCGGCACCGTGCGACTCCGGCTCTGCCAGGGCCGCATTGATGTCCTTGGCCGCGAGTCTCCGTACTCGCTGTACGCGCCCGAGATCGCCAGCTTCACGATGGGCGACGAGTACGACCAGAGGGACGCGGCGGGCTTCATCAACCTCACCGGGTTGCCGATCCGGGTTCACGCGTCGATCCAGGGTGGACTCGCTACCAGGAAGGGCGGGGAGCAATGAAGCTCTGGGGAGGCCGTTTCGAAGCGGGACCGGCTGAGCTCTTCGAGCGATACTCCGGTTCACTCCAGTTCGACAAACGGCTGTTCGAAGCAGACGTTACCGGATCGAAAGCCTTTGCCAACGCCTTGGCGCAGGTCGGGATCCTGACAGAGGACGAGCGCTCGGCGATTCACGAGGCATTCGATGCGATGCTGTCCGAGTCGGGTTCTCCCGGGTACTTCGACGCCGACGACGAGGACATCCACACATTCGTTATCCGGAAACTGGGCGAATCCGTCGGTTCGCTCGCGGAGAAGATCCACACGGGCAGGAGCCGCAATGAGCAGGTTACGACGGATTTTCGGCTCTGGGTGAAGTCCGCGATCCGCGACACCCAGCGCCAGCTGGAATCCCTGATGGGTTCGCTGCTTGCTCTCGCCGAGCGCGAGCCGGACGCGTTGCTGCCAGGGTACACACACCTTCGGCGCGCTCAAGCGGTGCTGTTCGCGCATTACCTGCTGGCGTACTTCGAGATGTTCTGGCGGGACTGGCAGCGGCTCCAGCAGGCGTACGAGCGCACCGATGTCTCACCGCTCGGGAGCGGTGCCCTGGCCGGAAGCGGTTTCCCGTTCGACCGCCACGCGATGGCCGCCGACCTGGGGTTTGCCAGCGTCTCGCGGAACAGTCTCGATGTGGTTGCCGATCGCGATTTCGCCTTGGACTTCCTGTACGCGGCTTCGGTCACGATGCTGCACGCCAGCCGGCTGGCGGAAGACTGGATCCTTTACAGCACTGAAGAGTTTGGATTTCTCGAGATGGGCGACGAGGTCACGAGCGGCTCGAGCCTGATGCCGCAGAAAAGGAATCCTGACGCGCTCGAGTTGCTTCGAGGCAAGACCGGGCGCGCGTGCGGCAACCTGCAGTCGCTGATGATGACCCTGAAAGGACTACCGCTGGCTTATAACCGCGATCTCCAGGAAGACAAGGAATGCGTCTTTGAAACCGCGGATCAAGTGTCCGAATCGATCGGCATTCTCGCGCTTTGCGTCGACACGGCGCGCCTCCGGCCCGAGGCAATGGAGCGCGCCGCCGAGGACGGATGGGTGTCGGCGACGGCACTGGCTGAGATCCTGGCCCGCGCCGGCGTGTCTTTTCATCGCGCCCACCAGATCGTCGGAGGCATCGTGCTTTCCAGCGTGAAACACGGGAAGAGGCCTCGCGACTGGACCCTTGACGAGCTACGGGAGTTTGCTCCGGAACTCGACGAGAGGGCCATGGCCGCGCTCGCTCCGCGCCAGGCGCTCGGGAACCACGCGGTGGTTGGCGGGACGGCTCCGGAGGCCGTGGGAGCCGCGCGCCAAGCCGCCAAGGAGCGCCTTGAGAGCCTCGCGGAGGTTTCACGGAGCGGCGCGGACTGATGAGCATCAAGCCGCGACGGCAGCGCGANATCCTGCGCCTGATCGGCNNGGGTTCGNTGCGGACGCAAGATCAGCTCTCCGCTGCGCTCGCCGCCAAGGGCATCCAGGTCAGCCAGGGAACGCTCTCGCGCGACCTGCGAGAACTTGGCGTGGCAAAGGCGGCGGACGGCTACTCGCTCCCCGCGCGGAGGCAGCCGGTCGCTCCCACGCAGCGCAGCCTCGGTCGCGTCGCCGCCCAGTTCATGCTGGAAATCCGAATCGCCCAGAACATGGTCGTCTTGCGAACGGCTCCGGGAGGGGCGAACGCGCTGGCGCAGCGTCTGGACGCGGCAGCTTGGCACGAGGTCGTCGGCACGATAGCGGGCGACGACACGATCTTCATCGCGACAGCGGACTCGGCAATGGCCGAACGCGTCCGCCAGCGCCTCATGGCGCTTTGATCGCGGCAATCGCGGCCAGGCGTTTCTGGCGCCCGGGCCGAAGATTGGATCCCCTTGGTATCCTAGCCGGCGAGGTACCGATGCTGAGGCGGGCGACCAGGAAGAATGTGACCAAACCATTACTCGACGGCCATGTCGCAGTTGTGACGGGAGCCAGCAAGGGTCTGGGCAGGGAGATGGCCGAGGCGCTTGCGGCCGCCGGAGCGAAGGTCGCGCTGGTCGCGCGGAGCGAAGCGTTGCTCGAGGATGTCGCGAATGCGATTCGCGAACGCGGGGGCGAAGCCGAGCATGTCGTCGCGGATGTCACCGACGAGGCGGCAGGCTCCGAGGTCGAGCAGGCCGTGCGCGAAGCCTTCGGCGTCTGCGACATCCTCATCAACAACGCCGGCATCAACAATCGCAAGCCCATCGAGGAGTTCTCTTTCGAGGAGTGGCACGAAATCCTCGACGTCAACCTGACTGGGCCGTTCGCGATGTCAAGAGCATTCGTACCCGGCATGAAGAGCCTGAACTGGGGACGCATCATCAACATGACGTCGATCATGTCCCACGTCTCGCTCCCAAACCGTACCGGGTATTCCACGACGAAAGCGGGTCTGCTGGGTTTCACCAGGGCTCTTGCCCTCGAACTGGCGCCGCACAACATCACCGTCAACGGCATCAGTCCGGGACCCTTCGCGACAGAAATGAACCGTCCGCTGATCGAGGACCCCGAGAAGAATCGTCAGTTTCTCTCGCGCATTCCCGTCGGCCGCTGGGGCAAGGTCCGCGAAATCGGGAAGCTCGCCATTTACCTGTGCTCCAATGATGCGGGCTTCATCACCGGTACCGATGTCGTCATCGATGGAGGCTGGACGGCGCAGTAGGTTCCGTTTGCGCGGCGCGGGCCGCGGTCATAGTCCGGCCTGCCACGCCGGGAGCCGCACGAACCGGAAGCCGCGATTCCTCAGGTTGGGGACGATCCGGCGAACCGCTTGGATTGTCTGCGTCCGATCCGTTCGGACCCGGGTTGATTGGCCGTCGTGCAGGCACACGATTGCGCCCGGGTCGGCGCGGCTCTCCACGCGCGTGGCGATCCGATCCGCGCTCCATTTCCAATCCATCCCGATCACGCTCCAATGCACGCCGACTAGGCCGAGGTCGGGAAGAACGTCCCTGAGGGCGGGCGAGCGCAGGCCGTAGGGCGGCCGGAAGATCGCTACCTGACAGCCCGTGGCCTCGGCAATGGCGTCCTGCGTGCGGGCGATCTCGCGCTGCACGCGAACGAACGGGCACAACGGCAAGCACGGATGGGAGAAGGTGTGGTTGCCCAGCGCATGGCCAGCCTCGAGGATTGCTCGCGCCGTTCGGGGCTGCCGTTCGACGTTCTGCCCGCAAACGAAGAATGTCGCTGGCACGCCGAGAGCATCGAGAACGTCAAGGAATCGCATCGTCTCGTTGCTCGGTCCGTCGTCGAAGGTCAACGCGATGTCAGCGGCATCCGTCGGTAGCCGACGATAGCTCGGCCCCCAGCGCTGGGATGTGGGCCACGCGGAGGCATGGGCCGCGGACGCCAGGGCAGCGGCCGTAATGCTGAGTGGCACCCATAACATACATAGGAATTGTAGTGTTTGAGGCCGGCAGGCGCGCTGCCAGTGTCCGCAGAGTCGCCATCGTGGCACTCTCGTTGGCATCCCATTCCACAGGATTCGTGCCGCGCGCCGCCAGCGGGCTCGAAGCTGTGGGACGCCTGCCGCCAATCCTTACCGTCATGTGGAATCGTGCCTCTCGGGAACGGTCGTAGCGGCTTGTGCTTCCGCCAATTGCGGTCACTCCAGGACTGGACTTATAGTGATACATTCATAGGTCAGGCGGCCTGCTGGAAGAAGCCAACATGCCGAGAGCGAAGGATACGGAACTGCATTCCCCGCAGACCGAAGCGGCGATGTTCTACGGGCTGTTCTTGCGCGGCCACTCCGCGGACTCGCTGCGGGCGGAAATCGACGTATCGCCCAAGCTCCTGGACAAGTGGATGCGCGCCCGCGAATACGATGAGGACTTCCGCGACCAACTCCGGCGGCTATACGTCTACAGGAAACGAGTACTGGCGATCTTCGACTCGCTCGTGTCGAGCACGCAAGCCCAGTCCGCATGGCAGTAGGCAGTTGAACCAGCCGTTGGCTTGGCACAGGGCCGGCGGCGCCGCGCAATCGTAGACTTGAGGACTCCATGGATCTCTACCACCCTTCCGAAGAATTTGTCGCGCGGGCGAACGTGCCGCGAGGAGACGCCCACCGGCAATTGATGGAGCGCGCGGAGTCCGATCCGGAAGGATTCTGGGGCGACCTCGCAGAGAGTGAACTGCATTGGTTCAGGAAATGGGACAGGGTGCTCGACGATGCTGAAGCTCCCTTCTATCGGTGGTTCACTGGCGGCCGGACCAACATGTCGTACAACTGCCTGGACCGCCATTGCCAGACGTGGCGCAAGAACCGGGCCGCGATCGTCTGGGAAGGCGAGCCCGGAGAGCAGCGGGTCTTGACCTATCAGGAGTTGTTGCGCTCCGTCCAACGCTTTGCCAGCGTGTTGAAATCGCGGGGTTACGGGGCGGGGGACCGCGCGATCCTCTACATGCCGATGGTGCCGGAGTTGCCCGTTGCCATGCTCGCTTGCGCACGGCTAGGCATCACTCACAGCGTCGTCTTCGCCGGATTCTCCGCGGAAGCGCTGAAGACTCGCATCCTGGACCTCGAGGCCGGGGTTGTGATCACGGCGGATGGGGGCTGGCGGCGCGGCAAGGTCGTCCCGCTGAAGCCGTCCGTGGACGAGGCGCTCGAGGAGTGCCCCAGCGTGCGCAACGTGATCGTTTACCGGCGGGTGGGCAATGAGGTCGAGATGAAGGCCGGCCGTGACGCGTGGTGGCACGATGTCGACGTCGATGCCAGCGAGGACTGTCCCGCCGCAGAACTGGATGCCGAGCATCCGTTGTATGTGCTGTACACGTCGGGAACGACTGGCAAGCCCAAGGGCATTGTCCACACCACGGGCGGGTACCANCTGCAGGTCTCCATGGCGATGCGNTGGGTGTTTGACATCAAGGACGAGGANACCTACTGGTGCGCGGCGGACGTCGGCTGGGTAACCGGGCACAGCTACATCGTTTATGGCCCGCTGCTGGTGGGCACCACGACTGTGATGTACGAGGGCGCGCCGGACTTTCCCGAGCCGGACCGATTCTGGAGGATCGCAGACAAGTACAAGGTCAACGTCTTCTACACTTCGCCCACGGCGATCCGCGCGTTCATCAAGTTCGGAGAGGACTACCCGGGTCGCCACGATCTCTCGAGCCTGAGGCTGCTGGGGTCCGTGGGAGAGCCGATCAATCCATCGGCCTGGGAGTGGTACCACCGAGTGATCGGGGGCGGTTGCTGCCCGATCGTCGATACCTGGTGGCAAACCGAAACCGGCTCGATCATGGTGTCGCCGCTGCCGGGATCGACCCCGCTGAAACCCGGGTCCGGAACGTTCGCCCTGCCCGGCATCGATGCTGACGTCGTGGACATGGAGGGGAACTCGGTTCCGCCAGGCGGAGAGGGATATCTCGTCGTCCGCAAGCCTTGGCCTTCGATGTTCCGCACGCTGTGGGGTGACCCCGGACGCTTTATCCAGACCTACTGGAGCCAGATTCCCGGGATCTATTTCGTGGGCGACGCCGCCCGCAGGGACGAAGACGGCTATCTCTGGGTGCTCGGCAGGGTTGATGATGTCATGAACGTCAGTGGCCACCGGCTCTCGACCGCGGAACTTGAATCCACCCTCGTCCGGCACGATTCGGTCGCGGAGGCCGCGGTGGTCGGTATGCCGGACGAATTGACCGGGCAGGCGGTCATCGCGTTCGTCACGCCGATCCAAGGGTACGATCCAACCGACGAACTCGCTGCGGAACTACGCGAATGGGTGGCCCAGAAGATCGGGAAGTTCGCACGGCCGAAGCAGATCCGATTCAGTGATGCCCTGCCGAAGACGCGTTCGGGGAAGATCATGCGCCGGTTGCTTCGGGAGATCGTCACCACGCAGACGGTTAGCGGCGATATCACGACCCTGGAGGACTTGTCGGTGATCAACCGGCTCGGTGCCCAGCAAGACGAGGAGTGAAGCGCAATGTCAGCCTTCGCCGCGACCGCGCGAAGCGGAGAGCGGTGCGGACTGACGGAATACACGGACGAACCCGCCGCCGCGGGAGGTCGTGACAGGCTCCCGGCGATCAACGGTACGCATCCCGGAACACCCCGGGGATGCCGCTACTTCCTGTCCTGGGAGCCGCCGGTCTGCTGGATCACCGACATCGCGGTGGCGATGATCGAGGAGACATCGGCCATGTTTGCCGGCAAGATCATCGTATTGTTCTCCTTTGCCAGCAAGCCGAGCTTCTCGACATATTGCTCCGCGACTCGCAGTTGCACGGCTTGGTGGCCGCCGGGAGCCTCGATTGCTTCAGCCACCTTGCGAATGCCTTCGGCCGTGGCCGACGCAACGGTCTTGATTGCCGCGGCCTCACCCTCCGCTTCATTGATCTGTTGCTGCTTGTTCGCCTCGGATTCCTTGATGACCTTCTGCTTCTCTCCCTCGGCGGTGTTGATTGCCGAGTCGCGCAGGCCTTCCGAGTCAAGGATCGTTGCGCGTTTCTCGCGCTCTGCCCGCATCTGCTTTTCCATTGCCGCGAGCACATCACGCGGGGGATTGATGTTCTTGATCTCGTAACGCAGCACCTTCACGCCCCAAGGCTCCGTTGCCTTGTCCAGTTCGTCCACGATCTGCGTGTTGATGTGTGCTCGCTCCTCGAACGTCTTGTCGAGCTCGATCTTGCCGATCTCGCTGCGAAGCGTGGTCTGGGCGAGCTGAGTGATCGCGAACATATAGTTCCCGATTCCGTACGAAGCGCGCTTGGCGTCCAGGACCTTGAGGTACAGAACACCGTCGACGCCGACCTGAACATTGTCGCTCGTGATGCAGATCTGCTCCGGGATGTCCAGGGCAGACTCCTTCAGCGAGTGCTTGTAACGGATCGAATCCAGGAACGGGATCAGGATGTGAAAGCCGGCATCGAGGGTTCCGGCAAATCTTCCGAGCCTTTCGACGACGTACTGGCTTTGCTGTGGCACGACGACAGCCGTCTTCGCGATGACGATGACCACCAACAAGACCAGTGCGGCAAGTGCAATCAAACTAATGTCCATCTTTCGAATTTCCTTTCCGCCCGACTACTCGGCCCGGACCCAAAGGGTCAGCCCGTCGACTCTCTCCACCCGGCACGGTTGATCGCGGCCGATGGGAGTCTCTCCTGCGTTTCTCGCGTTCCATGTCGATCCGCGCAACTCCGCCTTGCCGAGTCGGCCTGGACCGATTTCATCGTGCACGACGACACTCGCCCCCACCAAGCTATCGATTTCCCCGGTCGGCCCATGCACCTGCATCTTCTTCAAGATCGGGCGCCGGAAGCACAGGAGCGAAACCACAGACAGGGCGGTGAAGAGGACCCCCTGAAGCCGGATCGTCTCGGTCACTCCCAAAGCGGCCAGCAATCCGACTGCGAGGGCTCCGACACCAAAGAAGAAAACGTAGAATCCGCCTGGCGAGGCCACCTCGACGGCAAGCAGGACAAAGCCCGCCAGCACCCATATCCACCAGTCCATGTTCAGTTGGGATTAACGAAGCGTCGATTCCATGACGAGTCGGTCGCTAAATCGCAGAGCCTTCATTGTAGGGGTTCCGGTTCCCGATGACAAACGGCCCGCGCCGTTCATGGGCCCCAGTGGGCAGGTTCCGGGCAACTCGGGCGATCCGGCCCTAGGATCCGCCCCAAACGCTTTCCAATCGCTTGTCCCGACCGCAGTTCCAGCGATAGAACTTGTACCGCACGGGGTTCTTCATGTAGTAGTCCTGGTGGTAGTCCTCGGCCGGGTAGAACTCCGCGGCCGGCAGGACTTCGGTCTGGATCTTGCCCTGGCCGGACTTTTCGGCGACCACCGTTGCCTTCGACTCCTCGGCCAGCTTCAGTTGTTCGTCCGTTAGCGCGAAGATTGCCGCCCGGTACTGGGGACCCTTGTCGCAGAACTGGCCGTTGCGATCGAACGGGTCGACATTCCGCCAGAACACCTGGAGCAGAGTCGCGTAATCGATCTTTGCCGGATCGTACTCGATCTGCACAGCCTCGTAGTGTCCGGTTCGTCCGGACGAGGTCCGCTGGTATGTCGCGTCCTCAGCGGACCCGCCGATGTAGCCCGAGATGGTGGAGTGAACCCCGTCGAGCTTGTCGAATGGAGGCTCCATGCACCAGAAACACCCGCCGGCGAAGACCGCCGAGGCTGTTTCGGATTCCGGCTGCTGTGCCCCGGCGGGCTGGGCGGTGGTGGCGGCTAGACCCATCAGGAAAATGGCTGCTGTGATTCTCATCGTGTGCACCTCAGCTGGCCGCCTTGAAATTCAGTGCCACGCCGTTGATGCAGTGGCGCTTGCCGGTGGGTGGCGGCCCGTCATCGAAAATGTGCCCGAGGTGTCCGCCGCAGCGCCGGCAGTGAACCTCGGTGCGCGTCATGAAGAATGACCGGTCCATGCGGGTCCCGACGGAGTCCTCGATTGCCTCCCAGAAGCTGGGCCAGCCGGTTCCGCTTTCGAACTTGGTCTTCGACGAGTACACGGGGAGGTCGCAACCCGCGCAATGAAACGTGCCGGCGCGCTTTTCCCTGTTCAACGGGCTCGTTCCGGCTCGCTCGGTGCCTTCCCGGCGCAAGACGTAGTATTGCTCGGGGGTGAGGATTTTCTTCCATTCTTCGTCAGTGCGCATGATCTCGAACGTCGGCGTCGATCGATCCGCCGCGATTGCGAAGGCTCCAGCAGTGGTGCCAAGCAAGAGTGATCGTCGTGTGTAGCTATGCATGTTTGCCTCGTGCCGCTCCACAGGTGCTATCGTATCTCGCGAGCGGCACTGCCGTCCATGTCGAAGTCCGTGCCGGCGAAGAGTCCAATGATCGAGCGACCATGCTTGGTTGGACGCTCGCCGAGAACCCGAGGTTTCCCGACGGCAGTTGCGCTTGGAGATGCCCTTGCAGATCCTGCAGATCATTCCTTGCCGGTTGTCTTGGAACGGACCGGGAAAATGGTTTTGCAGGCGGGACCGGTTGCTCGGCGACGCTTTCGGTCCAGTGTTACCGGCGGGCAGTTCAATGCGTCGGCCATCGCCAAATACCACGCGTCAGAACAGGTTAAGGTCCCCGCAATTCCCAAACGCGGTCGGCGGAGGGTGCGAACCTAAACAGCTCCAAGTCGAGCCGCGTCAGATCTCGGTGCGAGGAGTTGGCCTCAAGTCTCGAGTTCTCCCCGGCCTGTTCCAGCCGTCGCAAGATGTTGCTCGCCTCAGCCAGAGCCAGTTTCGGCCCGGCAAGAAAGCCTTCCCGGAGTGCTGACTCCGCCCGGTCGCCGTCGGGCCCGGAGTCGACTAGGGCTGCGACGAGCACTGACGCATCCACGACGATTGTCACGTCCGGTCGGTGTCACGGGCGCGTAGAGTGCTGGACGGGGCCACGCGGGAGCCGGCCGCTTCCTTCCGGTCGCGAGCCCATTCCAGCCACGCTCCGAGAGAAGGCCGGGACAC
>JGIcombinedJ30088_10004622_pt1 | contig 12188 bp, 12 predicted proteins | sample PinacodermPK_FD_30088 | JGI IMG/M metagenome (IMG submission 30088)
CCAACAAGCTCAGCGCCGATGGCCGCCATTCCGTCCTGGTGCTCGAGGCGGGCCCGATGGACCGCGATCTGATGATCCACATCCCGGCGGGCGTCTACAAGGCGCACCGCGATCCGCGGATCAACTGGAACTACATGACCGAGGACGAGCCGGAACTCCTCGGCCGCCAGGTCGTGATGCCACGCGGCAAGGTGGTGGGCGGTTCATCGTCGATCAACTCCATGGTCTACATGCGCGGCCAGCCGCAGGACTACGACCGCTGGGCCGATGAACTTGGTCTCGCCGAATGGCGCTACGCCAACTGCCTGCCCTACTTCAAGGCGGGCGAGACCAGCGACCGGGGCGCCAGCGACTGGCGTGGCGGCAGCGGCCCGCTCGGCGTCACGCGGGGCGCGACGGAAAACCCGCTCTACGACGCCTTCGTCGAGGCCGGCGGTCAAGCCGGACAAGGCACGACCGACGATCCCAACGGCTACCAGCCCGAAGGCGTCACAAGGCTCGATGCGACCAAGCGCAACGGCCGTCGGTGCAGCGCGGCAGTGGCGCATCTGAGGCCATCTCTGTCGCGCCCGAATCTCACTCTCAAGACGTGTGCCATGGTTCAGCGCCTCGTGATCGACGGCAACCGCGCCTCGGGCGTCGTCTTCTCCCAGGGTGGCGAGACACACACGGTCGAAGCCGAAAGGGAGGTCATCCTGTCAGGCGGGGCGATCAACTCCCCGCAGACACTGATGCTTTCGGGTATCGGCCCTGCCAGTCACCTGCGCGAACACGGCATCGAGGTGCGCTGCGACCTGCCCGGCGTCGGGCAGAACCTCCAGGACCACGCCAGCCTTGCGGTGACGGTGTCGTGTACGCGTTCGTTTCCGATGCACCGGGTCGACCGTCCGCTCAACAAGCTCATGGCAGGCGCCCGATGGTTCCTCACGCGCGGCGGGCCTGCCGCTTCGAACGTCTGGGAGGCCGGCGGCCTGATCCGCGGCAACGACCACGTCCCCTATCCGAACCTTCAGTACCACTTCGGGCCCACGGGCTACGAGTACGACGGCGCCAGGATCATGCTGAAGCAGGCCTTCATGCTGCAGGTCGACCAGCTGCGCCCGGGCAGCCACGGGCACATCGCGCTCAAGTCCGCAGACCCGGCCATGAAACCCGCGATGTTCTTCCGCTACCTCAGCGACTCCGAAGACCTCCGTGAACTGGTCGAGGGCGTGAAGAAGATGCGCGATCTGATCGCCCAGCCGGCCTTCGACGGCCTGCGCGGCGTCGAGCTCACTCCGGGACCCGATGTCAGGACGGACAAGGAGATTGAAGAGGCCGTGAGGGCGCTGACCTCCACGGATTTTCATCCCTGCGGCACCTGCGCGATGGGCCTCGGAAGCGATGCGGTCGTCGATTCCGAGCTCAGGGTCCACGGTATGGAAGCCCTGCGCGTGGTCGACGCCTCGGTCATGCCGAGGGTAATCAGCGCCAACCTCAACGCGCCGACCCAGATGATCGCCTCACGCGCCGCCGACTGGATCCTCGGCAAGCCCCAGATCGAGCCATTCGAGGCACGGTTCGCGTTTCAGGAATAGGACGCGGAGCCCCACACGCCGCCTTCCCAGCCCGTCATGTCCCGACGTGACCCGCGGGTGTCCGGTCTTGCTGAACCTCGATCATGGAATCGCACCAGCAAAGCCACCCCCGCCCGCGGGAGATCCCGCCGTTGACGGCGCTCCGAAATCGTCCGTGTCGAATCACGTCGAAGGCCACTGGCATGTCGCCCGCTGCTGCGCCATTTCGCTGGCGGGAAGTTGGTCAGGTTCCGGCCTGGTCCCGTAGTGTTGGCGTCGAGCAGCACCGTGACACTCTCCTGGAGACATGGCATGGGTACCTTGACGCTTGAGAGCGAACCGTGGCGGTCGATGTTGTCTTCTCCGCCGATTCGTTCCTGGTGACCATTGATGATGGTCGCGAACTGTCCGTCCCCCTGGCATGGTTTCCCCGTCTTCTGCATGGCACCCCGGAGCAACGGGACCAATGGGAGCTCATCGGACGGGGCGAGGGGCTTCATTGGGAGGCGCTGGATGAAGATATCTCGGTTGCCGGCCTCCTGGCCGGTCGCGGAGATCAGAACCGCACCCGGCCACAGGCTGCATAGCCAGACTCAGGATGGGGCGAGTCATGCTTTCCTCGCCCCTTCTCAAGGTCCTCGTTCGACCGCCGGGGAAGTATTTGCAGAGTGTGGCTCTTGATACGCCGAAACGGCGGGCCACCTCAGTGGCCGGGATCGAGGGACCCCGCACGTGTCGGGCGCGGTCGTCTCCGGCTGTGCGTCAGCCAACCGGCCGGCAGGACCGTGCTCATGGGCGTCCCTTCATTGGATGCCGTTGGCGCGCTGGAGTTCGCGGATATAGGCGATGATCTCCGCCACGTCGCTGCGGCTCAGACCCTCGACCGGCGGCATGTCGCCGAAGGGCCAGTGATGGGCCCGCACACCGAGGGCGACTGCGCGCTGAAACGACTCGTCGCCATGGTGACCGGGCTCGTAGATGATGTGGACCAGGGGCGGAGCGAGCCCGTCCTGTCCCGCCGCATTGCCGCCGTGGCAGGACGCGCAGTTGGCTTCGTAGGTTTTCTGCCCGGCCTGCGCCCGCGCCGAGAGCGTTGCCGGCACGCTGACCGCCACGATCGGAGGTCCACTGCCGACAGGGTTGTCGCTCTTGCCGAAATGGACGTAGCCGGCGATGCCGACGCCGGCCACCAGGACGAGCAGGATCGCGGCCCGCTTCAATGACATGCCTTGCCGGGCGCCTGCAGCCGCCAGCAGGGCAGCGGAGTTCGATGGCTCATTGTTCGATGGCTCATTGCATGATTGCGGAGGCGGTTGTCGCAACCGCCGGTTCGGGTGACCTCGATCGGCGTGGAACTCCGGGATGCCGCTGGCCCGGCCGAGGGGGCCTCATGACGTCTCCGCCGGCAACGCCATGGCCGCATCGAGCATGTCCATGTGGTCGCTGCCGAAGTAGAGCTTGCCGCGGAAGATGAAGGCGGGGACGCCGAAGAGGCCGGCCTCGGCGGCTTCGCGGGTGTTGGCGGCAATGACCTCCCGGTAGTGAGGATCGGAGGCAATCTCCGCCATGGGCCGGGGACCGAGATTCACCCGGTCCGCCATCTCCTGGAGAACGTCCGGATCGGTGATGTCCGCGCCTTTCGCCCAGTAGTCGCGCATCACCTGTTCGACGAAGGGTTCCGCAAGCCCCATGTCGGCGGCATGGGCCATGCAGCGCAGCGCCCGTGAAGGCCTCATCGGCTGCCCGGCATGCGGATGATAGGGCAGTCCCGCTGCGGCCATGCGATCCTCGATGTCCTGGAGATACCAGGCGCGACGCCGCGGATTCTGTTCCATGGGCCTCATGCCGTCGACCGCGTTCATGAGATTGCCGAGATGGAGCGGACGCCAGTCAACGCCGACACCCCGGCGTCGCGCCAGTCCGGCAATGGTGAGCGAGGCGAGGTAGGACCAGGGGGAGATGACGTCGAACCAGAAGGAGACCCGTTCGCCTGTCGCCGGCGGCACGGACCGGGAGCCGCCGGAGCCCTCGAGGAACTGCGCCAGCGGGACGACAACCCTGTGGTGCTCCCCCTTCATCACCTCCTGGCCGTCCTGGCTGGCGGCAACGGCGAAGGTGATCCTGCGTCCATCGACCGCCGTGATCCTGGCCTCGACGGAGACCGGCCTTGCCTCCCGCGCCGGGCCGGTGTGATCGACGGCAACCCGCGCGCCGACGGATGCCTCGCCGTCCTCGAGCGCCGGGCGCAGGAGATCGCCGCACACCTCTTCGACCCAGAGAATCAGTGTCACGGTCGCCACCACGTCGACCCCGGCGTTGCCGACGGCCGCGGCGGTATCGTCCGCGTCGGGCGTGAAGAGGCGGACCCGGCCCTCACCTGCGGTCAGACGACGCACGATGCCCTGGACCAGCAGAGCGGAAACTCGGGCGCGATCATTTCGGCGCCCGGGTCGAGGGTGACGCCCCGGAAGGGCGGGGATGTCGGGCCGGCCCGCACCGCAAAGCGCGCATCGTCACCGATCCATCGCATCGAGATGGCCCGCCTCGGCGTCACGGGGGAACGGTTGGCAGGTGCGCCATGGACCGTCAGGAAGTGGAAGCAGACGGCATCGCCCGGTTCAAGATCGAAACCCCGGATGTCGAATGCCGAACGGTCGGCGTCGACATCGGGCAGGGGCTCGTGGTCGTCGCCGTCTCCATAGAGCGGCTGGCCGCTGAACCGCTCGGGCGTGAAGGTGCGCTGCCAGTGATGCGAGCCGGCAATGAACTCCGGGCTGGTGTCGCGCGCCACCGGGTCCACCGGCACCCACATGGAGACATTCTGCCGGCCATCGACGCAATAATAGGGCTGATCGTGGTGCCATGGCGTCCCGAGGTCGGCGCCGGCCTCCTTGACGAGCACGTGCTCGTGGAAGAAGCGGACCGTGGCGGAGCCCATGAGTTCAGCCGCGATCCTGGCGCCGGGCGCCTGTCGCGCGAAGGTCTCGTATTCCGGAATTCTCTGCCAGTTGCAGTAGTCGCTCATGAACAGCCTGCCGTCATCGTCGCGGTAAAGCTTCGCGTCCGCTCCCGGTTCGTCGAGGTTCTTCTCGATCCCCAGGCGGAGCATGTCGACCCACTCGGCGAAGACACCGCGCAGACAGACGACACCGTCCCTGCGGAACGCCTCCAGCGAACACTCTCCTCCCGGCGTGACAGGATCATGGATCGCCACGACTACCCTCCGGCGACACGTGGCATGAGATAGACCTCCGCACCGTCAGGCACGGGCTGCAACAGCGAATCCCGATAGATGCGGCCATCGATGGCAACCGCCACACCCCGGTGGAGCACCGGCGAAAGTTCAGGATAGGCGCCCTGGAGACGCTTCAGCACCTGCCCGACCGTGCCGGCTTCGACTGGAAACGACTCCCGTCCACCCGCCATGGAACGCAGCGTTGCACCGAGCCGGACGTCAATCATGGCGCCTGGTCGATGGCCGCAAGAATGCGCGGAGGCGACATCGGGGTCTCGGTCATGCGCTGGCCGATAGCACGCGACACGGCATTGGCCACCGCCGCAAGGGGTGGCACGATCGGTGTTTCGCCAACGCCACGCACGCCATAGGGATGGCCGGGATTGGGCACCTCGACGATGACGGTGTCGATCATCGGCAGATCGGAGGCAACGGGAATGCGGTAATCGAGAAAGCCCGGGTTCTGCAGAATCCCGTCGCTGCCGTAGATGTATTCCTCGTTGAGAGCCCAGCCGATGCCCTGGGCGACCCCGCCCTGGTACTGGCCCTCGACATAGTCGGGATGGATGGCCTTGCCCGCATCCTGAACCGCGAGGTAGCGCAGGACGGTGACCCGCCCGGTTTCCGGGTCCACCTCGAGATCGCAGACATGCACGGCAAAGCTCGCGCCGGCACCCTCGGCATTGATTTCCGCATGACCGGCGATCGGCCCACCGGTGGCAGGCGCCATGGCGGCGATCGCATCGAAGGTCAGCGGTTCGTGGTCACCGGCATTCGCCCCCGAGGGACGCACGCATCCCTGGTCCCAGACCACGGCGTCGACATCGATGTCCCACACGGCGGCGGCGCGCCGCTTCATGGTGTCGATGACCTTGCGCGATGCCGCGATGGTGGCGAGGCCGGCCGAATGGGTGACCCTGCTGCCGCCGGTGGTGTCGTTGTGTCCGAGAGCACTGGTATCGGCGATGATCGCCTTCACCCTCTCATAGGGAATCTGGAGTTCTTCGGCGGCCATCAGGCACATGCTGGCGCGGCTGCCGCCGATGTCGGGCGTGCCCAGCGACACGAGAACGGTGCCGTCGTTGTTGACGTTGACCGTCACGCTCGTCTGGCCACCGTAGTTCGGCCAGAAACCGGCCGCGATTCCCCTCGCCTGGTTGGGCCCGGGAGCGGCCTCGAGCGAAGGATGGTCCCGCGCCGCCTCGAGGCACTCCACGAATCCGATGGTTCCGAAGGTCGGGCCATAGACGGAGCTCGCACCTTCCTTCACGGCATTCCTCAAGCGCAGTTCGACAGGATCGATGTCCAGCTTGCAGGCGATCTCATCGAGGAGGGACTCGATGGCGAAAGCGGCCATCGGCGCGCCCGGCGCGCGGTAGGCGGCGGCCTTGGGGCGGTTCACCACCACGTCATAGCAGTGCAGGTCCACGTTCGGACAGTCATAGGGAGCCATGCCGCACACGGCTCCGTAGCCCACCGGTGAACCGGCGAATGCGCCTCCCTGGTATCTGAAGGAGGCGTCGCAGGCCGTGATCCGGCCATCACGGGTGGCGCCGATCCGGGCGGTGATGCTCGTCGAGGACGTGGGCCCGGATGCCCGGAAGACCTCGTCCCGGCTCATCGTCATCTTGACCGGCCGGCCGGACTGACGTGACAGGAGGAGGGCCACAGGCTCGAGAAAAACGGTGGTCTTGCCGCCGAACCCGCCGCCAATCTCCGACGACGTCACGCGCAGGCTCGCGAGATCCATGCCCAGGATGTTGGCGCACATGTCGCGCACGGAGAAGTGACCCTGGGTGCAGCACCACAACTCGGCGACGCCGTCCTCGGAAGCCGAAGCCACGCAGGCATGGGGCTCGATATAGCCCTGGTGGGCGGCCTCGGTCCGGAAGGTCTGCTCGACGACGACATCGGCAGCGGCGAATCCGGCTTCGATGTCGCCCATTTCGATCCTGGTGTACTCGGCGATGTTGGACGGCTCTTCGGGCGCCGGATCCATGCCGGCGGTGATCATGTCCTCGTGCACCAGGGGCGCGCCGGGCCTCATGGCCTCGTCGACATCCGTGACATGGGGAAGCACCTGCCAGGTGATGTCGATGAGCTTGAGCGCCTGACGGGCGACCGCCGTCGATGTCGCCGCAACGGCGGCAACCGCATGACCCTCGTAGAGCGCCTTGTCCCTCGCCATGACGTTGCGGGCCACATCCCACAGGTTTTCCTCGACCTCCCCTTTCACCGTTCCCTCGGGGCCGATGTCCGGAAAGTCGTCGCGGGTGACGACCGCCTTGACACCCGGCAGGGCTCGCGCCCTGGAGGTGTCGATGGCCAGGATACGGGCGTGTGCGTGGGGGCTGCGCAGCACCTTGCCGACAAGCATGTCGGCGCCGGCGAGATCGGCGCCATAGAGCGCCCGGCCAGTGACCTTGTCGGTGCCGTCTGGGCGGGGCGGACGGGTTCCGACCTTGTCGAATGTCGTCCGGGTGGTGAATTCGAGTTCCATGGATCACTGTCCCCTCAGGTCGGCGGCGGTTTCCAGGACCGCGCGAATGATCTTGTCGTAGCCGGTGCAGCGGCACAGGTTGCCGGCGAGCCAGTAGCGCACCTCGGTCTCGTCGGGATCGGGGNTTTCCTCCAGCAGCGCCTTCGCGGCAACGAGGAACCCCGGCGTGCAGACACCGCACTGGAGGGCACCGAGTTCGAGGAACTTCGTCTGCAGCGGATGGAGTTCCCCGGTTCCGGCCATGCCCTCGATGGTCTCGACCTTGCGGCCGTCGGCTTCCGCCGCCAGCACCAGGCAGGCACACACCAGGCGGCCGTCAAACATCACCGAACAGGCGCCGCAGTCACCCGAGGCGCACCCTTCCTTCGATCCCGTGAGACCGAGGCGATCGCGCAAGGCATCGAGCAGGGTCTCCATGGTATCGCACAGGAACTCCGCCCTATCACCGTTCACCGTCGTCGTGACATGCTGAAGACTCATCGATTCTCTCCGGCTCGCGTACCGGCGATGCGCGCCGCCCGGCGGGCGAGCACTCCGGCAACTTTCCTGCGGTAGGGCACGGTACCGCGCTTGTCGTCGATCGGCCGCGCCGCTGCCGAGGCCGCCGCCTCGAGCGCCGCCAGGGAGTCATCATCGAGGGTCGTGCCGATGATGGCCGCGGCGCCATCCTCCACCACCAGGGCCCGGGGACCGACGGCGCCGAGCACCACTTTCGCTGCCGCGCAGCAACCGCCGTCATCCAGCGTCAGGCTGACCGCGGCGCCGACCACGGCAATGTCCATCTCGGTTCGCGGAATGAGTCGAAGATAGGCGTCCCCGGACCGCGCCGGGGCTTCCGGCAGGAAGATCGACGCCACCAGTTCACCCGGAGCGAGCGAGGTCACTCCGGGGCCGGTTGCCACATCGCCGACCGGAACGTCGCGCTCCTTGCCGTCCGGTCCGGCAATGCGCGCCAGGGCGCCTGCCGCCATCATCGCCGGCACGCTGTCGGCCGCCGGGGAGGCATTGCAGAGGTTCCCGACCATGGTGGCGCGGCCCTGGATCTGCGTCGAACCGATCAGCTCCACCGCCTCGACAACGCCAGGCCAGGCGCGGCACACACCGTCATGGCGCCCCAGCGCCGCTCCCGGAACCGCGGCGCCGACACGCCAGCCGCCGTCCTCGGCAACGATCTCCGCCATCCCCGGGATACGCTTGATGTCGACGACGAGTTCCGGCTCCACGAAACCGGACCGCAGGGCGACGAGAAGATCGGTGCCGCCGGCGAGGACCCGCGCCACGCCCTGGCACGATGCCAGCATCCCGGTGGCATCGCCGAGTGTTCGCGGTGCTTCGTACCGCATGTCAGACCTTCTCCCACATCTTCAGATCGAGGGGGATCATTCCAGAGAAGGGGACACTTGGGCAACTTTCATTTGTCGCGACACTGCCGGACATGCGGTTTCATCCCCGGCGCGCCCTCGCCCGTCACGGCACTTGACCGGATGCCGGTCGGCGGGTGAGAAAGACCATACACCCCAGGACAACCGGACCGGCACCATGACGAGCATCTACGGCCAGACCATCAAGCTCTTCGGCTCGCACCCGGAGCCTGCCTTCGAGAGCGAGGCCGGGCAGACGTCCGTGTGGGGCCGGCAGTGGGGATGCGACAACGATGTCGGCACCCTGCGCGTCTGCCTCATGCACCGTCCCGGCACCGAGATGGAGATCGTCGACCGCAACCGGCGGATCGAGGAGATCGGTTCGTTTGGAGACCTCGACAGGGGCTGGTACTTCCAGAGCGACGTGGTTCCCGACTGGGACGAGTTCCGCGCCCAGCACGACGGCCTGGTCCGCACACTGCAGGGCGAAGGTGTCGAGGTGGTCTTTCTGGACAGCATCGAGCCCGATGGCCTGAAATCCATCTACACCCGCGATTCGTCATTCGCCATCAAGGGAGGCAGCGTGATCTGCCGCCTGGCGCGCTCGATCCGGCGAGGCGAGGAGGCTCACGTCACGAAGACGATCGCCGGTCTCGGCATGCCGGTCCTGCGCACCATCCACGGCACGGGCATGGTGGAAGGCGGCAGTTTCGCCTGGCTCAATCACCGGACAGCCGTCATCGGCCGGTCCATCTGCGTCAACGAGGAGGGCGCGCGCCAGCTCGAGGAAGTGCTCGCCTGGCAGGGCGTCGAACTGCTGCGCGTCGATCTGACGGGCTATTCCATCCACATCGACGGCGCCATGACGATGATCGACGTCGACGTCGCCATCATCGATCCCGACATGCTTCCTTTCGCCTTTCTCGAGAAACTGAAGGAACTCGGCATCCGCACCGTCGAGATCACGGCGCAGGACAGCCACGCCATCATCAACTGCCTTGCGGTCCGGCCCGGCCGTGTCATCATGCCGCGCGGCATCTCCAACCGGACAGCCGACACCCTCGCCTCGATGAACATCGAGATCATCGAAATCGACTACGACAAGGTCTATCTCAACGGTGGCGGCATCCACTGCTCCACCTGCCCGCTGGTCCGCGATTCCGTGCACTGACGCCACCACCCAAGGAGAAACTCATGACACGTGCCGTGCGTATCCACAGGACCGGTGGCCCCGAGGTCCTGACCCTCGAGACGGTCGACACCGGTCAGCCCGGGCAAGGCGAGGTGCTGGTCCGCCAGACCGCCATCGGCCTCAACTTCATCGACACCTACCAGCGTTCGGGCCTCTATCCCCTCTCCCTGCCGGCGACCCTGGGCATGGAGGCCGCAGGAATCGTCGAGGCGATCGGTCCCGGCGTCACGGATCCCGGCATTGGCGAGAGGGTTGCCTACCCGATGACCGCCGGCTCCTACGCCGGCGAGCGCATCATGCCGGCGGACCGCCTGGTCAGGATCCCCGACGGGGTATCGGACGAGACCGCCGCCGCCATGATGCTGAAGGGCATGACCGCGGAGTACCTGCTCATGCGGACCTTCCCCGTTCAGGAAGGGCAGACCATTCTCTTTCACGCCGCGGCCGGCGGCGTCGGTCTCATCGCCTGCCAGTGGGCCCGCGCCCTGGGCGCCCGGGTGATCGGAACCGTGTCGACCGAAGAAAAGGCGGCTCTCGCATCCGCCCACGGATGCCACCATCCGGTCGTGACGTCCAGCGAGGATATCGTCGCAAGGGTGAAGGAAATCACCGGCGGCAAGGGTGTTCCGGTCGTCTATGATTCGGTCGGCAGGGACACCTTCGATGCATCGCTGGCGGTGCTGGCGCCGCGCGGCACCCTGGTCTCCTTCGGCCAGTCCTCCGGCGCGGTCGAGAACTTCAATCCGGCGCGCCTTGCCGCCGGCGGCTCGCTCTACTACACGCGGCCCGGCCTCGCCAATTACATCGCCAGCCGCGAGGAACTCGAGCTTTCGGCCAAACGCCTCTTCTCCATGGTCGACTCGGGCGAGGTGCGCATCGAGGTCAACCAGACCTATCCTCTCGACGATATCGAGCGAGCCCATCGCGATCTCGAGGGCCGTCGGACGACGGGTTCGACGGTTCTCCTCCCGTGAGCGCCACCACAAGGGCCGTGCGCCTCACGCGCTGTGGCGGCCCGGAAGTCCTGGAACTCGCCGACACGGTCCTCGATCCTCCCGGCGCCGGCGAGGTGCGGGTGCGCAACACCGCGATCGCTCTCAATTTCTACGACATCTACGAACGCAGGGGCCTCTATCCCATCGACCTTCCCGTCACGCCCGGCTCGGAGTCGGCAGGCGTGGTGGAGGCGCTCGGCGCCGGCGTCCAGCACCTCGCCGTGGGTGACCGTGTCGTCGTTCTCTCGGGCCCGGGGAACTGCGCCGAGGCGATGAACGCCGATGCATCCCGGGTGGTGCGTCTGCCCGGGGACATAGACGAGACCGTTGCCGCCGCCATGATGACGAAGGCGATGACGGTCGAGTACCTGCTGGAACGCTGCGTTCCCGTGCGCCGCGGCCAGACCGTCGTCTTCCATGCGGCGGCAGGCGGTGTCGGTCTCATTGCCTGCCAGTGGGCCCGTGCCCTGGGCGCCCGGGTGATCGGCACGGTCTCCAGCGACGCCAAGGCGCGCCTCGCACGCATGAACGGCTGTCACGTCCCTGTCATATGGGGTCAGGACACGCTCGAGGACGTGGTGAGGACCGAAACCGGCGGCAAGGGCGTTCCGGTGGTCTTCGATTCGATTGGCCGGACGAGTTTCGAGACCAGTCTCGCCTGCCTCGCCCGACGCGGCACCCTGGTGTCCTTCGGCCAGTCCTCGGGCGAGCCGGAGCCCTTCCGCATGCTGTTGCTGGCGGCCACGGGCTCGATCTTCATGACCCGGCCGACACTCGACGACTACACGGCAACGCGCCTCGAACTCGAAGCCAGCGCCCGGCGCGTCTTCGACATGGTGGGAACCGGAAAGCTGAAGGTCACCATCGGCCAGACCTTCGACCTCGCCGACATCGCAAAGGCCCACGAACTGATGGAGAGCCGCCACACGACCGGATCCACGGTCCTCGTCCCCTGATGGCAGGGGGACGCTCAGCGCCCGGCACTGACGACAATCCCGCTGCGACGGGCTCCGTCTCGAAGAACCGCATCATTCCATCGGGATGCGTATGACGACGACGCCGGCCTCAAGGGCGTGGCGGGGCGAACACCTGTGGCGATCGTGGCATGCAACGCAGACTTTGACCACCGCGTGGACGGGAAACACTGCGGCAAAGTGCTCCGATGCGGTGAGCCTTTGCACCACCATGCGGGACTGCGCGGACATCACGCGCCAGAGCATGTCGGCAATCTGGTGGAACGCAATCCCTCGGTCCGAGCCGCGGTCGCGACCGCAAGGCAGGCAGCCTCCCTGTTTCATCAGGGTTGTCCGTCGAACGTGTGCACCGCGGCGATCGCCGGCCGGGGGGGG
>JGIcombinedJ30088_10004632_pt1 | contig 12172 bp, 6 predicted proteins | sample PinacodermPK_FD_30088 | JGI IMG/M metagenome (IMG submission 30088)
TCGCAGCGGTGGTTGGGATGGTGGTTGGGATGGGTGCGTGTGGGGTGGCGGAGGCGCAGACCGTCTACACCACCGCTGGAGTATTTGACGTCCAGCATGACCACCCAGAGATAGGAGTAATGGCTGAGTTTGGTGACAAAGTGCGGGGGTACACGGGGATCTCCCTAATCTTCACCGAAAGAACTCACACCCATTTGTATTCGTTGGGAGTGCGTGGCGGGGAAACCCATTTCATCGACACAGGCTTGAAGTTCCACACCCTGGAGCATGTTGAATACAACATAGGCTACGGGTATCGAAAGGGAAGGTTTTTGTTCACGGTTGGGACGTTCATGAGGAGAGACTTCGACGATGGTCATCCACCGGTGTACGCGACGGTGGGATACCAGGTATTTTAGTAGACCTTCCTAGCTAGCTATGTAGCCATAGTTCTTGTGAATACATAGCTAGCTTCTCATAATAGTAACATCATCTGACGTATCAATTACAGCGCCAGCATAGATTAACTGTGCGAAATAAGTTTGTGATGTACCAGTAAATAAAGCATGGAATTTATACTGAGAAGATCTGGTCACAACTAAAGGGTCTGGCCCAAAAGACCTTCTCCTGAAGACTCTAAATCGAAATTGATCATCAGTTATGTCATATACATCAATACGTTCTTGAGTTTCAAGATTTTGCAAATTATATTCTAATTCAACTGAGGACCAATCTGGAGCATGAACTCCTGTCCATGATAGTGAGAGAGTTGCTACGGTTCTAAAGGCTCTCCTGATTACGTAATTACTAGTGCCTACAATTCCATCAGGGGATACAGCTGAAACAGTAGCTTCTCCAAAAATAAATCTATTTATGTAGGGTTTAATACTTGCTGGGCCTTCTACTGTTATTACAAATCTAGGATTACCATTTATTATCCTCTGATCGGAACTAGGCACGGAAATTTCATCTTGTTTAGTAGTAGTACCTAAAGGTATGTAAAATGGAGTTAATTGAATTGTTCTAGCCCATTGAACTCGATAAGATACTATGTATCTTATTGCTACACCTGTCTCTGGAGGAGACCATGATATAGTGACATCGATATTTTGTCTCAAACCATCATCTCTCCGAACAAAAAGTACCAATAAATTCACTACTGGTCCAGGAATCAAGTCACTAACTGTCACCACATTCGACTCCCTACTATCCGTCACCCCTCCCCCAAAATCAGCCGTCAGTGTCCACATATGCATCCCCGCCGCCAACCCCGTCACATCCGCAAACCGAATATGCCCCGCAAAACTATCAAGATGCGTCCCCGGCCCGCTCAGCGTGAATCCAACAGCATCGCCACCCGCAATATTCCAACCCAATGTAACCTTCTGCCCATCACCATCTGTTACCACCCTCCCGCTGAATACCGTAATCCGTGGCTGACTAATCGTCACACTCACCCCAGCCCTCAACCCAGGTCCAATCGCTGTCACTCTGTAAGAATAAGTCCCAGGCTCCACCCCCCTATCCGCATAAGTATTCCCACTAGTCGTCCCCAGCGTCACTTCGGGATTACCAGTACCATGCCGCTGTCTAGTCCATCTATAACCTGTCACCGGCTGCAGCGGCAAGGGATCGCTGGCATCCACTTTACGATATACCGCTCGCAGCCCCACATCCGCTCGTGCAACTTCCGAAAACAGTGAGAGTATCGCATTTGCAAATATCACACCCAAAACCAATCTTGCGCTATCTGTTAATGCATACGATGTACCGTCTGTCCATGTGAACCTCGCCGTAACTTGATAATCATATGTCCCTTCACCAACTCCACTCTGGCTAGCACTAGGAGATGAAGTTGTTGCAAATAGAGATCCACCCCTTCTCCATTCATATGAAGCACCTGGGTATGAGTTACAAGACAAAGATACGTTAAATAATTCTCCAACTTGAGCAGAAGATACTCGAAGAACTACAGGATTAGGGGGTTCACCCGGCTCTGGTTCTGGATCCGGCTCTGGATCCGGCTCTGGATCCGGCTCTGGATCCGGCTCCGGCTCTGGATCCGGCTCCTCTAATGTCACACTCGCGCTGTCAGTTAAGTTATATGGCATACCATCTACCCACGTGAATTTAACTTCTACTGAGTAAGTATAAGATCCTCCAGATACTCCCCGCTGGGAAGCAGTTGGACTAGTAGTTACCAGAAATATTCTGCCATCTCTACTCCATTCATAAGTAGCTCCAGGATATGAGTTACAGGATAAGGATATATTGAAAAGTGTCCCATCTTGTTCAACAGATAGTTGTAGTTCTGGCGGACCAGGAGGTTCTTCTGGCTCCGGTTCTGGATCGGGTTCCGGTTCTGGATCTGGTTCCGGATCTGGTTCCGGCTCCGGTATCTCAGGTTCTGGCTCAATAATAGGCGGTGGTGGTGGGTCAGGCGGCGGTGTCAAATCGAAGTTTAATGTTGCGTCATCTGAACAATTCCCAATACCATGTCCCTGCAAACACACGTCATAACGATTTGGTCCCTCCTCCGGATTAGTATCAGTAAATTCTCTATCAGTCGGTCTCTGTCGAGCAATTAATCTGCGGTTACGACGTATCTGTGCTTGCGTGACAAAATCGTAGGACGTGGGCAAGTGCGGAGGTCCAAGAGGGTGTGGCAGGTCCCATTTCAACCTTACTTGCGGGCGCACGGGTAGGTTGTCTGGGTCCGTAAGAGGTAGCTGCACCGGACGGCCAAAAATGTCGTACACGCCGCCCTGTAGTTCCCTGACTCGTCGTGGCTTCGCACGTCCTGCCGTGGTAGATTTGCGTACGTTCGACAGGCCAGGGACGACAGACACCAATTCCGATGAGACTACCCTAGTCTTATAACGTTCGGGCATTACAGCGCCCCTGACAATGCGCGGCGCAACCTGCCCGCTGTACCATCTTGTGCCAATGCCGGCGGATCTCCTACTCCGATGCGCCTTGAGCGAATACCAGACAAGGACCACTCCTTGAGCCCCGCTGCACTAAGTAGAGGGGATATGGATACTGACGTGCAAAGCCACTCATTCATAATTTCAGCTTGGATAGGCTCCCCGATAGGAATACCTTCCCCTTGAACCCAGAATGACCCTCTTGGGCCATCGGACCCAACTACCTTTAGCACCGTCTGTACAGTGTTATCTGTTGCCGCCCATATAAATCGATCATCACCCCATCGAAATAAGTCATCCTCCCATCGCATCTTTTGTACATCACCGGATAATTGTTCAATTGCTATCAGCGACCCTGGTACAACGGCATTAGGTATTGCTTCTGTGGGATCCTGTGTCTCAAAATATAACAGACCATCCCCAATGTCCGTAGCGATCAGGGTGGGCAGCGGCGGAAGGTGCTGACCACCAAGGTAGAAACTATCACCTGGCACCATAGACACTAGCGACGAGAACTGCCGGAATGTCAATAGGCGTTCAAGGGCGTCAATTGTTTGCAGATTGACAGTCCACTGAAATGGGTATCTTCTCAGGTTATCAATACCATAGCTCCGTGCCCTTTCTACACCTGGGTCTGATCCTTCTCTCGAATCCGCAACCGCCTCATAGCGCCCGGTCCCACCCTCCACACGCTGACGGTCTTGTACATAACCTTCGTCGATGGATTCCACTATAATAGAATCCTCTGGTGTACTACGTGTTGATACCACGTTACGCGCTTGCGACCGATCCTCCTGGATGTCAATAGTCTGGTAATTGTTATCGGACAGTATCAGCCCGTTAGGCTGTCCGTGGCGACGCCATTGCAAGGTCTTGGACGCATCGATGATGTAACCAATGTCTTCTCCTGCACGTGCTTGCAAAGCCTCCAAGAAGCTGCGCCAGTAACTACGCGATCCGCCAGCTTCCAGCGTGGAGAATGATGGTGTTATCGCATTACCGATGCTGTGGTCGATGTTATCTATTATACCTTCGGACCCAACACCCGGTATTCCGGTCTGCCATTGATTCAGCAATCGCGACAGGAATTCTCCGCTAGTCTCCCCCCCAGTGCTTACTAGAGTCCCTCCACCATGTAAGCGGCGGTCAAAGACTACAGAGTAATCAACACCAGACGCGCTGACAGCCTGGTTATCCCCTCCGGTTAGATTTACAGAGGGGTTGATTAACCAACCTCCAAACACCGGTACACGATCGATGGCCCGGTACCAGGAACATANACCNCCGGTGAGGTCACACTCACAATCGACTTCGATGTAAGTATCTGCCAACTCTACTATTTGAAGCTCGGTTACTGCCGAATCAGATCCATCTAGTAATTCGACACCCTTCACCACTACCACTTTATCACGTGGGCTCAGCGGTGGAATAATATTGTTACCCGTGTGTGTTAACCTCAGTCTGCCGGCAGTTGGTAATGTTCCAATAGCAGACACCGGTGACCACTGATGCAGGACACAGCGGACCTCTGCTCCGTCTACTGGCTTCCATGGTGTTTCACCACGAGTGTCCGCATACGCAATCTGAGGGGGGTTAGTCGGCAGAGTCCACTCATAGCGGGCTATAATAGAACGTGGAACTAGTGGGGGTTGAAAAACTAATTCCACAAGGTCGCCATCATTGGTCCCAAGCGCCAACCCGTCAAGTGCCCAATGTCCGGTTTCAACAGCCAGCACCGAGATGACACCCTCGCCGTCAAGATCCGCTCGCAGTGGTGCCGCTGACCTGGGCAACGTGTATGTGCCGCCGTTATAGGATGCACCCGCAAGGGGGTATACTTGACCTGCTATTACCAGAGAGAACTTAGATAGGACATTAGCGGACAATGTCTGAGGCTGACCTAGACCGTTTTGTACGTCTACTAGGACAGATGCATCTTGCAATCTAACACCAGAAATATAACGATCTACGTCCACGAGAAACCGTGATGTAGTGTCAAGAATCTCAGTAGCCGTGGATCCTGGGTCATTAACCACTACACGCGCGGCCAGGCCCACGTATCGATCCTCAGTCGGCTCAGCGGGGTCTACGTCCGTCTGTATCCCATCTCCCTGTTGCAGCACCACTTCCCGCTGCCCGGTGTCAATGCGGGGGTTGGGTTCCAGTCGCCCGTCATCATCTGCCAAGCGTGTAGCCGCTATGGTTACGGTCCACGAGTCGGGGTTCGATAGTGATCGACTTACCAGACTACCTCTGTCTGGTTCCGGTAGCACGGCGATCAAGAAATTACCACTGACGGAGGATTGCGTGGATAGGTCTACATACCAACTCTCACCACTGTTGTTATGACGCACGAATAAGTCATTGAGTTGACCTATCGATTCTATACCTTCCTCCACACGCAAAATAAACCCGGTGGAAGATAGGATAACTTCGGTGATGGATGCGTCACCAATGATCATTTGGACGGATAACCGCGTGTTATTGAAGACGCCGGTAGCACGTGCTCTTAGCCCCGCTAAATCAGTTGCGCTGGGAGATCCGTGGTCAAAGACACTGTAACGCTGTCCACCCCGTATTTGACGGTCGGTCACTAACCATGCTACATCGGACACGGATGCAGCTGGTTCGACTATCACGCCATCAAGATACACTTCGTCGTCGCGCTCCATGCGTGACGCGGGGTGAGTAGCTTGAAATATTAGACCTAACCTCTGTTCATCCCTGGCCCGCTGCGCGAGAGGTCGACCTATATATTCTGTCGCCGTGGGATTCCAGGATGCTCGTGTTCGGCGGCGATTGGACAACTCCGCGCTGATATTACCAGGTTCTCCTAGTGATGCAGTAATGGTAGCACTGCGCAAGTCCCCCGTATGGTCCACCCACCTACGATTACGGTATCGACCAGACTCAGGGCGTTCTCCTACTTCCACAGTAATCGGTGTACTAGCCGGGGTGCGACCAGTATGTGGAATGCGTTGAATATTAACACTACCACTAACACTAGTAGGTGGACCAGTAGTGATAACAGGAATATCGGTTTCCGCCGCTTCCTGATATAAAATTGATACTGAAGTTCTGAGCGTATCTATGCCTTGGTTCTCTACGGCCACGCTCCGTGAATCACCAAGAAACCTGAACTGAGCGTTCTCTATGTCCAAGTTCGGTGACTTCTTGTCAACTAGGACGGCTATAAAGTTCCCATCCGTGTACTGCGCCGTGACATCGGGAAGCGTCCAGTCGTATGGTTCCTCGGAGTCAATTCCAGTAAGCTCTGACAGATCTACCGTCAGCATTGTCTCACCGGACCGGAGGAATAAAACTAATGATTCTAAATCGATATGCCGTGCGTGCTGTGACGTTCTAAGATCATATGGCGATGGTTGAAGGTCTATCCGCAACCGGCCGGAAGCCACGCTCAGTAGGACCACATATGCATCCTGAGCCCCCTGAGCGAATAGCGGTGGAATACGCGGCAGGGCAGCTTCAAGACCATCTATCGTCGTGTCAACTAGCGATACAACTCCAGCGACGTCGTCTCGGTATCCACGCCTCACATGCCGCCATACGCACGCTGGAGTTGCATCCTCTACGTTATTGTCTCCATGACCTGGACGCACGGCAGGGTGAAATATGGACACAGGCTCAACTACCGGAACAAGCGGGACGAAGCTCGGTTCCGGGTCATTAACTTCTCCCGTTTCCAAAAGCACGTTGGAAGACGTAATATCTACAAATGCCAGAAAGACCCTCTTGCCTGAAATGGCAGCGCCGAANTCTCCCACGCCGTCACCGGACCATGAATATGGAGACGTTACGTCTGACCCACGGATGTCGCTGACCCGAAGTGAAAGTACGCGATCTCCAGAGCGCAGAACAATCCCGAGTTGGTCAAGGTTAGTCAATTCGACCTGAGTCGCGCTGTTCTCGCGCCGCACCTCAATACGTATCCCGTTGGACCCAGGAGTAGTGGAGATCGAGAACCCGTGCAGGTAGGCATTGACACCACCCTCAACCCAGTATGGGGGAATGCGAGGGCGGTATCCATCGACGAAGTTCGTCTCTCCAGTCGTACTATGAGTCAGTACGATTCCAGGAGTTGACAGCGGAGGGTCCGTCTCCCNCCAACCGTCTCGAACCCTACCATCGAATATGGAGGCAGGCATCTTATTGACTCAAATTCTGCGTTCTCAAGCTGACTCCCCCCGCCGCCGCTGCAGGGTCCTGACCTGTGCGAGCCAGGAACGGTAAAATGGAGTCATACCACAGAAGCGACCCTGTAGCACTTGGGCCTGTCCACAATGCCACTGTGGTTGCTCTCGTCCAAGCGTTCGTTGCTTGTCCAAACGACTTTCGGACGAAGTTCTGCGCAACGCCATCTAGAATGAATTGCCACTCGTTGGGCGTCGAGATCGACGGTGTTGAATATCCACCACCCACCACCTGGTTCGCCGCTGTTGGTGGAGTATCAGTGTGCAGCGACAGGTAGTTCTCCCCTTCGACCACCCCGCGCAGGAACCGCTCGTTGCCGACTCTCCCGGCGAGCCCGCCGCGCAGGTCCAGAAACGCGTTGTTGTTCAGGTCAACGTTGGGGCTGGAGCGGTCGATCAGGTAGACCGCGCCGCCCACAGGCCGCAGCGACACGAGGAACGCGTTGGCGAAGCTTGCCGCCCACCGGTAGCGGCCGGCACCGGCGTCCGTATCCGCCGCACCATCAATCGCGAAATGCCGGATGTCGCCATCGGGTGCCCTGAGCACGAATACCAGGTCGTCCAGCGCGTTGGTCGACAGGGAGATGTCAGAACCGTCCGTTCTCGTGGGTACCCGCTGAAATGCGCGTCCACGGCAGCAGTGTAGAAAGCGAGGAAGGTGAAGTAAGACGTTCCTCCACCTGCCAGGTAATGCGGCGGGATCCGTACATCGTTCTGGAAGGTTGGCCCGCGCGACGGTCTGATAATGGAAGAGTCGTAGCGCGCCGTGGGCCACTTGTAGCGCCACACGGCTCCCGGCGTCGGGTTGCGGACCAGAGGGTCCCGGTCGCCCCAGATGATGCGGTCGTCGTTGAAGTCAGCCATGCTATTGGACCTCTATAAACAGTGCGCGCGCTGGTATCTGAATGGTGTCGTTGGTCATTGCCATAATGCGCGGGTCCACCAGGGCATTCCGAATCAGCGCCGGTCTGTTTGTCGGGCTTGCAACAAGGCTTTCCGTAGACCATAGGCCAACGTTAGCAATCGCTGTCCAGTCGCTTCCCGGCGTAGGCGTCTCGATGGTCCGTCCGTAGGAGATCCTTCGTTGGCCGTTGATTGTTTCTAAAACCCAGTCTGAGTCAGCGAGGGGAACCGGAGAATACCCCAGGCCTGTGATTGAGTTTGTAGTCGCCGCTGGACCAGTGTGGAAATGAAGCCAGAGCACTCCGTCTACCATCGCCCGGAGGCCGCGGTCAGCACCCGCAATCGGAAAAGGCATCGTTACCTCACTACCTGCATGTCACTCAGGGCGCGTAGAGTTTGTTTCGCGGTCCACCGGCCGGATTGATCTTGTACGACCTGGATGTTGATATTTGGTGATTGATTCCCACTATTCTGCTGTGGTGGGGGTGTTATACTATCCCCAGATACCGTCATAGTACCATCAGACATCGTTGCAGTGCCACCAGACATCGCAGTGCCAACAGCAGAAGATACTTTTTCTGCTATATTCAGACCCTTCTCCCATGCACGGGTCGCTGCGCTTATGGCGGTAGCGGCTGCCTCGTCAACGTCACGACCCTCAATGGCAGCCTCAAACGCCGCGTCGATAGCCTTCATGCGGATGAATTTCTGACGCTCTTGTTCCAGAATCTCTTTAGTATAGTCCTCTTGTGCTTGGAGTGCTACCTTTAATGCAGAATGCTCTGACATTACCCACTTGCCATGATTGTCAATTAGTTGCTGTGTCTTCTCATCATCACCTTCCTCTACCGCCTTTTGGTAATCTTCTGCGACCCCCATTATGTCATCAAAGGCGTCCTCTCCACCTTTTTTGGCACGGTCGAAGGAAGACATAGCAGCCTTGCCTGCGTTACGCAGTTCATTCTCGATAGCTTCCGCTGCTTCCTCAGCGGCTTTTTCTTTGCGCTCCATTGCTTCTTCAAAACTCTCAGCTAGGTCCTCATTCTCCCCCTTCATCCCTTCAACCATGTCTGGCCAAATTGACTCACCTTGAATTTCTTTAGCGGCGTCCTCAGCGGCTTTTATGGCGTCTGCCATAGCGCGTGCAACTGACCCCGCTACATCTCCGATCTCTGATTCCATATCACTGGTCATAGTAGACCAAGCAGATTCAATCTCCCCCTTTGCGTCTTCGATGGCTTGTTGAGAATCCTGCGCCGCTAGTTCCTGAGCCTGTGCCAATTCTTCCGCATTCAACTTCATTGCTGCTATTGTTTCTTCATCCTTAGTCTTTATAGCTTCGATGGCAGCTTCCCAATCTACTTGAGTCTTATTTGCTGCTTCCCCTTCCTTCGTTGACACGCTGTCTGCATTACCCTTCATAGCATCNGTNGCTGCTTTATCAGATGCTTCNACAGCGTCCATCGCNGCTTCCCAAGATGCTGATGCGGCGGCAGCGGCCTCTGCGGCAGCTTTCTTACGCTCCTCCGCTGTAGCATTGGCACCTAAAGCCATCGCCGCGTCAAAAGCCGCTATACGAGCATATTTTCTACCCTCATCTGCTAATATTTCAGCATTCTTATCTAATTGAGCTTTCTTCGCTTGTTCGGCGGCAGCTTCTGTAGAAGTAACCCAAGGACCATGCTCAGCAATAAGCTGGTCCATTAGATCAGTATTACCAGATGCAGCGGCATCTTGGTATTGTTCAGCGGCGGCTAGGGTATCTGTATAGGCTTGCTCACCTGCTTGTTTTGCCCTTTCGTATCCACTTATGGCTGAACTAGTGACTTTCTGCCAAGCCTCTTCTGCCACTCTAGCAGCTTCAGCTTCCGCAGCTACCTGCTCCCGAGTATTCAAGAGCCGCTGCATGGTAGCCGCGTCACCAGCTTTAACAGCGGCGTTGTATTCTCCGGTCCACCGGGTAGCTTCCTCAGCACTCCGACCAGCCTCTTCCCATAAACTTTGTGTTTTCCTTAATTGTTCAAATCCTTCTTCATTGTCCTGCCAATTCACCGCCTTATCAAATGCCTCGGCGGCAGAGAGAGCGCCCGAATCAATATCGTCAAATGATTTAATGATAGAATCAGACCAATCATTTACTTGTCTTTGTCCTTCAGAGAACTTATTTCCGATCCAAGTGAAGAAACCCGCCGCAGCGGCAACCGCAGCCCCAACCCAATCCCCCTTGGCTAATGCGCTCAAACTATTACCAAGAGTTGAAACAAATATATTATTAGACTGACTCATAGCTGAACCAACAGCTAGAACGCCAGCCTGTAGATTGCTGAATGATCTTTCTCCATCCTTACCTGTAGCATTCATAGCTACACGAAACGTATTCAAAGATTCTCCTAATGGCCCTCCTATATTACCAGCGATCTGCGCTAGAGCCAGGTCCATTCTATCAGTGGCTTCGGTGGACTCATCTTGCAAGTCTACCCATCGTTCCATAACTGGAATAGTTGATGAGTAATGGAAGTTACGAAGTTCAACCCCTTCAGCAATTTGACGTTCCGCTACAGCGGCGGCATCCAGACCACTTTGATACGATTCACTAATTGTGCGAACTTCTCGATATGCTTCTCCTAGTTCCCCCATACCTTCAGTTAATTCGTCAAACCCTTTGCTAGACTCTTTAATTCTATTATTTGCTCGCTCCATAGCGGTGTTGAAGGTCTGATCAACAACCTCAGATAATGACTTATATGAAGTCTTAACTTTTTTAAGACTAGGAGGCACCTCATCAGTACGCGCTAACCATTTACGTAATTCCTCATTTTGTTCCTTCATCCAAAGGGATCGAGGGTCTGCCCCTAGTTCAACAAGCCTCTCTCGTAATGCCGCAATTCTAGTTTCAGCATAATGTGTATCTGCCCCAGCCTTTTGCATATATTCACTAAGACGATCGATTTCCTCATTAATTTTTTCTACATCAGTAGACCCCCCCGACATTACATCAATAGCTCCTCCCATCGAGGATATGAAGAATTCAAGAGAAGCCGAATAAGCATCTGACAATCCAGTAACTTCAGCGAATTTACCAGCCATCATAGAGAATGTATCAGAAAATGTTGATTCCAATCCTGATGTAGTCTGTGACAAACGCTCCATAGCACCTTCGTGCTTCTCAAACTCGCTACGCAGAAGCTCCATAGCTTCGGTAGTGTTACCCCCTCCCTTAGCCAATTCTTCCAGTGCGTTTCGAGCAGGACCAGATAGTAGACCAAATTCCTGGAGGCGTGCTGCTGCTTCCCCTACAGGTTTTCCAGCTTGCAAATTCGTATACAAACGACCTACCCAAGTAGATACACCTTCCAGCGGGGCACCTACTCCGGCCGCAGCGTCACCAATGATACGCAGAGTATCAGCACCATAGACAGTATCCGCTGCGAAGACCTTCAATAATGTGGATGATTCCAATATTCCTGGTAATTGGAATGGAGTGCTAGCGGCGAAATTCGTCAAATCTTCTACGTGATCTTTAGCCTGTTCAACTGATGGATAGAATGATAAAAACTTAATGGTAGCATCTTCTACTGTCTTATTGAAATCTATACCACTTTTGACGAAGGAAGACATACCAGCGCCCAATGAAGCAACCCCTGCCGCTGCGAGCAATGATCTAGCGTTAATATCCTTAAAAGTCTTATCTCCACTCTTTCCAGTTTTCTCCAGATGACCGTCAATACTTTTCAAGACAGGAGTCAATTCATCCTTGATTTGAGCCAGCGCCTCAATAGTTCCTACATTAACAGCCATTACAGACGCCCTTCGTCGTCCATTTGTTTACGGCGTTGATCGTAGTCAACAGTCAATGATTGCTCGCGATTCTTATCAGCCAATTGAACTAATTTACCCTTGGGTCTTTCCACATTCTTCTTCTGCTCATCACTTAATGAGTGCCACCTGTGAACTTCAATATACGCATTTCTATACCAGCGATACTGAAGTTGGAGGAAAATATGGGGATTGTTTCTAATCTCGTCAATTGCCTCACTTGGTCTACACCCGTATTCTCTAGCGACTAAGTCTGCCAGCCCGTACAGTCCCAGCGGCCCCTTGCCGTCCAACGCACGGTGGGCCGCTAGAAATTTCCCTCCGTCATGCTCGACA
>JGIcombinedJ30088_10004643_pt1 | contig 12155 bp, 7 predicted proteins | sample PinacodermPK_FD_30088 | JGI IMG/M metagenome (IMG submission 30088)
CAGACAGTATGGGCTACAATCAGGAAATACAAGATGCATGGAACCCTCTGCCGTCTTTCAGTATGTGGACGCCGCTTCAAGCTAACGCCGATCTCCAGGCTCCCCGTCACGTTCTCCTTCCTGCGAAGCTTGGAGACGGACTCCAGAAACTCCTTACCATCATAGCGTGTTGAGCGGTTGTTGCAATATCGCACAATGAACTTGTCCATCTCTCCAGGCAAACGTTTTCACGAATCGCTGCTTATCGCTCAACGTGTGCGTGGTCACTGCGCTCGCTATATATACGATTGTATACCGCCAACTATTTACTATTAACCATACCGTGTTAACTGAAAATCTTCACGGATAAACCGAGACAAATCGGAGAAAGCGTTAAGCGGCAAATGTAATTATCGTAAGGTTTTCTATGCACCGTACCGTATGGAAACAATTTGTTTCTCTCACAGCTCTGAAGCAGTTGGGTGACAAAGCCTTTTTACAGTAGCAATGGTCGCCAGAGCAATTTGATGTAGCTCATTCCTGTTCTCTAAAACATTTCTTTGTCGGCAGCAAACCAAAGTTGGCATGGGAACACAACAACAATACAAGCAACTGACTGCGAGCAGCCTCAAGATGTGGCTTCAGGTGGCATATTTCGTTAGTTGTTAGGCATTGTGACTGATTATCTATGATCTGACCGATGGTAGCCTCGTACTTGGTCTCTATTTCATTTCGGCTTTTGTTCGCGGAGAGGAAAAAGGGACAATTTCCATTTTCTCTTCCCAACAAAAGTTGTAAGGGGCATATGGACTCGGTACCTACCCCTAAATGTTCTGTTCTATTGTATGCGGTTAAATTTTCTCGGGACTAAACTTTCGCGGACTGCAGATTTATACAATATTTGTGGATTTTATTTTCGCGGACGAGGGGGTGTTCATATTTTATATTGTATATATACACTATAGAAATATACAATACAATGATAAGGCTATAATAGTGTCTACTGAAGATGAGCTCTCATGCACGGAAAGTAAGAGCGTAGCGACGCATCGACACTATTTTGCTCATTCATTTTGCCGTGCCCGTAGTGCATTTACTTATAATTGTGATCATTCAGTCTCCTAGTATAGCAGGAGTGCGAAGTAGAATAATAAAGAGAATACTTTGTGAGGCATGTAGCGGCAAGCTACAGCCCAGTAAAGTAGTGGCATCGTTCTGCTTTCTCAATTCACCGAAGCAGCGATTCGCTGAAGCCTTCGCATACCTGTCAGGCATCCTTGCCCCGTTCCACTCGAGTATCTGTTCATGTACCTGCGAACTGTCAGCTACCAAGTGTTGACAGGCTGGCCAATCTAGCCCTATTCCATATGGGCAAGAAAGCACTGGTCCTACTTGTACCCAGTGACGTCACAAAAAGCCTGAAATGCAACACTCGTCATTCGGCGTCCATTTTCAACAGTTACACAACCTTTTAATGGCCAAATAATTGCAGATAAAATTATTCGCGGATGGCTACTCGAACTGAGAAAACCGCAAAAGTTAAATTGCACAAATAAAGTGCATACGGTATATATATATCCTACTCCGACCATTGAGGGCAGCGCACAATACAGTAGTAGCAGTAAATCCCTTAGATCATCTTTAGTTCTGAAGCAGATTGATTCCCTAGATGGCAGTTCAGCTGCTGAGACAACAGCACGCAGAGTAGCGAAGCACCCATGACTGTCCTTCCGTTTTCTCACGGCACATCAGCAACCTGGAGAATAGCGCAAAGGTGCCTGGTGCAGCATTGAGTTGACTAGTCCCCAAAATAGCTGTGTGTACATTCTCCAGGAGGGTGCAACTTTTCATATCCACATAGCCTTAGTGATCTCTAGTAACTGCAACAGCTAAGTGCTGTTTCTGTCTATCTCATCTGCTCTTTTCTGGAGTTAAGTTTTTAGAGTCACGTAATTGGCTGCAATTAGGGAACTTGATCTCTCAAGGATGGTCACATGAGTGCATCAGTGATTACATTTAGCAAGTAACTTGATGACTGTGCTGTAAGAAAGGAGGGGCTTTGAATGCTTTGATGCGGATTGAGCCTTTCGAACTCATTCTTAGCAGAATAAGAAGGTAAAATTGCTATCGTATGTTGACGCATGTTGCGAGCTGGTATCTATGTACTGCTAGATGCAGTCTTATACAACTTGAGAGTGATGCGAAACAATCCTAGGAGATGTAATAGCTCTATAGCTAGCCTCTAACCAACCTACTGTCTCTTTTGCAATTTTCTTTTGGCACAGCGAGAAGCTTCATCATCTTGCACAACTTTTGGTGAAGTTCGGCGCTTGATTGGGCTTCGTGTGTGCACTCGAGAGAGACAAAATGCCAGAGGACTACTGAATTTGTTACAAAGCATTCAAACTGTTGTCCTTTCGTAGCAGCCGAAATTGTCTTCGTCCTGGACGCATTTATATGTCATTGGCACTTATGTGTATGCAATTAGTTGACGCATGAAGACCTCAGTGGGGTCAACCCAGGTTAGCTAACTCAGGTTGACCCTGGTTTCCATTCACATGGCGGCGATCACTATTGCGTCAGCTCGCATGCTGTGAAAGTGTTTAAGACGGTGTACAAAGTTTGGTCATCCGGTGTTTCGCTGTTCTGGCTTTGCTGTGGCTGCGTAGAAGGTGCGAAGTATGTCAATGGGCACCACTATTCAGGGAAACACCAAGTAAATTGCACCGTCTTCAGTTTATTGCGGTACAGGAGGAACAACAGGCATTTTTACTATTACTGTTGTGCTGCACATCTGCCACGTTCCTGCAATAAAGAAGTTTTTAGGTCAAGCCTAGGAATCATAACTGGATCGAATCCTCTCCCCAAGGCCAACAAGGCTGATATTTCACTGTCGCTTTACACTCTTTCTCAGTCGGCCATCTTAACTTGCTTCACACCTCAGTTAAACTGGCATCAACCCTACTGCGAAGCAGGGTTGACCCCACTTCGTAACCCGGGATGAACCCAGGTTCACCCCACTTCCGTAGTACCATGTAAACGTGTTAACCCGGGTTCACCCCACTTTCGCAGGTCCAAGTGAAAGGGGTAATACACCGTGAGTGACTCACAAACAGAGCATGGATGTTCTGTGGCAAGGTACGGGACATATGCAGCTTGTTGTGTGGCAATTCACAGGAAACCACAAAGGAATTCCTTGGAATTTATTTGATTTGCGTAAGTTACTTGTGACATATATCGTACGTTGGACAGCCTGGTAGAACTCAAGCACTACATCAGCGAAAATCAAAAGCATTCCAGGAGGGTAATGTAGTTGGCAGAGCATGTATAGTCCACAATCCATTGTGTTGACCTGTAGAAGTCATCAGCAACCACCACTTTATCACCACACGATGGCTCCTTAGGGCTGGCACATTCAGTGCCACCCCAACACACTAAACCGGGATAGAGAATCGCTGCCTACAGTGTACACAGTTATACTGGACTAGAACAGTATAAATGTGCATGGTACTTCACTTCCTCATTTATTAGCATTCATTAAGCAAGTTGTATGCATAATTATTGATAGCATTATAGTATTTAATAATTAATGCTATTAATCCACTTCATACCATTCACTGTCACCACCATCCTAATTTCTGCATTAGTGCTCTAACTGTCATTATTTCCTAATGATGGCATCTGTATGCTAGCAAATCGTTGAAAGACAGTTCTGAATTGGCTAGTGTGTGCAAACCATTTGACATCGGATACGCCTAGCCACTCAGGCGTTTTCAAAGCAGGACCAGTGTCATTGAAATAATATTAGTGTAGAAATATAGAAATATCATTAGCTTACGAGACCGATCAGATGGCAATTGTATTTCTTGTGCTCTGCAGAAAAGGTAGATAGCAATGTATATAAGTAACACCAATGAAAGTACAGGGCCAAGCTATATGGTATGAAAACTGCACAGACAAACATGTTACTGGCATAACAAATATTTTCAAGCTAAAACACTATGGCACGGCAGCACCCTAAACCTTAAATACTGGCAGACCAGGGGTTATGCTAAAGCATTTAGCTATTTAGCTTTTAGCTAACCTTAACCCTAAGATTGAAGTTTGTCAATCAATACAAACCACAATGCTATTGGCACAACATTGGTCAGAGGATACGGTGTCATATCGTTTTCCTTGTGTTCCCAGTGGTTCGCTAAGCCAGTAATCCCCAAGAGAAGTGTAAACCAGTCTCCCTGTTTCATTAGAGCACAATTGCAGAACTTCCTGCTGGTATGTGTTGACTTAGGATCTGCTCAATCTACCACTTGCTTCTGCTTGGAGAACGATGTTTGAAAGGAACATTGAGGTGACGGCTGTCTCTGAATTTTGTTAGATGGGATGGGAGTCCACAAAGATTTTGTTCCTACGCCATTCTCCATTCCGGTAACCCTTCGACACAGGTTCATGGTGTGGCAACAATCCTTAATCCCAAGCAGCTTCCTCATTGGAAGCTACTGGCAGTGTTCTTCACCCAGTGTCAGAGTGAATCCTCAGAGTCCATACGAAGACACACCTTAGTACCACCATTGTTCTCTACATCTCGGTCAACCCTACCAACGCCACTTATGATGCTTGAGCATCCTCAGATGCATTCTTTGATGCTCTTCATTCTACTCTATTTCCTGCACCTAGTTGTATGACCATCGTTATGGGTGATTTTAATGTTTGAAAATCCAGTTCAGTCATCTGTTCATGCAGCCCCAAGGAGCTGAATGAGAACAGTGTACAACTTCTCAACTTCTGTGTTTGCCGTGATCTAATTGTCTCCAACACTTGACTCCACATTTGGAGCTGTGTAGCCCCATTGCACAGGAGATCACTGCACTATGAAGTGTGAACCCACAGAGAAGAAAGAGAGCAGGATTGTCACAACCCTGAACCACCTCTGCAATGAAGGCCACCTAGATGCGAAACTGTGTGATTTCCGAACACTAAGATACTCTTCCACTCCACAGATATATGGCCTCCCCAAGGTTGACAAAGAGGACACCCGTGTAAGACCAATAGTGTCAGCCCTTGTTTCCTCTTCTTACAATTGCCAAGGAGTTAGCAGACGTCCTCTTGCCCATACCTGGAAACACCCCCCATACAGTGAGGAACTCTGCAGCATTCATGGACTGAATAAGACACTTGGAGATGGAACCACAAGACCTACTGATTAGCTTTGATGTCACCAACTATACCCACAGGTACCCATAGATGAAACACTGAAGGTGCTTTGAGGAGCAACTGGCAGCAGATGGAACCCTGGGGGAACGTACCAACATCCTAGCACCCCAACTGATTGAGCTCACGGAACTCTGTCTGTGGACAACCTACGTACTTCAGGTTTCAGGACACCTTCTATATAAGCAAGCAGATGGGGCAGCCATGCACCTGTGGGACATGGCTAAACAACAAATATGGGTGCTGCTGCGGGTGATTTTGACCTTCCTATACATTTTTGCTTGTTTCTCCTTCAGGCTTAGTTGGATTAGAGCGAGACCAGTACTGAGTAAAAAACTATGAATCTATGTATACCTCTGCATACAATTTCTGCTAGTGACTTAGGCTGCATTTACACGGAGACGTTTTCGCCCGAAATCGTTTCCAAATCGTTGCGTTTCCACGTCCTGTTTACACAAAAACTCTAGAAATGCTAGCGTTTTCTTGTGAAAACAAAAATGCTCCTCGAAGTGTTTTTCTCGGAAATGTACTCGGTTTGTCACTGTGTAAACACTCCAAAACGACGATCTGGATGAAAATGCAAAATGGCGGACTCGTCACCTTCGCACACAGCAGCTATTGTCTAACAATTCATCAGCTGATTGGTCTGTTTATTGACCGAATCATACTTGAAGATCAAGATATTTTTATTTGGAAGGAATCAAGACTTGTGGTAACTACAATTTTATTGACAGCATCGGGAAACGGTGATAAAGCCAGCGAATCGAAGTGAAAGCGAGTGTTAGTAGAGCGAACGCTAGTAGAGCAGCATTGAGTGTCCAGAAGACTCGGTACAACCATGAATTTGTCGGATATTGTTGCCATTCTGTCGCTTCTTCTCTGTATTTTGGATTATCAGACACAACTCGCCACTTTAATGGCCACTTGGTTGTTCATGTTTCATGTTCAACGGAGGTGAAGATTGATCCTTCTGCATTCCTTCTTGGGCCCAATCAGGAGAGTCAAGAGTCGTTATGCCCAAGACAGAACATGTTGGGTTTGGCCAGGAAGAACAGACAGTTGGTGGGACAACTTCATGCAGGATGTGGTTGTGTGGCAAGAGTGGAAATAAATTCCGTATGCAGAGGGACACATTCTTTAAGCTCTGCTCTAAGTTGAGGCCTTATATTGAGAGACAAATAACAAATATGCGCCAACCCATTGATGTGGAAAAGCAAGTTGCTGTCACATTATATTATTTGTCAGATGAGGAGAAAACAGCCAATGCATTTGGCATATCCCAGGCATCCACTTCAATCCTTATAAGAAGAGTGACACAGGCAATATCCATGCACATGGGGCCAAAATATATCACCTTGCCAAAGACAGAAGAGGATGTGAAAGATAAAATAACAAATTTCTTTTCAGCGCATGGTGTACCTCAGTGTTTGGGCACCATTGATGGAACACACATAGAGGTCAAGAAGCCATCGTTAAACTCAACAGACTATATAAATCGCAAGGGATGGGCTTCTCTTAACGTCCAGGCTTGTTGCGACTATCAGTATTGCTTTATGGATGTTGTAGTAAAGTGGCCAGGATGTGTCCATGATGCCCGCATTTTTGCTAACTCTAATCTGTGTCAGATGCTAAAATCAGGTTCCATTCCCCCATGCCCCAGACACATTTTGGAGGATGAAGACCCAGTACCCATCTTTCTCCTTGGAGATCCTGCATATTCACTCATGCCATTTCTAATGAAAGAGTATGCATATGGAGGCCGCACTGCACAGGAGCAGTACTTTGGCTTGAAACTATGCAGTGCCGGAAATGTGATCGAGTGTTCTTTCGGAAGGCCAAAGGCAAGATTTTGGTGCTCTCAGAAGAGCAATGGATATTAACATTGACGAACTGCCATACGTTATCTATGCATGTTTTGTCTTGCATAACTTTTGCAAATTCAATGAGAGTGTCAGTGAATAAAGGGTGAGATCAGCAATTGATTACGACCGTGATTTCCAACCTGCTTCACAAGGAAACAGAGGAGAAACCAACAAGTCAGGCGGCAAGAAAGTGCGACAGATTCTCACTAAATACATCGATCCATAAATCGACACAGTTACTTAAGCATTGATGAATGCGATCACATGTAGCAATGTATTATGATATTGATCCTACTGAGTAAGTAATAATGAGTTCAAATAAGAAGTAAGGAATATGAATACAGTGCAAGTATGTAAGAAAACAGCCTAGTTAGTGTCTTCAAAGTCCGCACCTGGCCATGGTTCATCATTAGGAGTGCGGATTTGCCCGAATGTTGATGTACTCAGTTGTAGACTGTGGTACACAAGGGGACGGATGGGTGGATCGATAGGCCCTGGGAATGGAGCTGGTCCAGCACCGAATGGCATTCCGCTGGGGTAAAAAGAACTAGGGCCTTGTGCCTGTGGGAGAAGCATAGCCCTTAATGAAGTAAATGCATCAGCCACAGTCGATGCCATCTGAGACATATTCTGGGACAATTGTGACATGTTGTCGATCACCACTCTGTCGATCTTTGTCATTTATTCAATCATTTGTCGCTTTACTGCCAAGTTTTTACGCGCACACTACAGCAGCTGTGAGTCCACTGGGATTTTGCGTTTCAGCTTTTGATGCCTGTATGTACCTAACTGCTGGTTCAGCAGTGACTGCCTCTGGCCAGACATATCATGGTCTGGCCTCTGCACCGTACCATCCGTATCCGGTGGCTGTTGGCTCATGGGTGGGTCTGTTTCCTCTTCCTCTCTGTCAATGTCACCCTCAGTATCATGGGATCCTTCAGGTGTCATGCCAGCAACATCTGGCACAACAGCTGATGGCGGAGAGCCATCAGCTGTTAGAGTTGGAGAAAGGTCAGTACTCTCCAGGCAGATAAAATTTGTACTGTTGCTGAAGACCCGCCCCAAATCTTGTTGCAGAGATCAAAGTAGCACATTATTACTCTGACGTGACCACTCTTCTTGCCGGAATCAATGGCCTGTCTGTATTTCAGGCGAATAGCCTTCAGCTTAGATGTCAAACACTTCAGTGTTATTTGATCAGGACGGTGGGGGTAATCTTTTTCCAGTTGAGAAGCTTCCTCTGTTCCAGAGGACAGCTGTTCCCAAAAAAGTGCAATGGTTTCCCCATGGACCTGGTGAAGAAAGACGCTCTCACAGAAACTTCAATCCCCCTCCGTGTAACCCCCTCCCCCCCTGATGTGGAGCTACTTTAGATCCTCTGTCTTCCATATATTAGGGGCTTCATTAATGGAAGAGAGAGAGGCTGTACCTCCTTAGGAAGCACAGCTGCATTCAAGCCGAGGACCCTAAGACAGTGCCTGGTGAAAGCGAAGGCCACCACCCCAGCAGATAGGAGAAAAGGAGTAGGTATAAAGTCTCCTGCACGGAATGCAGCAAAAGTTACATCGGGCAGACCGAGGATACTGAAGGTCAGGCGTAGAGAACACAAGTAGGTGGTAGGGGGAGACCCCAAGAACGGGATCGCTGTTCATTCTCATGAGCCNAACCATGCCATTGACTGGGATGAGGCCTAAGTCAGTAGTGTCTCTGGAAACTGTCAGCATAGGGCTACTGAGGCCATTCTCATCAAGAAGAGTGGAGAGACCACAAACCTGGACAGCGGTCTACAGCTGCCAACAATGTGGAACCCCATCCTCGATCCACTGTAAACCACTCAAGTACAGGTCATCATCATTACTATTATTACTGTTTCTTTTATCTTAATAATATTTTACTATTACTCATGACCTGATGTAACATGTTGCTGTACATAAGTTAGCTTTTCTCTCCTGTACTTCAGTTTTGCAACTGAAGACCTTCGCAGTCAAAACATCTTACTTGCATTGAATTGTTGCAACGTGTAAGCTCATCAACATTACTGTGGTTCTCAACTGAATAATGGGAAGGTACAGGGTTTGGACGGTATCTCAAGTGTGGTGCTCAAGTTAGTGAGGCGGCCTCTATCCGTTGGCTTTCATCCATCCTTATTGCCATCTGGATGCATGAGACCATTCCAACTGACTGGACAAAGCAGCCTCTTGTGCCCATTTACAATATGTGAAGTCAATCTGACCGCGACAACTATCATGGCATCTCACTGCTAAACGTTCCCAGCAAGGACATTACATCTCCAACTGCCTGAAGCCACAAGTCAAACTGTTGCTACCTGAGAACCAAAGTGGTTTTTGCACGTGCTGTGGATGTAATGACCAGGGTTACATACGAATCCCAATCAAAAAGGTGAGGCAGTTCTCATCATCCCTGTACATGTGCTGCATTGACCATCGTAAGTTCTATGACTCACATGGCATGTTGGGGGCTGTCCTTTAAACAATGTTACCATCCACCAGAGAAGTTTCAGACTATCATCCAAGTCATGCATGATCAATTCGGAGCAGCCATTTGGGCTGATGATCAAATCTGTACACTAGCATTGCTCTGCTATGGCACTCAAAATTGAATGACGAAGACAAACACGGGCAGTTTTGCCATCTTCTTCCTAACCCGCAGCTTCAACTCATCTTGCTCNGCCCATCTGCAGATCCAGTTGCACCAGTCTCACTCATTTGTCTCATGCATTTTCCCCCTTTTTCTCCATCCTTGTGACGTGAATGATGAGCAGGCCATACCCACAGGTGTGACCATATCACTACTTAGGAGGGGGTAAGTGAGGTCATACGTTAAAGGTCAAGGTAGAGGTCAAAGGTCACACCAGGGATGCCTCCCCCATTAAAGAAAGAAGTGGGCTCACACAGTCCTACTTCTGTAGGTGGGTGTTCGCCACCCCTAGCACAGGTTAGTTTACAGGGGGTTGAGTAGATGGTAAGTAGTGACACAACATATATGTACAGAAAGCTGTATAATTCTGTAAGCACCACAACCCTTATGCTACTTGCAGTGTACTTATTTAAAGATGAACAATGCAATCTTCAGTCAAAATGGTAACTTGTGTCATGTACCAATGTCTAAAGACTCACAATGAAGACTGCTTCCACTCTTCTTCAACTTGGCGAGCCTTCCTCTTATACTGCTCATACACATCTTCTGTGGCTTGAACGGCAATACGTGTTTGAATGCTTCCATAATTGACCAATTTCTGAGATGCCTAAGAAGGAAGTACAAGTAAAACAATGTATACACCCACTCTAGTACTCCTACAGATTCACTTCTCTATCGAGTCAAAAAAATACAGCTTAGACCATAACATATTCGACATGAGAACTTTATATAGAGAGAGTAATGCTACCATGTTCTATAGACGAAGACAATGTTGGCTGGCTTAAGTGTGTCATGGATGAACAATTCTTCTGCTTCTGTGTCTTTTCTTTTGACTCTGGAGCATTCTTAGATAGTCATGGACCAACTACAACACATGATCTGGCTTGTACATTGGCACAAGGAACTGCTTTGTCTAGTCAGTTGGAATGATCTCATGCATCCAGATGGCGATCCTTATCTGGTAAAGTGTGTCTGATTCCATGGTACAGATTCTTACCACAGATTTGGAAGGGGCTTTCACTTTTGCGATTTGATTGGTACGTGTTCAATAGCTTGATTGTTTCTTGGTGTCATGGTAAGCTTGCTGTAACCATATGGACCTTAATTTTTGCTGGGTTAAACTTCCACGAAAGTTTAGTATCACAAACAAATAGACTAGCCATAGCTTGTATATAGCTGTTACAACAGAAGATGACATTGTTCATGCTGGATATGGTGGGTTGAGACACCTCATTTGGCCATGAAGCGCCACTTGCAGGGACCAATTGTGCGATAACGGCTGCAAAAAAAACTTCTCAAATAGGATGAATTCAAATGAGTATCCTCAAGACAAAGAATCACAGATGATCACATGAAACACAATGCCTGATGATCGTACACAGGTAGTTACTAACCCACTTCACTTCACTTCACTTCACTTCTTACATGTGCTGAAGTTGTATATCAGCAGCTAATGGTGGAGTAATGCTCTCACCATCTGCTGGCTAAAGGATAATAGTTCACTGTTCAATATTGGCAAACGGCTATTTCAATTCGATCCTACCTTGGCCCCAAAACAGAATCTTCCAAATGTCCAGAAGGTTGTTTTGTCCTCGACAGCTGAGAATGTTGTATAAGAAGTTGGTAGCTCTATGAAGACCCAGAGCAAATCAACTGATAGGAAGAGGAGAGCATATGAGAAAATACCACTAGCAAAGTAATCTACAATTGCCAAGTGTGCTATTGAAAATGGTATTGCAGTAGCTATACGTCACTTTAAGACAAAATAATGTTGTTACAAATTGACGGGAGAGTATTGTAAGTGGGTGGAAGTAGCTGCACTGTGATACTCTCAGCAGTCAAGCAGGAAGGGGGGTGACAAAACGATTGAGGAACTGCTAATACAGCAGGTTAGCCGTCCATTACTACTGGGAGGAGACGTAGATCCAAAAACTGGACTAGTGATTTATCAAATAAGGGCAGCTAGAGATGTAGTCAACAATCCCATTGTGATAGGAATTAGCACTGGCATTCTGTGTTACACAGACAGTAAACTACTGGCGAAAAATGGTGGATCAATTCCTTGTGTACTAGGCTAGTGTTGTGTTATTTTCCGACTGTGTATTGCATATGTAATATTCATGGGATTGTGTACATATGCACAGTATAGTCGTGTGCAAGTGCTTGGGTTTGGTTGTTTGCACCCATCCTGGTGACCAGTCTTGGATCGTCTCCTTCGAGATCCAAAAAAGTGGCAACGAAGGTGAGATTCGTGAGTTAGGACGGTGCAGTATATAGCGAGCATTGGCCAACATGATGCTTTTCAGCCTGAGAGCAAAAGAATCACGACGTATCTGGAGTGAGTTCAGTTTTCTTCAAAGCCAACAAGGTGGCAGATGNGAAGCAAGTTCCCGTGCTGTTGTCAGCAATAGGTGAGAGAAGACTTACGCGCTACAGAGTGACCTGGTG
>JGIcombinedJ30088_10004651_pt1 | contig 12143 bp, 10 predicted proteins | sample PinacodermPK_FD_30088 | JGI IMG/M metagenome (IMG submission 30088)
TTGGCCATCACCTCGCCGTCGTCGATCTCGAGGTCCTCGGGGCTGATCTCCATCTCCTGGCCGGCCACCTCCAGGATGCGCTCCCGGACGCGCTGGGCGGCNTTCAGCACCGCCTTGCCGGCCACGAACGTGGCGCGNGAGGCGAAGGTGCCGGTGCACACCGGCGAGGAGTCGGTGTTGGAGTTGTCATAGGTGANCCAGTCGTACGGCACCCCGATGGTGTCGGCCACGATCTGTGACTGGATGGTCTTCGAGCCGTTGCCGATGTCGCTCGTGCCGCTGAACACGTCGATGCGGCCGTCGGGCTTGACCTTGATCCAGGCCTGCGACGGGTCGCCGTTCTGATTCATGCCGGTGGGGTATTCGATGGACGCGATGCCGCGCCCGGTGTGGATGGCCATCAGTGATCCTCCGAGTGGCTGAGTTGGCCGACNAGATGCTCGGGCAGCCANTCGCCCTCGCGCATCTCGCGGGTGGCGTCGCTGTAGGGCGCCGCCAGTTCGGNNTCGGTGGCGTCGGCGATGGCGTGCAGCACGTCCACCGTCGACGGGTCCATGTAGCGGATGCCGTTCGGCGAGGTGTCGCCGATGCGGTTTGCGTTCTTGAGACGCAATTCGTACGGGTCGACGCCGAGCTCGGTCGCGATCCGGCTCATGTGGGTCTCCACGGCGAAGGACACCGAGGTCACGCCGTAGCCCCGCATGGCCGAGGTGGGCGTGCGGTTGGTGAAGCACACGTAGCCGTCGAAGTGCAGGTTGGGGATGGTGTAGGCGCCGGTGTGGTGGAAGCTGTGCTTGGTGACCCCGTAGGGCGAGAAGCGGGCGTACCCGCCGGCGTCGTGCAGCGTCAGCATCTTGCGACCCAGGATCCAGCCGTCGCTGGTTACCCCGTCGATGATCTCCATGTGCCAAGGCGCCCGCGTGCTGGAGCACAGGAACTCCTCCTCGCGGGTCCAGCGCCACTTCACGGGACGGCCGGACTTCTGGGCCAGCAGGGCGCACAGGGTCTCGGTGGCGGTGTCCACCTTGCCGCCGAAGCCGCCACCCACGGTGCCGCCCACGAACTTCAGCTTGTTCAGCGGCAACTGCAGGTGCGCCGCCACGACTCCCATGGAGAAGTACAGCGCCTGCGTGCAGGAGTAGATCGTCATGCGCCCGTCGGGCTCTGGCACCGCCAAGCCCACCTGGGTCTCGAGGGGCATCTGCTCGATGGCGGCGGGGCGGTAGACGCCCGAGATGATCCGATCGGCCTGCTCGAAAGCCTGCTCGACGTTGCCCTTGCGGATCTGCCGGACGTTCATCTCACCCTCGAAGTGGGGGTAGATGGTGCCCCAGTGGTGGATCTGCGGGGCGTCGTCGTCGAACGACTTGCGCATGTCGAACAGCGCCGGCAACTCTTCGAACTCGATGTCGATGGCGTCCACCGCGGCCTGCGCGGCGTCGGTGTCGGTGGCGGCCACCACCGCGATGGGCTGGCCCTTGTAGCGGACGTCCTCGGAGGCCAGCAGCGGCTCGTCGGCGGGGATTCCCAGCGCCGACAGGTGGCCGTAGGTCAGCAGCGGCACGTCGGTGTGCGTGACGATGGCCGCAACGCCGGGCATCTGTTCGGCCCGCGACGTGTCGAGCCGCTTGATGGCGGCATGGTGGTGCGGCGAGCGCAGCGCCTTGGTGTGCAGCATGCGGTTCACGCGGACGTCGTCCACGTAGACAGTGCGGCCGGTGGCGTGGCCGACCCCGTCGTAGCGAGGTAGACGTGCTCCTACTGCCTTCATGTCGTGCCCCTCGCCTTCTGTAGCGGGATCTTGTTGTGCTGCGGCGGCCGAACCGCCGGTGGCGGTCGTCCGTCTGTTGGAGTGGTCAGGTCAGAACGGTGGTGTGCGGGCTCTCCGCAGTCGTGGAGAGGTCGAAGTTGCCGTCGCGGGCTGCCGCCACGGCGTCCAGGATCTTCAGGTAGCCGGTGCAGCGGCAAACGTGGCCGGCCAGCGCCTCGCTGATCTCGGTCCGGTCGGCGCTGCCACCGCCCTCGAGGTACGCGGTGGCGGCGATGATCATCCCGGGCGTGCAAAAGCCGCACTGCGCCGCGCAGTAGTGCACGAACGCCTGCTGCACATCCGACATGCTCTCGGGCGCTCCGAGCCCCTCCACGGTGGTCACCTCCGCATCGGGGACCGACCCCACTGCCGTGAGGCAGGAGCGCCGCGGGGCGCCGTCGATGAGCACCGTGCAGGCGCCGCATCCGCCGTTCTCGCAGCCGGCCTTGGGGCCGAGAACGTCCAGTTCCTCCCGCAGCACGTGCAGCAGGGGAGTGAGCGGTGGGCTCTCCACCGTCCGGTTGTTGCCGTTGACGACGATGTTCACGCGCTTGCCTCCAACTCGCTCAGGACCTGCTTCACCAGGGCGGGCAGGGTGCGCGCCCGGTACCAGCCCGACGCCAGCGGATCGTCGGATGGATTCACTGCACCGCCGGCCGCTTCGCCCGCGGCCTCGGCGTCAGCCGCCAGCGCTTCGGCGCTGCGGAGCCTCGATCCGACCGCCCCGGCGCCGACGACGGCGAGCTGGGTGGCACCGTCGGTGGTGCGCACTCCGGAGACGGCCATCACGGTGTAGTGGTGGGCGTGCGGTCGTCCCAGGCTCGCGAAGGCGCCCGCGGCGGGCTCGGCGTAGCTGACGTCGAGCAGCAGCCGGCCGGCGCGGTCCGCCAGGAAGTCCTCCAGCGACTCGCTGCGCTCGCCACCGGCGCCGGCGGAGCGGGCCGTGGCGCCCAGAGCCAGCAGCGCTCCTTGCAGGTCGCCGAAACCCGCGGGGGCGCACAGATTTCCCCCGACGGTGGCTTGGGCGCGAATCTCGTTGTCGCCGATCGAGGCGGCGCACGGCCCGAGCGGCGAGGATTCGCCGACCAGGGCGGCGACCGGAGTCGTGGCGCCGATGGTCACCGCGCCGTTCGAGCGCGTGACGTGGTTCAGTCCGGCGTCTCCCAACATGATGACCCGCTCGGGACGAGCCCGGCCGAAGTGCAGGTCGGGCACGAGGAGCGTGCCGCCTGCCAGGACGGCGACCCCCGAACCGTCACCGAACGCCGAGGCAGCCTCGGATGGCGAAACAGGCCGGATCACCTCCGCGGTGGACCCCATGACGTGCTCCCTTCGCTGATTTTCGAGGTGGCCGGACTATAGCAAGGGAGCCTCACGTGCAGCGAGGACGCCGCATCGCCGGAGTAAGAGTTACCCGCTCTGGGATGTATTGGCCGCAGGACGAAGATTCCGCTAATTTGTCGCTCACTTCCGCTGCGGGCGGCTGCGCGGGCGGCGCGCCCGGTGGCCGGCCAACACGACGAGGAGGAACCGGTGGCAAACGTTCAAGCCCACTCCGATGCAGTTTGGGACCTGGTCGATCAGGACGCCGAGGTGGAGCAGGCCGCAACCGGCTTCACCTTCACCGAAGGCCCCATCTGGCATCCCACCGAACAGCACCTCCTGTTTTCCGACATGCCCGGTGATGTTCGCCGCAAGTACACCCCCGACGGCACCGTCACCGAGGTCATGCGGCCCTCCAACAAGTGCAACGGCATGACCTACGACGCCGACTTGAACCTCGTCGTCTGCGAGCACGTCACGTCCTCCCTCGTGCGCGAGAACACCGACGGGTCCAGGGATGTGGTGGCCAGCCACTACGAGGGCAAGGAACTGAACAGCCCCAACGACGTGGTGGTGGGCTCCGACGGCTCCATCTACTTCTCGGACCCGTGGTTCGGGCGCATGCCCGTCTTCGGTCTCGAGCGGGAGCGCGATCTGGGTTGGCAGGGTGTGTTCAGGGTTCCCCCCGGCGGCGGGATCGAACTTGTCGTGGGCCGCGACACGTACGACCAGCCCAATGGCTTGTGCTTCTCGCCCGACGAGTCGCTCATGTACATCAACGACACGATGCGGGGGCTCATCGACGTCTACGACGTGAACCCCGACGGGAGCCTCAGCGGCGAGCGGCTGTTCTTCGACGGCATCGGCACCGGCGTCATCGAGGACGGCATCCCCGACGGAATGAAGTGCGATGAGATGGGCAACATCTGGGTCACGGGTCCCGGCGGGGTCTGGATCATCAGTTCCGACGGCGAGCGACTCGGCACCGTGCCCGTGCCCGAGAACGTCGGCAACCTCACCTGGGGCGGCGCCGACTGGCACACCCTGTTCATGCCGTCGTGCACGTCGCTGTACACCCTCCGCACGCGGGTGGGTCCGCGGCGGGAGCCGTACATGGGCTGAGCCGGCAACCCGCCGGGACAACGACCGAGCCAGTTCCGAAAACCGACCGATAGGGGAGTCCGATGAGCGACCTTTCACTGGATTCGAGCCGCTGCGCCCTGATCATCCAGGACCTTCAGAACGACGTCATCACCGAGGGCGGGGCGTTCGGCGAGTCCGGGTCTCCGCAACACGCCATCGAGCAGGACGTCGTGGCCAACGTGGCGCGTCTCGCCGATGCCTGCCGCGGCCTCGGCGTGCCGGTCATCCACGTGTGGTACATCGTGGAGCAGGGGGCTCCCGGTCTGAAGCTGAACGCCCCGCTCTTCCAGGGCCTCAAGGACACCAACGGGCTGGAGCGCGGCTCGTGGGGCGCCGCCCCCGTCGACGGCCTGGAAGCCCAGGACGGCGACTTCATCGTCGAGAAGATGCGCATGAGCGCCTGGCAGGGCACCAAGCTGGAGAGCCTCCTCGCCGGCACCGGGCGTGACACCATCATCGTCACGGGCGCCTGGACCAACATGTCCATCGAGCACACCTCCCGCACGGGCGCGGACAAGGGCTACTACATGGTCGTGCCAGAGAACGGCTGCTCCACGATGAGCGCCGACTGGCACAACGCCTCCATCAACTACGCTCTCCAGAACGTCTCGACGGTAACGGACGTGGACTCGGTGATCGCCGCCCTGGGCGGCTGAGCCGGCTGCGGTACCGACCGGGGAGGGACCAGCAGATGGGAGTGCACAGCCTGTGACGGCCGTCATGAGCGGTGCTGCGAACGCCCTGCTGGGGCGCCGCGGCAGGAACGTGCCCTGGCATCGCAGCCTGGCGCGCTTGGTGATCATCGCGGCGATCGCCTTCGTCATCGTCTGGGTCGTGGTCCTGGCCTCGGGCACCTCCGCGGGCTCTGCTGTCAGCGCTCCCAGCGAGTTCCTGAAGAGCATCCTCAACGCGCTGACCATCAGCGGGATCTACTTCATCGTGGCCTCGGGTTTCACGCTCGTCTTCGGGCTCATGCGCACGGTGCAGATGGCGCACGGGTCGCTGTTCCTGCTGGCCGGCTACTTCGCCCTCGAGTACCAACTCGACTTCCTGGGCGTGACCGGAACGCCGGACCGTGGCATCGTGGGCTGGGGCGACTGGTGGCTGCCCCTGGTGATCGGGGTGGTCATCGTCAGCGGTCTCGGGTTGTTCATCCAGCAGGTCTTCCTGCGCTGGAACCAGGGGCAGGACCTCCGCCAGGCACTGATCACGATCGCCATCTCCATCGTCCTGGGCGACCAGATGATCCAGCACTTCGGCGGCGTTGCCGAGCCGATCACCTTGACGCACGAGATCCATGGCTACGTGAACTTCGCCGGTATCCGCTATGGCATCCACCAGTTGTTCGTGATCGGCATGGCTCTCGGCGTGGGCGGCGGGCTGTGGCTGCTGCTGAAGAAGACCCGCACCGGGATGGTGATCCGCGCCGGGGTGGATGACACTCCCATGGTCCAGGCCCTGGGCATCAACGTGCAGAAGGTGTTCGCCGTGGCCTTCGTGCTGGGCTCGGCGCTGGCCGGCCTGGGAGGGGTGATCGCCGGCTCCTCGGTCACCACCCTGGCCCCCGGCGTGGACGGGCAGTGGCTGCTGCATTCGCTGGTGGTCGTGATCATCGGCGGCATGGGGTCGCTGGGCGGCGCTGCGGCCGGCTCGCTCCTCTACGGCCTCGCCACCGCACTCGCACCCGTCTACCTGCCAACCGACTACGCCTACTACTCGATCATCGCCACCTTTGTGATTCTGGCGCTGGTCCTGGCAGTGCGGCCCTACGGGTTGTTCGGAAGGCCGGCGTGATTCTCTCCCGCCTGCGAGACCGTGCCGGCGGTGCCCCCGCAGGCGGCGGCACGGGTTCGAGCGACTACTCCCGCAATACTCGCCGGTTGGCGCTGATCCTGCTCGTGGCACTCGCGCTGGTGGGTGTCTTCCAGGGGATCACACCCGACCCGTTCCGGCACTACTTCGTCGACGTGGTGCTGACGCGGTCGCTCATCTTCGGCGTCGCCGCGGCCAGTATCGTCTTCCTCTCCGCCTTCGGGGGGATGATCTCCCTGGCGCAGACGCTGATGTACGGCGTGTGCGCCTTCACCATCGGCAACGCCGTCACCACCGGCGGCAGCAAGGGGCTCAACCTGGGTTGGAACCCCTGGGTGGGCGTCGTGCTGGGAATCGGCGTGACCACGGCATTGGGGTTCCTGATGGGACTCCTGGCCAGCCGCTCCAGCGGGCTCTACTACCTCATGATCACGCTTGCCTACGGCGTGATCGGCTACTACTTCTTCGTGCAGGTCACGGTGCTGTCGGGCTTCGGCGGCGTCAACCAGGTGCGCGCGCCCGACTTCATCGGCGAACCGACCGACGCCACCAACCCCGAGCGCCTGTTCTACTCGAGCCTGGTGGTCGCNGTGGTGGTCTACCTNCTGCTGCGGTATGTGTCGCGCACGCCGTTCGGNCTGGCACTGCAAGGAGTGCGCGACGACCCTGTGCGCATGAACTCCCTCGGCTACAACGTCGCCATGCACCGCACGTGGGCCTTCACACTGGCCGCCTTCGTGGCCTCCCTGGGGGGCGTGCTCTACGTCTGGGAGCAGCGAGCCATTGCCCCCACGGCCATCAATCTGGGCGGCATCCTGAACCTGCTGGTGATGGCCATCATCGGTGGGGTGCTCGTCCTGGAGGGGGCCTGGCTGGGGGCGTTCATCTTCGTGGCGCTCGAGAACTANGTGCGCAACGTGGTTTTCCTCAACAACTTCATCGAGGAGTCCCGTTTCCGCACGCTCATCGGAGCCATCGTGCTGGTGCTGGTGCTGGCGTGTCCGGACGGCGTCGTCGGGTTGCGCAAGGTGCGCGGTGCGTTGCCGCTGGCGCTGGTCGGCGCTGCGGTCTGGGGCGTTGTCGGGGGCCTGCAGGAGGGCGACCGCGGTGCCATNGCCGGTGTCATCGTGGGCGCGGTCGCCGGCATAGGCGCGGCCGGCCTGGTGGGGTGGCTGGCGGGTCATCGGGACACCGCCCGCGGTGTCTGGTCGAAGCTGCTGTCCACCGGCCGGGTTCCAGCCCGGAACTAGTCGAGGGGAGAGTTGGCCGAAGAGATGAGCAGGATCGAGCGAGCGAACCGAACATGAACATGGGGGAGGGAAGCAGCACGAAGGGACGACCGGATAGATAGAGACAAGGCCACATCGACCAGACCGAGATACACAAAACGAATGCGGGGCGGAACCTCCGCCCTGTGAAGNATTTCGGGTGTGACATGACGAGCGCACCCGAGGACACCCAAGACAGCACTGGAACAAACAAGGAGGAGATAGTGCGAACAGTACGAAAGCAATCAACCTGGTTGAGGTTGTCGGTAGCGGCCATGGCATTGGCCCTGCTGGCGGCAGCCTGTGCCAGCGACAGTGGCGCCGAGGATGCCGATGCGGCCCTTGCCGCCGCGCAGGGTGCTCGGGGCGAAGCGTCGACGGCTCTGGCCGACGCGGCGGCAGCAGCTGCGGCAGCGGACGCTGCACTGGCTGCGGCCGGGGCCGCGCAGGCCGCAGCAGAGTTGGCGCAGGCGACCGCCGCGGGCAACGCGGCCGATGTGGCCGCCGCCGAGGCGGCTCTGGCCGACGCCCAAGCAGCCGCCGATGACGCGCGCTCGCAGGCTGCGGCAGCCGAGGACGAGGCCCGGCAGGCCCGCGAGGCGGCAACCGCTGCCGAGGAGCAGGCCGCTGAGGCCGCGGCGGCGCCACCGCCCGCGGCGGCAGTCGAGGAAGACGACATGGACGACATGGCCACCGAGGTCATCAACCTCGCCATCCTGTCGGACTGTGAGGGAGCCTTCGGGGCCTTCCACGACAGGGACATCGCCGGTGTCGTCACCGCATTCGCCGAGCACGCAGGCGCCACGGTCAACGACCGGAACAACCCGCAGGCGGGCTTCAGCAATGCCTCCATCAATGGCGTTCCCATCGAGTTGGTCGGTATCGGCTGTGCGGATGACACCGCCGAGGCCGCCCTGCGCGAGACGCGCCGTCTCATGGAGGACATCGGTGCCGACATCATGATCGGCCCGCTGTCCGGTGACGAGAGCATCGCCGTGGCCAACTACGCCAAGGACCACCCGAACCAGACGTTCGTGAACGGCACGTCGGGTGCGCAGGACTCCACCATGGCGGTCCGTGCGCCCAACTTCTTCCGCTTCAACGGTGACGGGGCGCANTGGAACGCCGGTCTCGGCGACATTGCCCACAACACCCTGGGGTGGGAGACCGCAGCGGTCATCGGTGACGACTACAGCTTCGCCTGGACCTCCACCGCGGGCTTCATCGCCGAGTTCTGCGCCGCNGGCGGCGACGTGATCAGCCGGGTGTACCCGCCGCTGAACACCACCGACTACTCCGGNTTCGTGGAGCAGCTGCCCGGCCCCGACGAGGTCGACGGCTACTTCTGGGCCGTTGGTGGCGCCGGTCTGGTTCCGGCCCTCAACGCCTTCGAGGACGCCAAGGGCGAGGTCGTGGGCGAGCAGCACATGGGCAACCTCTTCTGGGGTATCCCCGACGTGTTCACCGCCATCGGGCCCCGCGTCGTCGGTTCCTACTCCGGTGGGTTCGGCAATGCGCCCGACCTGCAGACCGAGAAGGCGGCGGCGTTCCGCGCGATCATCAACAGCCACTTCGACGAGATCCCGTTCGCGGGCTCGCCGGCTCCGGCGGATGCCGCGTACTTCGACGCCTTCTACATGAACTACTACAACAACGCCTGGGGTCTGATCGAGGGCCTCAAGGCGATCGGGGCCGACCTTTCCGGTGGCCACGAGCCGTTGTGGGATGCGATCAGCAACGTGACGCTCGACGCCGCGTTCGGCGAGATCAGTCTGGACTCCAACCGTACGGCCATCCAGGACCAGTACGTCGGGAGGATCTACCTGGACGACGACGGCAACATGGCTTCCAGCACGGTGGCGTTCGTCCCGCAGGTCGACCAGACCTTCGGCGGTACGTTCAGCGGTGATCCGTCGCCCAGCAGGGACTACCCGCCCTGCGAGGCAGGCGACCTCCCGTGGATCGGTAACGCCACCCCGGTCGTCAACGGCGTTCTCCAGAACTAGCCGGCACGCACTGACCACGAGGTAGAGGGACGCCACCGATCATGACGGCGACGGCAGCGAACGGAGCACCTGTGCTGCGGCTGCAGGGCGTCAGCATGTCCTTCGGTGGCGTCCGCGCCCTGAGCGATATCGACATCGATGTCGCTCAGGGCGAACGCCTCGTCATTCTCGGGCCCAACGGGGCCGGCAAGACGACGCTGTTCAACGTCGTGGCCGGCGACCTGCGGCCCACCGCGGGCACCATCGAGATCGACGGCCTGAACGTGGAGGAGCTGCCGGCCCGGCGCCGGCCGCAACTCGGGATGTCACGCACCTATCAGCGGTCTCGCCTGTTCGCCGGACTCACGGTGGAGGAGAACCTCTACCTGGCGGTGTTGGGTAAGGAGGGTCGGCGCTTCCGGTTGCGCATGGGACGCCGGGATGCCGCCTACCGCGGCCGGGCCCGGCGTGCGGCTGCCAACGTNTGGCTGGAGGGGCGCCTCGACACGCTGACCTCCGACCTGTCCCACGGCGAGCAGCGCCAGCTGGAGTTGGGCCTCGCCACGGTCACCGAACCCCGGGTGCTGATGCTCGACGAGCCGGCCTCGGGATTGTCGCGCGGTGAGCGCGAACGGCTCACGGAGTTGTTGCTGTCGTTGGAACGCGACGTGACGCTGCTGCTCATCGACCACGACATGGACGTGGCGCTGCGTGTCGCCGAACGTGTGGTCGTGATGCACGACGGCGTCAAGATCGTGGAGGGAACGCCCGACGAGATCCGCGCCAATTCGCAGGTACACGACATCTACCTGGGACGGGGGATCAGCCATGAGTGAACCGCTCCTGGAGATCTCGAACCTGGACGTGGGCTACGGCCAGGCGCAGGTGCTGCACAGCGTGGACCTCCGGATGGGCCAGGAGGCCGTGTCGGTCATCGGCCGCAACGGCATGGGCAAGACCACACTCTGCAACGCCATCATGGGTCTGTTACCGGTCATGAGCGGCTCCATCCGCTTCCGCGGCATCGAGTTGGTGGGGCTGGCGCCGTACAAGGTGGCCGCCACCGGCATCGGCTACGTCCCTCAGGGCAGGCGCCTGTTCACCTCCCTGACCGTGGACGAGCACCTGGCGATGCTGGCGCGCCAGGCGCGCGGCAAGCGCTGGACGCCGNCGGAGGTCTACGAACTCTTCCCACGCCTGGCTGAGCGGAAGAAGCTCAGCGCCACAAGCCTCTCCGGCGGCGAGCAGCAGATGCTGGCCATCGGGCGGGCGCTGCTGCTGAACGCCGACCTCATGCTCATGGACGAACCGTCGGAGGGTCTGGCGCCCACGATCGTCGAGCAACTCGTGGCNACCTCCCGCCGCCTCGTGACCGAGGGGATCGCGGTCCTGCTGGTGGAGCAGAACCTGAGCGTNGCCACAGCCATCGCCGAACGTCAGGTGGTGATGGTCTCCGGGCAAATCGAGACGGAGATCAGTTCGCAGGAACTGCTGGAGGACGCTGACGCCCAGCGCCGCTACCTCGGTGTGGAATCGCTGGAGGACACCGAGGCCTGATCCCCGGTTGCTCGCCGTCGGTCCTAGGCGGTGCTCCCCGCCGGCACGGCGGCGCGGAAACCCTCCACCCGCTCGCTGAGTTCCTTGCGGTACGCCGCGACACGCCGCATCTTGAGGTCCTCGTAGCCGCGGACCCCATCCACCAGATCGGCGATCTCGACCGCCTCATCCCTGTTGACGGCATCGAGGGTTCCCAGCATTGCCCGGATCGCCTCGCGGTATTCGCCGGGNAGCCGNCGCTCGCAGCGGCGCACCGCCGCGTAGCCGAAGAGGTCCAGCGGAGTTCCCCGCAGCCGCTTCGCCTCGCGGAGCATCACGAGCAGGGGACGGGCCCACGGTCCCAACTTCAGTTTGCGGGACACGCCGAGCGCTCGCAGGAACGGAGGGTGCAGGTGCCAGACGAGCCTGGCGCCCGGTCCGGCGACCGTCTCTGCTCCTGTCTCCGCGGCCGGCTCGAGCAGCAGGCGGGCCACCTCGTACTCGTCCTTGTAGGCCATCAACTTGTGCAGGTTCCGCGCCACGGTCTCGGTGAGTTCCCAGCCGTCGAGGTCACCCTCGGCGTCGGCTACCTCGCCCACGAACCGGAGGAAGTCCCCGGCGTAGCCCGCTGACTGGTAGCCGGTGAGGTCGGCGGCCAGCATCTCGAGCAGTTGGCCCAGCCCCGTGCGTGCGGCGAGCGGATCCAGCAGCTGTTGGACCGGCGGGGCGAGGGTCTCGCCGCTGTCGATCTTGATGTGTCCGGCCGAGTCGTCCGGCGGCGGGGGAGGGCCGATCGAATCCGCGTTCGCGGCCGCCAGTTCCACGCCGTGGGGGTCGATCACCCACTGCCGGCCCCACCTGAAGGACTCGCGATTGCGCTCGGCGGCGACGCCGTTCAACTCGATCGCGGACTCGAAGGAGGCCGCCGTTATCGGCAGGGCGCCGCATTGGTAGGCGACGCCGATCAGGAACACGTTGGCGGAGGTGGTGTTGCCGAAGAGGCGGCGCGTGATGGCACCTGCGTCCACCCAGCGATTCTCCGACGCCCGCGACGTGGAGTCGACGACCGATCGGAGGTCCTCGGTCCCGGGGTAGTCCTGCTCGGGGTGCACGACCATCCGGCCCGTGCTCGTGGGCGTGACCGAGGCCACTACCAATGTGCGTGCGGCCGAGGCGCCGGCGAGCGGTTCGGAGGCGGCGGCCGTGAGCAGGTCGAACGCCAGGTAGAGATCCACCATTCCCGCGGTGGCCTTGTTGGAGGCGATC